>Ga0136653_10000868_pt1 | contig 16125 bp, 9 predicted proteins | sample LakKivw275mmetaG_FD_94866 | JGI IMG/M metagenome (GOLD analysis project Ga0136653, IMG submission 94866) | Anoxic lake water microbial communities from Lake Kivu, Rwanda to study Microbial Dark Matter (Phase II) - Lake Kivu water 275m metaG... | ecosystem: Environmental > Aquatic > Freshwater >...
ATACTGGTTGCGTGCGGCTGCGGCAGGAAACCCAAGGCGGGCTTTGCCCCCCGGCCGGCCATGGTGAAACTCGCCCCGGCAATACAACGGGATACCCCCGTGCTCGTGGAGGCCTATGGCACGCTCCAGGAACAGCAGAATGTGGATGTGGTGCCACAGGTTTCCGGGATCCTCGAAACCGCACTGGTCCAGGATGGCGCGATGGTCACCAATGGCCAACCCCTGTTCCAGATCGATCCGCGGGACTATCAGGTGCGCGTCGAGCAGGCCGAGGCCCTGGTCGCGGCGGGCCGGGCGAATCTGGACCAGGCACGGGCGAACCTGGAACGCAACCGGGAACTGCTGGACAAGAAGCTGGTTCCGCCCGACACCTTTGACGCCATCAAGGCGCGCGTGGCGGCGCTGGAATCGCAACTGCGGCTGGACGAAGCCGGGCTGAAACAGGCGCGGCTCAACCTGTCGCGCTGCCTCATCGTGGCGCCCCTCGACGGCGTGTGCTCCAAACGGTTCGTGGACGCGGGCAACCTGGTGACAGCCGGGGCGTCACGACTGCTGAACATCCGCAGGAACAACCCCTTGCGGCTGGAGTGTTCGGTTTCCGAGCAATATCTGGGGGCCTTGCGCGACGCCATGGCCAAAGCCCCGGTGCCGGTCACGGTCATTCCGCGCGGAGATACGAACCGGTACGAAGGCGTGGTTTCATTCGTGGATAACGCCGTCAACCCCGCGACGGGGACGATTCTCCTGCGCGGCGAGATCCCGAACCCCTCGCTGAAGCTGTGGGCCAACCAGTTTGTCACCGTTCGGATTACCCTGGCGACAACGGCCGCCGCCATCCTGGTGCCGGAGAGCGCGGTGCAATTCGGGAAGCAAGGGCCATATGTGTACGTGGTGGGAGCGGATTACAAGGCCACCCTCAGGCCCGTCACAACCGGCGTCCGACAGGACAACCTGATCCAGATCGCGGAAGGGGTGAAGGCCGGGGAGAGTGTGGTGACGATGGGACAACTCAAGGTGTATCCCGGGGCGACGGTGACGGATTCGGCACAAACACAGACCGGACAAGGGGAGAAGCACTGACATGACCTTTTCGGAAGTTTTCATCCGGCGCCCGGTCGCCACCATTCTCCTGACAGTCCTGATGGTGGCGGGCGGGGTGTGGGCGTATCTGCGGCTGCCCGTGAACAGTCTGCCGACGGTTGACTATCCGGTCATCCAGGTGCAGGTGTCGTACCCCGGCGCGAGCCCCTCCACAATGGCTTCCGCCGTGGCGACGCCCCTGGAAAACGAATTCACCCAGATCAACGGCTTGCAGTTCATGTATTCCGACAATCGGCAGGGCATGAGCCAGATCACCCTGACGTTCAGCCTGAACCGGAGCGTGGATCTGGTGGCGCCGGATGTCCAGGCAGCGATCACCCGTGCGACAAGGAATCTGCCCAACGACCTGCCCAGCCCGCCGACCTACACGAAGTTCAACCCCTCGGATTCGCCGATCTTCTACCTGATGGCGTATTCCGAAACAATGCCCCACGGGGAGCTCTTCGACTATGTCAACCATATGGTGGCGCGCAAGCTGAGCATGGTGGAAGGCGTTTCCAAGGTGGATGTTTTCGGCTCCAAGCGCGCCGTTCGCATCCAGTTCGACCCGGAGAAACTGGCGGCGCTTCAGATCGGGGTGGATGAATTGGCGGCGGCCCTTCAGACGGGCACAGTGAACATCCCCGGCGGCGGACTGAATGGGGCCTCCCGCACCTATACGATCGAACCGCAAGGGCAGCTTCGCACAGCGCGCGAGTTCGAGAACCTGGTTGTCGCCACGCGCCAGGGGGCGCCTGTGTACCTGCGGGATGTGGCAAACTGCCTGGACAGCGTCGGCAACGACCTGATCAACATCCGCTACAGCCCCCTGGGACAACCGGATTACGAGAAATGTGTCGTCATGCCGGTCTCCCGCGTCAGCGGCGCGAACACGGTGGAAGTGGCGGACCGGGTCCTGGCAGCCCTGGAGGAAGCCCGGCGCGAATTACCCTCCACCGTTCATCTGGAGGTCATGCATAACGGGGCGGAACCCATCCGGGAATCCTTGCGCGACGTGCAGATGACGGTGCTGATTGCCCTGACCCTGGTGGTCCTGGTGATCTTTCTCTTCCTGGGCCGGATCCGGGAAACCATCATCCCGGGCATTGTGCTGCCGATTTCCCTTCTTGGCACATGCCTGCTCATGCTGCCGTCGGGCTTCAACCTGGATACCCTGTCGCTCATGGGCATTATTCTCGCCGTGGGGTTCCTGGTGGACGATGCCATCGTGGTGCTCGAGAACACGGTGCGGCACCTGGAAGCGGGAATGAAACCGATTCCGGCAACGATCAGGAGCATGAAGGAAATCTCCTTCACCGTCCTTTCCACCAGCGTCGCCTTGATCATCGTGTTCCTGCCGCTGGTGTTCATGACGGGTGCGGTGGGCCGCAATCTCAAGGAGTTCGCCCTGACGGTCATCTATGCGATCGTGGTTTCGACGGTTCTGGCCCTGACCCTGTCGCCGATGATGTGCGCCCGGATCCTGCATCATTCGAAGGGGCCCAACCGGATTCAACGGTGGCTCACGGGCTTCATCCGGAAAGTGGCCGGGGGCTATGGCCGCGCGCTGCACTTTCAACTGCGGCACAAGTGGCTGGCCCTGGTGGTGTGGCTGGTTTGCATGGGCGGGGCGGCATGGATGTACTGGATTCTGCCGGGGGATTTCCTGCCACCCGGAGACAGCGGTTTCCTCCGGGGCGTGATGCTCATGCCGCAAGGGGCCTCCACCGAACAAATGCAGGCCTACCAGGCTAAAGTGACGGCGATGCTCAAGAACAATCCCTGTGTGGCCACGGTCGGCAGCGCCACCGGGCGCCTGCCGGGTTCCGACCAGAGCATGGGGTTCGTCTTTGTGCGGCTGAAGGAGTCCCGGCACAGGCCTCCGATCGAGGCGCTGGCAGGCCAGTTCATAGGGCAGTTGGCAACCATCCCCGACGGTGTCTGTGCCCTCGCGCCGGCGCCCGTCCTCCGGATCAGTTCCGGTGGCGATCCTACGGCGATTGGCAGCGACTATGCCTACCTGCTCAAGGGGCTGGATCGCGACGCCGTGTATTCGACCGCACTCCGCCTGGAACGGGAATTCCGGCAGGTGCCGGTCCTGAACCCCATGACTGTGCAGAATACCGTGAAACTCGGAACTCCGATGCTGAGCGTGACGATTGACCGGGACCGGGCCTCGGCATTGGGCATCACGGCGGCCTCGATCGAACGGGCGCTGGCCCTGGCCTTTGCGGGCGGCTATGTCACGCAGTTCACGACGGATCAGGACCAATACCAGGTGATTCCGGAAATCCGGAAATCCAGCCAGCGGCTTCCGGACGATCTTTCGGCGCTCCACTTGCGTTCGGGATCGGGCCGGTTGGTGCCGCTCAAATCCGTTGCGGACTGGCGGGAAACCTCGGGCCCCCAGAGTGTCCCTCACGCGCAACAGCACGATGCGGCGGTTATCTCGTTCAGCGCCTTCCCCGGGGTTCCGCTCGGCATTGTGCTCAAGCAGGTCGAAGCGAAGATCGCGGCGGTCCTGCCCCCGAACGTGAGCGGGGAATTCATCGGGAATGCCCTGGAATTCCGCAAGTCCATCGCCAGCCTGGGGATCCTGATGCTGATCGCCATCTTCCTGAAGTATATCATCCTGGGCATCCTGTACGAGAGCTACATCCACCCCTTCACCATTCTCACGACCCTGCCGGTGGCGCTGTTTGGCGGGTTCCTGACCCTACTGCTATTCGGCAGCACCCTGTCCCTGTACGCCTTCATCGGGGTGTTTGTGCTTCTCGGCCTGATCACAAAGAACGGCATCCTGATGGTGGACTTTGCCCTCCAGCGGAAGGCGGAAGGCATGAGCAGCTATGACGCCATCCATGACGCCTGCGTCGTCCGGTTCCGCCCGATCCTGATGACGGGGTTGTGCGCCATCCTGGGCGCCCTGCCCATCGCGATGGGCTATGGCGCGGATGCCTCCAGCCGCATCCCGCTGGGCCTGGTGGTGATGGGCGGCATGATTTTTGCCCAGGTGGTCACCCTGTTTGTGACACCGGGAATCTATCTCTACATGGCAAAGATCCAGGACCGTTTCTTCCAGCCGCGGACAGATCTGGAATAGCCCGGGATCCGGCAGCCGGAGCCCCCCCTTGCTGCAAGAGTATTCACCCTGGAAAGATCAAGATACGCTCACGGTTTTCTCCGGGCACACGGCAGACGATATGCACGTCAATGGACAGGCGGCGCGGGTTCGGAAGACGCAAAAGCAGACTGGTTCCGCCCTTGAAGACGAAGTCAAGGCCCTCCTGTTTCAGCCGGCCAAGCAGTTCGAAGGCATAGAGACTCTTTTCGAAGAAGGTGTTACCTACCCGGTGACGTCGGCTTTCCCTCTCTATCCATGCCCTACCGCGTGACCATCTTCACCTCACGAGTGTTGCAATGGCCGCTCGCGCGCGGGGAGATCATAAGTTGTTCATTCACTCCACAAACACGCCCTTTGTGGACCTGATGAATCCTCTTCGCAGGCGGTTCTTTCACACGTCTTTCGTCACAACTACCTCTTCGCCAAGCATATCGACGATCTTGACGGCCACAGTGGTCTTCTTGCCCTTGGGCGGATCGAGTTCATAGACACCTTGAACGAAGTCGGCCTTCTTCTCCGGGATGTCGGACAACGTGACGTTGAAGATGGCGCCGTCATAGGCGGGGTCAATCATTACGCAGTCCACCATGGCGCGCCAGTCGTCAATCCGGGGTTTCAGCACACCGGACTGGTCCTCAAGGCGCTGGATGATGCTGGGCGAAATGAAGTCCTTGATCTCGACGGTGATCTTCTCCTTGCCGCGTTTGATCTCCACCCGGGCGGTCGCCGGCTTATGGGCGAAGAACTTGCCGTATTTGGGGTCGGTGCGCAGTTCGACCACTTCGATTTTGTTCGGAACGTCGCCGCGCTTCCGCAGGCGGTTCCAGTCGTCCAGCCACTTCTCGACGGCGAGTTCCTTGCCGAGACTGACGACGAGAATGTCCCTTTGTTCCTCCGTCCGGGCGGCCAGCTCCTTCTTGATCTCCTCCAGGTCCAGCGGACTGAGCGGGTGATTGAAGGGCGTGATCTTCACCAGCCGTTTCCCGAGCGTCCCATCGAAGAAGGCGTCGGCCTTGGTGCGCGTAACGCCGATGTGCTCGCAGGCGAGATTCACCGCCTCGTTATGCTGGATTTGCAGGTCGTAGTCGTTGACGCGATAGACGGTGAACCCGTATTGCGCCGGTTCGGGCGGCGCGTTCTCGTCCTTGATCAGTTCGGGCATCTTCTTCCGTTTGACCCGCTCAGCGACTTGATCCTGAATGATCGTCTGCAACCGCTTCGACGTTGTCTGGATTGCACCCTTGTTGATGTCGCACCCGATCCACCGGCGCCCGAGTTTCTGGGCAACCTTCATCACAACACCAGAACCGGCAAAACAATCAAGGACAGTGCCCCCCGGTTTGCTCGCTGCGGAAATGATCCGAGTGAGCAGTTTTGTGGTCTTCTGCGTCGGGTACAGATCAAGTCCCTCTCTCTCGTTTGGAAGTTCCTGATATGACAGCATATCGGTCCAAACATCCGTTGCAACAGTACCTGCATCAACATTCTCAACGTATGTTCGGGTATGGGCTTTTGACGCCGCTTCCTCCGCCGTGGCCTTCCGGCTCATGCGCCGTCTCTCATAGTACCAACGGCCATCCTCGTCCTGCTGAAGGGTGTCTCTCACGTAGTCGCTGAATGGGACCCGTACATAAGCGTCTTCGCTATTGAGGCGGTAGTCTGGTCCTTTGGAGTACCAATAGATCGTCTCGTGAGCCTTTGGAAACCGCTTATCATGCGACCCGCCCATGATCTGGTGCTGCCAGATCAGTTCGTTGACCATTCGCTCGGATGCGAAGACCTCATCCATCAAGAGACGCAGGTAGTGCCCCTTGTGCCAATCACAATGGAGGAAAATGCTGCCATCATCGGCGAGCAATTCCTTAAGGAGCATCAACCGCTCAAACATGAACTGTAGATAGTTGTCGTTTGCCCAGATATCGGTGTACTGGACCTGCTCACCTAAGGTGTAAGCTTCGCCTTCGACCTTCACGCCACCCTTCGGCCCCCGCAACTCCACCTTCCTCACATAATCCGCCCCGGAATCGAATGGCGGGTCGATGTAGATGAGGTCCACTTTGCCGCGATAGCCGTTGGCGAGGAGGTGGCAGAGAACTTCCTTGTTATCGCCGTGATAGAGGCGGCCGCCGGTGTCCGGGTTCTCGCCGAACGCTTCGACTTTCTGGGCCGGGAAGGCGGTCATGCGTTTCAGGGGCCGTTTCCCGACCCATTGGAGCATGGGGCGGCCCTTGGCCGGCTTGATGGTCACCTCGGTTGTTTCATTCGCTTTCTTTGCCATTGGCAATCCCTCTCTCTATGAAATCAATCCATGCACGGTTTCAGACTGGGGGCGCTGTATGCCGCGCGCGGTTTGCCCATATCGGCATCATCTCCCAGCCCGCTGGGAATCCCATCTGCGTGGTTACCGGAACGGTTTGACTGCGGATCAACGCAAGCAAACGATGGGCCCAGTGGTTCTGGGGCTCCACGGTGTCCACCACGTGCGCGAGCAGAACCAGCGTGTTGTAGAGTCGCCGGTCTTCGGCAGGGTTCAGACTGGCGACAACGTCCGCCGGACGATTCTGAGGCAGGCTGACGGTGATGGTGAAGCGCCGGTTCCACAGTCGGGCATGGTGCGCACAAAGGTTGCGCACATAGACCGCGTGCTCCAGCAGCGACTTCAGGGTATCCGGAGCCATGTCATAAGCGCGGGCGATGGTCTTGCGGTCATGAGCTTTCGCAATGTTCTCATAGAAGCGGCTCAAGACACCGAAAGACATGATTTCGCAGGCCGCCCATATTGGAGGACGGGGCATTCCATATTTCTTCTGGAAATGCGAGACGAAGACCTCGTGGCTGCGAGCCAACTCATCATCCAGTTTCGCCAGAGCGCCGGTGTGTCGGCGCGCATCCCTGAATACCGCCGAGTTCTCGTAGGCGGAAGCGCCATGTGCGTGCCCCAATACATAGGCCCAGTGCGCCCGGACAGACACCTCGAGGCGTTTCAGGGCCTCCGTCACCAGGAGCCGGAGTTGCCGGTCGAAACAATAAAGCCCCCAGAGTTGCTCGAAGGTGGTGCCGGGAAGGAACTGGTCGGGATCAGCCGGGACGGTCAAGGGGAAGCGATAGGCGGAAATGCGGTAATAATTACAGTGTTCAAGACAATGGAGAGCGAAATCAGGATTGCTGACCACCAGCCCCCGGCCTTTCAGGATAGCCAATTGTTCGGCGTAGGTTCGCGGGGGTTTGTTGTAACTCATGCTCCCCCCTGGAAAAGAGTAACCCGCCGATTTGAGCATGACCGAAGGCCAGAGGCTTGGCGGGTATTGTTAAAGTCAGTATCCCCTGCCGCCGCCATGGCGTCAATCGAAAAAAAGCGGCACGCAACGTGCCCGCTGGCAGAGGAGTCGACTCCATGAATCACGTTTTGCACCCGCGTGTTCATCCTATTCTTCGCCCACAAAGGCCCGTGCCTCCTTAAGCGCTTCATAGGGAAGGACATTCCCGTCCGCAAACACGATCTGATACTTGAGGCGGTCGGGATTCAGCTTTGCCCACTTCTTGAGAGCGACAGCCTTCCGGCCTTCGGTGGTGACCGCGGGCGCGCCCTTGGCGTCATTCGCGATATCCTGTTCGGTGGCGGCCTTGAACCGGGCATCCTTGATCTCGACGATCAGGCAGCGGCCGTTCTTGCGGCGGACGATGAAATCCGGTGTGTACCGGTGCCAGTTGTGATCTTCGCCCAGGTACTCAACATAGAAATCGGTCTTGCCGGGATCCGTGAGGGCGCCTGTGAAATAGACATCCTGCACGTCCGCCGGGCGCAGTTTGAGGGTGTCGAGCAATTGCTCGAAAAAGCTCTTTTCGGGGTTGGAGTCGAAGTTGTAGGGGTCGTAGTGGAACCCGAAGCCCCCCGCCTTCTGATCCCATTCCGCCCAGTGCGCGAGCAGTCCCTCGCGTTCGACGGGATAGGTGATCTCGGCGGTATATACCTCGGACCCCTCCGGGGTAAGCGTCTTGGCAAACCCCTCCGGTTTGACAAGGGCCAGCGCGACCTCGACGTTTTCCTCCTTCACTTCGTACGAGACCGTCTGTTCCTCGATCTGTGCGGCGAGTGGGGTAAGGTGCGGAATAGGCACTTCGCCGCCGGGATAGATGGCCGACAGAGCGTCAAACACCGCCCAGACGTCGAGATGGTAGTTGTCGGCGAACTCGACCGCCAGTTGGCGAAGCCCCATTGGCTGTGTTGCGGTGGAGATCTGCTCCGTCTCGCCGATCTGTTTCAGGACGCTGTAAGCCGCGTGTTGTTCGGCAACCGTGTAGGTCTTCTTCTCCAGCGTGCCGGTTGCTGCCGCAGCGGGGCGTGTCATCGTAAGGCCTGATGCGGCGTAATCTTTCCTGGTCACCGTGCGAACGATCTGCCTCACCACCAGCGGCGGAAGACCGAGTTTCCGAAGACGGATCGTCGTCCGGCGATTGTTGCTCCTGGCGTGACCGAAATCCTCGATGGTTTCGCCGAACGTCTCCTGCAGTTGCTTGTCGAGCGTCCGGTAGTTGTCCGTTGAAAGATAGATTCGCGCCTTGTGCATGTTACCGGGCACTTGGCGGAGACAACGGGAGGCGGCCTGCAGGACGAAATTGTTGCTGGTGCGCAATGTCCGGGCGAGCGCGCAGGCGAACAGACTGGGGCAATTCCATCCTTCCGTGCCCTTGTTCACAAGCAGAATGACGCGATGGGAGGCGTCCGGATCGTTGAGTCTGGCAAAGGCATCAATGTCCGATTGCGCGGCGCCGGTGTGGTTTTCCAGGATGAGCGAGGCCGGAAGACCCAATGAAGCCAATTTGGCTTCGATTGCAGGGCGACAAACCTTCAGGTCGTCAGTCTGCGGGAAGTAGATGGCCAATTTCGCGGGGGCACCGTTCGGCAGGCGAACGGGACCATAGTCCTTGAAGAAATCGCCCACGACATGATCGAGAAGTTGGGGCGTTTGGGTGTCATCGAAACTGAACGCCTGGATACTACCATCAACCGATTTCAGGATGGTGTCCTTGATGCCCTGGGAAAGGCCATACCAGACAATCACGTCGCGCAGCAACTGTCGCTGGTAGTATGGCGTGCCGGTGGTGTTGATCACGGCAATAAGATTAGGGCTGTTCGCGTGGAGATAGTCCACCGTCTTCCGGACCTTCTTGAGTTCGGTGTCCAGAGCCTGTCCGTAGGTGTGATGAGCCTCATCCGAAAAGATGCCGAGATGCGGCAAACTGGCGATGGCCTGAAGTCGGGCATTCGCGATTTCCGAGCGCGCTTCGTCCTCGCCCCGGAGAAGCAGTTGCGCGCCAATATCGCCCTTGCGGATGGTTTCCTTCTGGATACGAATCTTCTCCGTGTTGGTGACGACGATGTTGAAGACGCTGCCCCTGATAACAGGGATAACCTTCTCGCCGTCCCGGGTGAAGATGATTTTGACCGACGACGCGAAGGACTTGAAGAAACGTTGGGGGAGAATGCGGTCGTAGGGGATTTCCGCCAGTCCCCGCAAGGCTTGGATGATCGTGGTTCCGGGAGCGAAGACAAGCGCGTTCTGAATGAAGGGGCCGGCCGGATACTCCATCGACATGGCGAATTCGGTGGCAATGATGGCGCCGACGAGCGCCGTCTTTCCCGCACCCATGGCAAGCGCAAGAATGTAACTTGGGTACTCGAGTGTCAGCGTCTCCCGGAGTCCCTGGAGCTTGAACTCGCGCACGAAATCGTCGTCAGTCTTCAGAGCCTTCCACAGGGCATCCATATCGAAATCGACCTTTGGGAATGCCTGATCGGGGATACCAAGGGCTTTGAGCCGATCGTTCTTGGACGGGAAGATCGTTTCATAGAGATCGCGGATCAACGGGGTCTTCTGGATCAATCGCAGATACCAATAGACCTGCAAAGCCTGGAACTGTGGGGGGCGGAGCACAAAACCGCTTCCATCCGGATTCCCTGACCATTCCAGAATCTCGCCAATCGCGGGGAATTCACTCGAAGTCCAGGACTTGGACTTCCAAGCGCTTGTCTCTTCTTTCAGGACATCGTGAAGCGTCGGCATTCGTCTAGCGTCCTCTTGTGAAGAACTTCGCGCTCACGCGGACCCCCGATGGAGCTTTGGCGCCCGCGCAGGCTTCTGATGCGCCAGCAGTCTTCGATCGAGTTCCATGAGGTGTTTGAGAAGAAAAGGATGGGGTTGCCGCCGTCCGTTTTCCCATTGGTTAACGGTGCTGAACGTGAAGCCAACTTCCGAGCCACATGGCTCTTGAAACAGTCCCAAGCAGGTCTGCGGGCCTCTTTCCAACGTTGGCACATTGGAATTCTTTATGATGTTCGGCATGACGACTGTTACATCACTACTGCTCTTTGCGATATACTGGACACCACTGTGATCGTAGTCAATGCGGCATTTCCATGCCATACGCGCTTCCCACAAGCAGTAACGCCGCTCCTCACTGTTTCTGCTGCGACAAGATGCCTGGCAACCGGCAGGCTTTGCACCCGCCACCCGTGTTGAGGCAGAAGTCGCCGAATATCTGCAGCAGGCCTTGCAAGCCTCTACGAAGACAAAAGTCCTATGTAAGCGTCATTCGGGTCACTCCTGATTATTGACACGAATGGTATTATCATGCATGATAAAGGCATGGAAACGGGGAGTACCGTATCGGAGCAGTTGAAACGCAGGCGGCTGGCCCTGGGTCTATCGCTGTCCAAGGTTGCCCGCCGGGCGGGGACTTCCGCCGCGACGCTCTCGCGCTACGAGCATGGGTGGACACGATTCGAAACCTACACGCTCCGCAAACTCGCCCTCGCCTTGGACTGCGACCTTGACATCACGCTTTCTCCCAAGGGCAAACGCGAACCACGGGCCCGCACCGCGCGGGAAGTCGCCAAACGGCTTCGCCGCCTGTTCTGGGATCATCCGCTCCGCGCGGACGACGTGGATAAACATCCCGTCTGGGTCGTCGAACGGGTGCTCGAATACGGGACACTGGCGGACCTGGACGCGCTTCGCGACCTGATGGGGCGGCGGGCGTTCCTTGCGGCGGTTGCCTCCGCCCGGCGCCTGTCACCCAAGACCCGCCACTTTTGGCGGCACATGCTCGCCATGGAGGGCATCTCATGCACGAAAAAGTACTCCCGCAACACAGCCTGGAACTCCTGACGGAACTTGAAGCGGACGCCTCGCCCCTCCTGACCAAGTGGACTCTCGCGGGCGGCACCGGACTGGCCTTCCACCTGGGGCATCGCCTTTCGGACGATCTCGACTTCTTCCGCACGGACGGTCTCGACGTGCGGGCTCTCCATAACGTGCTCGCTGCGCATGGCCGATACGAAACACTCCAGGAAGCCGATCATACACTGACCGTTCTGATCCGGGACACCAAGCTTTCGTTCTTCCGGGTCCGCGATCCGTTCCTCTTTAAGGCCGAGCGCTGCCGGTTCTTCTCCGTCGCATCCGTCGGCGATATTGCCTTGATGAAACTTGCCGCCATCTCAAGCCGCGGCAGCCGCAAGGATTTTGCCGATTTGTACATCATTCTGCGGCGTGACCCCGCGCTGGAAACCTACTTCGAAATGCTGCCCCGCAAGTACGGCGCCAGCCGGATCAACACCTACCACATCCTGAAGAGCCTCACGTACTTTGACGATGCGGAAAGCGAACCCATGCCGCGGATGCTCGTGCCGTTCGACTGGGACGAATGCAAGGCGTTCTTCATCCGGGAAGCGCGCGCCATCGTTCTTCCGTAACGTCTTCCGGGCAGGGGCGGCACACTGTTTCAACACACACAGCACGGATCAGGTGCGGCCATTCGCCGTCGCCCGCATTGGCCGCTTCCACGATTGCGGGAGGCGCTCACTGTTTCTGCTGCGACAAGATGCCTGGCAACCGGCAGGCTTTGCATCCGCCGCCCGTGTTGAGGCAGAAGTCGCCGAATATCTGCAGCAGGCCTTGCTGGCGCAGCCCTGTCCGGTACAGCGCCGGATTGTGGTCATGACCGAAAAGCGCATGCGCCATGTGGCGGACAAACCGGTTTTCATCCTCCGCCGGAAGCTGGCACAACACATCCTCTTCCATCCAGGCCGCGTCCCCGCACGCCGCCATCCAGGGCACGATGGCATTGGAAAGCAACGCCGCCGCCCGGCCCGGGCCGATCAGCGCCATGGGACGGCGCAGCGGCATCGCCCCCAGCGCCATGCGCCGCCCCCAGAACCCTTCGGTTCCGATCCCGCCCAGATACCGCATCATGCGCGCCACGAGCGCAGGACCTTCGTCGAATCCTTCCCCCAGTACCGCCGTCAGGGACTGTTCCCCGCAGAACAGTTCCGCCGCCGCCATCATGCGGCGCAGGGGATGATTCGGCGGCCGCAGGTTCGACAGCCGCCATTCGCCGGCCTCGAGCCTGGCGCCCTCCCACCCCGCCTTACGCTTCCACCACACATCCCAGGCGGACCGCAGGAAATTCCGGGCTTCGTCATCCCACTTGGCGCCGGTCTTGGACGGCAGCAAGCCGGAAACCCCGCACAGCATCGCATATGCGCCCGTGACCCCAAGCCCCGCCGCCTCCTGTCGCAGCGTTTCCAGCGGCAGCCGCGCCGCCAGCAGACGGAACGCCTGGCGGTTGTGCTTGAACCCCAAACCGGCCATGATTTCCTCATACAGAACCTGTTCGGGCTTCCGTGCCGCCATCTCGGCGCGCAGTCGTGCCGCCTTGATCCGCAGCCGTTCGGCGCCGGCCGCCTCCAGCAGCGCCACGCGCTGTTCCGGCGCCCACCCCGCCAGTTCCAGGGCGCACGGCGGATGCGGGTCCGTCTCCGCATACGGGAAGGCGCTCACATCCAGCCCTTCAAAGGAAAACAGCGGATTACTCCGCAGCGCGTCGGCAAGGGCAATCTCCACCGCACCCGGCGGCAGGCAGCCGCTGTCCAGCGCACCGGGATAGTAGGTCACATGCGCCGCCACCCGGCGATAGCGCGGGTCCCCGCTGTGCCCGTGATGCACCCAATCCTGCGGGCGCACATGCAGCTCCACGTCGCCCCGCACCAGCCGCGCGCCGGGCTCCACCCTCAACACGGCATCCAGGAAGTCGGGCCCCGCCTCGAGATTCCACCGCCCGGGCTCCTCGATCACCACCCGCTGCCGGTCGGCGGTCGCCAGTTCCGCCGGCCGCCAGCGGGCATCGGCCCAGACACAGCGGAGGTGGCGTTCGGACCACAGGAACTCCCCGGCGTGGCCGGCGCCTTCGTGCACTCCGGCAGCCCGATGCCCCGCCAGCGCCCGATACCGCTCCGCCAACGGCACAACCACTGTCCATCCCGGCAACGCATACATGCCGGCACCGTACTAGACGGCATCCGCGCTGTCTAGCTATAACTTAGCTAATACCGGAAGCTGCTGCGGCCGATGTATTCCCTCAGCATCGAGGTGTTCGGAACGTCGCGGTCGGACATCCCGATGAAGTTCTGCAGGAAGGCCGTGAGCCGCCGCGCCTCGGCGTATTCACGCTCGAAGGGCGTCACTTCCATGAGCAACGGCTCCGCAAACGGCTTCAACACGGCAATCTCGTAATCGAGCGCCGAATTGAACGTGGCATCCCCCTGGTCCTGGAACGGGAAAATCCACCGCTCCTCGCCCCGCCGCACCGATGACCACATCTTGAGCGTCTTCGACGCCGAATGGCCCCGGTACTTGTGGTCACGCACCAGCCGCCGCAGCAGACGGTTGTCCGTGGTCGCGATCCGGTTGTTGGCGTCCACGCTGAGTTGCGTCAACGCGCTGACGTACACCCGGAACTGCGCCTCCGCGGGCGCCATCGGCGCCAGACCGGGATTGAGGCCGTGGATGCCCTCGATGATCAGCACGCTGTCCCGCCCCAGCTTGACCTTCTGCCCGCGGTACGTCCGCTGCTTGGTTTCGAAATCGAACACCGGCAGCTCAATCTCCCCGCCGTCAATGATCCGCCGCATGTGCTCCTCGAACAAGACCCGGTCAATGGCATCAATGTGCTCGAAATCCGGCTTCCCATCCGCATCCACAGGGGTCTGCGCCGGCCCGAAGAAGTAGTTGTCGAGCGAGATCATGGAGACGTGCAACCCGTTGACGCGCAACTGCACCTGCAGGCGCTTGGAAAACGTGGTCTTGCCGGCCGAGGACGGACCGGCCACGAGGATGATCCGCGCCCGGTCGCGCCGGCGGTGGATCTCGTCGGCAATCGCCGCCACGTTCTTCTCGTGCAAGGCTTCCGCGACCTTGATGAAATCCCCGACGTTGCCGTCCACGATCAGCTCGTTGAGCCGCCCGACCGTGCTCACGCCCATGGTCCGCCCCCACTCCTTGTGCCGCCGGAAGATGCGGAACAGGCTGGGCTGGTCCTTGAACGGAGCCACCTGCTTCTCCCCCGCGGCGGGCAGTTGCAGCACGAAGCCGGGCGCGTGGTGGATCAGGTCGAACGCGCCGAGAACTCCCGTGTCGGGCGCCAGCGGACCCTGGGCCAGATCGTAGAATCCCCCGCACTCGTGGATCACCACGCGCGGCGGGTTGCGGAACCGCAGGAGATTGAGCTTGTCGGTCTGGCCGGCTCCGGTCAGCCGCCGCGTGACCTCGGCGAAGGATATCTTCCGCCGTTCGATGGACAGGTTGGCCGCCACCAGCGCCCGCATGCGGTCGCGGATCGCCGCGACCTGCGCGGCTGTGATGCCGCCATTGCCGTTCCCGGGCTGAAGCTCGAACGAGCAGTAGAGTCCGTTGCCTACCGCGTAATCCACCGAGAAAGCCGAGCCGGGGTGCAGTTCGCGGACAACCTTGGCCAGCAGGAACGCCATGGACCGCTGGAACACGGGACGCCCCTCCGCGTCGGCCATGGTCAGCAGCTTGACATCGCTGTCGTGCTCCACGGGATAGCTCAATGACGCGATGTCGTTGTTGAGCAGGGCGGCAATATAGGGCAATCCGTCAGGGCCGGCCGGCGCGGGCAGGACATTCCGGATCGCCGTGCGCGGAGCGCATTCCACCGCGCGCCCGCCGTCGAACGTCAATCGAATCTTGTCGGTAGTCGGCTTCATGGGATCGTATACTACCGTGCCCGCGGCCTCCTGACACGCCCTTTTCCATTTCTTCGATCAGTGTCCATCAGCGGTGAAGTCTTCCCCCGTCTTTCCCCGCTTCGCTGTTGAATCCTCCGGCCAAATCCCTATAGTTACCGCCATTTGCCGCGCGTCCGGCGGCGGGAGCAGGAACCGATGAACGAGAAATACCCGTTTCAGGAAATCGAGCCCAAGTGGCAGAAGTACTGGGCCGACCAGGAAGTATTCACCGTGGACACCTCGCGCCACGAGAAGAAGTACTATTGCCTGACCATGTTCCCCTACCCGTCCGGCACCATGCACGTCGGGCACGGTCGCAACTATATCATCGGCGACGCCATCACCCGCTACAAGATGGTCCGCGGCTTCCGCGTGCTCTCCCCCATGGGCTGGGACGCCTTCGGCCTGCCGGCGGAAAACGCCGCCAAACAGCGGGGCGTGCATCCCAAGGAATGGACCTACAACAACATCCGCCAGATGAAACGCCAACTCCAGTCCTGGGGCATCGCCTACGACTGGAACCGCGAGGTCGCCACCTGCCACCCGGACTACTACAAGTGGACGCAATGGGTGTTCCTCAAACTGCACGAACGCGGCCTGGCCTACCAGAAGAACGCGCCCGTCAACTGGTGCGACTTCTGCACCACCCTCGCCAACGAGGAGGTCCTCCCCGACGGCACCTGCGAACGCTGCGGCCGCCCCGTCCACAAGAAAGATTTGACCCAGTGGTTCTTCCGCATCACGGAATACGCCGGCAAACTCCTCGACGACCTCTCCCTGCTCGACAAGTGGCCGGAAAAGGTCCGCACCATGCAGGCCAACTGGATCGGAC
>Ga0136653_10000873_pt1 | contig 16094 bp, 14 predicted proteins | sample LakKivw275mmetaG_FD_94866 | JGI IMG/M metagenome (GOLD analysis project Ga0136653, IMG submission 94866) | Anoxic lake water microbial communities from Lake Kivu, Rwanda to study Microbial Dark Matter (Phase II) - Lake Kivu water 275m metaG... | ecosystem: Environmental > Aquatic > Freshwater >...
GATTTATTGGGGAAAAAATATTTTTTCCTAATAACTTACTGTCTTCTCTGGTGGCACGACTTCTATCCAGGTAGTACCGGGGTTAAATTCTATTTCTTTGCCTTCATTATCATAAAATCTTGTTCGTTCTTGCCGTGAAGCCTTTTTCCAAATACCTTGGATTACTTCGCCATCGTGGAAAATTAAAGCCTTATCTCCACCAATTGTATGCATACCTAAACGGCCTTTGATATCACCAGGATCTTTGATTTTAGCTACCATATATTGAACAATAACATTTTTTGCTGTAATCTCGGCATCAGAATTCTTATCTAGATGTTTGAATCCGCCATTATAACGTAAGTATTGATTATTTTCACGATCATATTTCCAAATCACTTGATAGCTAGAAGTGGAAAAATTAATGACAATATCTTGCACATCTGTGGGCCGCGCATTAAGCTTTTTTTCTTTTTTAAAAAGCCAAGGCTGAAAATCACCCTCATTCTTCCATCCTTTTGCCTGCAAGGCTTGTTTAAGGAGTGTTGTTTTAGTAAAAAGGTTATGAGGAGCTAGGGCTGTGGAGCTGCGCCAGAAAAAATTACCATTATACATCTGGTCTAAACCCTTCATTCCATATTCCCGGGCAAGTTTTAGGGCATAAGGATCTCCCCCGCAATGTATATAGACTGCACTAAGTTCACTTGCCCAATCTAAATAATAAACCCGTGCACTACGGACAGGACCGATTTCAGGAATATCCTTATCGTCAGCGAAAAAAGCTAGGAAGCGGGTGATCCCACCTTCAGCAAGCGCTTCATACACTAAATTAGCTTCCGAGAGGCCGGATTGTGGTCTCACTGTGGCCAAATTTTCAATCATTACTCCTATGGGTAATCTATTTGCCTCTTCTTCTGGTACTGGCATACCATCGATTAAACGCGTACCTTTAGGTAAAACATATTTTTGATCTTGCTGGGTATTTTCTTTTTCAGACTTTCCTGTTATCGCTCCTCCCTGCCCTCGAGCTCCTATCAAGAATCCCCGAAAATAAAAAATACTCAAGAAAATGAGTCCTATCAGTAAAAAAGTGGCCGCACCAAAGATAATTTGATGTTTGCGGCTTTTTTTTAATACAACAATAAATTGACGGAAAAAATTTTTTTTATTCATTAATAGAAATTAAATATTATGTTTTTATTTTATCTCCCCTGGTTTTTCTCCCGCTTCAGGAGCTGCAGGTTCACCTTCTTTTTCACCTTCACTAACCCCTCCCTCTTCTTTCTTCATACCCTCTACCTCTTCCACCTTTTCTTCCACCTTTTCTTCTAATTCTTCTAGTTCTTTTTCGGAACGCGGTGGCGTCACAGAAACGATTACATCTTCCGGGTGAGCTAACAGTTCTACATTCTCCGGAATATCTAAATCTTTAACATAAATAACATCATCAAATGTCTTAAGAGAGGATATAGAAACAGGAATAGAATGAGGTAGATCCTGGGGCAAACAGGAAACTTCAACTTCATCTAAATTCTTTACCAAAACACCATCCATATCTTTCACTGCACGTGACACCCCCTTAAATTCTAAGGGTACAGTAGCTATAATCTTTTCTGTCATCTTCACCTTATAAAAATCTACATGCAAAAATTCTTCAGATACGGGATCGCGCTGCACCTCTTTAATCAAAACCTTCTGCGGTTTTTTTTCTTTTTCAATTACAAGATCAATTAAAGAACTCTCTCCTGCTTCTTGAAAAATCTTTTGAAACTGCTTGTAATTAACCATTAAAAAAATATTTTTCACCTTGTGTCCGTAAAGCACTGCTGGTACCATTTCTTCTCGTCGTAGTTTCTTAGGTTTATTTTGAAGATTTCTTAATTTAGCTTGTAAAACTAAATCGGCCATATTTTTAGCTCTATAAAAGAATTAAATTTAAAATTTACCCCTTGAATGAGGCAGAATAATATTTTTAATATGGGATAGATAAAATAACTTATTTTGCTATTTCGCCATTCCAATTTCCCTTTCTTCTACCAGATAATAATCCGCCTGGGGCTGATAATTTTTCATAGACCTCAATCACATCATCACAATTTACTGCCGAACCATCAACAAATCTTTCTAAATCGTTCCCCGTAAAGTCAGTAACCATATAAAGAGAACTGGTACCCAAAGGATTATTTAAAACAATATTGATAATTGAGGAAAGGCAAGAAGGGCAAAGGATATAAAAAAGGTAACGCCCTCTTCTTTCCCGAATTAATCTTATGTTTTCTCCACGGTATACTGCCTGGCAAATAGGACAACGTGGCTTCACTCCCATTCCCTGAATTAAATCGGATTCAGTTTGTGGCATAATATTTTCCCTCCTGAAATTTATTATAGCGCAAAATTACGGTTAGTCAATAAATGTTATTTTTCTCTCCCAAACGCAATCTTACGGTAATTCATATAGATACTTTCTACAAGCCCCAGGCTAATTAAAGAACTAATTAATGCCGAACCGCCATAACTAATAAGAGGCAGCGCAATACCCGCAACAGGAACTAGACCAATGTTCATCCCAATATTAATCATTACCTGAATTAAAATTAAAATGGCTACTCCCGAAGCCAAAAAAACTCCAAATTTATCTAAGGAGAGACGACCTATTTTCAAAATTCTTAAAATTAAAATTGCAAAAAGGACTAGTACAATCAATCCTCCCAAGAAACCAAACTCTTCGGCTGTAACTGCAAAAATAAAATCGGTATGCGCTTCGGGTAGAAACTTTAGTTGACTCTGGGAACCATGCCCCAATCCCTTCCCCCAAATTCCGCCTGAACCAACTGCAATCATTGATTGAATCAAATTATAATTTACACCTAAAGGGTCTGCACGAGGATTAAAGAAAGAAATAATTCTTGATTTCTGATAGGGAGCAAGCAGCAAGAACCAAGAGATTAAACCTATTAGAATAAAAACGGATAAGGCAATCAAAATATACTTTAATTTCAATCCTGCCGCAATGAGCATTCCTAGCCAGACAATAACTAAGATAACGGCTGCTCCTAAATCATGTTCTAGAATAATTAAGCTAACAGGAAGGAGGGTCAGAAATCCCGAGAATAATAAAACTCTCAACTTATTGATATGTTCTTGATGGTCAGCAAGAAACGAAGCGAGGATAATAATTAAGCAAATCTTGGCTATCTCTGATGGCTGAAATTGAAATGGCCCTAAAGAAAACCAACTCCTGCTTCCCCGAATTGTTGATCCCCAAAAGAGAACAGCAATAAGAAGAAGAAGCATTAAAATATAAATAATCAAACGATAATTCTTTAAAAACCGATAATCAATCAAAGCCAGTACTATAAATAAAAAAAGACCAATGCCGGCAGCAATCATTTGGACTTTGATCTTGGCCAGAGTTGCCCCTTCTTCTCCCCAGGTAGCACTATAAATTACCACTACCCCAATAGAAATCAATAAAAATAAAGGAATAAATAACCACCAATCAAAATATTTAAAAAATTGCAAAATTTTCATAAAAAGTTAAAATAGCATCCAAATATCAACCTTAAAACTATATATTTCTATATTTTTCCCCTCCATTACCACCTTCTGGTAAAGGTTCTAAAAAATTGTCGGGGTTATAAATATTAGTTTCTATGAAAATATCTATCCGTTGCATCTTATCTCGGAAATCTTGTGGCCAACGCATTCTAATTTCTCTCTGGGTATTAGCATAAAAATTATTTAAGGTAGTATAATTTACAGCTACGATTGTATCATTTTGACCCCAACACACTACCTTCACTTCAACATCTTTGAAACTATAGTAACCCTGGTTTTGCACAATTGCAAAAAGCTCTAGCTGGTCCGAAGGATTCAAAGAAAGTTCTTTTTTATCTTCCAGAACAGAAAGGGAAGGGGCCGAGAGATCATCGCGAGAAGACCAGCGTTCTGCAGGCATGAGTTTCAATGTTGCCCTCTCCACCTTTACATCCTCTACGGTTATATCAGGGCGAATAATATATTGAGTTTCACTAGGCAAAATATAGCTTGTCCCTGTAACTTCTTTGATGACTTTGTCCTCTGCATCCAAAAGAGAAAATTTATAATCCAAACTTTGCAAACCTAAAGTGGTATTAGGATTTCTAATAATGGCGACTAAATCGTATTTGTTAGCTGAAGGTAATACTTCACAGCGAACAATTTCCAAATCTTTGGCCACTGCAGTCCTCGGTGGAATATTGACAAGGATACTAGGTTCTGACGGCGGGGGGCTGCCAAAATAATTGACCGCCGCAGTGCAGATATAAATTACAATGACGATATTTACACCGATTAAAAACAAAACTGCGGTCAAATCGATTAAACGGCGATGTTTGATATACCATAATGCGAAGCTAATATTGAATTCTCGCATATTTTTGTTTCTTTTTTCTCTAAAACCCACGTCCCAGCTTTATTTTTCTTATGAAAAAATAAAAAGCAATGGGTGATTCCTGTCTTCTAATTTATCATAAAAAGTGATTTGTCGCAAATGACTATATTTAGTATAATAAACAAGTGAGAATGAATAAGCCACATCAATCATAAAATCTCAATGTCTCAAAAAGTTTATAATTGGGATACAGTTTCTGATTATCTGCGGGAAAATACGCAGGCAGGATTGCAATTAGCAATTTTAGAAGCGGACAAAATTTTAATTTCTGTAATTCGCGATTTAAATTACCCTGGCAGAAATGGCGAAGAAAGGTTAATGTTATCCCAAAAATTATTCTCTGATTTTGGTCGAGTTAAAAAAGCCCACCAATTTGCTAAAAGAATCAGAAGAGAAATTGGCTTCTCTCTTACACCACAAACCACAGAAGAAATTCTTGCTGTTTATTACCAGGCTCTCCTAGATATCAAAGAACATAATAATCCCCACTTTAACTTTTTGAAGAAAATTGTTTTTTATTTCAAGAAAAAAGTTTTGAAAACTAAAAAAATACTAAAAGGGATAGGCATATTTCTGCCCCTTCTTTTGCTTACCGCTCTCTTTCTAGATAAAACTAAAATTGGTAATAAGATAGTAAATACAATACTTGTCATCAACGATTTTATTTTTTCCTGGCTGATTATCTTGATCTTTCTAGCAGGGGGAATTTTGGCGCTGTCTCTAGGTAGTCTTTGGTATTTTAGAACGCGCCATAAAATAGATATGGATATTAATATTAATAAATAATGCAACGTAAAATTTTCACTTTTTTGTTTTAATTATGTTTACTCATCTTCATACCCATTCTCACTATAGCCTTTTAGATGGTTTAGTGAAAATTGATGATCTTATACAGACGGCTTCTAAAAATGGAATGAAGGCTCTAGCTTTAACTGACCATGGCGTAATGTATGGCGTAATTGAGTTTTATGAAAAAGCACGAGCGCAAGGTTTGAAACCTTTAATTGGCGTAGAAGTTTATCTGGCAAATAATAGAATGATAGATAAACGACCTAATATTGATAACAAACAATATCATTTGGTTTTAATTGCCAAAAATAAACAGGGTTATCAAAACCTGATTAAACTCACAACCCATGCACATCTAGAAGGATTCTATTACAAACCGCGAATTGACCGTGATCTTTTAAAAAAACACAAGGGAGGTCTCATTGCACTTTCAGCTTGCCTAAAAGGAGAAGTGCCTACCACTATCCTAAACGGTGATCTTAAAAAAGCAGAGGAGAATGCTCTTTTTTACCAAGATACTTTTGGCACAGGCAATTTTTACCTTGAACTCCAACACCATCCTAATATTCCTGAACAAGCTCGCGTGAATGCAGAGATCATTAAAATTGCTAGAAAAAATAATATACCACTAGTAGCTACTAATGATGTTCATTATCTAGAAAAAAGCGATGCAGAGGCTCAAGAAATACTTCTTTGTTTGCAAAGCAAGAATACTCTTCTGGATCAAAATCGTCCTCTTTCTATGGCAGGTGAAGATTTTTCCTTTACTCCTTCTAAACTAATGGAGGAATATTTTCATGATGTCCCCGAAGCTATTGAAAATACGGACAAAGTAGCACAGATGTGTAATTTGGATATTACGTTAGGTCAAACCAAGCTTCCCCATTATGAAGTCCCAGCCGGGACCACACCCATTTCGTATCTTAGAAAACTTTGTCTTACAGGTTTACAAAAACATTACCAAACAGATTATCAAAAGATACCGGCTGCCGTTACTGAACGTCTAAAATACGAACTATCTGTAATTCACAAAACTGGCTTTGCTACTTATTTTTTGATCGTTCAAGATTTTGTAAATTGGGCCAAGAACCACAATATTGTCGTTGGGCCTGGACGAGGTTCAGCAGCAGGTTCCCTTGTTTCTTATCTTCTTAATATTACTGACATTGATCCGATCAAGCATGAATTGCTATTTGAACGTTTTCTTAATCCCGAAAGAATTTCTATGCCCGATATTGACCTTGACTTTGCAGATACGAGACGTGATGAAGTGATTTCCTATGTGCGTCAAAAATATGGCCAAAATCACGTAACCCAGATTATTACTTTTGGTACAATGGCAGCACGAGCAGCAATTAGGGATGTGGGCCGGGTCTTGAGTTATCCATACAGCTTCTGCGATCAGATTGCCAAGATGATCCCAATGTTTTTTTCATTAGATCGGGCCCTTAATACCATCCCAGAATTAAAGGCTGCTTATATGCAAGACGAGAAGGTTAAAAAATTAATTGACACTGCAAAGAAATTAGAAGGGGTAGCGAGGCATGCTTCTACCCATGCTTGCGGTGTTTTAATTACTAAAGATCCCATTGACGAAGTTGCACCCCGTCAGTATGCTTCTGCTTCTGACCAAACTATTGTAAGCCAATATGAAATGCATGCAATCGAATCCACAGGTCTTCTAAAAATGGACTTCCTAGGTTTAAAAAACTTAACTATTTTAGAAAATACATTAAAGATTATTGAAAAAATCCGCGGGGAGAAGATAGACTTAAAAACAATCCCGATGGATGATCTGCGGGCTTTTGAACTACTTGCCCAAGGCAAAACTACTGGTGTATTTCAATTAGAATCCTCGGGAATGAAACGATATTTAAAAGAGCTTAAACCTACAACATTTGAAGATATAATAGCGATGGTTGCTCTCTACCGTCCTGGTCCCATGGAATGGATCCCTAATTATATTGCGGGAAAACATAAAAAGAGAGAAATTACTTATTTACATCCCAAACTCAAACCGATTTTGGAAAAAACATATGGCGTAGCCGTCTACCAAGAACAAGTCCTGCAAATCGCTCGAGATCTCGCTGGTTTTTCACTGGGAGAAGCTGACATTTTACGCAAAGCGGTGGGTAAAAAAATCCCAAAACTACTTGCTGAACAAAAAGAAAAATTTATTCAAGGATGCAAGCAAAATGGACTAACCCAGGCCCTGGCAGAAAAAATCTTCTCCTTTATTGAACCTTTTGCAGGTTATGGTTTTAATCGCGCCCATGCAGCCTGTTATGCCTTGATTGGCTACCAAACTGCCTATTTAAAAGCTCATTATCCTGCCGAGTTTATGGCCGCTCTGCTAACTTCTGATCAGGGGGATACTGACCGGATCGCCATTGAAGTAGATGAATGTTTAAGTTTGGGGATTAAGGTTCTGCCACCGGATATTAACGAAAGTTTTGCCAACTTTACTGTTGTTCGACAAAAGGATCAACAAGAAGTAATCCGCTTCGGGCTTTCTGCAATCAAAAATGTAGGAGCTAACATTGTTGCAGAAATAATCAAAGAAAGAAAAGAAAATGGCCACTACCAAAATCTTGATGATTTTGTAAAAAGAGTGCAGGATAAAGATTTAAATAAGAAATCATTAGAAAGTTTGGTGAAATGTGGAGCGCTAGACAAATTTGGCGAACGTAATCAAATGCTTGCCAATGTGGACAAAATTTTGCATTATGCTCGCGAGTATCGTCGCACGAATGCTATTGGCCAACGTGATTTATTTGGAAATCTCTCCCCTACCATCCGCGCTAATCTTTCAGGCTTGCGCCTTGGGGAAGCCGCTGCTGCATCTAAAACAGAAAAATTAAAATGGGAAAAGGATCTTTTAGGTCTTTATGTCTCCCATCATCCTCTTGAGGATTATCGCGAATATCTTGCTTACAAAACTACACCTATTCGGACTTTAGATCCTTTACAGAGAAATGATCTGGTGATGCTGGGAGGCATAATCACAAAAATCAAAAAAATTATTACCCGCAAAGGTGACCCTATGCTTTTCGTAACTTTAGAGGATTTATCTGCTAAAATAGAAATTCTTGTTTTTCCCCGCCTTCTAGCTCAAAGCCCTACCCTCTGGCAGGAAAATAAAGTAATTCTCCTTTCAGGTAAAATTTCTGATAAAGACGGTGAGCTGAAATTGCTAGCAGAGAGCGGTTCACCAATTACAGAGGAAATGCTGGTACAATTTCAACAGAAAATTAAAGAGCAAAAGATACATCCGGATTCTGTGTTCGTAACAAGAGAAGAATGCTCAAAAATCCAAATTCAATTGCCCCAAGCAGCCAACCGCGACTTTTTATTAAAGCTAAAACAATTCCTCTCTTCTCACCCCGGCTCCTGCCCGGTCTATCTCTCTATCAAGAACGGTAGTCCAGCCACTTCAGAACAAATCAAAACTGAATTTAAAGTGGATCTGCAACAAAATTTGACAGAGGAATTAAAAAAATTTTTAGGGGAAGAAAATATAAAAGTAACTGGGAATTAGTAACTAGCAACCAATTACTAGTTACTATTAAATTATTGCTAAAAACATCATTTTTCTCTATAATAAGAGACGATCCCCATGCGCGACAATAGATCTCTTCTTAAAATGACACGGATTTTATGGCAAAAATATTTTTCCGATGTTCCAATCCAAAGCAAAATTCTAGTATTTTTTTCACGCCGTAACAAACGTGTTTTAGGTTCGATTAAATATGATCGCCGAAGCCGGACTACTTTTATCCGTTTAAATGGCCATTTTCGAGATGAGATGATTCCGCTCTATGTAATAATCGCAACCCTTGCCCACGAAATAGCGCATTACGTCCATGGCTTTTCTTCACCACGAAATCAGCTATATCACTATCCCCACGAGGGCGGAATTGTCCGGCGTGAACTTTTCCAAAGAAATTTAGGTATCCTGGAAAAAGCATCAAAAAAATGGCTTAAGAAAAATTGGATAGATTACTTGAATAGATCTTCTATTTCAAGTCCTAAATAAATTTCAAATTTATCTCTTCCATTTTTATTTCTTGTTTCTCATTGAAAACAGACGAAAGAATCAAACAAAAATAAAAAATAAGAAATATTATAACTTTGTTTAACATTCAAGATTGTATTTATGTACCTCGGGAAAATTGAATCAGGAAAATCATACAAGAAACTTTATCTTTTTTTTATTCTCTTAAGCGCGGGATTAGTAGGAGCGATTATTTATATTACCCTTTCACGAGCCACGATTACAATTGCGCCAAAAAAGGTAACTTTTGAAACTAATTTTGACGCGGAGATGCAGGAAAATCCTGGTATGGAAAACGTCATACCGGGTAAAGTTCTTTCTCTAGAAACAGAGGAATCAAGGTTGGTGACTACTAATGATACAAAGGGGGTGGATGGGCACAGTCATGGCCTTGTAACTGTTTTTAATAAGCGGGACAAGGATCAGCCCCTTCTCCCTAAAACTCGTCTACTTTCTGATTCGGGAATCCTTTTCCGTACAGATAAAAGAATTGTGGTTCCTGCTGGTGGCCAGGTGAACATTGAGGTTACGGCGGACAAAGAAGGAAAAGAAGGTAATATTGGACCAGAGCATTTTACTCTAGTAAATGTTTGGAAGGGCTGGTGGGATAAACTTTATGCAGAATCTTATACCCCAATGACCGGTGGCTACACCGAAGTTCCTTATGTTTATGGTTCAACTATTGATAAATCTTTGGATATGCTGGCTGATGATCTTTATGCTAAAAACCTTGTTACCCTTCACCAGAAAATATCTTCTAGTGAAACGATCCTAGAGGGAGCAATAAAAAATGAGTTGTTGGAATTTTCTTCTTCAGTGAACCCAGAAACGCAAACGGATAAATTCACTATAAAAGCAAAGGTAAGGACTGTCGTCCTTGTTTGTAATGAAGAAAAATTAAAAGATCTAGCTCAAAGACACTTAAAGAATGACGCTCCTCGCGATAAGGAATTCTTAGGAATTAAATGGGATACTTTTAATTACAAGCTTAAATCCTATGATTTAGAGAAAAAGACTGCCCTGGTTGCGACCCACCTTGAAGGCGAATCACGTGCCAAGATATCAGCGGATCTCTTCAAAAAACAAGAGTTAGTTGGCTTGGATCGTTATGAAGTGAAAAAATATTTTGAACGTTTTGATGACGTAGGAGAGGCTGAAGTTTATTTTAAACCATTCTGGGTGCATAAGGTACCATCAATGCTAGACCATTTTGAGATTCAAGTTAAATAATAATTTCAAACAAATATGCCTTTGAAAAACAAAAATCAAGGTAAAGAACAAGAAGAAATTTTCAAACTCTCCACCTTGCGCCATTCAGCAAGCCATATTTTAGCGGCTGCAGTTTTAAAATTATTTCCGGAAGCGCGCCTTGGTATTGGCCCGGCAATACATGATGGTTTTTATTATGATTTTGAGCTCCTGCAGCCTCTATCCCCTGAAGATCTACCTAAAATAAAAGAAGGGATGAAAAAAATAATTAAAGCCAATCTAAAATTTGAAAGAAAAGAGATGAATATTGAGGCCGCTCTAAAGATGTTTCAAAAGCTGAAACAAGACTATAAAGTAGAACTAATTCGAGATCTAAAAAAGAAGGGTGAGGAAAAAGTTTCTCTTTATAAAATTGGTGATTTTGTTGATTTATGCCGAGGCCCTCATCTAAAATCAACAGGAAAACTAAAATCCAAGGCCTTTGGGCTACTTAAAATTGCAGGGGCATATTGGAAGGGTAATGAAAAAAATAAAATGCTACAGCGAATCTATGGTACGGCTTTTAATAAACCAGAAAACTTTAAAAAATTTCTTGTTAATCTTGAGGAGGCAAAAAAACGAGACCATCGTAAATTGGGGCAAAAGTTAGATTTATTTAGTTTCCACCCCGAAGCGCCGGGTATGGTTTTTTGGCACTCAAAAGGATGGGTAATATTTCAAGAAATTCTTAAATATTGGCGTGAGGAACACAGAAAAGTTGGATATCAAGAAGTGAGCACCCCACTTATTCTTTCTAAAAAACTTTGGCTTACCTCTGGCCATTGGGATCATTATAAGGAAAATATGTATTTTACCAAGATAGACAAAAGAGAATTTGCAGTTAAACCAATGAATTGTCCAGGAGGTCTCTTGATTTACAACGAAACAATGCATTCTTATCGCGATCTACCTTTGAAAATGGCAGAATTGGGAGTGGTGCACCGCTATGAAAAAGGAGGAGTCCTTAATGGCCTCTTTCGAGTGCGCCAGTTTGCTCAAGATGATGCCCATATTTTTTGTACAGAAAAACAGGTAAAAGAAGCAGTGGGTACAGTAATTGATTTAATTACTCATATTTATGATGTCTTTGGTTTTAAGGATTACCATATTGAGCTCTCCACCCGCCCTAAAAATTCTATTGGCACAGAAGAAATGTGGCGCAAGGCAGAAGGCACTTTGAGCGAGATCCTGGAAGAGAAAAAGATTGATTATAAAGTAAATCCGGGTGAGGGAGCATTTTATGGACCAAAAATTGATTTTCATATCAAAGATGCCTTAGGCCGCACTTGGCAATGCGGTACAATTCAAGTAGATTTTGCAATGCCTGAAGCTTTTCACTTATTCTATATAGACCGCGATGGCACGAAAAGAACCCCAGTAATGATTCACCGTACTGTCTTAGGATCTATTGAACGTTTCATCGGGATTTTAATAGAACATTATGGAGGAATGTTACCCTTATGGCTTGCTCCTACCCAAGTCGCGATCCTACCTGTTTCTGAAGAAAAACATCGCGGTTATGCCAAAGATATTGCCCGCTCCCTACTTCTCCATCATATTCGCGCGGTGATTAATAAGAATAAAGATTCGGTGAATCGCAAAGTTCATGATGCTGAAAAACAAAGAATTCCTTATATTTTAGTAATTGGTGATACAGAGGAGAAAGACAAAATGGTTGCCGTACGCACTCGCGGATCACAGAAGATTGAAAAGATGAGATTAGATGTTTTCCTTGAAACCATCTTGGAAAAAATTAAAACCAAAGGCTAAAATTATTAACCTTAAGATTCACCTTAAAAGTAGACAGGGATTGAAAATTAAGGCAGAATAAAATTGAGGTAGAAAACCTCAATTTTATTATTAACTATGACACAATATTTTATTAAAACCTTTGGCTGCCAAATGAATCAATCTGATTCAGAGCGAATTATTGCAATTTTAGAAAAAGCAGGGCTTACTTTATCCTCTGAAAAAGAGGCAGGCATTTTAATTGCCAATGTCTGTAGTGTACGCCAAAGGGCAATGGATCGGGTTTATGCTTTAGTTGATAAATGGCACAAACAAAAAGGAGTAAAAATTGTTCTCACAGGTTGCATCTTAGAAAAAGACAAAAAGATGTTAAGAAATAAAGTGCACGATATTATTCCCATTAACAAAATCGGCAGTTTGGCTAACGTTATTCGGAAAAGTGAGGAGAGAAAATTGTGCCTCCTTGAAAAATCTTATTTAGAAATAAGACCCAAGCATCAGAATTCATTTTCGGCTTATGTGCCGATTATGACGGGTTGTAATAATTTTTGCGCTTATTGTGTTGTCCCCTACGCCCGCGGATGCGAAATTTCCAGACCAGCGGGAAAAATTATTCGGGAAGTTCAAGATTTAGTGAAAAATGGGTATAAGGAAATTATTTTGTTGGGACAAAATGTGAACAGTTATCGCTTTAAACTAAAATTTAAAAATGAAAAACTAAAAACTACAACTAAAAATTTAAAATCGATTGATTTTCCGAGGCTTTTAAAAATAATAGACGCAGTTTCTGGAAATTTTTGGATTCGGTTTATTACATCGCATCCAAAAGATATGTCGGATAAATTAATCAATACTATTGCTCAATGCAAAAAGGTTTGTGAGTATATTCATTTACCAATACAATCAGGTGATGATGAAATTTTAAAAAAGATGAATCGTAAATATACTGTGAAGCACTACTTAAATTTAGTTAAAAAAATTCAGGCGAAAATTCCTAACGTAGCAATTTCTACAGATGTGATTGTTGGCTTTCCTGGTGAAACTAAAAAACAATTTGAAAACACGGTGAGGGTTATGAAAAAGGTGAAATTTGATATGGCTTACATTGCCCAATACTCCCCTCGTCCGGGCACGGCTGCAGCAAAGTTCAAAGATGACATCCCTAGCCAAGAAAAAAAACGCCGCTATACTATTTTGAATAAACTATTGGAAAAAATTATAGAAGAAAAGAATAAAAAATTAGTCGGTGAAGAATTAGATGTATTAGCAGAAAGATGTACAAAAAGTTATTGTTTTGGGAAAACTAGAAAATTTAAGAATGTGAGGTTTAATAACCCCCCTATCTCCCCTTATCAGGGAGGGATATTTGTGAAGGTGAAAATTGTTAAAGCTGGAGCCTGGGGGTTAGAGGGAACTTCTACGCTGTCTTGACAGCGGTTATTTTTTTAACCGCCACCAAGGTGGCGTAGAAATAAAAAATCCGCAAAATCTTTTTTAAAAATTTTGCGGAAAAGATATTAGATCCTTTTATTCAATTATGCCGCCGGTGCAGACACGATGAAATAAAACCTTTTCTTCACATTCATCATCCATATCTTGATATTCACAAAGAGGAAATATCCATTCATGGTAAATAAAGTTACCAAGAGATGCATTGTTTGGATTTGGAAAACGAATTACGAAAATAAAATTATTCCCTACAAGACTTTGCCACTCTGCGGCACCACCCCAAAGATTGGATATAAATCTGCTGCGTCCCTGTTTGACTAAACTTAAAATCATTTCTTTGGTGTAATCGCTAGTCGGCGAAATCACACCATAATAACTGCGCCCCCACACTGGAACGTCATAATTTTTAAATATGACCTCTTGACCGGCGAACTTTAATCCGCCAAAATATCTGTCAATATATCGCAAATCCGGCTTGGAAAAACCTACTTTCGGATATTCATAAACTATTTCCCGAGGCAAGGAAAGGGAAAGTTCAGTCTTAAAAACATCGCCTTCTTTTCCCGCCACATAGGTTTTACTTTCCGCTTCTACTAAAAACTGCTTTATTTCTTCAATGTCCATTTTTATTCTCCTTTTTCAGAATAATAACCCACCCCAACCCTCCCTTATCAGGGAGGGGGTGCGTTTCTCCCCTGACAAGGGGAGATAAGAGAGAGGGGTTATTAAAAGATATGACCCAAAAACTCATTGTCATCCTTGGTCCTACTGCTTCGGGGAAAACCGAGATGTCTTTAACATTAGCCAAGGAAATTCCACATTCCTACATCATATCAGCTGACTCGCGCCAAATCTATAAAGGTCTAGATATTGGCACGGGAAAGCTGATTGGCGGGCAATATAAATTGTTCAAAGGGCAAAAGGTGCTTCATTTCCACAACATCCCTCATTATATGATTGATATTGTAGAACCAAATGAGAAATATACAGTAGCACAATATCAAAGAGCTGTCAAAAAGATTGTCCTTGATTCCCATGGCAAAATTCCGTTTTTAGTAGGCGGTACAGGGCTTTATATCAGCGCCATTATTGATGGCCTCTCTATTCCCTCCGTACCACCTGATTCTATTTTGCGTGAAAAACTAGAAAAACAAAGTAAGGAACAATTGTATAAAAGATTAAAAAAATTAGATCCGGTTTGCGCTGCTAAAATTGATCCCCAAAATAAACGGCGCTTAATCCGTGCGTTAGAGGTGTGCATTATGACTGGCAAATCATTTTCTAGTTTGCAGAAAAAGAAAAAACCGCATTATGATGTTCTGCAAATTGGAATTCTTGTACCTAGAGAAGAATTATATAAGCGCATTGATAAGCGCGTGGATAAAATGGTCAAAGAAGGATTAGTTCGTGAAGTGAAGAAGATTTTAAAAAAATATGTAGTTAGTGACAATCTTCCTGCAATGTCTTCTCTTGGGTATAAACAAATTAGAATGTATTTGCATGGCGAAATCAATTTAGAAAAAGCGATTAAGCTTATTAAAATTGAAACACGGCATTATGCCCGGCGCCAAATGACGTGGTTTAAAAGGGATAACCGGATTCATTGGGTGAAAAATAAAAGAGAAGCAGAAAAATTGATAAAAGAATTTTTAGAAATAAAAAAAATTCTCCCCTAATAAGCCTGCCTGCCAGTAGGCAGGGGGAGATAAAAGAGGGGTTATAGATCAAATTACAAATCGAGTAACCCACCCCTACCTACGCCCTGCGGGCTTCGGAGGGCAGGCCAACCCCTCCGCATATCAGAAGGAGAGAAAATAAAAATAGGGGTATAAATGAATTATATACCCCAAAAGTTTGTTTTTTAACGTTATATAAGAACTCTGTAAGGCGTTTGTCTCAAAAGAAACAACGCCTTATCCTCTTCTCCTGTCCGTCCTGTTTTTCCTTCTAACCAAAGCCTGGCATGCTGGGCAGTACGACGCGATAGTGCATTCGTCTTTGCTTCAGCAATCATTTCTTTGGTAAGATCCAAAAAACTATCTGATATTGGTATTGACGGGTCCTCCTCCCCATCATAACTGTTTTTTATTAACTCTTCGCCATTGTCATTACCCGCCTCTATAACTGGCATTTTTTTCCTTTCGCCCCGCCTCCCTGGGCAAAAAAAATTTTAAAAAAGAGCCATAAAAAAACACCCACTATTTAGTGGGTTTCTGCAAAACAGGAAAAATAATAAATTCTTTTAAAAATAGGTTTTCGCAATTTTTCTTCCCCTTGCCTCATAAAAGAATTTATTATTAGATACACATTGCTTTTATTTTAACCTTTTTTATAAAACTGTCAAGTATTTTCATTCTGGCTTATATAAAGGTAAAAACAAAAAGCTGGGGATAA
>Ga0136653_10000874_pt1 | contig 16094 bp, 16 predicted proteins | sample LakKivw275mmetaG_FD_94866 | JGI IMG/M metagenome (GOLD analysis project Ga0136653, IMG submission 94866) | Anoxic lake water microbial communities from Lake Kivu, Rwanda to study Microbial Dark Matter (Phase II) - Lake Kivu water 275m metaG... | ecosystem: Environmental > Aquatic > Freshwater >...
CGGCGTCGTCTGCGACACGACGCTCGACACGTCGGCGGCGTCGTCCGCCGCGATAGCGCCCGACACCCGGAAATCCGCACCGGCCGGGAATGCGGAACCGGCGGCGGTGACACCCAGGTCCAAAGCTGTTGAGAAGGCCATTGAGAAATCCCAGGAGCTGCCTAAGATGTGGGACTTCGGGTCGACGACGTGCATACCCTGCAAAACCATGAAGCAGATTCTGGACCCGATGACTGTCGACTACAAGGGCAAGATCGACATCCGAATCATCAACATCTACGATGAAACTGAACTGGCCCGTAAGTTCAGGATAGTGACGATTCCGACGCAGGTATTCATCGACGTGCAAGGAAAGGAACTCCTTCGCCACGTCGGCGTGTACCCGCGCGATTCGATTGAAGCCAGGTTCCGCGAGTTCGGCATGCCCGTCGTGGCCGGTACTACCCCGACCGGCAACTAACGTGAGTCCGACTGCCCATGCCTGACGTTCTGAAGAGCCTGGCGGACCTCATGGTCTACCGCTGGCTCGGCCTGCGAGCGGGCGCGCACCTTGCCGATGCCCTCAACTTCTTCGTCTACGACGTCATCAAGATATTCATCCTGCTCACCGTAATCATCTTCGTGGTGGCAATCATCCGCAGTTTCTTCCCACCGGAGAAGACCCGCCGATTCCTGAGCCGCAAACGGACGTGGATCGGCAACATCCTGGCAGCACTGCTCGGCATCGTCACGCCGTTCTGCACCTGCTCGGCTATCCCGCTCTTCATCGGCTTCCTCGAATCCGGCGTGCCGCTTGGCGTGACTATGTCCTTTCTCGTCTCCTCGCCGACCGTCAACGAGGTCGCACTGGTGATGCTCTTGGGCCTGTTCGGGTGGAGAATCGCCGCGCTCTACATCGCGAGCGGCGTCGTGATAGCGATCGTCTCGGGCATCATCATCGGCCGGCTGCGGCTCGAGCGCTACGTCGAGGAGTACGTCTACCAGACCAGGCTCGGCAGCGTGGAACTCGAACGGCTGACCTTCCGGCAGCGTGCCTTCGACGCCTGGGCCTACACGAAGGAGATTCTGAAGAAGGTCTTCCCGTGGGTGCTCATCGGCGTCGGTGCGGGCGCCCTGATCCACGGCTATGTACCGGTCAACTGGCTGGCCAGGATAGCTGGCCGCGGCAACCCGTTCGCCGTACCGATTGCCGTGCTCATCGGTGTGCCGCTCTACTCCAACGCGGCCGGCACTGTTCCCATTGTTCAGGCTCTCGTCGCCAAAGGCGTTCCCATCGGCACGGCGCTGGCGCTGATGATGGCCGTTACCGCGCTCTCCCTGCCCGAGGCCATCATCCTTCGCAAGGTGATGAAGCCTCGGCTGCTTGCCATCTACTTCGGCATCGTCGCGCTGGCAATCGTATTCGTAGGCTACCTATTCAACGCTGTCATCCGTTAGGAGAACCACATGACTATCAAGATACTCGGTTCCGGCTGCACCCGCTGCCACGAGACCGAACGGCGCGTGGTAAACGCTCTGTCGCGTCTCGGCATCGCCGCCGAGGTGTGCAAGGTCACGGACATGAAGGAAATCATGTCCTTTGGTGTTCTCGGCACGCCCGCGGTCGTCATCGACGGCAAGGTGAAGTGCTATGGCCGCATTCCATCAGCCGAGGACATCGAGAAGTGGCTGAAGCCGGAAAAGTAGCGATACCTCGTCGTCTGCCTCTTCTCAATCGGTTCCTGACGATCTGAATACTCGCGGCGATGGCCGCGGGAGTCGAGGTCGGGTGTTTCCAGGGTAACTCAGTCCGTTACCTTGTCCCGGGGCGGATCGATGTCCATCAACCCCACATTCTGGTCCCGCCGCCGGCTCTTTGGGCCCCGGCTTGACAGCAGGGGGAATCGCACTATCTTCTCCCCTGATGTCAGATGGGAAAGAACCCGGTCTGCTCTGCGGCTGCGATAACTCGGCATCCTTCGTCCTGCAATGAGGGGCTAGACGCTGGCAAACAACAAGAACCCGGCCAGAACGATGCTTGAATATCCGGAGAAACACGACAACCTGACTGCCAAGGAAGCATCGGAGTTGTGCCAACTCGGAATGGACAACTACGCACGCCGGATACTGGAAGAACTGGAGCAGCGCGGGCTGGTCCGACGGGACCTCAAGGCACACAAAGGCGGCCAGCGTTTCACCAGGGGCCGCGAGTTCACCGCCTGGCGAGAATGGGAGGCCAACGGCTTCCAGACCAAGGTCCTGACCCACGGTCAATTCGAAATCCCAGGCCTTCTCTCGCCCCTCATGCCGGGACTGAAATGACACCCAGCCACTTGACCCAGCATGTCCGCGATGGTCATTGGCAGCCCTCAATTCGCGCCAGGGGCTACCGACGAGGAGGAACCATGAAATCCGCAATCACAATCGGTCTTCTGCTGATCGTCGCAATCGCATCGGCGCAGGAGTACGGCTCGCTCTTTCTAACCGTCTACCCGGGCGCGCGGCAAAGCGCGATGGCCGGCGTGGGCGCGGCCATGGCCGGAACCGCGGATGGCGTCTTCTACAATCCGGCCGGACCCGCTTTCCTCGAGTGCCCGGAAGCGGGAATCGAGATCAGCCACATCCCGTGGATGCTGCCGACCGACTATTGGAGCGCGGCCGGCGTTGTGCCGCTCCGGCGCAGTCTCAACGTCGGGCTGTTCACGAGCGGTGATCACATGGGGTCCGACGAATGGTCGTGGTACGAATGGGAGGTTGGCGCGACGGTGTCAGCACGGATCTCCGACTGGCTGGGATTCGGGCTGAACCTCGAGTCCCAGAGGTTGCGCGACGTTATGCGCGGATGGGACTTCGAGCACGAATCGACCTACAACGTAGTCACAACTGCCAGCGCCGTCGCCGCCGATGCAGGCGTGCTCGCCCGGCCGCATACTTGCCTGGGCATACCGAGCATGGGTGTGTCGGTCCGCAACGTCGGGACGAGGCTCAAGTACAGCAACCAGACAGCAACCGCTCCCCTGCCCGCGCTGCTCGACGCCGGAGTCGGCTGGACCGTGACCGCGCGAGACTTCGGGTTGGGCAGCCTGCCTTTCTCCCTGCCCGAACGGTTATTCCCGACCGACTGGCTGCTGGACAATTGGGGCGCGTCGGTCTTCTACGATTTCCGCAAGGTGTTCCTTGATGACTATCCCTCGCACCAGGTCGGCGGTGAAATCAGGCCGCTGCCGTTCCTGGCCGCCCGCGCCGGCTGGTTCAGCTCGAATAACGGAAACGCCAGCGACACGCGCGGGGGCCTGACATGGGGACTTGGCCTGGACCTGCATTTCGTAAGGATAGACTTCTGCGAGGACCGTAACCTCTTCTATATGAACATGCGGAGGAACTACCGTTTCTCATTCGCCCTGAACATCGGCGAACCGCTGCTGCGACAGCGCGGCTTACTCGGACCCGGGCACGCCCAACGCAGATATAGCGCCACGTCCGCCGACATTTCAGATTGCAGACTGCAGATTCGCGGTCTGCCGTGACCGCAAGGCAATTATAGCGGCAGAGGCTGACCTCGCCACGCGGCGTTTTGACCGAATCCGGCCCGGACGCGCGGTTGCGCATAACTTGACATCGGCCCGATGCAAGTCTACAATCGCAGCACCAAGAGCAGTGGCGATGCCCACTGGCACAAACAACAAAGGAGGCGTCATGAAGCTCAAGGTGTGTCTGAGTCTCGCAGCGTTCGCTATACTGGTATCGGGAGCCGGCCTGTCCGAATCCCCGAGGCTACATCCGGCCGGTGGTCTGTTGTTCGTTGACCCCTATACTGTACCGGGGTTCAAGCTCCTGGACCAGTGTCCGCGCCTTCGCGGCATGTCCTTCGCCGAGCTGCCCGGCGCCGTGGATATGACCGCCGATATGCCACCGGTCGGCGACCAGGGCAGGCAGAATTCCTGCGTTGCCTGGGCAGCCGGCTACTATGACAAGACCCACGTCGAGTACATCGAGCATTGGTATGGTCTGGGGGATCACACGTGGACACTGGACGTTCCCCAGCATCAGATCAGCCCGGCGTTCATCTACAACCAGATCAATGCCGGAAGCGACGCGGGCGCGAGCATACTGGATGCCCAGATAATGCTCTGCGACCAGGGCGCGTGCATGCTGAGCGACTTTCCGTATCATGACAATGATTACGTCACCTGGCCTTCCGAATCGGCCTATACCCACGCCATAACGTACCGGGGCTATGACAGCTACGGCATCAGCATAACGTCCGACGTCGGCATCAACCAGGTCAAGTACGTCCTCGCGGCCAACACAACCTGCGTCCTCGGAATCAACATCTACCCCAACTTTGACCACATCGAGAACTACGATACCGTTTACACGGTTCACGACAAGAGCGGCAGATCTCGCGGTGGTCATGCGATCTGCATCGTCGGCTACGACGACAACAAGCAGACGGCCGACGGGCCCGGAGCGTTCCGGCTCGTGAATTCCTGGGGTGCCGGCTGGGGCAACCACGGCTATTGCTGGATGTCCTACTACGCCGTCAAGACCATGAAGGCAGGCCTGAGCCAGAACTGGGCCTACGTCACCTTCGACCGGTACAACTACACTCCGGACGCGCTGGGGCGGGTCAAGCTGACCCATCCCTGCCGGGACCGAATCACCATCACGTTCGGGGCGGGAAGCCCGGGCGCCCCGCTGGCGTACTACACTTTCCGCCGGTACTGGGCCCTGGAGGGCGCGATCGTCGACCACCCGTTCCCGAACAACAAGCTGGTGTTCGACCTGAGCGGCGGCGTCGACTATCTCGACCAGACCGACACCGCATTTGTCGCGTGCCTCGACCGGAAGAAGGACAGGAAGACGGGGACGATCGACTTCGTCTCCGTCGAGTACGGCACGAGGTACGGCTCCGCAGCGCAGTCGGTCACGATACCGGACTACAACGTCTATGCGTACAACAAGGTCGTGCTGCCGTTCGCGCCCGGTCCCCAGGCAAACCCGCTTGATGGCCCGGTGGCAGCCAGCCGGGCGAGTTACCGCAATGGCGCCGCCCACGTCTCCTTCAGCCTGGACCGGCCCGGGAACGTGAGGATCGCGTTCTTCGACGAGACTGGCCGGACCGTGGCTCGTGCAACCGCGCAAGGTCAATCAGGATTGAACGAACTGTCAGTGGGGCTGCCGCGTTCAGCCGGAGTCTACTTCTACCGGCTGGAGTCCGGCTCAACCACCATAACAGGTAAGGTCGCGGCGACTCGCTGACAAGGATACCGGACCGTACAAGCGCCCCTGCCCCGCAGGGGCGCTTCTTTCCGGCGGGCATCAGGTGTCACCCGCCCGCACCCAGCATCGGGGAACGCGGCTGCACCGCTTGACACATGCCTCGACGAAGCCGACAATGGTCTCACTTTCGGGTCTGGAGATTCCGCAAAGTGATTAAGGAGGACTGAGGTGAAAGACGTCGGTCGGTCCGTTTCGCTGGGTCTGTTCGTACTCATCCTGCTCTGCTTCATGCTGCCCTTCGCCCGGATATCCTGCGGCGAGGCACAGGTCGTCAAGGCTACCGGCTACGAGGTGGCGTTCGGCAAGACGATACCGGCCCAGACGGATTCCACCGGGGGAAGGCCGCGGTGGAATGAACGGGCGGCAGAGGTGGACGTCGTCGCCATCGCTTGCCTGATAGCGGCGGTCGTCGGCCTCGGGCTGTCCCTGGTAAGAGGACGGCGCGGGGCCATCGCCCGGGTGATCCTCAGCTACCACGGCTTCCTGCTCCTGCTCGCGCTCTGGGGAGAACTCGCCTATCGAGTTCGTCAGAACGGCGCGCAACTGCAGATGCTCGCCGGCTACTGGGCCGCGCTGGCGCTGTTCGTTGTGGCGTGCCTCGCCAATCTGCCGGCGACAAGGCGCGGGCTGCGCGTCGGGCCCTGACGACCGTCGAGAACGACTGCCGGGCAGGCCCGAACCGCGGACTCGGACCGCAGATTCAATCGGTCGGTTCCAGCCTATTGACCGCAGTCCTGTCCAGCCCTACAATCGAGTCGTGCTTGAATCCACCCCCGCCCCGGCGCCCACCTCCCCGGGTGAGCCGCACGAATCAGCGGAGGGGCGGCCCACAGCCGGCTCGATTGCCCGGGCCGTGCGATTCCTCCCGACCCGGTCCGGGCGTCGGGCCGCGTTATCCGGGCTCGTGTTCTTGACTCTGGTGGCCGCGCTGGTCGGCGGGGCAATCCTCTTTCATGCAACCGGCTACCGCGGCGGATACCGCGCCGGCTACGAGAGCGTCGGCTACTATGAGGCCGCAGCCATTGCCGACTCGATGAAGTCGGTGGCCGGGAACGCGGTCCTGGAGTCGGCCGGTATACTGCCGGACCGAAGTCAGCAGGGCTCCTGGCAGCTTGCTCGCTTCAGTCTGACGCCGGCCCGCGAGCTTTGCAGCTACGGCGCCGCCCGGGGCGTAGACACCATGGTAGTCGCAACCTTCACGTCGCGGGAAAGCGTCCTCGCGGGAAACTCGTACTACAGCGGCTCCGACGGCCGCATCCATCATGTCAACCGCTGACACGACGATAGTCCCCGCCGGCAAGACTGAGTCCGCGCCCGAAATCAGGAATTCCTCCATCTCCCATCGAGAGTTGTGGCATCGGTACGCCCGCAAGGCGGTGGTGCCGACCCTGTTCGTTGTGGCCGTCGGGCTGGGTCTATTGGTGGCCAAAGCGGCCACGTACTCGCCGAGCCGGACAGCCGGGTTCGACCGGGGCCGGGCCACTGCCTTGCGCGAGCTCGAACTACGCATGTCGAAGAATGACTCCATCCGCCACGAGGGCGAACTGCAGGCCGCCCGCGTGCTCCGCAACGTGCGGTTCTTCTTCCTTTCCGGACACTCGCGGGGATGGTGCATCATGAAGTACGCCGACACCACCGAGCCCAATTGGTCAATCGGTTGGGTGAAGGACATGAAGTACCTGCAGCCGGGCAGGGTTTATACGCTTGACCCGCGCGGCTACGTGTGGAGCCGTCCGCTCCGCTAGCCCCTCGCCGAATCACCCAGACCAGCCCGCACCCAATCAGCAACACAAGCGAACGGTATCCGTTCAAGTACCGACGTCGAAAAGGCCGGCCGGTGGCTACCGGAGAAAAACGGGCCTAGTGGAGCCGCTCAAGATAGCGGCCGGAGGCGACGTCGATCCGGATACGGTCGCCGGTCTTGATGAACTGCGGAACATGGACTTCCATCCCGTTCTCGATGGTAGCAGGCTTGGGCGCGGCGTCGTTGTCGCCATGCAACGCCGGACCGGTTGACGTCACCTTCACATCTACGGTCGGCGGGATGACGGCATCGATCGGCTGCTCGCCGTAGAATTCAACCTTGAGCTGGCTGCCGTCGGCTAGGAACTTCTCGTACGCGCCGACCATCGGCCGCGGAATCGCGACTTGCTCGAAGGTTGTCGGGTGCATGAAGTAGAGCGTGTCGCCGTCCTTGTAGCTGTAGGTGAGGTTCACCGTCTCGACCATGATATCTTCCACCTTGGCTTCAGGGTGCAGACGCTGCTCGGTCTGCGTCCCGGTCTGGAGGTTCCTCATCCGCACGTGAACCGAACTCGGCAGCTTGGCCGTCCCAATCTTCATCTCGGCGAGCACAACCTTGTACAGCTCGCCGTTGAGCCGGATACACATTCCATTCCGCAGGTCAGATGCTTTGACCATGGTGATGCTCCTCGAAAACAGAGTAGCTTGGACGTGCTGTCTGTCAAGAACAGCCAGGGCAGCCTTTGGTCATCCGAGTCTGATTCGAGATTCGGACTCCGAACTCCGGGCTTCCGTTCAAAGGCTGGGGCGCGGACCAGCCGCGCCCCGCATGAAGAGAGCTTCGGTTCTAGCGGACGACAGTCACCCGCGCGGTCGAGGTCCGGTCGGCCGACAGCCGGAGGTAGTAGACACCGGCCGGAACCTGTCTGCCGGCGGCGTCGCTGCCGTCCCAGTTCGCGGTGTAGACGCCGGCCTTGAGTACGCCGGCCACCAGATTCCTGACCCGTCTGCCGGTGGCGTCGTAGACGTTGAGGCTGGCTGCTCCGGCCCGCTCGAGCGCGTAGCCAATGTGAGCCCCGCTCGTGACCGGGTTCGGTCCGACCTCGAACACCGAGGTGACAATCTTGCCGGTCGGTTCCTGTGCGATGCCAAGTCCGGTCACCACGACATCTTCCAGCGGGCCGTAGTCACTCCAGCCCCAGGCTGCGTTGTGGCCGCGCACTCGGTAGTAGTAGGTACCGACCGACTCAGCCGTCACGCTGTAGAGCGTATCGGTGATGTTATCCGAGACAACCGAGTCATTCGCAAACTCTGGCACCGGCCACACGTCATCGACGTAGACACCTGTGCCGGTCTGGCCGTCATCGGTCATATAGCGGAAGCGGATGAAGACCGACTTACCCGCCCACGGGTCGAGCGAGAATGACTTGTAGAGCCAGCCGTTGGAGTTACCGGTAAACCGGTCGTGAAGCTGAATCCACTCCTTGCCCTCAAGCGACACCTCGGCCACGGTCACGTCGTAGTTGCTCTCCGTATTGTACCAGATCCAGTACTTGAGCGAGTCGCCGGACTGAACCGGATACGGATACTTGGTCACGCAATAGTTGGCGATGTTGTTGCCATTGCCCAGGGAGATTGAATAGTTGCCGGTGTGCTTCTGGGTCGAGGACTGGCTCGCGCCCGCGAGGGTCCACTTCGACAGGTCGGCTTCCATGTTGTCCGTGACCACCGACAGGCCGGAAAGCTGCTCGAGCCCCCACTTGTCCGGGTGATTGTGCTCAGGCCGAGTCGGAGTCCAGTGAATGGCGTAGCTGCCCGAGGCGGACGAGTCCATGACCGCGAGAATCGGTCTCGGGACCATGCCTTCGAGCACATCGATGATGGAATCGGCGTGCTGGAACAGGTAGTAGTTGCCGCGAAAAGAAACGTGCTGGATGCTGTCCAGGTCGCTCGTCGGCTGGTAGAACTGCGTGCCGAGCTCGGTCGTGAATGACATGCAGGGGAATCCGCCGAGCGTGTGGGCCCAGCCGTAGAACCAATCGTCCGAACCGCAGTTCGTCGGGTACAGGTAGTTGGACTGCTCCGGCGTATAGGTCCCGCCGGTCAAAGTCCCCATCCGGCTCGCCATGTTCGTTGCCAGAGCTTTCAGCATCCCGCTGTCCGCGGCAAAGGTGCCGGTACCGAACGGCCAGAGTACGAGTTCGGAATAGGTATGCATGCTCACGCACGCAACAACGGTATGCTGCTTAAACCATTCCGATACGGCGTTGATCTCGTTCGCCCACGCGCCGTGGCCGCCCATGAACACGTCGTCACGCGGGTTGTGCGAGCTCTGCGTCTGGGGAGACAGCGAACCCCAGTCGTCCATCACGCTGCCAATGCAGGCCCCGTTGAAATCACGGTTCGGGTCGGCGCCGATTCGGGAGCCGTAGGGCTGCCGGTCCTTCCGCCACGAGTACCCGCTCCCGCCCGAGGAGTCGTGGTCGTAGGCGTAGCCATCCACGTTGGTGATGACGAACACGTGAAGCTGGTGGTTGTCGATGAAATTGTGGAAACCGGAATCAGATGAATAGAAACGCACGAGCGTGTCGGCAAAATGACGTGCCGCCTCGACCGCAGCCCATTCGCGGGAGTGGACGATGCCGAGCTCCAGGCACTCCGGCTTGCCTTCGGCCGCGGCCGACGCAATCTTGACACCGTAGACCCAGCGACCCTGATAGGTGGTGCCGATCGACTCGAGCTTGCAGATGGATGGATAGGTAGCGGCCCAGTAGCGCATCATCGAGTCAATCTGGTTCAGGCTGTGGTAGGAACCGGACAGAACCGCCTCGCGACCGACCACGTCCACGTCATCGTTGATAACCGCAACAGGCAGCCCCGACGCCTGGACGGCGCCGAAGTCCGAGCGGTCAAGCATCAGGTCGTACGACTTCCCCGCCTTCGCGCCGGCTATTTCGATTGAAGTACCCTTGAAGACAATGTGCGAATAGAGTTCCGCGTAATTGTGCGCGCCGACACGCACGAGCATCGGACCGGCGACTGCCGCCCCGGCCAGCAGCGTCAGGCAGACCAGAGTACCAGCAAGACGATGAAACATTAGGCCTCCAGGCAATACGTCCACAGTAACAGAAAATGGCTCTTCAGTACGTCGTTCCCTGCTACGGACTGACTTGGAGCGACCACTGCCGCTCAAGAGCCAATAACAAATTCTAGGCGCCACGGTCGGGAAGTCAAACAGTCACTGCCCGCCTGCTCCTTGACTTAGGGTAGGTTTGCCTTATTATCGAGCACCGCTGGCCGAACGACTGGCGGCGACTCGCGACAGGCTATCCGAGTTATTAACCCGGCTGCTCCGGTCAGGTGCGGCCGACTTCAGGAGGAAGCCGATGATTAAGTTCAAACCCGGGAACCTCAGAGTTCCCAAGTTCCAGCGACCGGTGTACGTGGTTGCAGCCGGGACTACCGACTACCGCAAACGTTATCCGGAATACAAGCTGGAAGAGTTGACGATGATGGCCTTCAAGATGCTGCTGGAGGAAAACGACCTCAAGCTGAGCCCGCTCGAAGTCAGGGGCCTCATCAACATGGCCTGTTACGGTGAGTTCGCGGACCACTTCCAGGACCAGTTGCTCTGCGAGGCGAAAATCCACGACTACCTCGGGCTCGACCCGATGCCGAACATCGGCGTGAAGACGGGCGGCGCCACCGGCGGTTACACCACGCTTACGGGCGCGATGGCGATCGCCTCGGGCTATGCGAACTGCGTGCTCGTGATGGGCTGGGAACGGATGGACGAGGTCGATACGCGCACCGGCAACTTCTATATTGCGACCGCGGCCTGCAAGGACTTCGAAACCCGCATGGCCCGCATGTACGCGGCCTACTACGCGCCGATGGCGCGGCGCTTCGCCCACGTCTACAACGTCAAGGACGAGATTCGCGCGAAGATCGCGGTGAAGAACCGGCTCTATGCCTGCTCGTCGCCCTTTGCCCAGAATCCGGGCAAGCACACGGTCGAGGAAGTGCTGAACGGCAAGATGATCTGCGACCCGCTGCGCGTGCTCGAGTGCTGCGTGATGAGCGTCGGCTCGGCCTGCATGCTCCTGTGTGATGAAGAGACTGCCTACAAGCTGTCCGACACACCGATGCGGCTCCAGATAGCGGGCGGCACGCACACGCTGCGCGTGGCGGACCGCCGCAACATGGAAGTCCCGCTGCTTCCCAACGAGAAGCCGGGCCAGTACGACTGGATGGAGAAGGAATACAACGAACCTTACCCGGGCTTCCAGAGCTTCCTCGCCTCCCGCATGGCTGCCTATTTCGCGTACCGGATGGCGGGCATCAACGAGCCGATGGAGGACATCGACTTAGTCGAACTCCACGACGCGTTCACCATCTCCGACCTCCAGACCTACGGTGACATCGGCCTGCGTCCATACGGCAAAGAGGAAGACTACATCACATCAGGCGACGCCTACTACGGCGGTCGCTGCCCCTCCAACCTGTCGGGCGGCCTGCTCGGAACCATGCACGCGGTCGGCGCCACCGGCATCTTCCAGGGCATGGAATGTCTGTGGCAACTCCAGGGCAAGTACGACAAGTTCCACGGCGACCCGAAGATGTGGAAACGCTACGGCAAGGTGAAGCCCAAGGACTGGAAGTCGCTCCAGATACCGAAACGGCGCCGCGCCCTGTGGATTTCCCACGCCGGCGTCGGCTCGCACGTCACCTGCGGTATCCTCGAGAACCCGGAAGAAGTGAAAGGCTAGGTGAGAGCGATGAAGAAGACGAAGAAGACCGTGAAGAAGGTCTCCGCCGTGCGCAAGCCCGTCCCTAAGAAGCCGGCAGACATCAAGCTCACAGGCGTTCCGATGGTCGTCGAGAAGACCGATCCGGCCATGGTCATCCAGTGGCCGCGGACGATTGTCCACCATCACACCTACGGGCTGCTCTCCCCGTTCTTTGAGGGCCTCAAGCAGGGCGTGCTGCGGGCGACTCGCTGCACCAATCCCGACTGCGAGGAAAAGCGGTTCTGGCTGCCGCCGCGGGCGGACTGCCCGGACTGCCTGAAGCGGATGAAGTGGATGGATCTCAAGAACCCGGTGATCGGCGAGATCTTCACGTTCACCCACGTTGAGTATCCCGGTCACGGTATCGAGCTATCGTATCCCTACTACCAGATCGACGTGAAGGTACCGGGCGCCGCGACCGTGATGAAGGGCTACCTCGTCCGCGGTGAAGCGAAGATCGGGATGAAGGTCAAAGCCGCGTTCCGCACCAGGGGCTCGACCAACACCATCCTCGACCTCTACTGGGTGCCGGCCGAGTAATCCTGACATCAGACGTGTCAGAGGGCGGCCTTCGGGCCGCCCTCTGCCTTGACCTTGCGCGAGCAGCCTGCTATCATCGGTTCCCATGACGGAGAGGAGTAGAATCCAATGAAGAAGACCACTCAGAAGTCGCAGACAAGCACCACGCTGCGGACTGCACTGCAGCGTGCGACCGAACTCCATATCAGGCACGTGGTCGTGGCCTCAACCGCCGGCGGAACGGCGCTCGAGTTAGCGAAAGTGATGCCGACCGACATCGACGCGGTTTGCGTCACCCATCACGCCGGATTCAGAGAATTCGGCAGGAACGAACTGCCTGAATCGGTTGAGAACAAGCTGGCAGAATATGGCATCCCGGTACTCAGGACGACTCACCTCTTCGGCGGGGTTGAGCGCGCCATCCGGCTGAAGGTCGGCGGACTCGGCCCGGCCGAGACCATCGCTTTCACCTACCGCACGCTGGGTGAAGGCACGAAAGTGGCGGTCGAGATCGCCGTGATGGCGCTCGACGCCGGTCTGATTCCCCATGGCGAAGACATCGTCGCCATCGCCGGAACCGGCTCCGGCGCGGACACCGCCATCGTCATCCGCCCCGCCCACTCGCGCCAATTCTTCGAGACGCAAGTTCGAGAGATAATAACAAAGCCAAGAGAATGGTAAGCCACGAAGACACGAAGGACACGAAACTGATCCAACGGTCAGCAGAAAGTAGCGTGGGAGCAACGCCGGATGGAGTTTGATGCGTTGTCAGGAAAGGTCATCAGCGCGGCGCTGAAAGTCCACAGAGAACTCGGCCCGGGGTTTCTGGAGTCGATATATCACGCGGCCCTTTTGGTCCAATTGCGCCACGATGGTCTGAACTGCAACAACGAGAAGGAAGTACATGTAAGCTATGCGGGTGTCGATGTTGGGGTCCACCGGCTCGACCTCGTGGTGAATGATCAGATTTCGTGGAGCTCAAAGCTGCGAGGGAATTCGACGATAGCCACTTGGCGCAAGTCCTTTCCTATCTCAAGGCCTCGGGCCTCAAGACAGGATTGCTGCTGAACTTCGGCAGGGCGACGCTCAAGGTCAAGAGAGTGGTCCTGTGAGTACTCCTGGGCCGTCAAGCGCCATTGGTGACTGAGACATTCCGAGGTTGCATGATCGCAGTCCGTTTCGTGTCCTTTCGTGCTTTCGTGGCTCATGCCTCCCGCAATCCGTTTCGTGTCCTTTCGTGGCTGTCAAACCTGAATAGAGGAGTGACTGATGTCTGAGTGCATATTCTGCCAAATCGTGGCCGGCAAGGCTGCGGCCCGCAAGGTCTACGAGGACGAGCACACGCTCGCCTTTCTCGACCTCCACCCCATCTCCCGCGGCCACACGCTCGTGATCCCCAAAAAGCACGTTGAGTGGTTCACCGACATCGAGCCCCAGGATGGCATTGCCGGCCCATTCCTGAAAACGTGCTATGTCGTCGCCCGCAAGCTCAAGCACGCCTTCGACTGCGAGTACGTGACAACACTGATACGGGGCACACGGGTCCCGCACCTGCACATGCTGCTCATCCCCTCTATCAGAGGCGAAGAGAACCTGCTGGATAAGACCCTGGAGCTGCACCACTTTGCCCAGGTCCGCATGAAGCCGCCGTTCAGCGAGGCCGAACTGGACGATATCGCCGAGAAGGTGAGAATCGCTCAAGTCTAGAAAGGAAATACTGCGTGAGACTCCTCGCCGCCATCTTTCTGACCGTGTTGGTTGGGTGGGCCCAGCCGGCCGTGAATGAACTCGACCCCGCATCCGGCAGCTTCCTCGACTTCCCTCTCGATTCCGTCACCGGGGCCGCGAACGCAGCCTACCAGGCAGCCCGCTACAACGAGGCGGCACGCCTTTACCTGACCGCTCTTGAACACGATATCACGAACTCCAACGACATCTACAACCTCGCCTGCTGCTACGGACTGCTCAAGCAGGACTCGCTGGCCGCGGCCTATCTGAAGCGCGCCTTTCGCGCCGGGTTCGATGACATCGGGCACGTCAAGCAAGACCCGGACTTCGACTCGGTCCGCACGCGCCCGGCATTCGCGGCTGTAGTCGAGAGCCTTGCCGTCATTGCGGAGAGCACACAGGTTCGAGCCGGCACTGAGGTCGAGATTGAGGCCAGTACCTTCGTACCCGGGTACGTCCGTCTGCCGGCAGGCTACGACTCCACTCGCTCCTACCCGCTTGTCATCGGGCTTCATGGGTACGGAGCAAGTCCGAAGTCCTTCGCCAAGCTCTACGAACGGGCCGGCAGCCCCGAACTCATCTACGTGTGCCTGCAGGCGCCCTACGCGTTTGGCGCGGGACGCGACCTCGGCTACTCCTGGTCCACATGGAGTCGCGATGACAGCACCATCGATGAGCAATCGGCAAGACTCTCAAGCGAGTACATCGCCGATGCGGCCCGGAAGCTCGGCGCTCGCTACCGCGCGAGCGGCACCTGGCTGCTTGGCTTCTCGCAGGGTTGCTTCATGGCCTACCGAACCGGTATCACGAACCACGACCTTTTCAAAGGCATCATCTGCTTCGGTGGTGGTCTCGACACGCTGCTCTTCGGTCCAAATGACTATGCTGCCGCTAAGGGCCTGAAAGTGTTCGCCTCCCACGGCAAAGATGACCGCATGGTCGAGTTCAAGTACGGCACGACCACGCGGGACTTCCTCAGACGCAAAGGCTACGACGTGAAGTGGGCCGAGTTCAAAGGCGGCCACACGGTGCCGGAGCAGCAATTGAAGCAGGCAGTCACGTGGATGCTGTCCTCGAAATGAGGAATGGTGAATACCTAATTCCTAATCAAGTCCCATTGCGGAAATGACTGCCGGCAGGAAACGGTTCGATCTGGAGGAGCGGACGGCTGCGTTCGGCAACGCGGCGATCCTGCTCGCCAAGACCATACCGCTCACCGCAATCACCCGCCCATTGGTCTCGCAGTTGGTGAAGTCGGCGACAAGCGTCGGTGCGAACTACTGCGAGGCAGACGACGCCGAGTCGCGGGCGGACTTCAAACACAAGATCGGCATCTGCAAGAAGGAAGCCCGCGAGACCAAACACTGGCTCCGCATGCTCGTTACCGCGGCCCCGGAATCAAAGGAGTCGGCCCGCGAGCTCTGGCAGGAAGCCAAGGAACTCAATCTCATCTTCAACGCCATCGTCCGCAGCACCAAGGCCAACGAATGACGACTCAGAGCCGGGGCTTCGTCATTTCCTCGTTGATTAGGAATTAGCAATTGCCAATTAGGAATTCTGCCTCCTCGCCCGGCCGCTGGGGCGACGAGGACTTCGTCCGCGTCTGGGACGCCCAGCCAACGAACCCGCTGAAGGCGGAGCAGTTGGATATCATCGCCCAGGTCATTCGCGACAACTGGCGCAAGGGCAGCCGCATCCTCGACCTCGGGTGCGGAACCGGCAAGACCGAAGCCGTCATTCTGGAACAGCTTCCTGTCGCCCGGTTCACTTGCGTCGACCGCTCCGAAGTGATGCTCGGCTTCGCCCGGGAGCGACTGCGCGGGTTCGCGGACCAGTGCCGATTCGTCGTGGCCGACCTGGCGAGACTGGAAAAGACCAGGCTCCCGGGGTCGCCGTTCCGCTTCATTGTCTCGATCGACGCCATCCACGAACTTGAGGACCCGGCCAAGTCGCGCCTCTTCAAGTTCTGCCGCGCGAACCTGGCGCGCGACGGGCTTCTCCTCATTCTCGACCGGATAGCGCTCGACCGGGTGCGGTTTGGCCGGCCGCTGC
>Ga0136653_10000877_pt1 | contig 16060 bp, 18 predicted proteins | sample LakKivw275mmetaG_FD_94866 | JGI IMG/M metagenome (GOLD analysis project Ga0136653, IMG submission 94866) | Anoxic lake water microbial communities from Lake Kivu, Rwanda to study Microbial Dark Matter (Phase II) - Lake Kivu water 275m metaG... | ecosystem: Environmental > Aquatic > Freshwater >...
AGGCGGTGCAGTACCAGCTCGTGAAGCGGGTGCGTGCCCTTGGCCGCCACGGTCAACCACTGGTGCGGTGGACTCAACCGGAACGACGCATCTGCGACGGTTGGGTGCGCCGGTTCAGCGAGCACTGCGTGCCCGGACGCCGCCACCCAATGGATGTCGCCTCCGAAGGACTGCGCGACGAACTGGCTGAAGCGGGTTTCAGCCGAAGCCTATCCGGGTGCCAGCATCGACTCCGAAAGTTGCGTCTCCGGCGGATGGGAGTGACTTGAAGAATTCAGGGGACAGCAGATGATTATTGACACGGCCCAAGTCATTTCAGATTCACGATTTTGGATTGCCGATTATCGGAGATAAGGGCCTACGGCCGACGGCTGACAGCTAACGGCCTCGGTCGTTTATCGTTCTTTCGTGCATCGTTGGTTCGTCTGGGAACGATGAACGATGTACGAATTCGCCGAGCCAACGAGGATGCGGTTCGGAGCGGTGAGCCGTGAGCTGTAAGCCGAAAGCGCATGTCGATTGCCGATTGGCGGAGCGGATGAGGCTGGCTGACGGCTTACGGCTCACGGCCTACTGCTTACTACCCTGGGCCCTAGGCTACAGATAAGTGACGTCCAGGTCAGCCGTGCGCCGCATCACGGGTACCAGGTCTCTCAAGGCCTCGCCTCGTTGACCGCGCCCCACTGATTCGATAGAATGAAGGCGTGAAGAAGAAGTCCCTGACTCAGCGGACGCTGTCGCTGCTGCTCACCGGGAGAGGCCCGAAGGCACGCCGGTATGCCGGCAAGCACGTCCTTGTTGTGAATGACGAAGTTGTACCACTGAGGAGGCGACGCGAAGACATCTGGCGGGACATCGAGGCACTCGAGCAGAAGTACGGGGAGATGCCCGTGGTCGCATTCGTCCCGCGCCCCGGCCTTTCCTACATCCTGTGCGGACGGTAGCAGGGTTCCCTTTCCGGCTCGTCGGCAGGGAGTACCTCGGCACGATCCGGCGCCCCTATGCAACGGTTCTCATGCAGGCAAGGGGGAGGCACTGGGTTTCGGTTGAGATGGTTGTTGACAGCGGGGCGGACTACACACTGCTCCCCAAGGTCTACGCCGAGTTGCTCGGCATCGACCTCCGGTCGTGCGTGCCGATGACAACATCCGGAATCGGCGGTTCCGAGACCGTCCACCTGTGCAAGTCCTTGAACGTCAAGCTTGGTGACTGGCGAGCGAAAGTTCCTGCCGGGTTCCTCGAACGAGACGATGTGCCCGCGCTCCTGGGCAGGCTCAAGTTCATGGAAGAGATGGAAGTGACGTTCAAGGACTTCAATACCACCTTTCTCAAATAGCGGCACCCGGTAATTCCGGGACAGCAAATGATTGCTGACACGGCCCAAGTCATTTCAGATTGATGATTCCGGATTGCCGATTGGCGGAGCGGACGGCTGACGGCTCACGGCTGACAGCTTACAGCCTTCAGACAGGATGCTGGCGAAGTTGTTCGGAGCGGCAAGCCGTGAGCTGTAGGCCGAGAGCGGTCATGCGCACCAGCGCCGCGACCGATGGGCAGATCGACGCGCTCGGGCGCGGATTGGACGGACTAGCCGAAGCGGAAGTCAGAGTCGCTAAAGGAGGAAAGAAGTGAGCAGCAGTAATACGGAACAGGTCTTTGGGTCTTCTGAATCTCCGGCACTTGGACATGTACAGTCTGCGAAAGGGAGGTCTCGATGAATCGAACTTCGCTCTGGTCGCGGATACTGGTTATCGTGGGCACTGCCCTCATGTTGATCGGAGCCCTCGACCCGCTCGAGGGATCGCTCGTCATACTGCCGGGCAGCGGCATGGTCGTGCTCGGCGCATTCCTTGGCAGGAGCCGGCGCCGGACTCTTCTACTTTGGGGGTTCATAGTCTTGGCGGTCGGCGTCGGCGCGCTGTGGGGGATGACCGCGCTTGGCGGATTGGGAGGACGCACCGGGCGCTCGATGTTGTGGGCGCTCGTCCTTTTGCCTTACCCGGTCGGCTGGGTAATGGGTGTGGTAGGCGCCATCCTCAGGTTAATCGAATCCTTCAAGCGCCAGGCATCGGTTGAACGACAGGCGTAGCTATAGGAGGGCCGCGAACCGAGTGCTGGAGCTGAGATAGCCAGGGCCAGTCACCCGATTTGATGACGGGGATGATGGCTGACAGCTTACGGCTGACAGCTTACAGCCCTGAGACAGGATGCTGGCGAATCTGTTCGGAGCGATAAGCCGTGAGCCGAAAGCGGGTGTCGATTGCAGATTGGCGGACGCGGCGGGACGGCGGACGGTTCTGCATTGACCGCGCCTCGACTGCCGCTAGAATCTGAACCTGACAGGAGCAACTGATGACAGCCAGAGAGCAACTGCTGCGGGAGATCGAGGAGCTGGACGACAAGCAGGTGAGGGAAGTCGAGGAGTTCCTCGCTTTCCTCAGGTTCCGGTCTCGGTATGACACGCCGGTCGTGTTCGACCGCGCTCGGGCGGCCGAGCAATACCGCGAGTCGGCGACCGAAGACCGGGAGATGGCCGAGGAAGGCCTGTCCGACTACTCGGTGGGGCTCAAGCGGGAAGACGCCTGCTGATGCCCGCCCGCGGCGAGGTGTGGTTCGCGAATCTGGGCCCAACTCGCGGCGCCGAGCAGGCCGGCACGCGGGCCGTTATCTTGTTTCAGGCCGACGCGGTGAACGAGTTCACCAGCACCGTACTCTGTATACCCTTGACCCCGAACCTGAGGAGAGCCGCGCTATCGACCTGTCCGTTGATACGCAGACCTGAGGGCGGGCTGAGCGATGACTCGGTCGCGCTGTGCCACCAGATGCGGGCGCTGGACAAGACCCGTCTTGTCCGCCGACCTGGGAGGCTCAGCCCGGAGGCGTTGTCTGCGCTTGAAGGCCGAGTCCTGTTCACGACCGGCATGCTCTAGCGACCGGGACCCGTCGCACCCGCGGCGGATGTGTCAAACTTGCCCGATTTGCTGACGGCAACCATCGTTCATCGTTACTTCGTACATCGTGGCTTCGCCGCAGGACGAACGATGGACGTTGTACGAGTTGGCCGGGCCAACGAGGATGGCGGATGGCTTACGGCTGACAGCTTACGGCCTCGGCCAGACAGGGGAGTCGATTGCACATCGGAGCATAGTGGATCCGACGGAGAAGAAAGGAGCTGAAATGACAGGCGATAAGAAGAAGCCAAACGTGGTCCACGCGAACAAGTTCATTCTGGATGATGAGCGAGGCAAGCCCCGCGCGGTGCTGGCGATGTACAAGGGTGGGCCGACGCTGGCGCTGCTGGATGCGAAGGGCAGGAGGTTACGGGCCGTGCTGCGGGTGCGCAAGGACGGGCCGGTACTGCTTTCCCTTAATGACTTGAAAGGGAGGCCGGTCTGGAGCGCCCCGGAGTGACGGCTAACGGCTCTCGCCCGGCCTAGAAGCATGGCCAAGGAACCGAAGTGGTCGCCGGAAGAACTCAAGGTCATTGACCGCTGTCTGCGGCAGTTGCAGCAGGGTCGGTATCACTCGCGGGCCGAGGTCACACGTGCCTGTCGGGCGCTTCTAGAGGCGCTGCGCACTCGGCAGGGCCGGTCCGCATTTCGAAGAACCGCGATGGCGGTCGAAGTCGAGCTCAGCATCCGCAGACGGCAGTCGGGAATCCCGGTCCTGTACGACCGCTGGCAACCGACCGAGCAGCAGACTGTGGAACGGTACGCAGCGGCGGTGCGCGAGAATCGCTATGACTCGCTGATTGCGGCCGCGCGTGCGTGTCACAGGGAGTTGACTGCCTTGCGGTCGGCATACTCGGGAGATGGTACCAGGCCCGTTGCTCGCAGCCTGCGTGGCGTGTATGTCCGTCTGGGAGTGATGCTCAGAGGATACAAGGTAGTGTGGCCTCATCACGGCTGGCGGCCGGAGGAGCGCACGGCCGCACGCCGGTTCGCCCGCGCTTACCTGATGGGTAGATACCCCAGCGTACGCGCCGCGGCCGGGGCATGCCAGCGCGAGATGGCGCGGCATTCGAACCGCCCGCGGCAGTTCTGCGGTGTGTACTGGAAGGTATTCAATGAAGCTCGGGGCCTGGGCCTTTCGCGGCTGAAAGAACGCTGGACTCCCGCTGAGAACCGAGTCCTCACCCGCTATCTGCGGTTGCTTATGGAGCGGCGCTACCGTCATACGCCGGAGGCCGCGAGTGATTGCCATAAGGCGCTGGGCGGTTCCCGTTCGTATAAGGCCGTTCTCTTCGCGCTAAGTACCAGGGCAGCGGCGGCCGGCATTCCCAGGTGTTACAGCCATCTGACCGCGGATGAGTTGCGGACCGCGGAGAAGTATGCGATGATGGTGCACAACGGGCGGCTGCCGGATTGGCGCGCCGCAGCCGTGCGGTGCCACGCTGAGCTGGGGCGTCGCATCGCCCGGACCGGACGGAACGGAAAGTTGCGGCTGCGTCATGCAACCACCCACACTCTGGACACCATTCGCCTGGCGATACTCAAGATAGCGCATTCCCGTAATCTGCGCGGCCCGCGCAACCCGCACTGGTCCGACGACGAGGACCGGTTGGCCGGGAGCTGGGTCAGGTGGTACGACCGGCACCGGCACGTGCGAAGGCTCGCGCCGCTCAGGCAGGCAGCAGAAGGACTGAGCGAAGACCTTGAGAAGGCCGGGTTCAATCGGAACGTGCGGGCATGCGCGTACCGAGTCGCTCTGCTCTGGCGGAGACAGCAAGGCTTGGCGTAAGTGCCAGGGAGTGCCGGGGGCACGGATCATGGGCAGTCACCCGACTTGATGACGGCGGCCAACTGACTTGAGATTGACGATTGTAGATTGAAGATTGGCGGACACGGCGGAGTGAGAGCTGACGGCCGACGGCCCGCGGCTGACAGCTTGCGGCCCCGGCCGAACGGGGCGGGTCGATTGCAGACCGGCGGAGTCGGCGACGCAGGGTCGCCTTGCTTGCAGTCTCGCTACCAAGATGAAGCGCTTGCCTGCACAGCCGGACCTGCTATAGTACAGACATGGCGGTGAAGCGATGACTAGGCCCCCTTGGAGGTTGTACCTGGACACGTCGGTCTTCGGCGGGTGTTTCGATGCTGAGTTCGCTGAGGATTCACGGCGCGTGATAGACGCAGTGATGTCCGGGCAGGTAAGGCTTCTGTTTTCCGAGATAGTCGAGGCCGAACTGCTTGGCGCGCCCGAGCCGGTCCGCCTATTGTTTGCCGAGCTGCCGGACAGAGCCCGGGAACGAATCGCCTTCTCACCGGAAGTGGAAGCTCTGGCGCGCGAGTACGTGGCACGTGGAGTTGTGCCGGAGGCGTGGCTTGAAGACTGTCGCCACGTGGCCGCTGCGACCGTGGCGAGAGCCGATGCCATCGTGTCGTGGAACTTCAGGCACATCGTCAAATTGGACAAGATTAAGGGCTATAACCAAGTGAACCTCTTGAGCGGCTACGGGCTGCTCACAATAGTGAGCCCGAAGGAGGTGAGCTTCGATGAGTAGTCCGCTGTGGCAACGTTTCCCGGTCGAGCCCGGACTGCACACGCTGGATATGAAAGACCGCCTGCAGGAGCGAGTCATGGAAGACACAAGAGGCGCGTCGCCCGAGGCACTTCTGGCCTACTTCCGCAAGGCGTCGCGCCGCTTCTGGGACGAAGTCGGCTGCGCTTACCCGGAGTCCGACGCGTCGCCGATGCTGGTTCACGACGCCGACCAGTTGCCCGACCGCGACTAAGGCGCGCTGGCGCTCCCCACATTTCCGACCGATGTCAATGCCGAGGCTGACAAGATAGCCGATCTGGCGGAAATAGCCAGACTCACCCGATTTGATGACGGCGGCCAACTGATTTGGGATTGACGATTGTAGATTGCCGATTGGCAGGCGGCAGCGGGGAGGTGACTGCGTCACAGCGGCAAACATCGAGCTTCCAGCCTAGGCCAACCGACGGCTGGCGGCCCGCGACTAACAGCCGCAGGAAATACTAAGCACTAATCTCGAATCTCCAATTGGATTTCGGGGTCGGGACTTAGTGCTTCTCGCCGGGAAGCATGACCTGGGGACGGCCGGTCTGCGGGTGACGGGTGACGATCGGTTCCACTCCGTAGACAGACCGAATCAACTCAGCCGTAATCACCCGCTCGGGCACATCGCACGCCACCGCCTTGCCCCGATGGAGCAGCAGAACTCTTGAGCAGTAGAGCGCGGCCAGATTCAGGTCGTGCGACAGGAAGACAATTGTCTTCCCCTGCCGGTTGAGCTCCGAGAGAATGCGGGCGATAAGTCGCTGGTGCGCGATATCCAGGTGCGACGTCGCCTCGTCGAGCATCAGTATCAACGGCTCCTGAGCAAGGGCGCGCGCCAGCACCACCCGCTGACGCTCGCCGGCCGATATCGAGTTGATACGCTTGTCCCTGAGGAAGGCGGCGTCGACGAATTCCAGGGCGGCACTCACCGCCTCGCGGTCACGCCTGCCCGGACTCTGGAACCTTCCGAGGTACGGATTCCGGCCCATCATTACGACATCGGACACGCAGTAGTCGAAGGCAAACGGGTTCTCCTGCAGTACCACGCCGATGGTCCGGGCGACCTCACGCCTGCCCAGCCCGCGCAACTCCCGTTCCAGAATACGAACCGAACCTCGCGAAGGCCTGAGCAGCCCGGCCACGAGCTTGAGCAAAGTAGACTTGCCCGCGCCGTTCGGCCCGATGACGCCGAGGAAATCGCCCGCAGCCACGTCAAGGTTGAACCCGTCGAAGAGCAGTCGCTCTCCGTAGCCGAAGGAGAGACCGGAAAGCTGGATGGTACTACGGACGGACCGGGTACAGCCGCCGTTTTCCTCGGCGGAAAGCGGCGGCAGTCCCCTATCCCTTTCGTTCACAGCCGGCTCCTGAGCAGGTAGATGAAGAAGGGCACGCCCACGAGCGCGGTCACGATGGACAGCGGCAGACCGCCGGGGACAATGTTCCGCGCCAGCACGTCCGAGAGGAGCAGAATTCCCGCGCCTGCAACGAGGGACCCGGGCAGGACCCGCCGGTGCTCAGGCCCGAACAGCATTCTCACCAGATGCGGCACGACCAGCCCGATGAAGCTGATGGCACCGGTGAACGACACCACCATCCCGACCAGCACCGAAGAGATGACGAAGACGGTCTTGGTGACGCGCTGGGTATCGACCCCGAGCGTCTCCGCCGCCTCTTCACCAGACGACATGATATCAAGCGACCGCGACATCGAGAATAGCCAGGCGCAGCCGGCGACCGAAAGAGCCGCGACCGCAACGAACAGCCAGACGGTCGTCCCGGTGAACAAAGCGCCCAAGTGCCCCATCATCATGTATATTGCCTCGCCGAGCGTGCGCCGCCCGAGTATCATCGCGAGCATCACTAGACTCGAGAAGAGGAAGCTCATGATGACCCCGGCAAGCACGAGTCCCGTGACAGTGACTCGACCTCGCACCCGCGCCAGCGCATAGACCACGAGCATGGTCACGAGCGCACCCACGAAGCCGCCGACCGGCGCGAACGCACCGGCAGTCCTTCCCAGCACCAAAGTCAGGCTCGCGCCCAAAGCTGCCCCGCTGGCCACGCCCATCGTGAACGGGTCGGCGAGCGGGTTCTGAAGCAAGCCCTGGAGTGACGCCCCGACAACTGCCAGCACGCCTCCGGCTACGATTCCCAGCGCGAGCCGCAACAGCCGGAGGTTCATCACCGGACTCATGCCTGCCCCAGTGATGCCGCCGGGCCCGACCGCTATGGAAAGCGCCGACGCACACAAGAGCAGCAGAACCAGGCCGGCCCAGCCCACCGATGGTCGCCGCATCACCTGTCGTGCGGCCCCGGACCCGACAATGGAGCCATGAACGCGCAAAAGACATGAAACGAAACCACAGATACACCCGGATAAACACGGAATCTGTGTGCATCAGTGTGCATCCGTGGTCTCCGGGTGAAGCAGTTTCGCGAGCAGGACTATGCCGTCCACGATCCGCGGCCCGGGCCGGAAGAGCAGGTCTTCGTCGAGCTTGTCGTAGATACGGCCGTTCCTGACCGCGCTGATTCCGCCCCAACCGACGCGCTGCGCTACGTCCTTCACGCTCATGTCAGGGTGGAGCAGAAGAATCACCTGCGGGTCAGCCTTCACCACTGCTTCTGGGTCAACCACCGGGTATTCCTGAACAGAGGACGCGAAGATGTTCTTCCCGCCCGCCCGCAGCAGCAACTCGTTGATGAACGTGCCGCCGCCCGCGGTCATCAGCGGTGTTCCGGATATCTCCACGAACACGCGCGGCGTATCGGGAAACTCCGGAACCGAGTCCAGCCGCCTCCGCATAGAGGCAACCAGGCTCTCTCCTGCCGCCCTACGTCCGAGCAGTTGCGCTACCGTGTCAATCTCCCTGAGTACCGCCTCGATGCCGGCGGGCCGGGAGACGTAGACCGGTATCTTCATCTCGTTCAGCTTCTCAAGCATCTGCCGATGCATCGGCAGCGTGAGGAATACCAGCCCCGGGTGCAGCGCCACTATCCGCTCCAGGTCCGGACTCACAAAGTCCCCAACTTTGTAGACGCTCTTCGCCGCCTCCGGAAAGTCCTCTTGATTAGTGTTGCCGACCAACTCCTTGCCTGCCCCGACCGCGTAGATAATCTCGGTCACGCTCGGCGCCAGTGACACGACCCTCATGCCGGACGCTTCTCGCAACCGCTGCCCGCAGCCTGAAACCAGCAGGGCAATCAACACGAGTGACCAGGTAACAGTGACCAGTAACCGGACATCCGGAAACTGACACCTGGACACAGGCATCTGGTGACTATCCTTCACGCTTCATCGCGCGGCGAATCCGGTTCCGGCATCGCGACCCCCGGCAGGCCCGGCTCATTTACCTTGTTCCCGACTATCACATAGACGGTGTGCGCAACCATCCGGTCTGCCGGCCGGATTCCAGTCGTACGTACGAGCAGCTCTCGTTCGAGAGTTTCCTTCACGTGGATTCTGGCAAAGCCCTGCATCTCCATGGTGGATACGGTCTTACGCACTTGCTCCACTGTCGGGCTTATCGAGACGAGTGCGTGCCCGCCCTTGAGCGCCTGGTGAGCCGGAGCCATCAGAGTCCAGGGCTCCGGAACGTCCAATAGCACCGCGTCCACGTCCGACTGCTCGAATCCTTCGTGCTCAGGGTCGCGCACGAAGAACTCGCAGTAGGAACTCAGCCCGTACTTCTCGACGTTGGCCCGGGCGTTGGCGCTGAACTCCGGCCGCCGCTCATACGAATAGACCTTGCCCTCCGGCCGCACAAAGCTGGCAAGAATCGTGGTCAGGGCTCCCGAACCGGAACCACATTCGATGACTCGCGCGCCGGGGAAGACGGCGGCCGATAAGAGCATCGCGCCGACGTCCTTGGGATAGACGATGGTAGTGGCGCGCTTGACCTTCATTGCCAGGTCGGCGAGCCCCGGCTTCAGCAGGTAGAACAAGAACCCGAGGTGGGTGCGGACCGCGTCGCCGTACTCGCGGCCGGCGACTTGGTCGAACCGGAGCTGGCCGCGGTGCGTCGAGAAGCTGCCTTTGGATTGGACGGTCACAAGGTAGTTCATCCGCTCGGAGTGGTAGAGAATCACGTGGTCGCCAATCTGTATCATCGTGCCCATTCTAGATGCGGGCCGGGGCAAGTCAACGAAAGGGACAAAGGGACACAGCGCGCAGAGGGCGCGCAAGTCAAAGTGCAAAATGCAAGTATCAAGAGTCAAAATGCCCCGAAGACGGCAGGCGACAAGAAGCTGGCAACTTCAGGACAGAGGCGGCGGAGAGAAAGATCTTCGCGAAAACGACGATCCTACAGGCTTGTAGTACAGAGATAGAGGGATAGAGTGACCGGCCTCTGTCCCCCATCTGCACGGGCCGCTTGACACTAGGGCGCTTATCGATACGCTATGGGCGTGTCAGTGAACTCCCTTTTTAGAGGAATCACCGAGCGCTTCACCAACGACATCGCCATCGACCTCGGCACCTCCTCCACGCTGATTTACGTTAAGGGAAAAGGCATCGAGCTGCGCGAGCCTTCGATTGTCACCATCGACGAGCTGACCCATGAGGTCGTAGCCGTCGGCACCGAGGCCAAGCGGATGCTCGGCCGCACCCCGGAAGGGATCCGCGTCATCCGCCCGATGAAGGACGGCGTCATCGCCGACTTCGGTATCGTCGAAATCATGCTCAAGACCTACATCGGCATGGTCCAGCGCAAGAAGCTCTTTGTCCGGCCCCGGGTCATCGTCTGCGTGCCATCCGGCATCACCGAGGTCGAGAAGCGCGCGGTGCGCGACTCAATCGAGGCCTCGGGCGCTCGGGAGATTTACCTTGTGTCCGAGCCCATCGCCGCGGCTATCGGCGTCGGCCTGCCGGTCGAGGCGCCGACCGGCAACATGATCATCGACATCGGCGGCGGCACGACCGAGATTGCCGTCGTCGCGCTCTCCGGCGTCGTCAACGCCGCGTCGGTCCGCGTTGCCGGCGACGAGATGGACGAAGCCATCGTCAACTACATCAAGAAGAACTACAACCTCATCATCGGCGAGCAGACGTCCGAATCGGTGAAAATAGCCATCGGCTCGGCCTACGCGACCGGCAAAGAGGAGACGATGGAAATCAAAGGCCGGGACCTTGTCTCCGGCATACCCAAGACCATTCGCACTACCAGCACCAAGGTGCGCGAGTCGCTCGAAGAACCCATTACGCTGATAGTGGACGCGGTCCGCCTCGCCTTGGAGAAGACCCCGCCGGAACTGGCTGCCGACATCGTCGACCGCGGCATCTACATGTGCGGGGGCGGCGCGCTTTTGCGTGGGCTGGACCTGCTCATCAAAGAGGAGACCAGTCTGCCGGTGTTTGTTGCCGAGAACCCCCTCGAAAGCGTGGTGCGCGGTGCTGGCCGCATTCTGGAGAACATCAGCGTCAACGAGAAACTCGTACTCCGCGCCAAGTAGCAAAGTCCCCGAGGGCCAGGTGGTCATTTCCAGCCCGGCCATAGCTGCGGTCCCACGCAGCCGATAGACTTGCGGCCAGTCGTCACCGCCTGGCAGGACCGCGCCGCCTGGCTTGTCATCCTCCTCGGTCTGGTTCTGCTGTTATTTCCCCACCGGCTCCGCATCACTGTGATGCAGCCGCTTCAGGTCGCGCTGCTCGCCCCGCTCCGTCTCGGAACTACTGTGAGCCAGTCGCTACGCGAGGCAAGGACAGAGAATGAGCGGCTCTCTATGCTGGCCGCTCAACTCGCGGTCGCGAATGCGCGTCTCGAGTCGGCTGCGCAGGGAGCCGGCGAAGCGCCGCGGGTCAATTCCGCGCTCATCGCCGCACCTGTAATCGACCGCGACATCGCCACGTTCGAGCACTGGCTCGTTATCAGCCGCGGCTCGCTCCACGGCGTCAGGCCGGGTGCGCCGGTGATAACACCGGACGGAGTCTGCGGCAAGGTAGTCGCCGCCGGCCCGCACCAATCGCTGGTCCAGACCCTGCTCGCCCCTGAATCGCGGATTGCGGTCCTCAACCTCAGGTCGCGAGTCCCAGCCCTGGCCCGACCCGACCGCTCCGGCAGACTGGTCCTCGACTATGCGCCCAAAGACTCTGATTTCAAGCCCGGCGACACCGTCGTCACTGCCGGACTCGGCACCGTCTTTCCGAAGGGACTGCGGCTCGGCGAAGTCACCGCCGTTCCGGATCGACCCGAGGCGCTCTTCAAGCCGGTGGCAGTCCGCCTGTTTGCCGACCTCAGCCGGGTCGAGAGGGTCTTTGTCATCTCTCTGCCCTCAGGCGCTCAAATCGCCGACGGAGCCGGCTGGCTTGAGAACATGGCCCCGCCCGAAGTCACCATCCCGGACCAGCCGGCAGGTCAATGAGGACCTTCTTGGCTTTCCTGCTGCTCTACATCCTCTTCCTGGTTCAGGCCAGCGTGGCTTCGTGGTGGCCTGACCTGGTGCTGCTCGGACTGATTATCGTCTCGCTGCACGAAAACAGGATTATGTCGACGCTCGCCGGGGCTTTTGCCGGGCTCTGCCTCGACACAACCAGCCCGACCTTTGCGGGCACACACCTCGTCACCCTGGCAGCGACCGGCTATGGAGTAGCAGTACTGCGCGCCGTGTTCTACCGGGCGCGCTGGGCCACGCTCTTGTTCACGGCAATGGCCCTGGCGCTGAAGTGGGCGGCAATGGGGCTACTTGGAACGGGCCTTCCCGGCCTGCCCGCCCTGCTTGCGTCCTCGGCCCTAACCCTGCTGCTCGTGCCGCTGGCGGAACTGGGTCTGACCCGACTCCTCTATCACGGATGGCAGCCCGCCTGACCCGGCTGACGCAGGTCCTGCTCATCCTGCTCGGCATCCTGTTGCTGCGTCTTGTCCATCTTCAGGTCATCCAGGGCGCGAGGTACGCGCGCTTGAGCGACCGCAACCGCATCCGCAAGCTCATCCTGCCTGCCCCGCGCGGCCGCGTATTTGACCGGAACGGCAAGCTGCTCGCGGACACGCGGCCGTCGTTCACCGTCTCGGTAATCCCGACTGAACTCACCGACTCGGCTCTGCCGTTGCTCGCCCGCCTGCTCGACATCCCCGAACCTGACCTGGAGGAACAACTGGAACCGGTCGCCATGTTCACCTCGCCGGTCAACGTCAAACGCGACGCGTCCTTCGAGCAGGTGGCTCGTATCGAGGAAAGCGGTTTCCGGCTGCCCGGCGTCCACATTCGGGTCGACCCGGTGCGTCGCTATCCTGCGGCCAGCCGCTATTGCCACGTCCTCGGCCATATCGGCGAGGTCAGCGAAGCCGAGCTCGGGCGCGACACTTCCCTGCGGCGGCTCGACCTTGTGGGGCGGGCCGGCATCGAGGCGCAATACGAATCTCTCCTGCGTGGCCGCTACGGGTCCGAGTACGTTGAAGTCGACGCCCGGGGACAGGAAATCGGCCCGCTGCCGGAGAAACGCCCGGAACCCGAGACGCCGGGCCGGGATTTGGTCCTGACGATCGACGACCGGATTCAGAAGCTTGCGTGCGAACTGCTGGCCCCCTATGCCCGGGCCGCGGTCGTGGGTATGGAGACGAAGACCGGCGCCATCGTCTGCCTGGTCTCCAAGCCCGACTTCGACCCCAACATCTTCATGGCGCCGATCGACCCGGAGACATGGGACTCGCTCATCTCAAACCCTTCAAAGCCCTTCTTCAACCGTGCCATAACAGCCGGCTACCCTCCCGGCAGCACCATGAAGCCGGTCGTGGCGCTTGGCGCGCTCCGCCAGCACGCGCTTGACCGCTACACCCGGTTCCAGCCGTGCACCGGCAGCTACAAGTACGGCAACCGCACGTTCAAGTGCAACTTCGCCCATGGCAGCCTTGACCTGGTCGGCGCCATCGTCCAATCCTGCAATACGTACTTCTACCAGGCCGGGCTCCGGCTCGGGCTCGACAGCCTGACCGCGTACGCTCGCGAGGTCGGCCTGGGCAGCCTGACCGGAATCGACATGCCCGGTGAGAGACCCGGTAACATCCCATCGCGTGAGTGGCTTGACAAACGCTACGGCAAGAACAAATGGGGCGCCGGGTCTGTTCTCAACTTCGCCATCGGCCAGGGCGAGGTCACCGCGACCCCGCTCCAGATGGCCGTGCTCTACGCAGCGATCGGCAGCGCCGGCCGCGCGGTCCGTCCCTATCTAGTCGCTCGGGTCGACTCGGCCGGGCGCACGATCCACACGACCGTACCGGAAGCGACGCAACTCCCGATGCGTCAAGCGGACATCGACGTCGTGAAGCTCGGACTTGAGCGCGTGGTCGAGTGGGGAACCGGCACCGGCGCACGGATAGGCGAAATCAGCATCGCCGGTAAGACCGGTACTGCCCAGAACCCGCCGCGGCCCGACCACGCCTGGTTCATCGGATACGCGCCCGCTGACGAACCCGAGGTCGTCTTCGCAGTACTGGTCGAGAACGCGGGCCACGGCGGCGCGGTGTCGGCGCCGATTGCCGGCCAACTCATCCGCGCCTACTTCTCCCCCACGGTCGAACCGCAGGCCGAGCCCGACACCGCAGCGTCACCTGCCGAAGCCGCCCCAGCCCAGCCGGAACCGGGTAGATGAGCCAGGTATCTCGAATCCGGCACTCGATCCCTCGATCCCTTGATCTCTCGATCCCTTCCCTCTTTTCTGTCCGGCCCTCTATCCCTCTATCCCTTCATCCCTCTATCCCTCTATCCCTTCATCCCTCTATCCCTCTCCCATGAAGCGCTTCGACCCCGGACTCATCGCCGCGGCCCTGCTCTTGGCATCGTTCGGCCTGCTTGCCATCTACTCCTCGGGCGGCTCGTACTTCTTCTTCCGTCAGCTCATCTTCCTGCCGATAGCAGCCGGCGCTGCGGCCGCGGCCGCATTCGCGCCTCGCCGGTTCCTCTACGGCCTGGCCGAGCCCATCTATGGCCTCGCCGTGCTCATGCTCATCGCGGTACTTGTAGCCGGCGCCGGCCCCGGGTCCCATCGCTGGTTCGTGCTCGGTCCGGTGTACTTCCAGCCTTCGGAGTTCGCCAAGCTCGCGACCGTCCTGCCCCTGGCCAAGCACCTGAGCATCAAACGCAACATCGGACTCAGCTTCCGCGACCTTGCCGTTCCGCTGGCCACGGCAGCCGTTCCCGCCCTGCTGGTATTGATTGAACCTGACCTCTCCACCGCGCTCATCTTCGCGGCCCTGCTTGCGGCCATGCTCTACTGGCAGGGCATGAGGCCGCTCCATATCCTGCTACTCTCCTCGCCTGTCCTCTCGTTCGCGGCCGGCTTCTCGCTCTACACCTGGATACCGTACTTCGTGGTACTCGGCATCCTCCTGCTCGTCCGCTCCGGCGTCAGAAAGGCGCTTATCGGGCTGGGCGTGAACGCCGGGTTCGGCCTCCTGTCGCCGGTCGTCCTCTCCTCGCTCAAAGACTACCAGCGCGCCCGCATCATGAGCTTCTTTGCGCCCTGGTTCGACCCGCACGGCATAAGCTGGAACGCGATCCAGTCCCAGATTGCCATCGGCTCGGGCCGGCTCATCGGCAAGGGATTCCTTCAGGGCAGCCAGAAGCGGCTCGGGTTCCTGCCCAACCGTCATACCGACTTCGTCTTCTCATCGCTCGGCGAAGAGCTCGGGCTCTTCGGCTGCCTGCTGCTCCTCGGCCTCTTCTACTGGCTCGTGCGCCGGATGCTCATCGCCGCGCGCCAGTCAAGCGACTCGACCGGCTCGCTCCTCTGCGTCGGGTTCGCGGCCATCATCGGCTACCAGATGTTCGTCAATATCGGAATGCTGCTCGGCATCCTGCCTATCACCGGCATCACCCTGCCCTTCATCAGCTACGGCGGCTCCTCCCTCCTGCTCAACTTCCTCATGGTTGGCCTGGTCCTCAACGTCGTCTCCCGCCCGGAATAGCGGCAATTGTGAATAGTGAATTGAGAATGGTAAAGCCCAACCCCCTCTTTCACTCTTCACTATTCTCTATTCACCATTTCCTATGACTGACCTTCGGTCGCGAACCCTCGTAGAGCTTCAGGCCGAGTTTGCGGCACTGGGCTGGCCCAGATACACCGCTGCTCAGGTCTTCACCTGGCTCTGGCAGAAGGGCGTTGACGACTTCGCGGCGATGACCAACCTGAGCAAAGAGAAGCGGGCCCTGCTTGCCGAGCGCTATCGCATCGGCCGGCTCGAACTCATCCGCACCCGCAAGGACGCGGACGGCACGGCCAAGTTCACCTTCAAGCTCGCTGACGGCAACGTCATCGAGTCCGTCTTCATCCCCGATAGCCCGCCCGACACTCGACATTCGACCTTCGACATTCGGACTTCCGTCCGAAGGACGGTCTGCGTATCCACGCAAGTCGGTTGCCGGCTGGGCTGCGCAATTTGCTTCACCGGCGCCCTTGGCTTCACCCGCGACCTCGCCTGGCACGAAATCAGCGCCCAGGTATTGGCCGTCCGCCAATACCTGGGAAGCCCTAATCCCCAATTTCCAATTCCCAACTCCGGAACTCCTCTCTCCTCACTCCTCACTCTTCACTCCTCCCCACGTCCC
>Ga0136653_10000880_pt1 | contig 16041 bp, 20 predicted proteins | sample LakKivw275mmetaG_FD_94866 | JGI IMG/M metagenome (GOLD analysis project Ga0136653, IMG submission 94866) | Anoxic lake water microbial communities from Lake Kivu, Rwanda to study Microbial Dark Matter (Phase II) - Lake Kivu water 275m metaG... | ecosystem: Environmental > Aquatic > Freshwater >...
GCTATGCGCATAGTTTTAAATTTGATAAACCAGTGCCTTGCCCGCCCTTTTGATCTTCTTCGTCAGGTCTTCAAAAGTGATATTATCGATTATCGCGGCAGTTGAAGCGGCGATGCGCTGCCAGATTTCCCTGAATACGCAGGTGGTGATATCACTGCACCCCTTATAACTCTTATCTACACAGGCAACCGGGCTGACCGGCCCGTCAATAAACCTGATTACCTCCCCCAGCTTTATTTTAGCCGGGGCTTTAGCCAAAGAATAACCTCCGATTTTACCGCGCCTGCTCTGGAGGAAACCGCCTCTTTTTAAATCCAGCAGTATCTGCTCAAGGAACTTGACCGGTATGTCCAGTCGCCTGGCTAAATCATGAATCGTCACCAGGCCGCCGCCGTAATGCAGGCTTAAATTCAAAATAACTTTTAAGGCGTAATCCCCTTTATAGGTTATCCTCATATTATCCTATAATCTCTATTATCTTAGTAGAGTATACACAATTTAGCGTATTTGTCAAGTTTTTTTATTGTAATCCCGATTAAAGGTTAACGATGTCTTCGGGATGAAAAAGCGAGAGAAATAAAAGTATATAATCCCTCAGGTGCCGGGTGATCAAAAAGTTATTGCGGATATGCTCCTTCCCGTTTGCGCCCAGCTTCTTTGCGTATTCCGGGCTGTTTAAAAGTTGTTTGAGGGCAAAGGCGGCGCCTTCTATAGAATGGCAGAGAAGCCCGGAATATTTATGCTTTATCTGAAGCGGGATGCCTCCGACATGGGAAGCAACCACAGGTTTTGCCTTCCAGAGCGCCTCTGAAACCGTAAGGCCAAACCCCTCTCTCAGGGATTTCTGCATGATAACCGTAGAGCCCCTTTGCAGTGCGTTTATCTCCAGGTCGTTCTGCGGTAAGAGTAAAATATGGATATCGGAATCCCCTTTAGCTGCCTCCCTTACCTCTTCCAGGACCTGCGCCCCTTCCGGGTCATCAGAAGCAGTGCCTCCGGCAAGCACCAGTTGGCAATCGGTATATTTTTTTACCAGTTTATATGTCTGGATTACCCCCAGCGGATCCTTTAGCCGGTCAAAACGCGAGATCTGAGTGATTACCGGCTTATTTTTACGTATCCCGTGCTTCTTCATCACTGCTTCAACATCAGCTTGAGGCAATTCCTTATTTTTATCGCTTAAAGGGTCGACGGAAGGCGAAATCAGGAATTGCCTGATCGGCAGCGGCTGTGAAAATCCGGGCGCTGAAAATACCGCTGAATCGTATTTAACCACGAAATCGCGGAGAAAACTCCAGACTTTACTGTCAGGATTTGATACGTCGATATGACAACGCCAGATCCATTTGTTTTCGGCCTTCTTCCTTATCAGCGCAATCGGTTGGGGGTCGTGCACAAAGACAATATCCCCGTAAGTATTTACTTCTTCAATATTGTGGTTGCTCGTTTCAAGAAAAACCTCAAAATCCCTGTCAGTAATGTTTTCGCGCCTTCCGTGCAGGGCGTTATGGAATTTCTTAGTCGTACTAAAAAACTGTTCACCCCCCTTAATCACATCCCATCGGGTATCAACGCCAAGCTCCTTTAGGAGCGGGACCATGCAATTGAGAATCTCGGCGACCCCTCCGCCTACCGGTGTAGAATTTATATGCTGGATGACTTTACCTTTAAGCTTTTCGGCGATCAGCCGAAGGTCATCGATAATTGATTCTCCGACAATTGGGATATATTCGTCGATGCGTGCCATGCTTTATGATGAAACCTTCCTTTCGATTATGCGGATTAAGGTTCTGCGTAAGTCTTCAAGCGTGCGCGTATATGGGTCAATATTGGCGATTCTATCCGCCAGCGGCTTATCGCCTAAAGAGGTCTCGATCCATAAAGAGAAGTCATTAGTCTGCTTCTCAAGCCTCAGGCGGGCCTCAAAGATATGGAAATATATCGAATCTACGGTCACTCTTTCCAGGATGCTGATGAACTCTTTTAAATCATGCGCCACGTATTTTGTCGGCACAACGAAACTGATTGATTTGATAAAATAAAAAGCTTCCTCTTCGTTGGCGAATTTCAACTTTGCCATAGGGTGTTCTTTAAGGTAATCTTCTATAGTCTGGATTATCTTCTCCCTGAGGCTGCGGATATTAGAATACTGGATGGTATCGATACTGGCCAGTTCTTCGGCAAGGGCATCTTCGGCAAGGACGCTGGAAACCCAATAGGCGAAATCATTGGGAGGCTCAGGAGAAAGATACTGATGCTGCTGCAGGAATCTGTGCGTATGATGGTAAATGCTTGAACCGGGAACTTCTTTTAAGATTCCCAGAAGTTGAGAGAGATTAACCGCCTTTAATCCGGTCAGTTCTGATAAATGCAAACGCGTGTAAAACCTAAACGGCTCTTTAGCTTTTATAATTTTAGGCATTTTGCCGGCCCCAGAACGTTTAAGAATCTTGCTACTTCCCCTACGTTATTTAAATAGTAAGCGGCTGCCGAATCTTTCCTTTTACCCACTACCGCCGTTATAGCCTTACCCGCGAGAGCCCGGAAAGCATCTTCATCGGTGAGATCATCTCCGATGTAAACCGTCAATACCTCCTTATCCGCAAAAGCGGACTTCCATCTGGCTAAAAGCCAGAGCGCAACTTTGCCTTTATCCCATTGCAGAGGAGGGCGGATCTCAAAAACTTTCTTCCCCGGATGGATTTTTATTTTATTGCCGGAGGCATATTCAGCAGTTATCTGTGCAAAAGCGGCTTTAAAAAAGGCCAAGTCCTTTTTTTTAACCAGGCGGTAATGTACACTCAAGCTTAATCCTTTATCTTCTATAAAAATCCCTTTTATCGGATCTAACCTCTGTTTCAGTTTTGCCTTCAGCCGTTTGAGCGTTAACCTGAATTTATCAATTTGAAAGCCAGAGAACCTGATCTTGGAGCCGTCAATTTCCAAACCGTGATTCCCGATATAAACAATGCCTTTAATCCCGACCCTCTTCTTGATGTCGCCAAGCGCCCTACCGCTGATAACTGCAACCCTGTATGCCTTATCCTGCGTTATTCGGAGCAATAAAAGTTTAATTGACGGCTCAATCCTGGCCTTACGGGGGCTTTTTACAATCTTCGCCAGAGTACCGTCAAAATCTAAAAATAAAACTTTATATTTAGCGCGGGCCTTCCCGGGCAAAACGCGCCAATAGCGTAAGAGATACTTCATTCCTTAAACTCAAACTTTAAAAGTTCTGAAAGCACCTTGCCTGCCCAACGGAAGATATTATTCTGCTGGATTATGGCGCGCATCTTATTCATCCTCTTCTGCTTTTCTTCCGAAGGCAGATTCAATGCCTGGTAGATGCCCTCACTGAACTGATGGCGGTCAAAGGGATTAACCAGTATCGCGTCGGTCAATTCGCGCGCAGCGCCGGTAAATTGACTTAAGACCAGCATGCCATTCTCATCCGAACGCGAGGAAATAAACTCTTTAGCTACCAAGTTCATGCCGTCATGTAAAGAGCTGACAATACATACCTCCCCCATCCGGTAGAAACCCGCCAGTTCCTTGAATGAAAGGTGCCTCCTTACTAAAATTACCGGCCTCCACTCACCGGTAGAGTGTTTCCAGTTTATCTGTTCGACCAGAGCGTTAATTTCATCGTTCAATTCCTTATATTTAGGTATATGGATACGGCTGATCTCCCCCATCTGCAGAAAAACAATCTTTTCTTTCAACTCCGGGTGCGCCTCAAAAAGCGCGTCTATCGCCAGTAACCTCTCCGGAATACCTTTTGTATAATCTATGCGGTCTAAGCCCAGCATAACTTTTAGACCGCTGAGGCTGAATTCTTCAATCAGCGCCTGCCCTATTTTATCCGCTTCTCCGGCAGCAGAAAAACTGCTGATCCCTTCAAAATCTACGCTGATCGGATACGGCCGGACAATGGTTTCGTGCCCGCCGCGGATAACGGAAAAACGTTCGCGGTCTATCTTGCTTTCTATCTCTCTGTCTATTGCCTCGATAAAATTAGCGCAGTGGTTGCGGATATGAAAACCCATCAAATCATTCGCCAGGAGCCCCTCGAGTATCTCTTTCTTTTGCGGACAGATGCGGAAAGTTTCATAATTCGGCCAGGGAATATGCCAGAAGTGCGAAACAATGATCTTGCCCGGCAGGAGCTCTTTTAAAAATTTTCCCAGTAGGCAAAGATGGTAATCCTGTATCCAGATAAATGCCTTCTTATGATTTACCTCTTCGGCTACTGCCTGGGCGAATTTTTTATTTACCTTGACATAATATTCCCAGTCTTCTTTGCGGAACACCGGGCGCTGAAATGCCATATGGCAAAGCGGCCAGAGTGCCTCGTTGGAATACCCGAAATAATAACCGTTTTCTTCCTCCTTAGTAAGCCATACTCTCCTGAGGGTATAGTTGGGGCTTTCAGGGGGAACTCCTAACTTACCCTGCGCGTCGCTTACCTTCCTGTCAGCGTCTCCGCTGCCGAACGCTACCCAAAGCCCGTGGCAGGCCTGCATTACCGGGTCAAGGGCAGTAACTACTCCGCCGGCGCCTCTCTGGTATTCAACCCTGCCTCTTTTAAAAGTATGCACATAAGGCTGCCGGTTAGAAACAACCACAAAGAGGTAATCTTCCAGCTTCTCTTTAATCAATGCCTGCAGGCTTTCTTTTGTCCACATAATTCTTCCCTGCTCGTGCTATTTTTCCTTGTTTTCCACTTCGACAGTGACTTTGATATCCAGATATTTATTCGCGGTTAAAGTCACCTGCGGCGGGACTATCAGTTTAGGAGTAAACGTTGTGGTTGCTGTTATGGTTTTTAAGTCGATAACGTCGGTAGTGATATTGATTTTTCCCGTAGGAAGCGTGCTGGGGGCTACTACCTGTATCTCTTTAGGCTCAACCTTTATCTGGACTAAAGACAACCCCGCGGGAAGCGTCCCTTGCGTCTTTACTTCTACGGGAACGGTAAATGTAACCATCCTTTCAATCTTAAGTTTGATTCGTTCGGGTTCAATGTTTAATACCGAGAAGCCGGCAGGGTAACGTGCCATTTCCTCATTCAATATAATATTATTCTCTCCGTCTTGGACCTTGGACATATCCAGGGAAAGCTTAAGCTCTTTAGGGTCGACCATATTAAAGGCCCGCTCTGCGCCGTTGAGAGTAATAGTTACTTCTTTGGGTTTAGGTTCGCCAATTATTCTATCCTGCGAAAGATTCCGGTATTCTACCGGAATCACAAAATCGCGGCGGATGATGTCTTTCTGATATCCGAAGATCGCCCAGATTGCCGCTGCCAATATAATTGCCAGTATCTTCTCAGAAAGATGGCCGGCCAATAAATCCGTAAGGGTAGACCCCTTTTTCTCCGGATAGCGGCTGCGGTAAAAATCTGCCAAGATACTATTAAGCTGGGCCGGATCGGATAATTCCCGGATACGTCCGGCTTCGGCAACGGAAATTGTGCCGCGCTCTTCGGAAACTACTATACAAAGCGCATCCGAGCGCTCGGTTAAGCCTAAGGCCGCGGCATGACGTGTCCCGGACCTGCCGATTTCATTGACGTTGGTAGAAAGAGGGAGATAAGCGCTAAAGCGCCCTACCCTGCCGCCGTCTAAAATCACTGCCCCGTCATGGCTCGGGGCATGCGGGTCAAACAGGCTTTCAAGCAATACCTGGCTGAGAAGCCCGTCAACGCGGATACCGGCTTCCAGGTGGCGGTCTAGCGGATCCCGGCCCCGGATAGCCACCAGTGCGCCGATTTGTTTACGTGACAGATTTGCTATAGCGCTGCTTAAAATTTCAATATCCTGCCCGTAGGATACGCCCCGGCGCCTTCTCTGCGTCCCCAATACCGCTACTCTCTCAAAGAAGTGGCGGAATTCATCCTGGAAGATTATTACCACCATAATTAACAGGATCGCGAAGAACCCCTGGAAAAACATGGTTGTCATATAAAGACTGAAAATCTTTGCTAGAACATAGATCAGCCCGATAATGATCATGCCGATGAGGATAAAACGCGCCCGGGCCTTTTTCAACCACAATAACACTAAATAAATCATAATCGCGATAATCGCAATATCAATAAAATCGATGACCCGGATACTCCTGAACATCCCCATAAAATATTGCAGCATCTTACCTCCCCGGATTAAGCAACCCGACGGAAACCATCATTCTCATCGCTTCTTCGATGGCTATATCCAAGAATCATTATCTCCTTTTTTATGATTTCAGCCGTAACGCAAGGTCAAATAAGCTATTTACTATAAACGATTTAAAAAATAATATTACGAAAAACGCGATGATTGGAGAAATATCTATGCCGAACTTCAAAGATACAGGCAGCAGCCTGCGGATGGGAGAAAGTATCGGTTCGGTGCTCTTGTAAAGAAACTGGACTATTGGGTTATAGGGATCCGGGTTTACCCAGCTGATTAAAGCGCGGATCAAAATCAGCCAGTAAAGCACGGTTAGGAGTATATTGACTATCTGCGCCAGCGCAAAGACTAGATTAGAGAAGATAGACATGCGGCTAATTGGCTCTTAGACGAATCCCTCCGGGGAGCACCCTGACCCATTTTTATTATATTACCGCTTTAAAGAATTAGCAAGAGGTTTTGAAAATTACTCCTGGTTGAACCTGTTTCTGGCAAGATATCGGAACGCGCTTAATGCGGCCTTAGCACCTTCTCCGGCGGCAATAATGATTTGTTTCTCCGGCACATCGGTTACGTCTCCGGCGGCAAATACTGCCGGGATACTGGTTTCGTTGGCAAAGTTAACCTTAATTTCCGCAGAAACGTTCTTAGCCGCCTGCGGAACGATCCTTGAGTTAGGCAGGAGCCCGATTTCAACAAAGACGCCCTGAACAGTTAATTCCTGCTCCCTACCCTGCTGTTTTATCTTCAGGCCGCTAACAAATTTATCCCCAAAGACCTCCAAAACCCGGGCATCATTAAATACCGCGACTCTGGTATTACCGGTTAATTTCTCAAGCATTATTTCATCGCCTACCAACTGCACGGTATTATTGATAATATATACTTTTCTAGCGATATTGGCTAACTGCAGTGCCGCATCCAGGGCGGAATTACCTCCTCCGATAACCGCTACATCTTTGCCGCTGAATAACGGGCCGTCACAGGTGGCGCAGTAAGTAAGGCCTTTATTCTTAAATTCTTTTTCTCCCGGGACATTCAATTCGCGAGAGCGCTTTCCGCAGGCAATAATCACGGTACGGGAATCATATTCAGCCTTGTCTGTCTTGACTTTAATTTTATTCCCTTGTTTCTCTACTGTCTGAACAGCTTCGTTTTCTTTTAAAACGATATCATATTTACGCAGGTGCTCTTCAAACTTTTCTACCAGGTCAGGACCAGTGATAAATTGGTATCCGATGTAATTCTCGATATCCCCGCTCCACGCCGCCTGTCCCCCGATATCCTTGGTAATCACCAGGGTATTTAAACGTTTTCTGGCTGCATAAATCGCTGCGGTAATACCAGCGGGCCCGGCGCCGATGACGACTAAATCGTAGGTCATATTCCTAAGGTTCGTTTTATCTTATCTTTATCAAACCCGACGATGATCTCGCCTTCAACGTCGATAACCGGCACGCCCATCTGCCCGGTTTTATTAATCATCTCCTGGGCTTTATCCTGATCGCTTGATACATCAAAGTTCTCAAAAGCGATATTATTTTCGGAAAGGAACTGCTTAACTTTAATGCACCAGGGGCAAGTTGGCGTAGAGTATACTTTTACCGACTTAGCCATTAAGAGCCTCCTCTTAGATTTTTCTCTTTAAACCCAATAACATGCCTAAATGTTCCTGCTCCTGACGGATTATCTCATCTACAGCCTTGTGGTCATAATCCGGTACTGCCTTTTTTATCCCTTCATAAAAGACAATTGAATCCTTCTCCGCCTGAATACCCATATCAATCGCCTGGGTATTGTTTTTAACCTTAGCTGCCAGTTCTCTTCCCTTATCTTTCTGGGTAAACACGCTGTCAGCAGATAAGGCATTCATATAGGCGTAGTAATCATCCGAATCCAGCCCCTGCGGCTCATATTTTCCTATCGAACCGAGTATCTTCTGGAAAGCAGCGATATGTTTCGCTTCTTCGCCGGAAAGGAAATTGAAGGTATCCTGCACTTTGAGATCCTTGCTATTACGGCTGAGAGTTTCGTAAAAATCTTTGCCGTTTCTTTCGATCTGAATCCCTATCTCTACGATCTCGCTGGCTGCAAAGATATTCCCCATCTTCTACCCCCTGTCTTTAATATGCTGCGGCGTCAAATCCACTATCTCTTCGACATCCATTGCAATAAGATATTGCGGCTTAGGCAAGAGCGCTTCCGGATGATACGGATGGCCCTTTTCTTCGTGAATATTCTTTAATAACCTCTGCGTAAGCCTGCTGGTAATCCGTTCCTCCCAAGCCTTGATCAGGTCGGCGTTAATCTCTCCGGCGGTAACAGCAGAGGCCCTGCCTTTAAGGCAATAACCGATAAACTTATGCTCGTTGAAAGCGGTGATACTTATTTTAGGATTGAGCAGTAGGTTATTATGGGTCTTTTGCCGGTAAAGGTCGAATAGAAAAACGCGCCCGTTTTTCGTTATCTCGACTATCCCCTTACAGGCGCTGTGCGGCGTGCCGTTTTCATCGATACTATTGACCAGAACGCACCCCTGATCCTGAAAAAAATTAATTATACTGCCACTTAAAGCAACCATCAGATTGTTGCCCCGGCAACCCACCTGCCGTGGAGGTTACAATTTTCCAGCGCCAGCAACTCTCCCTTGTCGGCCTTAAGATGCAGGCTTAAAACCGGGTTTAATTTATCGGGTGTCATATGGTAGCGGGCAATAAAATTTTTATCCAGATAGACATCTATGTACATAATAAAGTGTTTGGCTTCCATTACGTGCAGGATTTCCCCTACCTTAATATGTACGTCTATACAGCCTTGAGGTACCAGCCCGCATTTCCTGACTAACGTTATAGCCGGGATATGCTTTTTCTCCAGATCATTAAGGCTTTTAGGATCGGCCGGTTTTTTAATCGCAGAGGGATCGGCTTCAAAGGCCTCTTTCTTAGCGCCGCAAACCGGACAGATATCCGGCGCCTGATCAAAAGCCAAGTACCCGCATTTACCGCAGATAAAAGTATTCATCTTATCCTCCTTTTATTCTTTGCGCAAAACTCTTCCCGAATTCATAACAGTTTTCCAGTTCCCGGGCATCCGGAACGTATTGCAGCGCAAGCCCGGGCTGGATAACCTCGGCTCCCGCTTCCCTGGCTACCGCCTCTATTTCTTTCACTGCCCCGCCGGCCCAGCCATGCGAGCCGAAAACAGCGGCAATGCGGTTTTTCGGCTTTAACCCTTTAAAAAGCTCCATAAACGCTGCTATCGAAGGCAGCATATCATTATCGTGAGTAGAAGAGCCGAACAAAAATCCTTTTGCGTCAAGCATATCATTTAATACTTCTGTCCTGTCGCTTGTTGCGATATTATAAACCTTAGCCTCGGCACCGGAATCAACTATGCCGTCAGTGATCCTGCGGGCCATCTTTTCGGTTGCCCCCCACATCGTCTCATAAACAATCACCGCCTTAGGGACAGTTTCGTTTTTAGCCCATGCCAGATACGCCTTGACAATCTTCATCGGGTCCTTGCGCCAGATCACCCCGTGGCTCGGGGCAATAATTTTGATCGCTAGATTTAACTTCTGCACTTCCTCAATCTTCCTCTGGATCAGGGAACTTAACGGCCAGAGTATATTGGCGTAATATTTTTTTGCCTCATCCATAAGCGCGCATTGGTCTACCTCGTCGTCAAACCGCCCGCTTGTGGCATAATGCTGCCCGAAAGCATCATTAGGAAGCAGCAGCTGTTCTTCGGGACAATAGGTAAACATACTGTCCGGCCAGTGGATCATCGGCGCCTCCATAAAGGTAAGGCTGCGCGAGCCGAGTTTAATCTTATCGCCTGTCTTTACCACCTGAAAATCCCAATTGCCGTAATAATGCTTATATAAACCTTCCTTGCATTTCTGAGTCCCGATTACTTTAGCTTTGGGGCAAAGCTTCATAATCGCAGGCAGCGCCCCTGAATGATCCGTCTCCACATGATTAGCAATCACAAAATCTATTTTTTCCGGGAGGACGATACTCTTTATATTCTCAATCAGTTCATCGGCGAAAGGCCCGTAAACCGTATCTACCAAGGCGATCTTCTCATCTACTATAAGATAAGAATTATAGGTAGTGCCTCTTTTTGTAGTATAAGTATGGCCGTGAAAATTACGCACATCCCAGTCTATTGCGCCCACAGAATAAATATTGGGGAGTATCTTAAGCACCGGCATATTTACCTCCTTAATAACCTTGAAAATTCTCTGTAATAACTTGGCTGTAGGGCAGGCTTAGCTCTTTGGAGAGTATTGCCTGCATCGCGCTTACCATTACCGGAGGCCCGCAGAGATAGAATTTACGCTCTGCGTAATCCGACAGGCACTCTCTGATCATTTCTGCGTTAATCATCCCGGATTTACAGCCAGTCAAGCCCTGGGAAAATTCGCTGATGACATGTATAACTTTAAGTTTGGCGTAGCTACGCTGCATATCCTCAAAATCTTCCCAGAAAGCGATATCTTTTGCTGAACGGTTGGCGTAAAACAGCACCATATCAAGCCCTAATTTCGTATCCACAATAAATTTTACTATGCTTCTGATCGGCGTAATTCCTATGCCGCCCGATAAAAAAGCGATCTTTTTCTCGCCTCCCGATAAGGTAAACTTACCCAGCGGATATCTTAAATTCAGAAAATCTCCAGGTTTTAAATTCTGCAGGGCCTTACAAAAATCGCTCTGAGTAATCTTTTTGGTGAATTCAAGATACCCCTTTTCGGTAGGAGAACTGGATATCGACAGATATCTCTTTAAAACCGGCTTTGTTTTCAGGGAAACCTCCATGAACTGTCCGGCTTTAAAATCGGCTCCGGCTGAAGCCTCTGCACGGAAACTTATCACATTATAAGTACGCGGGATTATCTCTTTTATCCTGGCCTCTAATTCTTTTATCATCTTGAACTCTTATAGCTTTTCGAATAAGTCCTTGCCCACGCCGCAATCAGGGCACACCCAGCTATCCGGTAAGTCCGCGAATGGTGTTCCGGGTTTAATCCCTTGAGTATCATCGCCCTTTGCCGGGTCATAGATATAACTGCAGACGGTACACTTATATTTTTCCATCTGAATTATCCTCCCTTGTTTTCAATTATACCACCTTTGCTTAACCTGTTCCACCTCTCTTGCCCAAGGCACGCCCGGGCGGATTTACACCAGTCAATGCATGAGGGCAGCCTCTGCCTGGAGATTAAAATCTTGCACTCCGGGCACCTGACCTTTATCTCGTCAGAGAAAATCTCTGCCCTATATCCGCACTTGGGGCATTTTATTGCCTCTCCCTTTATATTCCTGCTGTCCTGCCCCGGGCACTTGAATATCACTTAATCCTCTCTCCTTTTATGCTGATAATCGCTTCTTTGAAAGGTATTGCTTTTCCGGAGTCGGAAATCGCCGATTTAATCGTCTCTACCAAGCCGAAACAACAAGGCACTTCCATATGGGCGTAGGTTACTGATTTGATATCGCGCCCCTTAAATATCTCTCTCAGCTTCTGCGCATATATGCCGATATCATCAAGCTTCGGGCAGCCCACAAGCAGGATCTTATCCTTTAGCAGCTGATTATGGAAGCCGGCATAAGCAAAAGGCACGCAGTCTGCGGCAATCAGTAAATCCGCGCCGTCCAGATAAGGAGCGTGCGCCGGCACAAGCATGGTCTGCACCGGCCACTGCCTTAATTCGGATTCCTGCCGCGGGGATGATTCTGGCTTTTTAGCGGCGCCTTCTTTCCTGAAGTCAACCACTTTAGTCCCGGGGCAACCGCAAGGCAAAACAGGCTTCCCCTTAGATTCATCAGCAAGAGGATTTTCAATGCCCTCTTCCTTCAAATAGGCAAGCGCCTGATTTAAATATCGGGTTTCGTTATGATCATTAAGGTGCTTAAGATGGGCTTTGATCACGTTTTTACCCTGCTTTACGATATTGGCCATTACCTTTTTCTCTTCGTATTCTCCGGCCTCCCGCTCCACTATAGTAATGGCGCCCTCTGGGCAATGCCCGATACAGGCCCCTAAGCCGTCACAGAAAAGGTCGCTGATTAACCGGGCTTTGCCGTCAATAATCTGTAATGCCCCTTCCGGGCAATTTGGGATGCAAAGGCCGCAGCCGTTGCATTTTTCTTCGTTTATTTTTATAATCTTCCTCTTGTTCATTGAATTACTTTCTCTTTAATAAAGAACCTACGCTGACGGCGCTTAATTCCCTTAATAGATAGCGTTCTATCCTGCATATTTTCTTTCTCAAAGGGCAGATTTTTCTTTCGGGGCAGGGCTTTTTCTTTAAGGAACATTCGTTCAGGGAAAACGGCCCCTGGAATATCTTTATCAATTCAGTTAGATAAATCTTATCTGCCGTCCTGGCTAATAAGAATCCTCCGCCTATGCCGCGCAAAGATATAAGCACATTCTTCCTGTTCAAAACCTGAAGCAGTTTTCTCAAGAAAGGGCGCGGGACTTTCAGTGCCTCGGCTAATTCGGAGGCTGCAACAACCCTCTCCTTTTGACCGGCGATAAAACAAACCGCCCTCAACGCATAATCAGTATCCCTGGTAATCAGTTTCATAAATACTCCTTAAAATAAAAACAAATGGGCAGTTTAACGCCTTGCCCGGGGCAAAAACTGGCAGCCTTCTTTACAGTGGGCTACCGGCCTAAGCATGTATCTGACGGTAATATCCATCTTTTCTTCTCCTTTCTTTTCGATTACATAAATGATACCATAATAGTATCATTTGTCAAGAGTTTTTTTATTTTTTAGAATGTTTTATTGCGCCTGTTCCGCTTCTGCGCCTTTTCGCAGGGATTTAAATTGACCGATTAGGGTGTTGACTTTTTCCTGAAGGAGGCTCGGCCTTTGAGAGATAAGGTTCTTTGCTGCTGCCTCAAACGCTGCTTTCTTTAATGCGGCTATTGTTATGCGGGGATTATCGAAATCTGTCTTGATCACAAAATTCAGCTTGATATTGCCTCGTTCATCGGCAAATAAATCAAGGGTATTGCTGAATAATTCCTTAAGGTCGACCTGCTGAGGCTCGGCAGCCTCCTGCCGGGCATAAACCAGGTCTGAAAGCACCAGGTTCGAATTGATATCAAGGGCGTTGTCTTTTGACTTAAGTTTTGATTCTAAGTTCAGCTTAGCCGAAACGAGCTTTTTTTCGGAGATAAAGTTTCCGTAATACGGAGCAAAATAACCGACGTTAAGGTCGGTGGCTGTGAGAGCTGCATCCATATTTTTAGAAATAAAATCAGCCCACCCATTAAACTTAAGCGCTCCCAGCACTTCCCCGTCGGGCTGCAAAACCAGCGCGCTCATCTTAAAACTGGCCTTCAGCCCGGCAAGGGGAAGCATTGCCCTGGAAAGCTCTATGTTTATCTGGTCGACCTCGGTTACAAAACCCTGCGGCGCGATCTTCTTATCATTATAAATGAACTTTCCGTTTTTTACGGAAAGGCCGGTGAGGATTATCTGCTGTTGTTTCCCCCCTTTATCTAGGGCGGGTAAATTATTGCTCCCGTCTGAGTTCTGCACAAAATTAACTACGGGATTTATCAGGGAGACCCCGCTTAAAACTATCCTGCCTGAAAATAACCCCGCAAGGTTAGGGATAAAAGAGACCCTTTCTGCGCTGAATAAATCCCCGATTTTTAAATCTGCAATGCGGATATTAAAGGGCAGGCTCAGGCCGATGCCGCCTAAGCTGACTTCTTCTTTTAGGTTTTTTGCAAGCTGTTCCTCGGCGAACTTCTTGCCGAACATGGCAACCGATACTGCCGAAGCAATAAAAAACAACGCAAATACGGCGATAAAAACTGTAAGAACTTTTTTAATTTTAGGCACAGAGCCCCTCCTTGGGTTTATTTAAGGAATAGATTAGCCAGGTATCCCAGGATAATCACCTGCGGCACAGCCACTACCGGCATCCAAAGCGCGGTTTTTTTACCGACATTCGTCCAGAGAAGCCCGATTTCGGTATAATCCGTTACTACTCCTGCCATAAGAAATGTAAAACTGTTTCCCAACGCTCCGCTCTGGCGGTAGATCTCAAAAGCTAAAGGCGATGACCCCTCGGAGCAAACCTCTATAACCGTAGCGATACCCAGCGTCACCAGTAATCCGAGCATTGTCGGCCCCATAAACTTATGGAAAAAGTGCACCGGGATATATGCCCCGGCTAAACTTGCCAGCAACATTCCCAGGATAATCCACCATAAAACCATATCTGCCAGAGATACCGCGCCTGCCCTGATCCCCTTAATATCGTTGATCAGCGTATACAGGTTAAACTTATAATCCCCGCTGCGCCTCCTGAAATCTCTGATAATCGAAAAATTCTCAGGCACTTCGGTAATATTCTTATTTTTCTCTATAAGGTTATTCTTTTCAAGCAGAATAAAGATAAATCCGGTATTAAGCGCGATAACCAAAGCGGCGATAATGATGAATAACCCCTTGATGCCGAATAAGCTTAAAATCATCATTGTAACCGCAAAATTAGCCCAGGGGCTTGCCAGGAGGAAGCTTACCACTGCCGGGTTCGACGCACCCTTCTTATGCAGCTGTATGGAAAGTGCCAGTATCCCGTGGCTGCAGGCGCTCATTAAAAACCCCAAAAATACGGAATTAAAGATTGTCCGCGCGCCCTTGCGGGCTAAGATCTTAGATACATACTCACTGGGGACAAAATGATCGATGACGCCTCCCAGTAGCAGCCCTAAAAGCACCGCCCACCAGATAGATCTCAGATAGCTCAGGAAAGATTCCCTGAAAGGCTCCAGGATAGCGAAGACAAACGAAAAACCCAGAAGCAGCAGGCAGATGCCGGATAGCAAAAAAAGTTTATTTTTATAGAAAGGCTTTCCTGTGAATCTATCCCTGCAATTTGAGCTGCAGAAAAATAAGTCTTTTCCGCCCTTGCTAACCCTGATCCCTGTTTTTTCATCAACCTGCATCCCGCAGACCGGATCAACAGCCATTAAAAAGCTCCTGGAATTTCTTTATTTCTCTTTCTACATCTGGCTTAGTCACAACCGCAGATATCGCGCATAAACCATCAGTTCCGGCGCGGATAACCTCAGGCGCATTCTTTAAATTTATTCCTCCGATTGCGACAACCGGCAGATTAAGTTCTTCTTTTAACTTTTTAATCAGAACAGTGCCTACCGGCCTGCCGGCGTTTTTTTTAGTTTTTGTGGCGAATATCGGAGATGCCCCCAGATAATCCGCTCCCGCTGCCTGCGCCTTCCTGGCAGCTTCCAGCGAGTGCACCGTAACTCCGATTATCTTCTTCCTCCCCAATAATTTTCTGGCGGCGGGATAAGGAATATCGTCTTCACCAATATGGACGCCGTCAGCGCCTACTGCCATTGCGATATCAATACGGTCATTGACCAGGAAGACCGCCTTAGCGCAGATTTTTTTCAGGCGCAGCGCCTCTTCAAACATCTCTCTGGTATTGGCGCTTTTATTGCGGTACTGAATAACTCTTACCCCTGCCTGTAAAGCGCTTCTGACATCGTTGTAGTTACCCGCTCTGCTTAAAACCGCATCGGTAATAAAATAAAAACCGCTAATCATGCTATCCTTTGCATCTTAGAAACAGCGGATTTATCCAGGTTAAATATGCAATCAAATAATTTCTCCTTAAAAGTACCCGGGCCATTGGATAACTTTGCGGCGAGTTCTGCGGCAATACCGTAACAGGATAGGCCTGAGGCTGCGGCGAGCGCTAAATCTTTTTCTACTGCCGCAAAGGTACCGATTACGGAAGCTGCCATACAGCCGGTCCCCACAACATGCGTCATCATCGCTGAGCCGTTTTTTACGATATATTCC
>Ga0136653_10000881_pt1 | contig 16040 bp, 15 predicted proteins | sample LakKivw275mmetaG_FD_94866 | JGI IMG/M metagenome (GOLD analysis project Ga0136653, IMG submission 94866) | Anoxic lake water microbial communities from Lake Kivu, Rwanda to study Microbial Dark Matter (Phase II) - Lake Kivu water 275m metaG... | ecosystem: Environmental > Aquatic > Freshwater >...
CACCGTCAGTCGGGTATTCACCATAGCCGTCGTAGTGCAACTCCCGCGGCACAAGTCGCTGCGGGAGATCCGTACTTGAGAAAGCCATCAACCATTGTGGTGTCACTTCCAGCCGATTGCCCGCGATCAGGGCTTGCATTGTCTCTCGCTTTGTCACGCTCCCTCCTGCAACTTGACCACGGCGCGGTAGTGGTCGTCCCACGTGGGTTCATCCTCTGGTTTTCCGAGCGGAAAACCGTCCACGCAAAGGTAGGTCAGGGGTTCCTCACCACTTGTGCAGAACACCTGGTGCTCCGTTCCCCGCGGCACGTGCACAACGTCTTCCGGGACTACGTCAAACTCCTCAGTCTCGCCAGCCTTGAACACAACGCGTCCGGTGCCACCAATAATGTAGTAGAGTTGTTCGGTATCCGCGTGGCTGTGAGAGTGAGTATACTTGCCAGGCTCAATAATCACGTAGAACGCCTCAATGGATTCCGCTTCCTCACGTGGAAGCAGTATTTCGTTGACGTGTGTGGCCAACTGATAGCGTTTGCCCTGCTTTACGTTAGTCTTGCGCATTTCGATTACCATCCTATGCTGTAGAGCCGATCGTTGTTGCCAAGCTCAATCTTGATTCTCACTTCTCCGGCAGGCGCATCACCGGACCATACTATCTTCCTGTAGACGGTCTGCCTGGATTCGCTCCCGACGCGTCCCTTTGCGACTGTCCGGCCCGCCGGGCTCAAAGCCGTAACGGCGATATCTTCGCCATCGGCGTTGATCCACACGCCGTCTTCCGATGGGGTCATTGGAGACGCAATCACGGACCCGGAACCCTCGGCATAGGCAAAGCGATCACGAGGAAGTGTAGCCAGGCCCATGAACGTTGGGTACAGTACCGACGCGCGAAGGTTGCCGGGAGTGCCGGGCTTGGGTATCGGCCAGGGCCGATAGATGCACGAGGTGCCGTGATAGTAAATGTAGACCGTATCGCCCTTCTCCAGAACTGAACTGGTGACAAGCTGGTTAGAATCATACTCGCACTTCCGGCCACGGGTGACCAGAGCGGTGTCTGGATGTACGCGGGTGAAATCGGTGCCAGTATGGCTGACGGCCAGCTTCAAGTCCGCGGTCGGCGGATTCTCGCAGGTGTCGTAGTCGAACCGGCTGCTGTCGTGCACCATCACGAAGTAGCCGTTGGTCAGCTTGTTCACGGCAGACCAGTGGATCTCGGTCTCGTACGGCTCTTCGCCCTCCAGCAGCACCTGCAGGTCCTCGTATTTCAGCGAGTACAGATCCGGGGCGCAGATGACGCCGACGCCTCGGTTGCCACTGCCTTGGCGGATTGGCCGGTCGGTCTGTCCGTATACCTTGTAGTGGCGGCGCGAATCCTGGTCATCCGGATCACACACCACGCTGGACATGTCTACCACATTCGGAGCTGGGCCCAGATCGTTATCAGAGGAAGCATCATAGGCCACTTTGCCCCGCTTCCAGCGTTTGCCGTCCGGGGAGGCGTAGATGACCTTGCGAAACATCTTGAAACTGCGGTAGCCCTGCGCGTCCCAGCCAATCTCCGTGAAGATCCCGAGGAACCGGTCGTCCGCACCCTCGGGCGCCGGGTTCAGCCAGACCTCCGACACGCCGCAGAAATGATCGTAACCCGCGCCCGTACCGGCGGCCTGGTAGTCCGTCACGATGACGTTCGTGTCCTGCCCCCGATGCGTGTGCTGCCCGAGCGCCGGCTTGGTCCAGTCAATGCCATCCGCACTCTCGGCGTAGCCGGTGCGCCACAGCCGGCCGAGCCAGTATTCGAAGCCCCGGCGTTCCGGGTGGGTGGCGACGTCGTACTGAACGGCGTCGAGGCCGTGGTACCAGCACTTGAAGAGCTTGTCGTACGGGTCGTAACACACTCTCGACGGCCAGTTGACCTGAAGACTGTCCCACTCGTGAGGACATCCAGGCATCAGGACAGGGTTGTCGGGGTGCTTCGACGCCTGGTTAAGGCGAAATGATACTCCCAGCGCCGACTCGACGCACGACTCATCTGTGATTAGTTCAACAGTCATGGTACTGCACTCCTTAATTATCGTGGCAGGCAACCACGTTGCCGGATCAGGGAGATTTCACACAACACGTCATCGCCTTGATCGGGCACGTCATCCCTCACGCGCAACACGTCATCCCTCACGCACAACACGTCATCCCGAACTTGATTCGGGACCCACCTTCGCGCCCCATGGGTGTGGCAAACCCCTGACCCGGCAGTCCCCTGAACTTGATTCAGGGTCAGGGGACTGCCGGGTCAGCGTGACGTGTGACCTTCTGCCTGCGGTCGCAATGGTATAATGGTCTTCAGCCAATGTCGCGGACACACAGGTCCGCCCTTCTCGGATAGGCGTCTTGCCTCGGCCCACACGGTAGCACAAGTGCTTATCGGCTGTGCCTCGCAAAGTTTGGCCCGAAGAATGTTTGACAGTGATCGATCCTTGCACTCAATCTACGTGTAACCCAACCTGCGGGATATCCCATTCGCTACCTCAGTCACCATTTTCCCTAGTTCCGGAATTCGATCCATCGGTATGCGATATGAAGGGCCGGAGATGCTCAGGGCGGCGACAGTCTCCCTTGAATGATTCGATATCGGCGCGGCGACACATCTTACCTCAGCATAATGCTCTTCGTTGTCTATGGAGTATCCGCGCAGGCGCGTCTCCTCAAGATCACGTTTGAGGTCATCTGCATCGGTGATAGTGTTCCTGGTCACTGGGCATAGCCCCTTCTTGTTTACCAGTTCCAGAACATCTGTCCATGACATCCGGGATAGCATAGCCTTTCCTAATGCCGTCGCATGCAAATATGTGCGACCTCCAAGTTGTGAGTATACGCGTACGGCATTCTCTGGATCCAGGAATTTCACGTAAACCAGGGTGCCATCCTGCTTATCGATTACCCCCATGTTTGTCTTCTCATGCGTTCTATCTACCATCTCCTGCATGAATGGGTGAGCGATCTGCGTCAATTCCAACTGTGACAGGTAGGCGCTTCCCACTTCCAGCGCACGTAGCCCGACCCGGTATTTGCTCGTCTCCTGGTTCTGTTCCAGAAACCCCCGGTCCTTCAAGGTGGACACCATTCTGTGAGCGGTAGCTTTTCCTATATGGAATTGATTGGCGATGTCAGTGACCCCTGCTTCTCGGCCCAATGCGGCCAAGTAGATCAGGATGTCCAATGCGTGCCCGACCGATTCCAGATTCCTGGCGTCTGCAACCATGACAACAATACTCCATCCTTACGCGCAGTGGCTGGTTCCGCTGAGCGGAACCCTGTTCCCCTAGACGCTAAGAGTATACTACGTCCCGTATCGGTTGTCAAGATACCGCGTTGCAGGCGGGTGGACAGCAGAATTGCCTTCTGCGTCAAGAGACGAAAGGAAGAAGGAAGTTCCTGCTCCACGATCAGTCCAAATGGTCTTCGACATGGGCGAAATACCCTAAGGCTGGAGTTCCCTCGAAATAATGCACACCCCTAGCTCGGATAATTCACGAGAAGCACGATTGCCCGCACACTGTCCCCTGAACCCGATTCAGGGCTCACCATCGCAACGAAGGTTTCTCCTTGCGGTCGAAATGACACGAATCATTCGGGCTAGTATAATATCTAATGGGTATCAACGATGGGTATGCGTTACAGTGACGAGTTTCGTGTCTTGTGATTTCTTCTGGTCTTGGACAGCAAAAGCAGCGTTGCTCGGATCGCGGAGGATCTGGGTATCAACGCTTGGACTTTGCGCGATGCGGAGTCAGAGGCACCGATGTATCAGGCTGTCTATCACGGCTATACGCTGGTTTTTGGCGGAGACTATGGGAAGTCCGGCCCCACAGTTCAGGGCAAGTGGTGGCTGATGGGCAACCAGAACGGCTAGTACGGTCTGGCCAACGCTTACAGCGATCCACCCAACGATGAATTGCGTCAAGACGGTCAGTACTACCGCCTGCTATTGCTCTGTCGCCGGGAGTTCGGGCTTCCCTACCTCTCGTACGGGAGGGTGCTGCGTCCCCCGAAAGTCTCTGGCAAACTGCCGGTTGTCACCAGCGAAAGCACACGCCCCTTCATGGTCCTCGCGGTGCAGGGAAGCGCGTGGGAGGCGCCGGATCGCTCCGTGGGCATATTCTTCCTCAACTACGCAGACGAACCGCAGGAGTTCACCTGGTCGGCAGATCTTGCTGAGGCTGTCGGATGGAAAGACGGCAAGAATGTCAGGTTGTCTCAATGGACGGAGAAAGGCGGTCTGAAGCCACTTGGGGTAGTTTCTGGCGGGAAGCTCTCAAAGCGGACGCAAGTAGACGCGCGCGGGTTAACTGCGCTGAAACTGGAGGTGGAGCAATGAGCAGGGGCATATTGGCAGCCTGGGGCGTATTCGTTGTGATGACTCCTTCATCGGCGGCGGAACTACAGGTTCCGCCAGGCTGCGTGGCCGTTTCAGACGCGAAACCACTGGACAGTGGCTACGCCGACAGAGTGGTTCACGAGAAGACAGGCATAGAATTGGTGCTCTTGCCAGCGGGCTCGTTTACTATTGGCTGTGATGCGCCAGAGGCTTTCTGGATGAGTAAGCCTGCGCATCGCGTAACCATAGTAAATCCGTTTTATGGAGGAAAGACCGAGGTAACGAACGAACAATACAAGAGGTTCCTCAAGAGTGGATACGATGGGGTCAAGGATTGCGACCCTGCCTACGATCTGCACGTTCGCCATCTGCGCGGCGGCTCCTGGCAGGACACGGCGGAGTATTGTACCTCAGACTGCCGCGGGCTAAACGCTGCTTGCAGTATAGCCGACAAAAACATCGGGTTTCGGGTTGTGCTTAGGCTAAAATAGGCAGAATATGATGTACAAACCTTAGTGGGTACACAGAGAGACAAGGAATCTGCGACTAGTGAATGCGAAAAGCCTGGATGACATAGCAAAGCCAAACGCAATGATGCGCCCCGCGCCGCTCCTGTGCTGGAATGACAAGCTGGACGAAGCGGAACTGCGCAGACAGATCAAAGAGATGGCGGAGAACCTGGACTCGATTCGGTTCAACGGGCGTTCCAGTCTCACTTTCTGTGCCACCCACTGTCCTGACAACTCGCACATTAATCGACCTTCTGCAGCACCTCCGGGCGAAAACCGGTTGCAGCCGCGTCAGCCGTGAGACGTTCCATCGACATCTTCACTGGACTTCCGACCACGTTCTGCTGTGTATCCTCTCCAGCACAATCAAGTTCCAGGGTTCAACCAGGCTTACTGGTTCGTGCAGCGAACGGTCAACATAGTGCGCCGTCTTAGGTACATGTGCCCGGAGTGCGCCCAGTGACTCTTCCTCCACCATCAATTGATCCGAGAACACAACCACACTCGGCGACCGATCTGCGGAGATCGCCTCGCACAACTCACTGAATTTCTCCTCCAGGCCATCATTGGTGTCAGGCGGCAGTCCGTTCTACTTCTCTACCGGTATTACGATTCCTTTCATTATTACGTTCTGTGCAAATACGAATACCAGCAGAGTCGGTATTGCGGCCATTACCAGCGCCGCGTAGATCACCGACTGAGACGCCCCCTGCTGGAGCTGATAGAGCCACACCATCATTGTCCACATACGCTCGTCCGGGCAGATGATCAACGCGAACATAAAGGCGGTATAAGCCCCGGTGAATGCGCCCAGAGCAATCAGAGCTAGTATGGGCGTCGAAAGCGCCATCGTGAACCTCCAGAACATGGTCCACTCGCTGGCTCCGTCTATCATAGCGGACTCGTAGATCTCCCTGGGTATGCTGTCGAAGAAGCCCTTCAGAATGAATATGCTGTAGCCGTTCGCCACTCCGGGGAGAATAAGCGCCCAGAAACTGTTGAGCAGATTGAACTCCTTTAGAAGCAGGAAGTTGGGAATCATCGTAACAGCGCCGGGGAATGCCATCGTAGCGAGACAGAACATCAGAATCATATAGGTACTTTTCAGATTGAACCGGGATAGCGCGTACGCGGCTATTGGGTTCACCGTCAGAGCGACAAGCATCGAAAGTCCGACAAATACGAACGTGTTGAAAACAGCACGGCCGTATACAACCATATACTGAATCACGCTTAGATAGTTGCGAGAGAGCATTTCCTTCATGAACGGGCTCTTCCTATCCTTGAAGGTCTCGTAGTCGTAGGCTACCAGCGGCATTGTCGCGTTCGCATCTCTTGCATACTCCCGATATCGGGTGCTGGCGGAGTCGATCCGCATATACTCAATCGGACAGTCATTCGCAATAAAGTCCGAATACTGCGTGAAGACGGCGGGAACGCTCAGATCATCAAGACCTCCGCACCTCCCCCTCCCCCCTCCGAAACGGAGGGGGTTAGGGGGAGGTGTTCCGTCTATAGCCTCGTATGACGCATAGTTCGTCCCCAATACGTGGTTCAATTCGCCCAATCCGCCCGGGAACCCTTTCTTGAGGAATGTCCTGAACCTGGCAGATCCCTCGGGCGTCAGTCGCACAAATGTGCTGTTCAAGTAGTTCCTTACAAATTTTTCCCACGCTTTGCGCTCCGCCGGGTCCGCGGGCGGTGCAGACCGGAGGATATGGAACTCAGACCCACTGCCAGCCAGGTTGTTGACTGACGTCTGCCAGTTGGCAAACAAGCCGTCAACGTCCAACACGACCTTGTCACTCAGTCGCGCCGACCTCTTGAAGTCAAGGTACCTCACGACAAGAGGGTCGCGTTTGTCATAGGAGAACTCCTTTGTTATGAATCCGTCCGCAGCCCCCTGAAACTCATTCCAGTTGCGAATGGCTCCCTTGTATCTTCGATTGTACTCCTCGATGTCGCCGCATTCGGATCTTACTGTTTCCCGGAAAAGCCGGGCGTTCCGCGCGGAAACTCTGCCAGGCCCCCACATCTCCTGGATAATGTAGAAGTGCTCGGGGAAAGAACCGATATTCTCTTTCAGAAATTGACGAAAGGCGCCAACGGACCGGGCATCTTTCTTCTTTGGCAACGAAGCCTGATCCCATAGCAGCAGCCTTTCGTGATACGCTGACGAAAGCATATCAAACGACTGATACCGCGCTTCCTGAAAGCGGGCAAACTGCATTTTTTCGGAATACAGGAATTGCGGGATTGGTTCCATTAGACTGATGTCGGCGTCGCTCTTCACGCTCCCCGAAAGCATCAGCAGAAACGGAACAATCATCGTAATGGTTCCTGCAATAAGCAGGCCGTACATTACGGCAATCAAGACCCGTAGCTTTGGTCGTTTTCGTCCAATGTGGGGTATTATAGGCATTACGCTATCTCCCTCCCTTGAACTCTACTCTGCTCAACTGTCGAAGCTGAATCAGAGTGAAGCCGATCAGCAAGAAACCCAGAACCCAGGCCATAGCATTGGCGACTCCAAACTTAAGATACATGAACGCAGTATAGAACAACTGCAGGCCAACAACCTCGGTCACTCCGTATGGCGTATACGGTCCTCCTCCGGTCATTGCCAGGATCATTTCGCTGGTCATAAACGCGCCGATAAAGGCGCCGACGGAGTTGATTATCAGCAACATCTTGAGTCCGGGCAGAGTTATGGAGCCAATCTTTCTGAGAATGCCGGCCCCGTCTATGTCGGCGGCTTCATAGAACTCCTCGGGTATGGTCTTGAGGGCTGCCAGATATATCAGACATCCGGGCCCCATTCCTGCCCAGACAACTGGTATGATCAAGGCGATCATCGCCAGACTCGGCGAGTCGAGCCAGCTCACATCGATCTGAATGCCCAAGTGGGACATCAGCACATTGAGCAGGCCAGACGGCTTGTAAAAACTCTTCCAGAGGAACATGACAACCAGACCGGAGAGCACCGCGGGCAGGTAAAACATAGTCCGGAAGAATACTTTGCCTCTTGGTATCTCGTGCAACAGCAGTGCGAGGCCCACCGGAGAGAGGAACCCAAATGTCATGTAGAGCATTGTGTAGATTAGTGTAACCTTGATCGCGTGCCAGAAGTTCTGACTAAACAGCACCTCGGCGAAGTTCTCAACTCCCACCCATTTGAATGAACCCATGATATTGTAGTCCTGGAAAGCTATGCTAGTTCCGCGGACGAGCGGCAGATACTGCCAGACAAGGATGCTTACGAGAGCAGGGATAAGAAGAAGATACGGCACATATTTGCTCTTCTGTCCGGGCATCTGCGTCGGGGCCTCTCTCTTGAATGTTCTTATCAGAATGCCTACCCCCGTTGAAAAACCGGCAAGCGCCAGCATTAGGAAAAGATAGCACAGCCTGTGACGGAGTTTGGCTACATCACTGGGAACGATGCCGTACATTCTCTCCTCCGTCTCGACTTGAGCCTGGTTTAGAATCTCCCGTAGCCGCTTTCTGGCCGCTGCTTCGTCCCCTTTGTCCAGCGCATCCAGCACCTTGCGGTCGTTAAGCGCCTGCTCTATGGGCCGTGACAGTTCCCGGTAAACGATTGAGCAGTTCTTGCCGTAAGGCTCCGGAGTTCCGTCCCTCATTGCTTGCTGATAGGTCTTGAGAAACTCCTTGTCAACCTGTTCCAGATAGCGGGTGTAGCCGAAGCGTTTGAGCATCTCGGGGTTGACGAATCGCCCTAAGCCACGCTGCACGTACAGCTCGGTTCGTATCTTGTTCGCCTCATCGCTATCCAGAAAGGCAATGTAGTCAAAAGCAGCTTTGACTACCGCCGGGTCCTTGACGCCGGCAAAAACGCCATACATCATGGCGTTGATCTCCGAAGAGCTTCGCCGAGCGTTCTCAGACCTCGGGACCGGCGCAAAGCCAATGACCTCGGATTGCTGGTTTAGGCGCTCCTGAAGATATTGGAGAACCATTGCGCAGCTCTCCAGGGGATCCATCAGATTAAGGGAGCTGTCACGATATGCGACCCCAATCTGCTCCCTGCCATTCCTGTCCTTCCACCGCATCTTGCTCAGGCGCGTGTAGAAGTAGAGCGCGTCCACAACTTCGGGGGTGTTGAAAGTGGGGTGCCAGTTGCCGCGCTTGTCCTTTACAATGACCTCGCCACCTCTGGACCACACCAGGTTTACAAAGTCATGGGAACTTACTTCACCCTTCACAAAGCCGATACCGTACTTGCCTTTCGCCGGGTCGGATAGCTTGCGACAATACGCTTCCAGTTCGCTCCAGGTCCGAGGAGGCTTGTCAGGATTCAGCCCGGCGCGTGCAAACAGATCTTTACGGTACACGAGGGCGCGAGTCATCTTTGTCGTTGGAAGCGCGTACCAGTGCATCTTGCCGTCCGGCCCCTCCCTGTAGCACACCTCCCGAATCGCCGGAGGCACACGCCTTTCGATCTCCGCCTGGCTCATGCTGGCCATATACTCGTCAAGGGGTTGCAGGAAACCTCTCTGGATGTAGGTGTCGGAGAAACGGAAGTTGACATAGATCACGGCGGGTGAAATGCCACCAGCGATCTGCATCAACGGCACAGTGTCCATCGTGCGAGCATTACCCTCGAGCTGCAGCCCCGTTCCCTTCACGAGCCTGATATGCGGATTCAACTCCAGAAAGCGCTTTATCACCAGGCTTTCCGCTCTTTCGCCGGGGGACTGCGACGAGAAGTCAGGAAGTGTTGGCACCTTGAGTTCCACCGTGTCACTAAGACACGGCGCTGCACATAGGACGGCCACCGCTGCCAACGCAGTCAATCTTAGAATTGACGCCAGAGCCATCATCCGTCTCGTCACCAGAATCGAACCTCGCTTTCGCTTGGTCGCCTTCACAGCCATAATTCCCCCGTTACCTTTCTGCCGACAAGTATCGGCATGCACGATATACCTCACGAATTACGATCTGTCAATAGATTTCGAAAAAAGTGGAACATTTGTTGTTATCGTCCCATAGTCGTAGGAATGTATCTTGTTTCGGTTGAGGCTGCACCCGGCAACCTCATATGCCCGTTTGGGCGGAATCGAACAGTCGTTTCGGAGCTAAGCGAACACTGATCTCGGAAAAGAGCGAACGCTCGTTTCGGTCGGATCGACGCTGGTTTTGTATATGTTATCCTGGTTGGCGAGAACAGTCAAGAATGTCAGTGCCTGAAGCATCACGTTATGCTCAGGCGTCAGTGTTAGCTTTGGTCAATATCCCGCAGAGCGGCGGCTATTTCCGCCATGGACTCCATCATATCGGCGAACTCCTCCCCTCTTTCCGAGTCTTGCCAGGCATCAGAGCGTTGGTTGTGGTAGACCTCCATTTCGCCTGCGGCGGCATCGAGGATAGAGACACACTGGTTTCTCATAGCCCGCCACCGCCGAAGTCCCGGGACTGGCGGTATTGCAGTCATCACTAGCTTCGACGGCAGGCTGATCGGCGAGTCTTTGCCGATACGCCGCCTGCCTTTGGGCTGCGTTTGCATACTTTGGTCTGCTCTAAGCCGGGATGCTACCTTCTCCGGAGCAACATCACGGACGGCGGCGGGCGAGGAACTGTGGAAAGCATATATCCAGCTCACGGGAGGCCGAGGCTGCGTTTCGGATCCACAAAAGCGATCTGTCTATCCGTCCAATACGGCACCAGAAGACAGAGCGTGTCCAAGCGCATATCCTGGTGTGTTTTCTGGCCTATGTTCTGTGGAAGACACTCACGCAAATGTGCCACAGGGCGGGTCTTGGAGACGAGCCCAGGAAGGTTTTCGACGAGATAGCGCAGATACAGACGGTGGACGTTACGAAATGTAGTGGAAAAAACGGGCGGATGAAAGGCACTTCTGAGCGTGAACACGCCTCTCAAACCCACGTAACTGCGGAAGTTGGGCTAGGTCGTCCCTGGATGGAGCGGAGTGTTTGCTCTACTTATCGCACGTCCAGACTCTTGTCGCCGTTTCTTGGGTAGTCGCCATCGATCGTGCCGCCATCGTCCCGCAGATTCGGCCCCCAACGGCTAGAGCGTAAAACCATCACCTTGGCGGCGGTAGGACAGAGGGTGCCTGGTGTACGGATCGACTGGCAGTTTCCAGCCGAGAGCTGATGTGACTTCCCCAAGGGTCGTGGGATAGTTGCGGCAGCCGGCTATCAAAGGCCTTTAGCGCCATCGCCGTCTGCGCTACGTTGATCTCTGCGGCAGTCTCACGAAAAGCACTCACAAGGGCGAAGAACGGTCCACCCATATTGGCAGTGAAGAGATAGCTGCGAAACGCCTTCGTGGAACACCTCCCCCTTCCCCCTCCGTTTCGGAGGGGGTTAGGGGGAGGTGTCGTCTGCCGTGCTTTCACGGTCTCGCCGTAAGCCTCGTCTATCAACTTGCCGTTCTCTTGTCTGGAGATCGAGGAATCTGATCTGGTCCGCATAGACCTGCGCCGCACCGGGAGCTGCCATCTCACGAATGTGTGAGATCATTGGATCCTGCCGACCGCCCACCTCTCCTGGCAAATTTTCTCTGCCGCCTGTCAGGAGAGTGAAATAGTAGTTAACAAGCGCCCGCTGTCCTCTTTTTGAAAGCTTGAATGCCGGAATGACGGCAGGAGTTTCCCAGTTCATGATAGCGGCATCTTCGACTGCTCAAACGTGAGTGATATCGAGCATGCAACGCTGCGCAAGCCGCCGAGGGCTTTGAATCTTAGATTCGGCAGCGGCGATAAACGACATGCCCAGAGGATCCGCGTCGGCAGCGCGGGCGACCTTGAATGTTGTTAGTAGATCGTCGACCGCTGAATCCATGTCTGGGTCTCGGGCTTCAAGCGTAGCGCGAGCGGCCAAAAGGCCCACGACGGTCTGCAGTCTAAAGATATGCGACCAATCGGCACCGGATACGGCCTGCAAATCCACAATGAACAGACAGTCTGGATGCTCCGCGCCTCTCCTGACCAGCGGGAACACCGCCTCGTTCTGCCGTATCAGCTCGCGCACCTCTGGCCCCAGCTCAGCTCGTTGGCTCTCGCTCGTTTCTGGTAGAATGTAGGTCCGCAGTATCGTCGAGTTCTCCGGGCATTTAAGCTTCTCGAATGCCTTCCTGTAATACGTTGCAGCATTTTCGTCATCTGGGATATACTGCGGCGCCAGTTCGGAGAGCGCAATCGGCTCCCCGTGCTCGCGAAGTTGTGTCAGTCTCTGCTCAAGATCAGCCCCGGCGGTCACGGTCCTGATTGATTGCACCGGCACAACTACGGCCAACCCGGCCGCCCCAACGCCTAGCCATTTTCGCCACACCCCGCGCGGGCTCGGGGCCCGCAGTTCCTGCGCCGCGCGGCTCAGCACTCGTTCCTTCATCCCGTCCGCTGGTTCGCCATCGAGACACCGTGCGAGGATATCCTCTATCTGATCAGGTTCCATTTGCGCTATCCATTCCTTACGTTCTTCCTCAACCTCTCAATGGCGTATCTGTACCGGGCCGACACGGTGTTCTGCGGTTTCCCGACCACCAGCGCAATCTCCCGAAACGTCAGCCCCTGGAATGCCTTCAGTGCGAGGACTTCCCTCTGCTCCGGCGGCAGGTCAGCGTAGGCCTCGAGCACCGCTTGTTCAAGCCCGGTGAAATCATCTGGCCCATACAGTGACAGACGCTGCGCCGCATCCTGCTCCAGTCGCTCCCTGCGCTGCCGCCCGCGCAATATGCCATACGCGGCGTTCCGGGCGGCCCTCAGGAGGTAGAAGCGCACGTCTCGTATCCGCTCCAGTCGCTCGATATCCCTGGCTAGTTTGGCAAAGACCTCCGCGACAGCGTCTTCGGCGTCGTCCGGGCTGAACAGCAGCGCACGCGCATACCGGAAAGAGACCGCAGCATACTCGTTGTAGACGCGCTCGAGAATGCCCGCGCCTGATTCCGTGTGGTCTCTAACTCCTGCCATCGGTGCTGTTGCAACCCCAGTGGTGTCCGTCTTGATCACATCCATTGGTATAGACGCTTCGATTCGGCTCTTTTGTGTAGCAATGTTTGTGCGCTTGCTGCAATTACATTGCTGATGCACGAACGATGCGCGCACGCCGTGCGTCAGGGTACTATTCTGATCCGTGTTTATGACTGCTCTCGAACACGGAGCATTCTACTATTAGACGCTGGGCGGGGTCAAAGCATCGCCGGATTCGTGTCCCAGGCATTCCGTCGTGACATGCCTGAAACCATCTGCGAATCCAATCGTCTCATCTTGTGTAGACAAATACATCCCCAAAATCGGGGAGGAGGAGTCGTGCCATGAAAACAAGGATTCTCGCAGTTGTCGTTGCAGTGCTGTTCGTGCTTGCCGTGGCAGCAATCGCCGCTCAGGGGCCTAGAGGCAATGCAGGCAAAGATGGCAAAGCCGGAATGGGACGCGGCGGCGCCAATCCACAAGGTATGATAGTGAAGCAATTGGAGCTGAGCAAAGAACAAGCCGAAAAGGTCTTAGCCATTGCGAAACAGTTCCGCACGGATGCGGCCGCTGTAAGGAAGGGTGAGGGCACTCCGGCGGAGAAGACCGCAAAGATAAAGTCACTCCGCGACACAGCCGAAGGTGCCATTATGACTCTCTTGACTCCCGATCAGCAGGCCAAGGCCAGGGAGAGGAACATTATCGGCAGACTTCTGGCCCCCTGGCAGGCCGGAAACAGAGCAGGAATCGGAGTCGGGGGCGGAATCATTGGTGCCTTGGCACGTCTCAACCTGACTGACGAGCAGAAGAAGGCTACAACAGCCATTCTCAAAGAGACTCAGGACAGGTGTCAGGCCATACGCACCGACACAACCCTGACTCCCGAACAGAAAAGAGACCTGATTCAGCCCATCCGGAAGGAATCTATGGAGAGAATACTGTCCGTGCTGACTCCCGAACAGCGGGATAAGCTGAATCAGATTCTTCCTCGCCGAAACGGCGGCGGTGGCGGCATGGAGGGCAATCGCGGGGCAGGTGGTAAGCGGGGTGGTCCGGGCGGTGGTCCTGGCGGCCCAGGCGGCCCACCCGCTTCAGATGCAGATGATTATGAGCTAGATTTCTAGTCGATCTCCAATCATCAGCAGACTGGGGACGAACCTCACGATGGGACGGCCCTGAATCAGGTTCAGGGCCAAATCCCGTCCCATCGCTGCAAATGCTATTTCCTGTCCTTTTCAGCGTCCTTTGCCGGCTCGCTGGGCACCGGAACCGAGACAGTGAACTCCAGGTTCTTTTGAAGTATGATTCTGCTTATCGAGACGTCCTTTCGCAGTCGATGGCGGTCACACTCCAGCATATGGAAAGTGGCCGGTGACGATTCACTCGGTCTGCGATAGGTGTAGCTGGGCGAGTCGCCCTCGGACTTGTCCAGTGGACATCTGAGTACCGAGTTGTCTTTCAGATAGACTCCCCTGAGTTGGCTGAGGCTTGCCGGATAGGCGTCGTTGACGTCGTGATACCTGCGTATCGCCTGGCCAATTGCAGCCATGTTGGTACGGCACACAGCCAGGCTGCGAACTGTAGGCATCTTAGCCACTACCACGAGCATGACGATCAGACCGATCATCGCAAGCGCTGCGAGTACAGCGCAAGCCTTCAGCGGCCGCGTCCAGCGCCACATTCCACCGTATGGATCCTGGTTGATACTCAAGAACTCAGCCTCCACAACCGACAACGTAAATATAGCTGATTGGTGCGTGTGAGTCAACAGCTATAGCTGGCTTGTTGTCCCGGTTTTTCGTGTAGTTAGCTCCCCGAACACGGAACAATACAGAGTAGCTGTTCGTTTATTATCTGTGACGGGCGCGTTTGGTCAGCTACAGGAGGCCTGAAGTGCCAGAAGCAAGGATAGGCAGTCATAAGTTCCACTACAGCATAGTAGACGAAGTCGCGGTCATAAGGCCTGAAGAGGCCTGTGACCAGGACACCACTGAGGCCCTGGCGGCCTTCGTAAGTTCCCCCATAGTTGAAGGCCGAGCACTGATAATCGACCTGAGCCGGGCTGAATACGTAGAGACACCGGGGTTCAGATGGCTGATCCGCCAGTACCGGCAGCTCGAATCGGCTGGCAGGTCGCTGGTTCTGACCGGCTTGGAGAGCAACGTTGCGCGGACGTTTTGCCTGCTGAAGCTGGACGACCTCATACCGACGGCCAACAGCGTCACCGAGGCTCTCCGTCTGCTGCAGAGAACCAAAGACGCGGTTCCGGCCTGAAGCCCGCCCGCCTTGGGCACCGCAATCATTCGTCCGGCCATTTGATGTCCTGGAACGTTCTGGTTTCGGCTGACTCCTTCGCCTTAAGACACATCAGAACACTTAACAGACCTGCCTGGAGCGGCGCAACCGACTTTCGCTCGCCCTTGATGATGCGGACGAAACTGTCCAGAAGCACCAAGTCCCCTCCTCCGTGAGCCATGTTAGTCGTGTCGGTCTTGTAGGATTCAAGGCGCGGGGTGTGGTGCATGTGGACTTTCAGCTCGTCCGTATACCAGTCGAACTCGATCGTGCCTTTGTAGCCGAACAGCGATGCACCGCGCTTGCCCGCAGTCTTGCGGGCAAAGAAGTTCTGGGTGTAGCACACGTGCATACCCGACTCGTACATCACTATGGAGCTTCCGGAATCTTCGTTACCGGTGTCTTCGGCGAACCCGCACATCAGGTTGGATGCTTCGACCCGTTCCTTCTCAGCCTTGGTGAAGTAGGCGTGGAACGGGCTTTCGAGACAGGAGTCCTGTTCCTCGCACTCATCGCACTTCAAACCGGCAGGATGGTTACCGGTGTAGACTCTCTTAGAGGTCATTGCACAGACCTGCATCGGCCTGGCTTCCAGGATGTGATTTATGTAGTCGAAATCGTGCGTGGTCTTCTGCAGGAAAAGACCCTGCGTTTCGTTCTCGTCACGATACCACATCTGATAGTAGCACCAACCGTAGGGCACATTGTTCCAAGCCTCTACGTGTTCCACCGTGCCGATCTTGCCGGAATCGACTATCTCTTTCGCAAGCTTGACCAGCGGGCTCACGCGCAGCGGGAATGACACAACAACGTCGCTCTTGGCTCTCTTTGCTGCGTCGCGTAGCATGACCAGATCGTTCATATTGGTCGCGATCGGCTTCTCAAGAAAGAGCGGAAGACCGCGGTCAATGAC
>Ga0136653_10000882_pt1 | contig 16033 bp, 14 predicted proteins | sample LakKivw275mmetaG_FD_94866 | JGI IMG/M metagenome (GOLD analysis project Ga0136653, IMG submission 94866) | Anoxic lake water microbial communities from Lake Kivu, Rwanda to study Microbial Dark Matter (Phase II) - Lake Kivu water 275m metaG... | ecosystem: Environmental > Aquatic > Freshwater >...
AAGGGCGAGGTCATCACATGGAGCTTCTTTGGCGACGTGCGCGAATCGGCCTTCCGTTGCTTGGGAACTAAGGCCGCTTTGCGCAGCAGGTCGCTGCCGAGCAAGCTGCGAACGGGCATAAAGGGAATTCCCATGGCGCCGGCGGTGAAGCGGGCCACCATCGTGAAGTTGCTGTAGTCCTCCCATTCGATCTCGCCCCGTTCCACGGCCTGCCGCCAGCGTGGCCCAACGGTATTGAAGGCTTCATCGGCCTCGTATGCGAGCTCGACCCGCTTGACACAACCCGCTCCGATAAGAATATCCCAATCCCCTCCGGGCGAATGTCCAAACAGATAAAGGTCGCGTTTCTTCAAGCGGATCAATTCATAAACAAAGGCCATGGGATGGCGCTGGGTCGTGAAACCGCCGAAGGAAATCGTTGCCCCATGAGGAACCAAAGCGGCCGCGGCGTGAAGGTCGATCACTTTACCGGCCATAAAATCCCTCCTTTACCAAATCTGCGGGGTTGATAAATCGCGAATCATGCTGCCCAGGATGCTACGTTACCATTTGCGCAATCCCCGGCCGAACCGGTTTATCGTCCTAATCTATATCAACTTCAGCCCGAAATCAATATGATGAAAACTTGACTTTAGATCTAAATTATGGAATGATACCCTCCCATTTAAAAAATGACAGATATCCTTTATTATGTTATATTTAGGTACTCTCCAATTCGTTCGAAGGGAAACCCATTTTGACCGCGAAAGGAGGTCCGACCAATGAGTGGAATCATCGGCTATGGGGCCTATGTTCCGCGAAACCGGATCAAAGTTGAAGAGATCGCCAAGGTCTGGGGAGCGGATGCGCCGAGCTATAAAAAAGGGCTCATGCTCGAAGAGAAATCCGTCCCTTCTCCCGACCAGGATACGATCACCATGGCCGTGGAGGCCTCCAAGCGCGCCTTGAAGAGGGCGGGCATCGATCCCAAGGAGATCGGCGCCGTTTATGTTGGTTCAGAATCCCATCCCTACGCCGTAAAACCGAGCGGCACGGTCCTCGCGGAGGCCCTCGGAGCGACACCCGAAGTCCACACAGCGGATTTCGAATTCGCCTGCAAGGCCGGGACCGAGGGGATGTTCGTAGCCCTGAGCTTGGTCCAGGCGGGTGCGATAAAATTCGGCCTGGCTGTCGGAGCCGATACATCACAGGGTGCGCCCGGCGACGCGCTCGAATATTCGGCCGCTGCCGGGGCCGCCGCTTTCATTTTCGGCAACGCCCCCCTCGTCGCCGAAGCCCTCGAAACTTATTCCTACACTACGGATACGCCTGATTTCTGGCGCCGAGAATACCAGTATTATCCCCAGCACGGCGGCCGGTTCACGGGCGACCCCGCCTACTTCAAGCACATTATGGGCGCGGCCGAGGGCATTATGGCCAAAGCCAAGATGAAACCTTCCGATTTCCAATACGTCGTTTTCCACCAGCCCAACGGCAAATTCCCACTCCGGGTGGGCGAATTATTGGGATTTGAAAAAAAGCAGATCGAACCGGGCTGGCTGGTCCCCAAACTGGGGAACACATACTCAGGATCATCCCCGCTCGGTCTGACGGCAACACTGGACATCTCCAAGCCCGGAGACATGATCCTGATCGTCTCCTACGGATCGGGCGCCGGCAGCGATGCCTTCATCTTCAAGGTGACGAAGCGGATTGATGAGGTCAGGGACCTGGCTCCCAAGACAAGAAGCCTTCTGGACGCCAACAAGAATTACCTGGAGTACGGCGCTTATGCCAAATACCGCGGCAAGATCCGGAAGGCGGATTAGGAGGCGGCGATGAGAAACGTAGCTGTCATCGGTGTCGGCATGGCCAAATGGGGCGAACTCTGGGGAAAGTCCCTGAGGGATATTTTTGTCGAGACGGCCCTCCTGGCGATCGAGGATGCCGGTTTGGACCGGATTGATTCGATGTATGTTGGCTGCATGTCCCCGGGTCTCTTCATCGGCCAGGAACATTTGGCATCCCTTTTACCCGACTATCTCGGCAGGAATCCCGTTCCAACGGTTCGCGTGGAGTCCGCCTGTTCGTCGGGCGGTTTGGCCCTCCGACAGGGATTTATCGACGTGGCCTCGGGAATGAGCAATATTGTGCTCGTCGGCGGCGTCGAAAAGATGACCGACGTCAACGGTCACGAAGCCACATACGCGTTGGGCACGGCAGCCGACCAGGAATACGAAGGTTATCACGGGCTGACGTTTCCGGGGCTCTATGCCATGATGGCCCATGCCCACATGGCAAAATACGGTACGACACGGGAGCAGTTGGCCATGGTGGCCGTCAAAAACCACGACAACGGCTCGAAAAACCCTCTGGCCCAATTTCCCTTTAAAATCACGATCGAGGGCGTCTTGGGCTCCGTTCTCGTCGCCGATCCCCTGCGGGTCCTGGATTGCTCTCCCATCACGGATGGAGCGGCGGCCGTCATCCTCTGCCCCTTGGATATGGCCAAGCGGATGAAAAAGCCCGGGGTGAGAATCGCGGGAAGCGGCCATGCGACGGATACCATCGCCCTCAGTTCAAGAAGGGACATCACGTGGATTGAATCCACCCACCTGGCCGCCCAAAAAGCCCTGGCGATGGCCGGCCGGAAAATCGAAGATATCAACCTTTTCGAGGTCCACGACTGCTTCACGATAGCGGAGATCATGGCCACCGAGGCGCTGGGCATCGTCAAGAAGGGGCAGGGCGGAAAGGCCGTCCAGGAAGGATTGACGTCGCTCAGGGGAAGATTCCCGGTCAACCCCAGCGGCGGTTTAAAGGCCAAGGGCCATCCAGTCGGAGCGACCGGCGTCGCCCAGGCCGTCGAGGTCGTCAAACAGCTGCGCGGAGAAGCGGGAGCGAGGCAGGTCGGGGGTGCGAAACTCGGCCTGACCCAGAACATGGGCGGCACCGGGGGAAGCTCGGTCGTCCACATCTTCGAGGCAGAGTGATAGGAGAACAGAATGCCGACACCATCAAGATCCTGGCGAGAGATTCCTCAGAGGTACCGCTTGGAAGCCGGAAAATGCACGGGCTGCGGATTCATCTGTTTTCCTCCCCGCCTGGTCTGTCCGCGCTGCGGCAGCCGGGAATTCACAAAGACGAAACTCGCGGATTCCGGAAAACTCCTCACCTACACGATCATCCGTGTTGCTCCGCATCAATATGTCGACCAAGCGCCCTACGCCGTCGGCATCGCTGAACAGGATGACGGCACGAACTTGACGGCCCAGATTGTCGACTGCGATTTCCAGGATTTAAAGATCGGGATGCGGGTTAAAATTGAATTCCGGAAAATCTACGAGGAGGGGGAAGCCGGCGTCATCTTGTACGGATATAAATTCGTCAAAGAATAAAACGCCGTCGCCGGACGAAAGGACGGGCGATGTTCAGAATCGAATCCAAAGTCGACACGCAAAGTCAAGATTACAAGCAGAATTTCGAGCACATGACAAAAGTCGTGGCCGAATACAAGGAACGCCTGACCAAGGTCCAGGCGGGAGGACCGATCAAATACCGCGAGCTTCACAAGTCCCGAGGCAAGCTGCTCGTCCGGGAGCGATTGGATAGGCTGTTCGACCGCAACACACCGTTCCTGGAGCTCAGCGCTCTAGCTGCCAACGGCATGTACGAGGACGAGGCCCCCGGGGCGGGCATGGTTACGGGCGTCGGCGTCGTTCGCGGCCGGGAGGTGCTTGTCGTGGCCAACGACGCCACGGTCAAAGGCGGCACCTATTTCCCTATTACCATTAAGAAGCACATCCGCGCCCAGGAGGTCGCTCTCGAAAACCGACTGCCCTGCATCTATCTGGTCGACTCCGGCGGGATCTTTCTCCCCCATCAGGCGGGAACCTTCCCCGACAAAGAGCACTTCGGACGAATCTTCTATAACCAGGCCCGCCTCTCGGCGCTGGGCATCCCGCAGATCTCGATCGTCATGGGATCGTGCACGGCCGGCGGCGCCTATGTCCCGGCCATGAGCGACGAGACGGTCATCGTCCGCCGGCAGGGAACTATTTTCATCGGAGGCCCGCCGCTGGTCAAAGCGGCCACGGGCGAGGAGGTCTCGGGCGAGGATTTGGGGGGCGCCGACGTCCACTGCCGGATCTCCGGCGTTTCGGACTATTACGCTTTGAACGATGAACACGCGCTCGAAATCGCCCGGAACATTGTCGAGACGCTCGCCCCGCCATGCCGGTTCGTCCTGGATACGGCCAAGCCTGAAGACCCGGCATATGATCCTGCGGAGATGTACGGCATCGTCCCGAGGGATTTGCGGAAGGCCTTTGATATCAAAGAGCTTATCGCCCGGATCGTGGACGGAAGCCGTTTCCAGGAGTTCAAGGAGCTCTACGCCCAGACCCTGGTCTGCGGATTCGCCCACATCTTGGGGTATCCCGTGGGGATCTTGGCCAATAACGGCGTCCTATTCTCCGAAAGCTCGCTCAAGGGCACGCATTTCATCACCCTCTGCGCTATGCGCAAGGTCCCGCTCGTCTTTCTCCAGAACATCACCGGCTTCATCGTCGGTAAGCAATACGAGCATCACGGCATCGCCAGGGACGGAGCGAAGCTTGTCCATGCCGTGGCCAACGCCGACGTGCCAAAATTAACCGTCATCGTCGGCGGCTCCTATGGAGCCGGCAACTACGCCATGTGCGGCCGTGCCTACGATCCGCGCCTTCTCTGGATGTGGCCCAACGCGCGAATCAGCGTCATGGGCGGCGAGCAGGCAGCCAACGTCCTCGTCTCTGTGAAAATCAAGAGGCTCCAGGAACAGGGCGTTAAGATGACCGAGGAAGAGAGACAGAAGATGATCAGGCCCATCCTGGACACATACGAAGCGGAGGCCAGCCCGTATTTCAGCACGGCCAGGCTGTGGGACGACGGCCTCCTCGACCCCCTTGAAACGCGGCAGGCGCTGGGACTCGGGATTGCCATGAGCTTGAACGCCCCCATCCCGGATTTCAAGGTCGGAATCTTCAGGATGTGACGGCCAGATCGTCATGAGGAACGCAATAAGAAGCGAACGTTCCATGCGAGAGGCTGAAGCGATATCTGACGTCTCGCTCGATAAAGGAAGGATAATCCCGGACATTTCAGGCAATATCAAATGAAAGAAAAGACATACAAAACGATCGTTCTGTCGCTGGAGAGAAAGGTCGGCCGAGTCTGGTTCAATAGGCCCGAAGTCCACAACGCATTCAACATCGTCATGATTCGGGAACTCCGGGAGGCCATCCAGACTCTCGGCACGGACGAAGCTGTTCGGGTCGTCGTCCTCTCCGGTAAGGGGAAGTCATTCTGCGCGGGCGCGGATTTGAATTGGATGCGGGAGATCATCACTTATTCCTATGAGCAAAACCTCCGGGAATCGCTCGAGCTGGCCGACTTCCTTTATGATCTTTACGCCCTTCCCAAACCGACCATTGCCCGGGTCAACGGGGCGGCTATCGGAGGCGGCGCAGGCTTCCTCTCGGCCTGTGACATCGTCGTCGCCTCGACCGATGCCCAGTTCGGCCTGAGCGAAGTGAAAATCGGCCTGGTCCCCGCCTGCATCGCCCCATATGTCGTGCGGAGGGCCGGGGAGAGCCGAGCCCGCCAGCTGTTCCTGACGGGTGAGCGGTTCGACGCCCGGCGGGCGGCGGAGATCGGCCTGGTTGACGAAGTCGCCGCGCCTGGAGAACTGGACGGAAGGGTCGATGCCGTCATCGCCCGCCTCCTGTCGTCAGGACCCGAAGCGTTGGCCTGCTCGAAGGAGCTTCTCCGGAAGGTTCCCGGTATGAGCTTTGAGGACGTCAAGCGCTTCACGGCGGAGATGATCGCCGGACTCCGGATCAGCCGGGAAGGCCAGGAGGGCATGGCCGCCTTTCTGGAAAAAAGAAAGCCAAGATGGACCGAATGAGGTCCTAGAGGAAGCGAGATGTTCAAGAAGGTTTTAATCGCTAACCGAGGCGAGATCGCTGTCCGGGTGATCAGGGCCTGCCGTGATATGGGTATTCGGACCGTGGTCGTCCATTCCGATATCGATAAGCTGAGCCTCCATGTCCAGCTCGCCGACGAAGCCGTCCTCATCGGTCCGGCTCCCGCCACAGAGAGCTACCTCAACATGGACCGGATCATCCGAGCCGCTCATGACACGAGCTCCGAAGCGATCCATCCCGGCTATGGCTTTCTCGCGGAAAACGCGGACTTCGCCCGGCTCTGCGAGAAAGAAAACATCGTTTTCATCGGGCCCAATTCCCAAGCCTTGGCGCTCGTGGGCGACAAGGTCCGCGCCCGCGAGACGATGGCGAAAGCCGGAATCCCGATCATCCCGGGAATGGAGGCCATTTCGAGGTCCGTGACGGAATTTGAAGCCGCGGCTCGATCCATTGGGTATCCCGTCATCGTCAAGGCTTCGGCCGGAGGCGGCGGAAAAGGGATGCGCATCGTCTGCGAGGAAAAAGATCTCAGGCCGGCGGTGGAGGCGGGGATGCGAGAAGCCAAGTCGGCGTTCGGCGATGAGTCCGTCTATCTCGAAAAATATATCGAAGAGCCCCGGCACGTTGAGTTCCAGGTCCTGGCCGACAACGCTGGTCAAACGGTTCATCTTTTCGAGCGTGAATGCTCGATCCAAAGACGTCACCAGAAAATCGTCGAGGAAACCCCCTCGCCGGCCCTGGACCCGGAGCTTCGCGCCCGGATGGCGGAGACCGCCAAAAAGGCGATGCGGGCGGCGGGCTACAACAACGCGGGAACGGTCGAGTTCCTCCTGGACAAAGACCGCAACTTTTACTTTCTCGAAGTGAACGCCCGGCTCCAGGTCGAACATCCCGTAACCGAGCTCGTGACGGGCGTGGACCTGGTTCGCCGGCAGATCCTGATCGCGTCAGGGGAAAAATTGACTTTAAAGCAGGAGGATCTCCGCCAGAGTGGGCATGCCATCGAATGCCGGATCTACGCCGAGGATCCCGAGAACAATTTCCTTCCCTCTCCCGGCAGGATCCTGTTTCTCAAAGAACCGCAGGGCCCGGGAGTCCGCTATGACGGCGGCATCTACGGAGGCTGGGAGGTCCCGATTTATTATGATCCGATCCTGGCAAAATTGATTGTCTGGGCGGAGGACCGGGAATCGGCTTGTCGGAGGATGGCCGCCGCGCTGGACGATTTTGTGATCCTGGGAATTCACACGACGAACGCTTTTCTTAAGGATATCATCAACCATCCGGAGTTTCGGGCCGGCCGGACAAACACGGCGTTCATTAAGAAGTATTTCGACGGATGGAAAGAGAGCGGTAAAAACGAAGATGACCTGCGATTGGTCCTGGCTGCGGCCGCTTTTGATGAAATGGCCGCGGCGACGCGGCCGGGGGGGCGGCCGGACCGGGAAACGAAGGAAGGCGCCGCCACACCGTGGAAGACATTGGGTCACTGGAGGATCGGAGGAGCCGGGTCTCATGGAATTTGAGTTTCTCATCGACGGAGCTCCCAGGAAGATTTTTCTGGAGAAAAAGGAAAACACCTACGTTATCGGGGATGGAGAGACGGCCCTGGAAGCCGAAATCAGGTCTGTTTCAGAAAACGAAATGATGTTCTTCGCAGGCGGGCGGTCCTCAAGGGTTTATATCGCCCGGGACGGAGAGAGAAGGCTCGTTTTTACAGGTGGCCGGGTCTTCGTCGTCTGTGAATCGCTTTATGAGGCTGGACATTCTCCCGGCGGGGACGAACGGACGCCCGAAGAAGGCCGGCACATCAAAGCGCCCATGCCGGGGAAAGTCATCAAGCTGAATGTGGCTCTGGGCGAAGATGTGAGGAAGAACCAAACCCTGTTGATCGTCGAAGCCATGAAGATGGAAAACGAGATCAAAGCCGCAATCGAGGGCACGGTAAAAAAAATTCATGTGGCGGCCGGAGATCTGGTCGATTCGGAAAAATCGCTCATCGAGATTGAGCCAAAACGTTAGGCCGAAGCCATGAAAGAACTCCGGAACAATGTGTTTGTATTAGGTTTGCTTAAAGACTCATCCAAGAGCTGAAAAGGAGGAAAGGATGGCACCTGAAACGCTGGATACCTTGAATGAATGCCGGGAAATGGTGCGGGATTTCGCCCGTACGGAAATCGCCCCCCACGTCCGAGAATGGGACGATAAGGCCCATTTCCCCAAGGACGTCCTCCGACGGCTGGGCGGACTCGGTTTGATGGGTATCCTGATTCCAGAAGAATTCGGCGGAGCCGGGTTGACCTACCGGCACTATGTGGCGGTCCTGGAGGAACTGGGCGCCGTCGAGGGCGGCATTGCCCTCTCGGTCGCGGCGCACAACTCGCTGTGCACAAACCATATTTACTCTTACGGGACCGAAGAGGTGCGCCGTCGATGGGTGCCCCGGCTGGCGTCCGGAGAAATCATCGGCGCCTGGGGATTGACGGAACCCGAGGCCGGGTCCGACTCCGGGGCAACCAAGACCACGGCCGTCCGCGACTCAGGCGGCTGGGTCCTAAACGGAACCAAAAACTTCATCACCCATGCCGGAGCTGGCGGGATCGCAGTGGTCATGGCCAGGACGCAGCCGGGCAAAGACCATCACGGCATCTCGGCCTTCCTCGTCCCGCTCGACACCCCCGGCGTCACGGTCGGAAAACACGAAGATAAGATCGGCATGCGCGCGTCCGACACGGCGTCGTTGATCTTTGAAGACTGCCGCGTCGGAGGGGACGCTCTCTTAGGCAACGAAGGCGAGGGATTTATCCAGGCCATGGTTATCCTCGACGGCGGCCGGATTTCCATCGCCGCCCTCTCCGTGGGGATCGCCAGGGGCGCTCTCGACGCGGCCGTCGCATATGCCAAGCAGCGCCGTCAATTCGGCAAGCCCATCGCGGCTTTTCAAGGCATCCGCTTCAAGCTGGCCGACATGGCCACCCAGGTCAACGCCGCCCGGCTGCTCACCGAATGCGCGGCCGACGATAAGGACGCGGGGCGGAAGACGACCCTCATCTCATCGCAGGCCAAGCTTTACGCTTCGGAAGTCGCCGTTCACGTGGCGGAGGAGGCCGTCCAGATCCTTGGCGGATACGGCTACTGCAAGGATTATCCCGTCGAGAAATTCTGGCGCGATTCCAAGCTGTGCACGATCGGAGAAGGCACGAGCGAGATTCAGCGCTTGGTTATCGCCCGGGAGCTCATCGGGGAATAAAGATGCGGCTTATTTTCCCGATCGTCGATCATTCGGCGCGGCGATAGACGATGGCCGTGACCGTTTTATCGTTTCCGCCCATGTTGACAGACAGGGCATAGGGGCGGTTCGGGGATATCGAAATTTGCCAATTTCCCGCTTTCCCCGTCAGCTGCTGCCAAATGGTAACGGCCTGCCGGACACCTGTGCCTCCCGTGGGATGTCCCCAGCCGATCAGCCCTCCGGATGTGTTCATAGGCAAGAATCCCTGGCGCGAGGTCTTCCCGGCCGAAATAAAATCAGCCCCTTCGCCCTTCCCGGCTAGCCCGATCGCCTCTATGGATAAGAGACCCGAAATCGTAAAGCAGTCATGGCATTCCACGGTCCCCAGTTCCTGGAGAGGAATCCCCGCGCACTCCAAGGCTTTTTTCACGGCTCTGGCCGTCGTTTCGAGCTGGGTCGGATCTTCAGGAGGAATCGTCAAATCGGCCTCAGCTTGCCCCCAGCCAACGACTTCCACGGCCTCGGATTTAGGGACGCCGATCCTTTTCAAGCCTTTTTCGGAGACGATGGCGATGGCGGACCCCGCATCTGAGACTTTGGAGCAGTCAAACACATTCAAGTGGTCAACGAACGTCCGGGGATTCGGCTCTGTTAAGGCCAGGGCTTCGAGGTTTTCAACGGTATTATGGAATTCCTGGGCCGTCTCGCAGAGTCGGGCATTTTCAATGGCGTTCCGGTACCAGCGGGCGAAAGCTCGCCGTGTTTTCTCCCGGCCATATTTTTCGAAATAAGCCCCAGCCCGGTCGCTGAAGGCCGCCGGGAAAAAATAGACGTGACCTTTCTTGCGTTCTCCCCTGAACCAGCCGGCACCGGCCAGAATGTCTGCTCCATAAATGGCCTTGACGGTGTTCTGGACTTCGACACCGATCACCAGGACGACATCGGCCGTCTCGGCGAGCACGGATTTCATTCCGACAGACAATCCCAGCCCGCCGGACCCGCAGGCCCCTTCCACCCGGCAACATGGCTTCCATTTCAGGTTATCATCCACATAAGGAATCAAAGCGGCCAGGTTGCCCTGCTTATTGAAGCGGGCGGCCATGAAATTGCTGATCACCCCCTCATCGACGTTTTCCCCGCCGCCGATTTGTTGCAAGGTCCCTTGGCCCGCTTCCCGGATGTACTCCTCCAGGCCCGGCCGGAGCTTTTTAGGATTAAATTCCTTCCGGCCGGTTCCCAGGGAAACCGTGTTGTATCCCGCCGTCATGAAGACTTTTCGCCGGTTCTTTTTCATGACCTGACCCCTCCGTTAAAATAATTGTTGATCGGGCCATAGGCATGGTAAAACCCCGTCAGCAACACCGTATTAACGTCCTCTTCCCGTTCGGCGACTTTCTCGTTGACCAGCCCAAGGCCGATTTCCTTGGATTTTCGCCCATATCTTATGGCCAAATCCGCGCCCAGGGTCTTCATCGCTCCGAGCTCGCGGAAATAGCCCTGCAGGAAATTGGCCCTGTCGGGAAGTTGTATCACAGTTTTCCACGGCTTGGCTTGACCCGGCAGGCTGCCCAATGCTTTATCAGCCCGGCCCGCGACCTCCGAAAAGGAGGAATAGGCTTGTTTTTCAGGATCAAAAACGCCGTTGGGCCGTCCCTTTTCATATTTTAGGAATCCGTCCTTCTGGGATCCATCGGCGTACTGCCCCCCCGCAATTCCCAGGGAAATCAATTTGTCCAGGAGAGAGCTGCGCAGCCGGCCTCCGGGGAGGCGCTCATTCATCACGCCCAAGATGCATTGGCAGACGTCGAGGCCCACGTAATCGATCAGCTGGAAGATCCCCATGGGACGGATCAGAAAATCTTGACTGACCTTATTAACCATATAGATGGCGTCGACCAGGCCGAAATCCTTAGTGAGCCGTTCGACCTCGGCGACGGCATAGAGGGCATCCCTCATGAAGTGACCGTTCCCTATGAAGCCCGCGACGTCGTGGGAAGGCACGACGGTTTTCCGCAGCTTTTTGGCGAATTGTCTGGCAAAATCCGCCAATTCGGGAAGAGTCGATTCCGCTGAAATCAATTCCACGAGTTTCTGGACGGCCGGAGGATTGTAGAAGTGAAATCCGATGAGGCGGCCGTCGAGATTCGCTTTTCCGTTCAATTCGGAAATCGGGATGGAAGACGTATTGGAAAAAAACCAGGCGTCTCGGACGTTGTGAGAAATAATCCGGGAGAGGAGATTGACTTTGAGATCCAGGTTTTCATGGATCGCTTCAAACACCAGGGTGGAGCGATATGAGGTCTCGATCTCTGTGGCCGGACGGACGATGGCCAGGACGTCCTCGATGTATTGATTGATCATATCCCTGTTTTCGATCAGGTCCTCCCGTTTTTCATAGGCTTTCCGGAGCCAAGCCGCTTTTTGTTCCGCGGCCCGCTGGACCTGAGAACGCAAGTAGGTCAACAATCCCGACAGGGCTTTCTGAGATATATCTACGGCCTGGAGAGAAAAAGTCAGGGATTCGTGACCTGGTTCCAGGCTCAGATCGGCCATTTCCATGGCCGCAAGCAGAACGATGCCCCTCCCCATTTTCCCCGCGGCCCCCAAAACGGTGACATTTTCAAGTCGCTCGGCATAATTCATGGACGTCCCTCATCTCCTTCGAGGTCAGCTTTTCCATCGGGGTGCACGTTTTTCCAGGAAGGCCCGCATCCCCTCCGCCCCCTCGTTTTCAAAGAGCGAGCCGAACATGCTGGATTCCAGAGAGCTGCCGGCTTCGAAATCCATCAGGAATCCTTGGCGAGCGACTTGTTTGACCAGCTTAACGGCCCGGGGGCCTTTGGAAGCAATCGTTTTTGCGAGTCCGACGGCCGCCGGCATGAGCTCCTCGGGTTCTACGACTCTTTGGACCAATCCCATGCGCAGGGCGTCTTCGGCGCCGATCAACTCCCCTGTCAAGAGTAGAAAAAGGGCGTTTCCGAGGCCGATGAGCCTGGGGAGCCTCTGGGTCGCGGCATAACCCGGGATTACGCCCAGATTAACTTCAGGCTGGCCGAACTTGGCTTTGGCGGAGGCGATCCGGAAGTCGCAAGCCAGGGCCAGCTCGCAGCCGCCGCCGAGGGCAAAACCGTTCACCGCCGCGATGACCGGCTTTTTAAGAAGCTCCAGACTCCGGAATGTCCTCTGGCCCAGCTTGGAAAACTCTGTGGCTTGTTCCTGGCTTTTTCCAACCATTTCAGCAATATCGGCCCCCGCAACGAACGCCTTGCCTTCGCCCGTAATAATCAGGACTTTGATGTCATCCCGGGCGCTGACCTCAGCGATGAGATTGTCCATTTCCTGGAAGAACCGCGAATTCAGGGCGTTTAGGGCCTGCGGCCTGGAGATCGTGATAGTAGCGATACCTTCCGTCACTTCCATTTTCAGAATTTCGTACGGCATGCCTTTCCTCCTTATTCCGTTAAAAGCGATCTGGAGATGACCAGGCGCTGGATTTCTGAGGTCCCTTCATAAATTTCCGTGATCCGCTGGTCGCGATAAAGCCTCTCCACCTTGTACTCCTTCATGAAGCCGTAGCCGCCGTGGATCTGCAGGGCTTTATGGCAAACACGATGGGCCATTTCTGATGCAAAGAGTTTGATCATGGCCGACTCCTTGGTGAAGCGCTTGCCTCCCGAGTCCTTTATCCAGGCGACGCGGTAGAGCATGGTTTTCGCCACTTCAACGTCAACCGCCATGTCGGCCAGCATAAACTGCAGGGCCTGAAATTCTGAGATCAGCTTGCCGAACTGGGTCCTTTCTTTGGAATAGCGCACGGCTTCTTCCAAAGCGCCTTCGGCGATGCCGATGGCCTGGGCAGCGATTCCCACACGGCCGCAATCCAGCGTCGCCAGGGCGATGCTTAGGCCCTTATTCTCCTGTCCTAAAAGGTTTTCGGCAGGAACCCGGCAGTCGGTGAACACCAGCTCGGTCGTGCTGGACGTGCGGATCCCGAGCTTGTCTTCGTGCTTTCCAACGGAAAATCCTGGGGTCTCCTTGGGTATGAGGAATGCGGAAATCCCCTTGGCCCCTTTTTCCCTGTCCGTGCAGAAAAAGGCGATGATGACGTCGGCAAAAGAACCGTTCGTCGTAAAATTCTTCGTTCCGTTTAAAAGATAATGATCTCCCTGCCGAACGGCACTGGCGCGTAAGGCGCCGGGATCGCTGCCGGCGCCCGCTTCGGTCAAGGAAAAACAACCCATCCATTCCCCGGAGGCCAGTTTTAGAAGGAATTTCCGTTTTTGCTCTTCCGTCCCGAACATCATGAGGGCATCGTTAACTAGGGAATTCTGAACGGAGACCCCCACCGCCGTGCCCGCATCCACCTTGCTGAACTCGATCATGGCTCCGGCATAAGAGATCATGCCCAATCCCGTTCCTCCATATTCTTCCGGGACGGTCATCCCCAAATAGCCCAACTCCCCTAGCTTCTTAAGTGCGGCCAGGTTTGCCTCTTGCTTGGCGTCCAATTCCAAGACAACCGGCGCGAGCTCCTTTTCTGCGAATTTCTTCGCCCCCTCGATCACCATCTTCTGCTCTTCTGTAAAGCTAAAATCCATGATACCTTTTTCTCCTCTCCTTAATGGTTTTTTGGATATATTCCACAATTTCGCGAATATCCTCGCCCGGTCCGAATACCTTGCCGATCCCCATAGCTTTCAATTTCTCCTGGTCCTTGGTGGGAATGATCCCCCCTCCGGTCAACAGGCGATCGCCGAGCCCGGACTTCTCCATGAGTTCCTTGACCCGTTTGAAATGGATCATATGGGCCCCCGATAGAATCGAGAGGCCTATGACGTCGGCGTCTTCCTCCACCGCGGCCTGGACGATGGATTCAGGGGTCTGCTGCAGTCCCAGGTAGACGACTTCCATGCCGGCTTCCACCAGGGCGCGGGCGACAACCTTGACTCCGCGATCATGGCCGTCCAGCCCCGGCTTGGCGATGATAACTTTGATTTTAGGATCCGCCATCTCTTTTTCCTATGGACAATAAAGTTTAGTAAAAGGGTTGCTCCCGGTATTCCCCGAAGACCTTGATGAGGGCATCGCTGATTTCGCCCTCAGTGGCATAAACGCGTGAACAATCCAGCAAGTGAGGGATCAAATTTTCGGTCCCTGCGGCCGCTTTTTCCAATGCCTTCAAGCGGAGTTTGACGGCCCCGTTGTCCCGTTTTTGTTTGATCTCTCGCAAGTCCTTGACCTGGTCCCGTTCCACGGATTCGTCAATTTCAAGGACCGGGATCTCCAATTTCTCGTTTTCATTGACGAATTGATTGACGCCGACCAGGACCTTTCTCCCGCGGGAAAGGGCGATCTGGTATTCATAGGCGGCCCGGGTGATTTCGCGTTGGCAGAATCCCTGTTCGATGGCCCTGACGACCCCCCCGAGCTCGTCGATCTTTTGGAAATATTTTTCCGCCTCCTCCTCCAATTCGTCGGTCAGTTTCTCGATATAATAAGAACCTCCCAGCGGATCGATCACGTTGGCCGCTCCGCTTTCGAAAGCGATAATTTGTTGGGTTCGGAGCGCGATTTCCACCGCTTTTTCCGAGGGAAGGGCCAAGGCTTCGTCCATGGAATTCGTATGCAGGCTCTGGCATCCGCCAAGGATTCCGGCCAGAGCCTCCAGAGCCGTCCGAACGACGTTGATCTCCGGCTGTTGCGCCGCCAAGCTGCAGCCGGCCGTCTGAACATGAAACCGGCACAGCCAAGAACGGGGATTTTTCGCGTGATACTTTTCCTTCATGCGGCGGGCCCAAATCCTCCGGGCCGCGCGCAACTTGGCGATCTCCTCGAAGAAATCCAGATGGGAGTTGAAAAAGAAAGACAGCCGGGGGGCAAAATCGTCAATATCCAATCCTGCCCGGGCGGCGTGCTCGACGTAGGTAAACCCGTCGGCCAGCGTAAAGGCAAGCTCCTGGGCCGCCGTGGATCCGGCTTCCCGGATATGATATCCGCTGATGGAAATCGTATTCCATTGAGGGACGTGATCCGCGCAAAAGGCCATGAGGTCTGTGATGAGACGCAAGTGGGGTTCCGGGGGGAAGATCCACTCCTTCTGGGCGATATATTCCTTCAAAATATCATTCTGGAGCGTCCCCCGCAGCCACTCAAAAGGGATCCGTTGGTTTTCGGCGTTGGCCAGAAACATTGTAAAGATCCAGGCCGCGGGAGCATTGATGGTCATGGACGTTGAGACTTTGTCCAGGGGGATATCGCGAAACAGGCGTTCCATGTCGGCCGTCGTATCCACCGCAACTCCCGTTTTGCCGACTTCTCCGACGGCTAAGGGATGATCGGAATCCCGGCCGTAAAGCGTGGGATTGTCAAAGGCGACCGACAGACCGGTTTGTCCTTTCTCCAGAAGGAATTTGTATCTTTGGTTCGTTTGAGAGGGAGTCCCCATTCCGGCAAACTGGCGCATGGTCCAGAGTCTCCCCCGGTACATCGTCGGGTGAATCCCTCGAGTGTAAGGATATTCTCCGGGCGCGCCCAGCTCAGAGCGGGCGTCGAAACCTGATAAATCCTCCCAGTCATATAACGGCTGAAGCTGGCGTCCGGAAATCGATGAAAAATCGGCATCCCGAAGCTCGACTTTCTGATGGGGTTTGTCTTTTTGTCTCTCACTCGCCCTTTTCACAGCCGGACCTCTCATTCTTGAATTCCATTTTTATCTGAGCGCAGGTTTTGCGAATATAAGGATATGGGGATTGGCGGTTCTTTAAAAGACGCCTGGAGATAATTGGGATTTCCTCCCGGGCATTCGTCGCCCTCAAGAACTTCTCCCACAAATCCTGCCTGATGGATTCCTTGATCT
>Ga0136653_10000884_pt1 | contig 16028 bp, 12 predicted proteins | sample LakKivw275mmetaG_FD_94866 | JGI IMG/M metagenome (GOLD analysis project Ga0136653, IMG submission 94866) | Anoxic lake water microbial communities from Lake Kivu, Rwanda to study Microbial Dark Matter (Phase II) - Lake Kivu water 275m metaG... | ecosystem: Environmental > Aquatic > Freshwater >...
CAGGTCAAACCGGGCGGCGTGCGGCCCAGGAAGGGGCGGCATCCCTCCAGGAAATAGTGCTCGGTAGAACCGAGAACGACCCGGCCCGGCCAGGGCCGGGTCCCTTTTTTGCACACTTTTCGTACTGACAGCGGATAACTATGTAGGAGCGACAAAGACGCTCTTTGACAACCAGGAGAACCGGACGCAATCAGACCGATTGCGGCCCGACCAGATGGACTACCTTGAAAGGAGGTGACTACTGTGCCGATTGACCCAACCAAGAGGATCGCGAACTGGGACGAGAAGTACAACCTCGAACGCATCAACGCGGTCCTGACCGAGAAGCGGGCCTCGATGCTCGCGAACATCAGCGCCGTCACGCCGATGATTACGGCGATGGAGCTGGAGGTAAAGCAGGTCTGCGATGGAGCCGGAGTGCCGACCATCCAGTACCCGTTCTACCTCTGCTTCGGACGCGAGATGTGGAAGCTGAGTCGCTCGGGCATCTCGGGCGAGTCGTTCGCACTCGAGGCGGCCGTGCTTATCGCCAAGTGGAAGGGGCGCGGCCTGACCGAGGCTGTGCTCCAGGCGATCCGTACCGACGTGTTCAACGTCGGCGCGCCAGTCGGGCCGTGACGGGCTGCGGCTTTCAGCTTACGGCTGACGGCCCGGCCCGAAGCGAAGTGCGGGCGGGAATGGGCTGAGCGTTCCCGCCCGCCTTCGTTCAAGACGCTTGACAAGGCCCGGGCCCGGCCGATAATCATCCGTCCGGGAGGTGCCATGAAGTACGCGTTCGTGCTGCTTGCACTCGGCTGCCTCGTGACAGCCGTCCATGCCCAGTATTGGGAGGCGGCCGTTCAGGCAGGCGATGGCCCGTTCGCACTCTGCTACAACTCACTCGACGACAAGGTGTACTGCGCCAACCTGCTTGGTGGAAGTGTCACGGTGATCAGCGGTGCCAATCACCGTGTACTCGCGACCGTGCCGGCGAAGGACGGGCCGGCGGGTCTCTGCTACAACCCAACGAACGACAAGGTCTACTGCGCCAGCTACGGGAGCGGCGACGTCAGGATAATTGACGGCGCGACGGATTCCGTAATCACGACGGTTGTCGCCGGGAGTGGCGCAACCATGTTCTGCTACAGCCCCTATAGCAACCGAGTGTACTGCTCGAATCACTTCGCCGGCACCGTGACCGTGATAGACGGCGCGACCGACGAGGTCATCGGGGATGCGTCCGCTCACAGCAGCCCATGGGGTCTATGCTACAACTCGCTGACCCACGAGGTCTACTGCGCCTGCTACGATAGTAGTGGCGGGTTCGTGACGGTGGTGGATGGTCCTTATGGCACTCGCGATATCGCTTTGGGGCCCGCTAGCCCGAGTATTCTGTGCTACGACGCGCAGCACAACAAGGTCTTCTGTAACGGCTTTCGTGACTCTATCATTGTGATCGACGGGGCAGGTGATTCAGTGATAGGTCGCGTCAAGGTTGGTACAGATCCCTTCGCCTTCTGCTACAACCCGCGAGACAGTGTTCTCTACTGTGCCAACATACACAGCAAGACAGTGACCGTCGTTAACGCCGCGACGAACACGGTTGTCGCCACGATACCTGTGGACAGCGAGCCACGAGCCTTGTGCTACGACTCCGCGCACAACAAGGTCTACTGCGCAAATGCCAAGAGCGACAGTGTTTCGGTTATCGACGGGGCAGGAGATACGGTCATACGCACAATCGCGGTAGGGGACGAGCCGGAGGCGCTCACGTTCAATCCGCTGCACGGCCGGGTCTATGTGGCGAACTGGAGTAGCGACAACGTCACGGTGATACGGGACACCAGCACGGGAATCGAGGAGAGCCCCAGGCAGCAGACCCCAAGCCGCAAGCTGGCGCCGACGGTCCTTTCCGGGGCTTACGTCCAGAGTCTCAAGTCCAGCGCTATCTTCGACGCGCTCGGCAGGCGGGCGGTCAACCCGAAGCCGGGCGTGTACTTCGTGCGGGAAGCACAAGCCCAAGCTCAAGCGCACGCTGTCCGGAAGGTAATAGTCACCAGGTAGGAGGCAACTATGCGAGCACCGTTCTTCGCGTTCGGTATGGTCCTGCTGCTGGCCGGCATCGCGCCGGCCGCGGATTCGCTGAACGTGCGGCTGGTCGGTTACGAAGACACGCCGTCACCGGATGGCTATTCAGTGGCGTTGAGCGGGGACTACGCCTACATTGCGGATGGGGTGTTGCGCGTCATTTCGGTGGCCGACCCGGCGCATCCGTCCGAGGTCGCGCACGTCGATTCGATCGACTATGCCTGGGCCGTCGCGGTTGCGGGCGACTACGCTTGTGTGGCTGCGGACATCGGCCTGAAGGTCGTCTCGGTGGCCGACCCTGCCCACCCGGTCGTGGTTGGTCAGTGCGACGCGCCGGAGATAGCCGTTGGCGTGGCCGTCGGCGGGGGATATGCTCACCTTGCGGACGCCAGTGGCGGGTTGCGTGTCATCTCATTGGCCGACGCGGCACACCCGGTCGAAGTCGGGCACTGCGACACGAAGCACCTGGCCTATGGCGTCGCCCTGGCCGGAACACACGTCCTCGTCGCGGACTGCGACTCGGGGCTGCGGATTATCTCGGTGGCCGACCCGGCGCATCCGGTGGAGGTGGGGCACTGCGATGCGCCTGCCCTGGCCTACGGAGTGGCCCTGAACGGCGAATACGCGTTCGTCGCGGACTACTCGTACAGCATGCGGGTGATATTGGTGGCCGACCCGACGCAGCCGGTGGAAGTCGGGCAATGTCACGTGCCGGGCGGGGCCTATGGCGTCGCCTTGAACGGTGGCTATGCCTACGTCAGTGCCGACGCCGGCGGCCTGCGGGTCGTGTCGATCGCTGACCCTGCTCATCCGGCCGAGGTCGGGTACTACGAGCAGCCATTCGCCCATGGCGTTTGCGTGCTTGGGGATTATGCCTACGTCGGCATGGACGCCGTCGGCGGCTTGTGGGTATTCCAGCTTTACGGGCAGGGCGTTCAGGAAGTGACGAATGACGATTGGCCAGTGGTGAACGCCGGTCCGACTGTCCTGTCCGAGGCCAGCGTCCAGAGCATCGCGTCCAAGGTCGTCTTCGACGCGATGGGCAGGCGGGTCGTGAAACCGAAGCCGGGCGTGTGTTTCGTGCGGGACGCGGGCCGGACACGCAACGTCGTGGTCTATCGTTAGCTGAATCTATAGGGACTTGCGGGCGGGGACGAGCAACGGTCTCCGCCCGCGCTTTTGCTTGCGTTGGGCTTCACGGTTTCATAACATAGATTCGTGACTGATATCGCCCTGACAATCGCGGGGCAGGCCGGGCAGGGCATTGACACCGCGTCCGAACTTCTGGCCCGGGCCCTGGTGCGCAGCGGCTTTCACACTTTCTCCTACCCCAATATCATGTCCCGCATCCGCGGCGGGCACAACTTCACCGCAGTCCGGGTCTCGGACCACCAGGTCTATTCAGTGCCGGGGAAGTACAACGTGCTCCTCGCGATGGACGAGCTGTCGGTCCGCGAACACCAGGCAGATATGGTCGAAGGCGGAACCGTGATTGCCGAGTGTCGAGTGTCGAATGACGAATGCCGGGGCGGAGCTACACGCCACAAGCCACAAGCCGCAAGCCGGGGTCCGAAGCTTGAGGCTGGAAGCTTGAAGCTTGAGGCTGGCACTTTCAGAGTCCCAATGGCCGAGATTGCGGAGAAGCACGGCGGATCGAAGACGATGGCCAACGTTGTCGGCCTGGGCGCGCTCCTGGCTCTTACCGGCCACCCGGCGACCGAATTGAGGAACCTGCTCAAGGAGCGGTTTGCGGCCAAGGGAGAGGAGGTCGTGCGGCAGAACCTTGCCTGTCTGCGGGCCGGGGCCGACTATGTGCGCAGGAAGTGGGGTGGGGCCTGTCCGTGCGCCTTGCCGAAGCTCGGACGCCAGCCGGCGCGGCTGCTCGTGTCCGGCAACCACGCGATTGCGCTCGGGGCGTTGGCTTCGGGCGTCCGCTTCCACGCCGGGTACCCGATGTCGCCTTCGACCCCGATTATGGAGTATCTTGCTTCCAAGCAGGCCGAGGCCGGGCTGGTGATGGAACAGGCCGAGGACGAGATTGCCGCCATCAACATGGTGATCGGCGCTTCGTACGCCGGTGCCCGGGCCATGACCGCGACTTCAGGCGGCGGGTTCTCGTTGATGGTCGAGGGGCTCGGCATGGCCGCGATGGCCGAGTTGCCCGTGGTCATCGTGATTGCGATGCGGCCCGGCCCGGCAACCGGTTTTCCGACCCGGACCGAGCAGGGAGAGCTCTTGTTCGTCACCAGCGCGTCGCAGGATGAGTTCCCGCGCTTCGTGTTTGCGCCCGGCACGGCCGAGGAGGCGTTCTACGCGACCGACCGCGCGTTCGAGCTTGCGGCCCGGTTCCAGGTACCGGCAGTTGTCCTCTCGGACCAGCTCCTTTCGGACTCGCTCTGGACCGTCCTTTCCTTCAATCTCGCCCGGACAAAGGCGAGCAACGACTTCGATGAGCCGGAGTGGCAGGGACGGCCGGCGAACAGCTACAGGCGGTATGCGGTGACGAGGAGCGGGGTGTCGCCGCGGCTGCGGCCCGGATTCCGCGGTCAACTGGTCCGCGCGATCGGGTCGGAACACGACGAAGACGGGTTCCAGACCGAGGAGAAGGCCGTGCGCGTGAAGATGCACGAGAAGCGGATGAGCAAGCTTGAGGCCATGGCCCGGGCTGTGGAAGCGCCGACCTGCTACCCGGAAGAGACGGCGGACTGTGTCGTGGTCTGCTTCGGCTCGACGTACGGAGCGGCGCGCGAGGCGGTGGATATCCTGCGCTCGGAGCGGATGAGTGTGGCAATGGTGCATCTGTGCGACCTGGTTCCGTTCCCGCGGGAGCGGGTGGCCGCGCTGCTTTCTCCGGCGCGCAAGGTCGTCACGGTCGAGGGCAACTCGACCGGCCAGCTCGCGGCCCTAATCAGGCGCGAGACCGGTATCAAGGCCGACGAGCAGGTGCTCAAGTACGACGGCAGGCCGTTTGTCGCGCAGGACTTGGCTGGGGAGCTGAGGAGAGTGTGTGGGTGAGTGGAATGACTAATTGCCAATTCCTAGTTCCTAACGAATGGGGAAATGACGAAGCACCAATTCTCGAACGTGCGCTAGGGCATTGGGTATTAGTCAGGAATTGGCAATTAGGAATTAGCCATTTGAGGCGCCCAGGGCAGGCGCAGACCGTGGGAGCCCGTCGTGGCTGAAGACAAGGCCTGGTCCACAAGCGCTGAAGTGACCTGGTGCCCGGGGTGCGGGAACTTCGGCATCCTCGCCGCGTTCCGGCAGGCGCTGGCTGCGTCAGGGCTTGAGCCGTGGCAGGTTGTGGTTGTGGGCGGCATCGGGCAGGCCGGCAAGGTGGCGCAATACGTTGGCGCGAATTTCCTGCACGGACTGCACGGCCGAGCTATCCCGCATGCGCTCGGCGTGAAGCTCACGAACCCGGAGCTGAAGGTGATTGCCGTGGGCGGCGACGGCGACATGTACGGCGAGGGCGGCAACCACCTGCTACACGCGTTCCGGCGCAACCCGGACATCGTCTGCCTCGCGCACAACAACGGTGTGTACGGCCTGACCAAAGGCCAGGCAGCCCCGACCAGCGGTCCGGGATTCGCCGTGAAGAACCGTGAAGCGGGCACACGCATGCCTGCCTTCAATCCGCTGGCAGCCGGGCTGGCCATGGGCGGTAGCTTCATCGCCCGCGGGTTCGCCGGCGACATCAAACACCTCTCCCGGCTGATTGGCGAGGCGCTCGAGCACAAGGGCTTCGGGTTCATCGACATCTTGCAGCCGTGTGTGACCTATAACTACGTCAATACAGCAGAGTGGTATCGGAAGCGCGTGTACGACCTCGAACTTGAATCCCACAATCCACTGGATGCAGACGCGGCGCGCGCGCGAATCCTGGAATGGCCGGCGGAAGGAGACGACGTCGAGATTCCGATCGGTGTCTTCTACCGGTCGCGACGGCCGGCCTACGAGACCTGCGGCCGAGTGGAAGTGCGAACGGCAAGTGCCGAACGCCGAGGTGCGGACCCGGTGAGCGTTGTGAAGAAGGCGATGGAGGAGTTCCGGTGAGCGAGGTCAATCTCGTCATCGCCGGGAGGGCAGGCCAGGGGCTGCAGGTCATCTCGCGCACGCTCGGCCGGATGCTGGTCCGGACTGGGCATCACGTATTCATATCGCAGGACGTGATGTCGCGGATACGCGGAGGGCACAGCTTCGCGCGGGTGCGGGCGAGCACCAAACCCGTGGCAGCAGACGGAGACAAGACGCAGGTGTTGGTGGCGCTCGACCCGTCGCTGGTGGCGCGGCACGTTCCCGACTTGGCCGAGGATGCGGTCGTGGTGACCGAGGCAACGGATGACCTGCCAGAGGGTCTGAATGCAGTGAGACTCCCGCTTGCCGATCTGGCCCGCGAGCACGGCGAGGATCCGGTAATGGCCAATGCGGCAGCGGTCGGCGCTGTCCTGGCCCTGGTCGGTCTGGAGCCGGACGGACTTGATGAGATGTTCGGGAGCCAGTTCGCGCACAAGGGCAGCGACGTGGTGAAGCGGAACGTGGCCGCGGCCGAGGCCGGGTTCCGCGCCATCTCAGAGGACCGGGTTCGGTGCTGCCCGCATCAGCTACTGAGGACGGAAGACGGAAGACAGAAGACCGGGGACGCGGGACGGAAGCCGGACCGCGTGCTCATCTCCGGAGCGGAGGCGCTGGCTCTGGGCGCGATCGCCGCCGGTGTGCGGGTGGTAACCGGCTACCCGATGTCGCCGGCCACACCGATTGTCGAGTACTGCTTCCGCCATGCCCGGCAGGCAGGCCTCATCGTGGAGCAGACCGAAGACGAGGTGTCGGCGGCCAATCTCGCCATCGGCGCCGCGTTCGCCGGGGCCCGGGCAATGGTCTGTACCGCGGGCGGCGGCTTCTGTCTGATGAACGAGGCGCTGAGCCTTGACGGCATGACCGAGGTCCCGCTCGTCTGGTGCGTGGGGATGAGGCCCGGCCCGGCAACCGGCATGGCGACGAGGACGGCCCAGGCTGATGTGCTGTTCTCCATCTATGCCGGTCATGGCGAGTTCCCGCGGGCGGTGCTGACACCGGCCGACGCGAGCCAGTCGTTCCGCGCTGCCCGGGATGCGTTCCGGATTGCCGAGAGGTACCAGACGCCCGCCATCATCCTGTTCGACCAGTTCATGGCCGACGCCCTGTGGACGGTTGACCGCGACGAGTTGACGATGGACGGCCGCCGCGAACGCCGGGAACCGGAAGAACTGAAGCCGTACTCATACCGTCGGTACGAGGCGACCGCAAGCGGGGTGTCGCCGCTGCTCTTCCCGGGTACGCCTGAGCAGCTCGTCTATGCCGATTCGGATGAGCACACCGAGGAGGGACACATCACCGAGTCGCGAGCGATGCGCATTCTGATGGTGAACAAGCGAGACTCCAAGCTGGCGGGTATCAGGCAGGACCTTGAGGCCGCGAAGGTTGAGGACATGGCTGAGGGTGAGGCTGAGGTGCTGGCGTTCTGTTTCGGCTCCGCCCGCGGAGTCGTGGCCGAGGCGGTCACACGGCTGCGGGGCGAGGGACGGAAGGTGGCGATGGTGCACCTGAAGCATGTCTGGCCGTTCCCGGCCGACGCGGTATCCGGACTGGTCGGGGATGGCAGGAAGGTTGTGACGGTTGAGCAGAACTACTCGGGTCAGCTCGCTCAACTATTGCTGCAGGAGTGCGGGTTGCGAGCAGCCGGGACCGTGCGGCGCTACGACGGCAGGCCGTTCACGGTCGCAGAGGTAGAGGCCGGGCTCCGGGAACTGATGGGAGCCACGAGTGGCTGACAACAGGCGGGACCTGACCGAATCTCTCCCGGTGAATTCGGATCGTGTCGTACTGGTACCAAAGGCCTTCGAGAGCAGCGACCCAATTGCCTGGTGCCCGGGCTGCGGGAACTTCGGTATCCGCGAGGCCGTGAAGCTTGCCTTGTCCGAGCTCGGGTTGAAACCGGAGCAGACCTGCTTTGTATCCGGTATCGGACAGGCGGCCAAGGCGCCGCACTACATCAACTGTAACCTGTTCAACGGGCTGCACGGCCGGACCCTGCCGGTCGCGACCGGTGTCAAGCTGGCCAATCCCAGGCTCGCGGTGTTCGCCGAGGGCGGCGACGGCGACGGGTACGCTGAAGGAGGAAACCACTTCCTCCATGCCCTGCGCCGGAACATCGACATGACCTACCTTGTGCATGACAATCAGATATATGGCCTGACCAAAGGCCAGACTTCACCGACCAGCGAGGGCGGGATGAAAACCAGGACCACGCCGTGCGGCGCAATCGAGCCCGCGTTCAGGCCTTTGGCCCTGGCCGTGATGATGGATGCGGGGTTCGTAGCACGGGGATTCTGCGCAAGACCGCGCCAGCTTGCGGACGTCGTCAAACTGGCGGTCGAGCACCGCGGTTTCTCGCTGGTCGAGATACTTCAGAACTGCGTGAGCTTCAACCACGTCAACACGGCCAAGTGGTACAGCCACCGTGTCTATGACCTTACCGAGGAGAGGCACGACCCGGCTGACCGGGACAAAGCCTATCACAAGGCGCTGGAATGGGGCGACCGGATTCCACTCGGGGTCATCTACAAGTCGGGCCGCAAGAGCTACGACGAACTGGTTGGGGATATGACCGGACCTCGCGTTTCGGATCGTGTCCCGGGGCTGCTGGACGTGCTGCTCGCCGGCCTTCGCTAGACCCGTTACTTCTGAAAGCCGGAACGCGGGTGGGCACGGTTGTACACCTGTTTCAGCCGCTCCACCGTGACGTGGGAGTAGATTTGGGTTGTGGCGAGCGACGCATGGCCCAGCAGTTCCTGAACGGCGCGCAGGTCGGCCCCGCGTTCGAGCAGGTGCGTGGCAAAGGCGTGGCGCAGAGAATGGGGGTTGGTTGCCGTGGCATCGGCCACCCGCGACAGCGCCTTGCGGACGATGTTCTGGATGCTGCGGGTCGTGAGCCGGCCGCCGCGGCTATTCGTGAAGACTGGTTGATCGTCGCTATGGCCGGAGAAACCGAGCCATCTATCCAGAGCTTCCTTCTCCTTACGTCCGAGCGGGACGATACGTTCCTTGCCGCCCTTGCCGTAGCGTCGACTGACGCGTAGCTCTTCCGCAGGGAAGTCTATGTCTGAGGCGTTAAGCCCAGCGACCTCGATGGCGCGGAGACCTGAGCCGTACAACGTCTCAAGTAGCGCCTCGTCGCGCGTAAGACGTTCAGCTTCAGTTCTGGCCAGATGCGAGCTGTTCAACTGCCCTGCCCTTTCCCGAGCCACCTTGGCAACGTTTGCATTGATTTCAAGGGCTTCCCGCACCTGGAACTGAGTCAGGAATCCGGGCAGTCGCTGTTCGAGCCGTGGTCCCTTCACTGCCGTAGCCGGGTTTGCCTTGAGGGTCCCACTGCGTACGAGGAAGCGAAGGAAGGATTTGACCGAAGATAGCTTGCGGCCGGCCGACCGTTTTTCGTACCCGTAGCGGAGCAGCGCACCGAGGAAATCACGGATGTCCGCATGGGTCAGTGCGGCCAGCGGTTTCTCAGAGAGACGGTCGGTGCAGAACTCGAAGAACTGCCCCAAGTCGGTGGCATAGGAACGAAGCGTGTGGTCTGAGTAGTGCTTTTCTTTCTCGAGCCAGGCCAGGAAGTCTTCCCGTGCCGCGGAGTAAGATTGGGCCGGGCTCAGCGGCGCCGGTCGGGTAGTGCCGGAATTCGAGGGCTCCGGGGCTTCGGTGTCCACGCGGTCAGGATACAGCCGGGTTCGGACGGGTCAACTTGCGGAGCAGGCGGCATCGGCTATGATTTGGCTCATGCGTGAAGTATGCTTCATCTGTGGCCGCAAGGCCTCCCGGCGGTGCGTCGCCGGGTCGGCGCTGGAGCATGGCGGCCCCGAGTTGGAGAGGCGCCGCATCTGCTCGGAGTGCTGCGGCAAGGGCCGGGGTCGGACAATCGACTGTCCCGATACTTGTCCGCACTACCGCGCCGGCGCGCAAGCCGCGCTGTTCAAGCTGGCGGAACTGGGCGGTGACCCGGACATGGAAATACGATACGGTGAGGTGCTGCACAATCTCCGGCTGAGCATTGCACGGATGCGGCGAGGCCGCCTGCGCGACCTGAAGGATTGCGAGGCGAGACAGGCATTTGCCAACGCCGCCGACACCATGCGGGCCCGGTCTAGCGGTCTCATATTCGACTTCAAGTCCACGGACCCGCGTGTCCAGGTGCTCGGCGATGAGCTGCTGTCGGTGGCGACTCTTCACGAGAGGGGGGAGAAGGGGATGGCGAAAACCGATGCCCCCGACCTGATGAAGTGCCTTAAGTACCTCGAACGACAGGCAGCGGCGGCCGAGAAGCTGGGCAGGGGTGAGACATTCTATCTCGACCTTGTCGTCCAGAGCGTTGCCGGCGACTTCCTGACCCGGGACGTAGCCGGACTGGTCGGTCCGGCTGCCCGACCCTAGCCGACCGGGCAGCGCGGCTCCTTGCCGTTCCTGCGGTACATCCTGATTGCTCCGACGTTTGCAGGCGGACCCCCGGCACGCGAACCGACCGGGGGTTTCCAGCGTCTTATTAAACTGTAGACCACAGCGGAGGGATCAGGTAGGGTTAGGAGTGCAGATGAAAACGGAGGTTAAGTGAGTCGTATATCGCTGAAACTGGTCGGCGCGATATTGGCGCCGGCAGTTCTGGTTGCTTTCGTTATTGGCCTGGTTGTGGCCGGGGTCCTCGACCTGAGGCCGGCCGGGGCGCAGACGAGCGCGTTTCCCCGCACCGGGGCGGCGTTGACCGACGGGGACCACAGCCCGTTTGTGCAGGTCGCGGATGCGGTGCTCCCGGCGGTCGTAAACATAGCGGCGGAGAGGACCGTCAAGGTGTCGCGGCAGTCGCAACTGCAGGGCACTCCGCTCGAGGAGTTCTTCCGCGATTTCATGCGCGGCCTGCCCGACGTGCCGGAGGAACGCCAGCAGAATGCTCTTGGTTCCGGCGTATTGATCAGCCCCGATGGCTACATAGTCACCAATAACCACGTTGTTGCCGGCTTCGACAAGATAGCGGTCCGGATGTCGGACGACGTCGAATTCAAGGGCAGCGCCGTCAAGGTTGTGGGCCGCGACCCGCAGAGTGACCTTGCCGTTCTCAAGGTTGAGAGCAAGAAGCCACTGCCCGCAGTCACGCTCGCAAACCCCGCGGATATCATGGTTGGAGATTGGGCAATCGCGGTGGGTAACCCGTTTGGTCTCAGCGGTACGGTCACGGTCGGCGTCGTATCGGCCAAGGGCCGTTCCGGTCTGCCGCTGCCTGAGGGGCCGACCTACCAGGACTTCATTCAGACCGATGCTTCGATTAACCCCGGCAACTCGGGTGGCGCGCTCGTCAACATCAAGGGCGAGTTGATGGGCATCAACAGCGCGATAAGGACGCCGACCGGCGGCAGCGTGGGCATCGGCTTCGCGGTGCCGGTCGATATTGTGAAGTCGGTCACCGACCAGCTCATCAAGACCGGCAAGGTCGTGCGGGGCTACATGGGCATCAGGCCGCAGCCGGTGACTGACGCAATTCGCAAGGCGATGGGGCTAGAGGACAACAAGGGTGTGCTGGTCGCCGACGTGGTATCCGGGCAACCGGCGGACAAGGCCGGCATCAACTCCGGCGACGTAATAGTCGCGGTAAACGGAGTGAAGACCGACGGCGTCGAGCAGTTCCGCAAACAGGTCGCCGAGTTCGCACCCGGTTCGAAGATTGCGGTTGAGATCGTCCGCGACGGCAAGCAGACGACCAGGACGGTGACACTCGCGAAGTACCCGGAGAGTGAGCAGCAGGTTGCTGCACCCGAGGAAGAGCAGCCGACGGCCTGGCTGGGCATCACGGTGCGGAGCCTGACCGGGGACGAGCGGGACCGGGCCAAGGTGTCGGGCGGTGTAATTGTAGATGACGTCGAGACCGGCAGTGCGGCCGACGACGCCGGAATTGTCGTCGGCGACATCATCCTTGAAGTCGGCAAGATATCGATTGGCGGCAGCGCCGACTACAACCGTGCGGTGCGCGAGTTCCGGAGCAGCGGCAAAGCCGTGCTGTTCCGCATCAATCGCGGCGGCTCGGTGCTGTATATCGCAGTCGAGCCGGGCGACTAGCGACACGTATAGCCGCTGGACAGCGTACAGGTCGGCCGGCGGGGCTTCCGATCAGGTCCTTGCCCGGCCGACCGCGTTTGTCTGCTGCCGCAATTCTCCTGTTGACGGGCGGGCCTTTTTGTGTGAAAATGGTTATGCGTGAAAGGAGTAATTAGCGAACATTCAGTCCTGAATGTTGCCTGACGCAGACCGTACACCGAAGGCGGCAAATATCGTGTCGTCACGGTGTTTGCAGACAATTCCGACCTTCACCCAAGGGCTCCCTTCGGGGTGCCCGTTCCAGTTACGCGACAAATGACGGCGAATCCGGTGTTGCTCGACGGCAAGGCTACGGCCAGAGTCGTACGGGAGGAACTCGCCCGGCGTGTTGCCGAACTCCGGGCACGGGGTGTCAGGCCCTGTCTTCGGATCCTGCAGGTGGGAGGCGACCCGGCGTCCAGCATCTACGTTGCGAGCAAGACGAGGGCATCGGTCAGATTGGGCATCGACGCCCGAGTGCAGCATCTGCCGGAGAGCGCTGGCTTTACCGCGATCGACGCGGTCGTCCGCTCCTGGAATGACGATTCGTCCGTTCATGGGTTCATAGTGCAACTGCCGTTACCGACCGGGATCGACACCCCGGCAGTGTTGCGGCTGGTGAATTCGGACAAGGACGTGGACGGGTTGAGCCCGGCCAGCCTCGGCAAGCTTGCGACCGGACGGCCCGGATTCATGCCCGCAACACCTTCCGGAATCATCGAGCTGCTGCTCCGCAACGGGATCACGATTCCCGGCAGGCGCGTCGTCATCGTGGGTAGAGGCGAACTCGTGGGTAGACCGTTGGCGAGCATGCTCCTTTTACGGGGCGAGCGGGGAGACGCGACCGTGACCGTCTGCCACTCCCATACGAAGGACCTTGGCGCGGTGTGCCGAACGGCCGAGATTCTCGTTGCTGCCGCCGGACACGCCGGGCTGGTGACCGGCGGCATGGTAGGCGAAGGGGCCGTGGTTGTTGATGCCGGTACGAACAGCGTTGAGGGCAGACTGGTCGGCGACGTTGACTTCCAGTCAGTTGCCCCGAGGGCGTCGGCAATCACGCCGGTCCCGGGTGGGGTCGGTCCGATGACAGTGGCGATGCTGCTCGCGAATACCGTCCGGGCCGCGGAGCTGGCATCAGGATTGGCAGGCCATGACTAGTCTCACGCGAATCTTGGATGCGGACCGCCGGCTGATTGACGCGAGGCTGCGTCTGGAATTGCGGGTCGGACAAGAAGTGCCGGAGCGGCTGGCGGCGGCGATGCGCTACGCCGTGTTGGGGCCTGGGAAGCGCATACGCCCGGTGCTGGCGCTCGAAGCCTTCCGCGCCGCCGGCGGCCAGGACGTCGAATCAGTGCTGCCCTTCTGCGCCGGCATCGAGTTCATACATACATTTTCGTTGATACATGATGACCTTCCCAGTATGGACGACGACGATTTGCGGCGCGGCCGGCCGAGTCTGCACCGCAAGTTCGACGAGGCGACCGCCATCCTTGCTGCCGACGGTCTCTTTGCCTTTGCGTTTGAGTTGTTCGCGCGAGCCCCGGGTCCGGCCGAGCCGAAGGTGGAGGCCGTGCGGATGATAAGCAGCGCAGTCGGACCGGCGGGTATGACCGGAGGCCAGATGCTGGATATCGAGTCGGCGCGGAGCTCCGAAACGAAGGCATTCAAGCCCCGAGCTCGTCCCATCGAGGTACACCGCCGGAAAACTGCGGAGTTCATTGCTGCTGCGGTCGTGGCTGGCGCAGTCCTGGGAGGTGCGGCCCCGGCGGTTCAGCAGAGGCTGCGTCAGGCCGGGCTGGCCCTTGGTCTGTTGTTTCAGATGACCGACGACCTGCTGGACATGGAGCAGGCGAGCGAAGCGGGTCGTACCACGATGGTTTCCGCCGTGGGCAGGGTCCGGACAGCCAGCGACGCCAGGTCGCAGGCCACGAGATCAACGGGCGTGTTCGCCTCGCTCGGCGCCAGGTATCGGATCCTGGCTGGATTTCCCAAACTGATTCTGCACCGGAGGTCATGATTATGCCACTGCTCGACGGGGTCCGTTCACCGGCTGACATCCGCCGGATGTCCGTTCCCCAGCTAAAGGAGCTGGCCGGGGAGATAAGGGATCTGATAGTCAGGACCACGGCCCGGAACGGTGGTCACACCGCGCCCAGTCTCGGTGTCGTTGAACTGACTCTCGCCCTTCACTACGTCTACGACACGCCGAGCGACCAGATTATCTGGGACGTTGGACACCAGTGCTACGCACACAAGATAATCACCGGCCGGGCGGAACGTTTCGAGACATTGCGACGGCAGGGCGGGATTTCCGGATTTCCCAAGAAGGCTGAGAGTGAGTACGATACCCTCGATACCGGTCACTCCGGCGACTCGATCAGCGTCGCCCTCGGTGCGGCGGTGGGGGACAGGCTCAGGGGTGCGAGCCGGCGGTCGGTCGCAGTCATCGGCGACGGTTCGATCGTCGCCGGGATGGCGTTTGAGGCCCTCAACAATGCCGGTTGCCTGAAGCAGGACGTCGTTGTGGTCTTAAATGACAACGAGATGTCCATCGCCCGCAGTACCGGGGCGATGGCCGGCTATCTGAACCGCATGATCACGGGTAAGATGTACAATCGCCTGCGCGGCGATGTGTGGAATTTACTGGGACTTCTGCCGGAAGACCTGAGCGGGAAGTCGCGCGCCGCGGCCCGCAAGCTCCAGGAAGGATTGAAGAATCTGGTAGTGCCGAGCATCCTTTTCGAGGAGCTGGGGTTTCGGTACGTCGGGCCGGTGGACGGACACGATCTGGCTGAACTGATCGATACCTTCAGGCGCGTGCGAGAACTGCACGGGCCGGTCCTCGCCCACGTTGTAACGCGCAAAGGCAAGGGCTACGAGCCGGCGATGCGCCACCCGGAAGTCTTCCACGGCACGGGGCCATTCGATGTCGCGGCCGGCCGGCCACTTTCCCCGTCCGGACCATCGTTCACGGCGGCGTTCGGCTCGAAGATGATCGAACTCGCCGGCAGCGATGAGCGTGTCGTTGCCGTCACCGCGGGGATGTGTCTGGGTACGGGCCTGTTGCCGTTTCGCGAGAGATTTCCAAACCGTCTGTTCGACGTCGGTATCTGCGAACAGCACGCGGTCGCCTTCGGAGCCGGGCTGGCGATGGCCGGGGCCAGGCCGGTGGTTGCCGTCTATTCCACCTTCCTGGCGCGCGGGTTGGATCAGGTGATCCAGGACGTTTGCCTGCAGAGACTTCCGGTGGTGCTCGCCGTCGACCGCGGTGGATTGGTCGGCGAGGATGGACCTACCCACCACGGTACCTTCGACCTTTCGTACCTAGGCATGGTGCCCGGCCTGGTTGTCATGGCACCGATGGACGAAGCCGAACTCGACGCGATGCTCGAATTCGCTGTTGGGTTTCGGGACGGGCCGATTGCCATCCGGTACCCGCGCGGCGGATCCGGGTCTCCGCCCCGGCTGAGCCTGGCACCGGTCGAATTAGGCCGGGGCGAATTGCTGCGCAGCGGCGACCATGGCTGCGTGCTCGCGGCCGGCTACATGTCGTGCGTCGCCGCTCGGGCGGCGGATATCCTGGGAGCCCGCGGCACGGACGTCACCCTGGTCAATTCGCGGTTCGTCAAGCCGCTGGATGCGGGCCAGATCCTGTCGCTGGCGGATCGGTATCCCGTCATCGCCACAGTCGAGGAAAACGTACTGGCCGGCGGGTTCGGGGCCGCTGTCAGCGAGCTGGTTGAGCGTTCCGGCCGGGCCGCTCGCGTGGTTTCGTTTGGACTCGAGGACCGCTTCTATGAGCAGGG
>Ga0136653_10000885_pt1 | contig 16019 bp, 16 predicted proteins | sample LakKivw275mmetaG_FD_94866 | JGI IMG/M metagenome (GOLD analysis project Ga0136653, IMG submission 94866) | Anoxic lake water microbial communities from Lake Kivu, Rwanda to study Microbial Dark Matter (Phase II) - Lake Kivu water 275m metaG... | ecosystem: Environmental > Aquatic > Freshwater >...
GGGTAACCATCCCCTTGTCCGTTGCCAGAGTCCCTGAAAGCGACTCTTTGAGCCTGCTTACGGAAAGCGGAAATTCCCGGTAGAAATTAAGCCTCCCGGATTTATAAACAGCAATAAAACTTTTCTCCTGCCCTAGATCTAAAACTGCCAATGATTCATCCTGGAGGACTTTAAAATAATTCTCGATTATCCGGCCATAGCCAAAAGCGGTAATATTTACTGTCAGGCATTCCAGCCCCGCCTGTCTCAGGAGTAAAACCTGCTGCCTGATTTTCTCTTCCGGGACAGCCGCGCAGATTACTTCCGCTGCCTTTGCCCCTTCGGGAGAAACAGTCTCTCCGACAACGGCAAAATCCATCACCGCTTTATTGATATCAAAGGGAAGCTCATCCTTAATCTGCCACTTAATCGCCTGAGCAAGCTCTTGTCTTGCCATTACCGGAACAGATAGCCGCTTAAGATAGATTTCATCTAAGGCCGGGTTGAGCACCGCCTTTTTATTGCGGAGATTATTATCGGCGAGGAAAGCCTGCAAAGATTTTAAGATTGCTGCTTCTTTATTTTCTCCGCCCGGGCATTCCTCTTTTAACGCGCTGATTGACGGCTGAGCCCTGAGAAAGACATTTGCTAATTTAAGGCCGGAGCTGATATCTACCACAATAAGGGAAGCTGTTTTCCTGGATAGGAGGTTATTAAGGCGGCTGAGCGCGGGCAAGCGGCCCCTGATACCTTGCAAAATTTTTGCTAGATCCGGGCTTTTCATATTAGGTGTTAGTATAACACAAAATCCGTAAAGTTTACACCAGAAAGGGGCCTGCCCCCCTTTTACTTATCATCCCAGGAAGAAGTATCCGTAGAAACAAAGCCTTCAAACCCGTCAGGGGCAGCGGGTAAGTCTGCCGCGCTATAAGTTATGTCAGAATTCACAATGCGGTCGTTGGTAAACTGGCTGGCAACCAGGGAACCGGCGATTGTCGCGCCATTAACCTGTGCGTATCCTGTATTGTCGCCCCAATGGTAAACAAATCCGGTAACAGAAGCGCCATTGTTGATGATCAGGCCGGGGTCCCTTCCGGAAACGCTGATCAGATTGCAGGGGTTTCCGGGGGTGCCGACCGCTGTACCGCTATCGGTAATTTGCAGATAGTTGTTAGTATCTGAGACGTCGCTGACGTATAGCGTAGAATTTGTGATCCGGGCGCCGCCTTCCACGATAATCCTTCTTTGGCCGATGACAACGGCTGAGTCAACGGTAGTGGCTGTAGAAGAATGCTTGCGAATTCTCACTAAACGCGAAGTAGCTGAATCTTGGGAATACAAATATACCCTGTTATTTGCGTCTCCGTTTATTGCTACGTTGGTATCATTCTGCGTAGAGTTAACGGTCAAGCTTCTCCCCGCCAGAAAATAGATATTTCCTCCGGAAGGCGATATGGTGAGCGTGCCGGAAGCAGAAGCGGATGCATGTAAGTTAATATCCCTACTTGCGACGATAAACCCATTGCCTGATATGGTAATATTACCGGTAGTCTCTAAAGTCCTATAACCATAAAATCCGCCTGTCAAATTCAGGTTTGTAGATAAAGTAGAATCGCTGTTTGTGCCATGAGCAGCGATCAATGCGTTGTAAGTACTGATGAGATTATCGTAATATGACTCGTCAATCTGAGGCATGCCCGGATAAGGCGAAATAACCTTAAACTCGGTGAAACTCCCCGTTCCGCTTATATTTTCATTGTCCGGGCAATAGGAGGTTCCGGTAACTGAATTGCCGCTTAGCACCTCTGTTGTCCCCCTGGACCAAAGGTCGCCGTCAATCGTAGAAGAATTTCTTATCTGCAGGAACGAACCTGTATCCCTGCCCCAATATACGGCAAACTTAGCTGCCGGGGGAAACCTGCTGGCAGTAATACTAACCTCTCTCTGGGCAGCCTCACCCGCTGCCTTGCCCGTGATTGTAAAAGAAATACTACCCTTTGCGGCGCTATTTATGGTTACGTCAAAAGCCCCCGAACCCAGCGCAATATCGGCCTGATCAGCTTCATTGCTCCAGTCGCTGTCATTTGCCAACTGCTCCAAATACCATTCTTCTCCGCCGATGGCCGTTGAAAAAGCCTGCATGGATTCAATTGTACCCATGCCTACTGCAGTCGCCAAAAGGGAAAAAGCAGTGACTGCTAATAATGCGCAGATCAGCATAAGGAAGATCACCAAGATTAACGCGGCCGCCTTCTTATCCATCTTTTTTAAGGTATCAGGGGAAAAAATCCGAAAGGCTGTTAAGCCTGTGCAGCCTGATCCGCTGGCTATAATTTATCGTATTGCCTCCTGAGGAAACCGTTGTGTCCACCTGCACAAACCTTATATCCGTGGCATTAGGGCTAACCAGCGGCGTAGCAATCGGGCTGAGGCTGCCGTCTAAATAAGTGAAAACAAACGCCGAGATATCCGGCAACAGGATATCGGTATTGGTCCCGTCGTTACGCTCCAGGTTAGTGCCGTTGAGCGTAAACTGCCGGGTATTGCCGTCAATATCTACAAAACCGTATGAAGTGCTATTGGCCGTAGTCACGCTGGCAGAGTCCTTTATCCTGCGGATTTCTCTGCTCATCCTGACTAAAGCCGCATCCGCGCCCCCGGAAATGCCTTTTCTAAATAGCGAGTATTGGAAGGATTCAGCCAGCTGCATAGCTATGGTTATGCCGATGCCTGCGATCAACGCCAAAATCACTATCACCATCACTAATTCGATTATGGTGAACCCGTTTTTGCCCTTTTTCATTCTGCCTGTCGTTCCAAAAGAGATTAATTATCCGTAGCCAGAGTAACGGCTGACACGGAGGGGAATCCGGCCCGGGAGATAGTAACCGTCACCCGCTTGTAATCAGTGGGCCCGGCAACCTGCGTGTTCAGGCTGCCGGCGTTAACGTAATAAAAACTCACCTGATATGCATAACTGCTGAAATTACCGCTGTAGCTGATAGGCCCTTCATCGGCGACTTCGCTAAACCTCAGGCTGCTTACGCGCTCTATCTCCCTCTCCAATAAAAAAGAGGCGATAGTAAAATATTCCGGGTGAATTGTATTGAGCAGAGACTCTATCACAACCGCGGAAACCGGTATCAATATAACCGCGCTGATAATAACGGCCATGATTAATTCAATGAGCGTGAAGCCGCGCTTTAGGCGCTTGCCATGATATCCGTGAAAGAATCTCGTCATTGAGTATAAACCCTTCCGGTCCCCCGCTCTACCACCAGATCAATCGTGCCTGAAGCAGAGGTAAGCCTTACTCCTGCGGGGTTATTTAAAGCAACCGGGGCGCCTGAGCCGGTATAGGAATAAGGATTCCCCCAGCGGTCAAAGACTAAGGAATTATCATCTCCGTTGAAATAAACCGTATTCAAATCTATACCTGCGAATTCCCCGCTGTTTAGCTGAATGATATAATTACCTCTTGTCAACGGGTCAGAAATTATTGCCCAGCCCGAGGGATCGCTTACGCCGTCATCCAGCCCGTCGCTATAAAGCGCATAGTTATCGGATGCCGCGCTGAAAGTGATGCCTGTCCAACGCTGGGTGCTTACTGCCAGCGACTGTATGTACCTTATATCCGACTGGACTCTCCTTGCCGCCATATCTAAACTCATCCCGGCCGTATTCGGCAATGTCAAAACCGCGATAGCCGATAAGATACCGGATATTAAAATCGCGATTATTGCTTCTATCAGGGTAAACCCTTTTCGGCGCAGCATGAACCTATTATAACATGTACAAAAATAAATTTTATCTTTTATCTTTTTTCCTGTTAACCTTATTTAATTCGCCCAGCGCCTTGTGCGCCGGCGTAAAAGAAGCGTCTGTCTTAACCGCCTCCTGATAACACATCCTGCTTAAATCATATTGCGATGAGTCCCGGTAGACGTTGCCTAAGTTATACCAGACATGGGGCTGCGCGGGGTTAATCATCAAGGTGACCCAGCAATAGGTAATCGCCTGCTGCTTATTGCCCATTTCATAAAAAGTCCCGGCTAAATTATTATATGCCATATACCCGCGCGGAAAATTCTCGATATTGGTCTGCCAGTACCTCACCAGGTTGCGGTAATCATAATTATGCTTTAATGTAATCGCCGCATAAGACCCCAGATAAAGCGTGATTGCCGCGATTGCCAAAGCGCGCAGTAACCTGAGCCGGTAAACAGATTTATTAATCAGCCCCCAGGCCTTCAGGAATAAAAAAGCGATCGCTATTGAAAAACCGGCCGATGGCAGGTACATGTAACGCTCAGAGATAATATTGCACACCGGGATAATATTAGAATAAGGAAGGTAAGCGGTAAAAAAGAGAGCGATGGCAAAAGCCAGCGGTTTTGATTTTCGAAGGCTCTTGAAAAATGTAAGGATGATCAGGGCAAGCGCCCCTAGAGATACAAAAAAAGCCGGTGTAATCCTGCCGGTTTGCATCGTATCATAGGCAAAAGGATGGTAAAGCCCCCGCGCGAGCGGAAGGTATAAAATCTTCAGGTAGTAAAGAAAAGCTTTTGTAACGACAATGATATAAGCCGGGCCGCGGAAATAAAAAATACTGCGGGTAAGCATATTTCTCTGGATGAAAAAAAATGAAAGGAAAATTATTGCTATCAGCACAAGGCAAACAAGCAAGAGAATCCTGACGCGAAAAGTTTTGTCTTCTCCCTTCGGCCGGAAAAAAACCTCATAGGCCAAAAATAATGCGGGCAGGCTGACCGCGGAGTTCCCGGATAAGGCGCAAAGGCCAAAGAATACTGCCACTAATATAAGATAAAGATAAGCCCTGGCAGACTTTATGTAGAAGATGAAGGAAAGCAGGAAGAAGAGCCCGGAAAAAATGTAATGGCCGCCGGATATCCAGCTTACCGCTTCGGTATGTATCGGGTGGAGCGCGAAGATAACCCCGGAGAGGAAAGAAAGCGCTTTATCGGAAAATAATGCCTGGCATAATAAAAATAAGCAGGCTGTGCATAGTACATGCAACAAAACATTCCAGAGATGGTAATAAAAGGGGTTTTCCGCGGAGAAATGCCAGATCAAAGCATGGGATAAATCCCAGAGCCCGGGGTTGCCTAAGGATAAACTAAAACCTTCTTTGAAAAACGCCTTTAGCCCATGGGCGCGAGGATCATGCAATATCGCCTGATAATCATCAATTAAAAACTCCCCCTGCAGGGAATTGAAGTAAGCCCCGAAACTTATCACTGCCAATAGGATAATCAGGGCATAATCAGGCAGTCTCTTGCCGGATACTCCATACTCCATACTCCACGCTCCACACTAAAAAGGCCGGCCTTCTATCTTTTGAAGATAAAAAGCCGGCCTTCTTCTTAAAGGATAATTAATACCCTGAACCCTGCGTTTCGGCTGCTGAACTCCAAATCTGGCCGGTGGTCTGATTATAAATCCAACCGGCTGCGCTATTAATTGTTTCAGATGTCCCGGCTACTACATCCGTAGAATTTGTATAAGGGTTTGCCGGAACGCCAAACTGCAGCGGCCCGCCGGGGCTTGATTCTAAATCCGCCAACGTGGGAAAACTGGCAGCTCCAGAAGTAGCGGTCTTAGCATACCAAACCGCAATACCGCTGCGTAATCCGCCCAATGACCCTTTTACCGCCGACTTCTTTGCTTCATCCTGAAGGTTAAAGAATGTCGGCAGGGCGACTGCGGCAAGAATGCCTAAGATGACAATTACCATTACCAGTTCTATCAGTGTAAAACCTTTTCTACTTCTTAAAAACATCTACCCCCTCCTTTTCTTACCAGTTTTTATATCTCTCGGTCTGAGAAATGATAACCCCTTTCTTGTTATCGTATGCATATCTGTGCATAAAAGGGTCAACCAAGAATCCTTCCTTATCTTTGCGCGAAAGGTTAAGAAAATTACTTGAGGTTATACTACTATCAAACCCTGCCCCTGTCAAGCCATTAGTGGAAAGCTCATCAAGGCTGCCGGGAAACCTGCTGTTTATAATCCTGAAGTACTCCAGGGACATCCGCAGATTAGCCAGTTCGCTGCGCAAGGCTTCTTCCCTGGCAATTATCAAAGTATTACGCATGGAAAAAGCAAAGAAACCCGCCAGGATAAAAATAACGGTAATCACTATTATCAACTCAAAGAGTGTCAGGGCCTGCCTGCTCATGCCCTGAATACCTTAATCAGGTTCCACATCGGCAGAAAGATCGCCAGCGCCATTACCAAAACCATAGCACCTAAAGCTAAAATCAATACCGGCTCGATATAGGTAGTAAGATTTTTGATGATGTATCCTGATTCGGTATCGTAATAATCCGCTACACTCATCAGCAACTCATCAATCCTGCCGGTCTGCTCTCCTACAGAAACCATCTGGCATACTGTCTCCGGGAAAATACTGCTCACCTTCATCGGCTCAGACATGCCCCGGCCCTGGTTCACGCTCTCCTTAATATGGATGATTGCGCGGGCGATAACGACATTACCGCATGAGACTGAAACCAGATCAAGGATTTCCAATATCGGCACGCCGCTTTTCATCATCAACGCGGTAACTCTGGAAAAACGCGCCATAATCATCATCGTCAGCAAGGGCCCGATTACCGGGGCCTTCAATTTAAGGCCATCCCAAACCGGCCTGCCGGTCTTGGAATTAATCAGTTTGTTAAAAGTAAATACGGCGGCTGCGATAACGATTATCATCAGGTACCAATACCTACGCACCACTACACTGATAAAAATCAGGATTCTTGTGGGAAGCGGCAGGACGGCGTTAAACTGCCCGTAAATCGCAGAGAAACGCGGGATAACAAAAGTAATCACTACCAGGAAACCGACGCAAAGAGCAAAGAACGCCAGCATCGGATAACGCGTGGCTGCTTTTATACGCGAGCGGGTATCGATATCCTGTTCAATCAGCGCATTAAGCCGCCCTAAGATTTCAACCAGATTACCGCCGGTCTCAGCAACCCTGATCATATTCGAATAGATTTCATCGAAAATCTTAGGATAACTCTTTAAGGCCGCGGAAAAACTTATGCCTCCGCGGATATTGCGCGCGATATCTTCTATCGCTGCCTTAAAATATTTATTTTTAGTTTCCTGCGCTATTGATTCCAGGCTCGAGAGTAAAGGCAGGCCTGCTTTCTGCAGAGAATAAAGCTGGCGGGTAAAAGCGTTGATATCCTGTAATCTGACGCGTTTGAAATTTTCAAGGATGTTTCCGGCGCTGATTTGATGGGTTTCGTTTATCGATATCGGCACATAACCCATCTCCTGCAGTTTCCTGGCTGCGGCATTACTATCGTGCGCCTGGATTACTCCGGAAACCGCTTTAGAAAATTTATCGCGCGCCTGGTATTTGAAATTCGGCATAAACTCTCTCTATCCTCCCCCTCAAACCTCTTCGGTTACCCTTAAAAGCTCATCAATGCTGGTGGTGCCCTTTTTCACTTTTTCTATTCCGTCATCCGTCAAAACGCGCATCCCTTTTTCTATTGCCTTCTTGCGGATTTCATTCGCCGGCTTCTTGGCAGTTACCATCCCCTTTATCTCTTCATCTATCAGGAGCAATTCAAAGATTCCGATGCGCCCGGTAAAACCGGTAGACTTACAATAATTACAGCCTCTTCCCCGGTGAAATTTTATCTGCCCCGGGAGGTTAAAGTTCTTAAGTATTTCCTGCGGCGGATCGTATTCCTCCTTGCATTTCGGGCAGATAACCCGCACCAGTCTCTGCGCAAGGATGCCGATTACCGAGCTGGCAATTAAAAACGGCTCAATCCCCATGTCGATCAGGCGCGTCAGAGATCCGGCGGCATCATTGGTGTGCAGAGTAGAGAAAACCAGATGCCCGGTAAGCGACGCCTGTATGGCGATTTCAGCGGTCTCTTTATCGCGGACTTCACCGACCATAATGATATCCGGGTCCTGCCTTAAAATACTGCGCAGGCCCGAAGCAAAAGTAAGCCCTGCCTTGACATTAACCTGGGTCTGGCGGATTAAGGGGATCTCGTATTCCACCGGGTCTTCTATAGTGATAATATTCTTTTCAACCGTATTAATCGCAGCCAGCGCCGCATAAAGGGTAGTAGTCTTTCCCGAACCGGTAGGCCCGGTAACCAGAATTATCCCGTTAGGCCTTCTGATTAACTTATCAAACCCCTTCAGGTCATCCTGTGAAAATCCGAGCTCTGCTAAGCCCAGAAGCACTGAAGTTTTATCGAGAATCCTCAACACCAGATTTTCGCCGTTTACCGTGGGAAACGAGGAAACCCTCAGGTCCAGATTTTTACTCTCCATCTTCAGCTGGATACGGCCATCCTGGGGATTGCGGGTTTCCGCGATATCCATCCTTGCCATTACTTTAATGCGCGAAGTCAAAGCGTTCTGCAGGTGTTTAGGGGCCTGCTGGACCTCATGCAATATACCATCAACCCTATAACGGATTAAAACCTTATCCGGCGCAGGTTCAATATGGATATCCGAAGCCCGGTCTTTGACCGCCTGCATAATCAATAAATTCGCCAGTTTAATCACCGGCGCCTCTTCGGCAAACGCAGCATCAGTCCTGCCGGATTTAATACTTGCCTGAAGTTTTTCGGGCGTCAGGTCTTTCATCAACTCTTTGGCGCTGCCTAAGGCGCCGTAATACTGGTCTATCGCCCTCTGAATCATCTCCATAGTCGAGAGCACCGGCTCTACCGTAGAAACCTTACTCTTCATCCTGATCTCATCAAGGGCGAGAATATCCTGCGGGTTAGCCATTGCCGCAGTCAGGCTGTCCCCGATTTTAAAGAGCGGCACAACAAGGTATTTCTTTGCCGTTGATTCGGGTATCAACTTTACTACTTCCGGGTCAATGATATATTCGCTCAAGTCAATAAAGGGGACCCCCATCGACTCGGCAACTACCTGCGCGATATCTACCGCCGAAATAAACCCAAGCTTCTCTAACGCCTTCTCAACCGGCATCCCGGTCCTGTTTACCTCATCCTTAGCGCGGGAGAGCTGCTCCTGGGTGATTATGCCTTTCTCAACCAGTAAATCGATGTTTGTCTGTTTAGCCATCTTATTTGCCCTCAAGGAGTTCCTTTATTTTAGTCAACAAGGTCTGCGGTTCAAAGGGCTTGGTAATATAGGCATCCGCACCGACATCCTTGCCTATCTTTTTATCCGATTCCTGCGCGCGGGCGGTAAATATAATTATGGGGATATTCTTATATTTCTCGTCAAATTTTAGCATACGGCAGACTTTATATCCATCTATTTTGGGAAGCATTAAATCCAAAATAATTAAATCCGGCTTTTCTTTCTTTGCCTTAGCCAATGCCTCTATGCCGTCGTAAGCGGTTAAGGTTGCGTAGCCTGAAGCCTCAAGCCGCAACTTTAGCATATCCACAAGGGCCGCTTCGTCTTCCACTATAAGTATTCTTTTTTTAGACATGATAACTCCTTTTTTGATTATCCCGACCTCGCCCTGCTTATTGCCCTGATGAACCGTGAAAGGGCTTTTTTAGTTTTTGGATTAACGCTTAAGAACTGTAAGCCCATTCTGTAAAAATCCTTTTGTTCTTCCCTGACCCAGGCAACACGGCCTTTTAAATGCAGAATCTTATCTTTGGCTATTTTTAGCTTCGTCTTGATCACCGCGTCTGTTTTTAACGGGCACTTAGCGGAAAAGCATATCCCTCCTTCGGAAATATCTATAGTACGGGATTCCTCTTGTTTATTGCCGCAAATAATTTCTACGGTTGCTTTATAGTTTATCCTCCTGTGCTTCCGCATTTCAGAGCCAACATACATCTCCTTGACAAAAACCCTGGCCGGAATGCGTGCCCGCTCTTTCAAACGGATCTTGTGCGTATAAGACAAAAGCCCCATGGCAATAAATGCGTTAGCGAACTTATTGTTTGTCAGGTATCTATCGAGCCCTGCCTTCAATAAAGCGCATACCTTCAGCGCAGATTTCTCCGTTATCTCTGGCAGGATTATGCTGCATTCACCCTTTGAGGCATCGGTATGGATATATGGCCTGCGCCTTTCTGGCTTAGGCAACAATTTTCCCAAAGCCGCTTCTATAATTGCACGTAAGGCAGAAAATAAATCAGTGGGCTTAACCTTCAGATGCCGTACAAACTCTTTGTAATCAATGAAGAGGAAATTTATAAGGTGCATTTTTAAACCCTGCGTCAGCAGTTCATTGACCTTGCGCCTGACAAACTCATCCAAAACCCTGATACTGTAATAACGGGGGATGGTAAAATAAAATTTACTTCCGACTCCCGGCTTTGATTCCGCCCAGATTTCTCCGCCGTGTAATTCAACGAGTTCCTTGGCAATTGACAGGCCAAGGCCCATACCCTTCCTGGCTGTGCCGGTATCTTTGGAAAGCTGAGTAAAGCGGCTGAATAATTTGGGGATATCATGTTTAGCAATACCGATGCCCGTATCGATAACCCCTATCCTTATTTTATTTTCTAAGGCCTGCAATTCTACCGTAACCCTGCCGCCTTCTTCGGTAAATTTGATTGCATTACTGATAAGATTCGAGACAACCTGATTTATGCGTTCTCCGTCAAGAAAAATGTTTATTCTTTCCCGGGGAAGATCGTATTTAAGGGTAATCTCTTTGTCGCGGGCTTGTTTCTGGAAAAATTCAGCTGAGTTTCTAAGCAAATCGCTCAGGTTAACTAAAGAGTAGCTCAGTTTAACCCTGCCGGCTTCAATGCGTGAAAGGTCTAAAAGATCGTCGATCAATTTTTTAAGGCGTTCAATATTTTCCCTTGCCTGCGATAAGAGCTTCTTTTGTTTTTCTGAAATTCCTCCTGCTAAACCTTCGTATATAAGATTGACGCCTTCTTTTACAATGGCTAGCGGTGTGCGTAACTCATGGGATACCACGGAGATAAATTCCGATTTCAACCTGTTTAGCTCTTCAAGAGATTCCAGCCTTTTCTTCAGTACCTTCTCCTCTTCACTGACGCGTGCTATCTGCATCCTCTTGGTAATATCGCGGGTAATCCCGATTAGGCCGATTACCCGGCCTTTTGCGTCGAAGCGGGGAATTTTGGTGGTGGAGACATAATTATCTATACCGTCGGCGCGTGTGGCGCGTTCTATCTTATCGATGATTGGCTTACCGCTCTTAAATACCCTCTGGTCATCTTTTGCCATCATCTCGGCGCGCTCTTCAGGAAAGAAGTCAAAATCGCTTTTACCGGCGACCTGCTCAGGCCTAAGGCCTAAGCCTTTGGCATGCGCTTTATTGACCAAAAGCAAGCGTCCTTTTAAGTCCTTAAAATAGATGACATCAGGGACATGGTCCATTAAATCCTGAAGCAGGCGGTAGTTTTCAGTTTGATTTTTACGTATAGCAGGGATTTTTCGGTGAGATTTTTTCAAGGCGTATAAATTAAGTTTTGGTGGAGCTGAGGGGGATTGAACCCCTGACCCCTTGCATGCCATGCAAGTGCTCTCCCAGCTGAGCTACAGCCCCGCGATTATTCCATTAGAGATGGCGCAGCCCCGGCCATTACTGTTTATCCCAATTGCGAAGGACAGCCCCATAATTGTTATTGACCTCTGCTATTTTAGAATATAAAATAACTTGCGTCAACCCCGTTAGAAATGCCCTTTTGTATATTAGCATAATTTCTAACGGGGTCAACCTCTAATTGACTACGCCGAGGTGGTGGAATGGCTTACACGTCGGTCTCAAAAACCGATGAGCGCAAGCTCGTGAGGGTTCAACTCCCTCCCTCGGCATATAATTGAAGGGTTCTCCCGCCAAGCTATTTCATAGCGGGCGGGATCCCGCTGGCGGAATTAAGCATTGCAGCGGGAAAGTCCCTTCTCCGGCATTTTATCGGCTATAATACGCCTGGGGTAAAACAAATGAAGCAGATAAGGCTTAAGCGTACTCAACGCGGCTTTACCCTCCTGGAAATACTTTTGGCTACGGGCATATTGGCTTTTGTGCTCTGCGCGCTGCTGTTGACCTATGTTTCATGCCATATCCTAAGCGCTACTTCTAAAAACCTCAATATCGCAACCAACGCCGCCTTAGGCATGCTTGAACAAATCCGCAGCACCGCATTTAACCGCATATACGACGATTATAACGGCCTGAATTTTACGGTCAACGGCCTGCCGCAAAGCTTGGGCGTAGTCTATGTCAATGACGATAACCCCGAATTGCTTAAGGTAGCAATCAGCATCTCCTGGCGCCAGGGCAACCGCATTATCGGCGCGGACAAAAACTTAAACGGAATAATTGACGGGGCGGAAACCGACGACGGAGACGGCATAATAGACTCTCCGGTACAGTTAATCACTAGGATTGCCAATAGGTAATATCATGAAAACAAAAGGCTTTACCCTTATAGAGATTATCGTTGCCTGCGCGATTTTTCTTATCCTGATGCTGGGGGTATTCCAGGTGATGGATATCGGTAGGAGCGCCTGGCACAGCGGCGATGTATCGGTTGAACTACGCAGGGAAATAATCCGCGCCTTTACCCGCATGGAGCGCGATTTAAAAGAAACCCGCGCCTCGGAAACCTCTCTTTCCAGCGGAGCATCCAGCCCAACGCTTACCTTTAAAATACCGCAGGATAATGATAATGACTCAACCGTGCTGGATTCCGCAGGCAGCGTAGAATGGTCCGGAAATATCACCTATTCCTTAAACGGCTCAAATCAGATAATCCGGGCTGATCCTTGGGGAGCGACATCGGTTTTGGCAAATAACGTAACTGTACTGCAATTTACTAGGCCCCTGTCGCTTGTCGATATATTACAGATAGATATTACTGTAAGCAAAGTTTCCGCTATCGGCGGACAAATGCAGGATAGCGGGCAAATATTAATAAAAATGAGGAACTGATGATGAATAATAAAGGCGTCGCGCTGATTGTAACTTTTTTTGTAATGGCGGCCATGCTTGTCTTTGCCGGAGCGTTCGTAACCGTAAGCGTAAACCAGAATATCGCAGCAGATAGGTTTAAGAGAGAGACAAAGGCATTCAACCTTGCGGAATCCGGGCTTGACCAGGCAATTGTCTGGCTAAGGGCGCAAAGTTCTCCTCCTGTAGGAAACCGTACCAACCCCTGGGGAGGAGTACAAACTTTAGGAGACGGCACTTACAGCGTGGTAATCACCGACCTGGGATTAATCGGCGGCTCAGGCAATGTCAGAAGGTATAAAGTTACTTCTACCGGCGCTATCGGCAACCTCAACCGCATATTAACTAACTATGTGCAGGTAGATAATTACGCGCGCTACCTCTGGTTTACTGACCGGGAAAGTTTTGACGGAACAACAGTATGGTTCTGGACGCAGGACCGTTTAGACGGCCCTACGCATACAAACGGACACTTCAATATCTACGGCAACCCGGTATTTGAAAGCGAAGTGCGCTCAGTGGACGATTATATAAGGTTTTATAATAACGGCAATAACATCAACCTTTCGCAGAGCACAAACCCTCCTTATGACATCCCGGATTTTCAGGAAGGCATTACCCTTGGCGCCGAACCTACCACCATGCCGAATCAAGCGCTTAGCCTGCGCGCGGCAGCTGCAAGCAACGGCGGCTTATGGCTGCGCGGAGATTCCACAGTCGTGCTTAATAACGACGGGACAATGAACGTAACTAACTCCCGTAAACACTGGACAAACCAGAACATGCCGATACCTGCAAACGGCGCGCTTTTTGTTAATAGCGGCGCGCTTACTATTTCAGGCACGCTCAACGGCCGGCTTACGGTAGGGGCAAGCAACGACGTGGTCATCCCGAATAACCTGATTTACGCAGACGACCCAAGGACAAATCCTGCTTCCAATGATACTCTGGGGGTAATATCCGAAGGGGATGTAGTTATAGACGACAATGCCCCCTATAACCTGGAAATTGACGCCTGCACAATGGCGTTGAATTCTTCTTTTATGAGGGAAAACTGGTGGGTAGGCCCTGCCAAAGGGACACTTACGGTTTTAGGCGGTATCATCCAGGACGAAAGGGGGCCGGTAGGCACTTTTAACGGCTCAACCGGCCAAAAGGTAAGCGGTTATTCAAAAGATTATACTTATGATTCACGCCTCCTGGGCTCGCCTCCGCCTTTTATGCCTACTACCGGCGATTACGTCACTTTGTCCTGGGAGGAAAATTAAATGAAATATAAAATATTATACGCGTTGTTATTTTGCTTTGCCGCTTTAATAATCATCGGGATATTGCTTAACCTGCGCCTAAGAAAAGAACTCCAACCGCAATCCATAGAGACAACCGTTTCTGTAGAGGAAAGCATTGTGCCTTTTGATATGCCGGCCTGGGAACCAACAGCGACTCAAGCGGCTTTACCTGCCGGCATTACCGTAGTAAAGCCGGCAATAAAAAAACCCGAACTTTCTCCCGCAGAAAAAGAAAAACGCAAAAAAGAAAAACAAAAAGCTTCCTCTGCCGCGCAGGAGAGTGCGCCTTACGTGGCGCCGGATGAAGACGAAGGAAACACCCCTGCCTCTTCAACTGTCAAGCTTAACAAATACCCCTCTGAAATTGAAAACAAGGAAATGAATGAGCGCGGGATAATAATGTGGTAGGCGTTACTTCTGTTTTTTCGCGGATTTTCTAATCATTACATTTTTATTGAGATAGGGTATAATCGCGCGGTAAATGCGGCTGGCGACCAGCTTATATCCGTCGCCGTTAGGATGGATAAAATCGCTTTTTAGCGGCGGGCTGGCGATGATCCGGCTTAAAACTCCCGGAATAAATATCGCGCCCTTTTTATAAGCGACCTTTTGCAGGGCAATCCGGTAGTCTCTGAGGAACGGCCCGGCGCTGACATCGAAAATCGCCACCATCGCGCCATTCTCCTGCGCCTGCTCAATCATCTTTTCGATATTTGATAAGGTTTTCTCCTTGGATATCTTTCTTAAAAAATCATTTCCACCCAGCTCAATCACTACTAAAAGCGGATTTCTCTTTAAGACATCGGTGTTAAACCTTTTTAACCCTTCAACGGAAGTATCGCCGTCAACGCCGGCATTTATCACCGGCTGATTGAGCATCTTCGCCAGGCCAGAAGGATAATCTTCGCCGGACTTGGCTCCGTAACCCCAGGTAATGCTGTCTCCGAAACAGATGATATTCCCGCCTTTTGAATCGATATTCTTAATCTCAGGCCTGCCGAACGCTATTAAGCCGGCTATTCCCGCTGCGGCAAACGCTACTGCCGAAATCATAACCGTATTCGCCTTAATCTTTAGCATATTTCAGCCTTAATTGCCCGCAGGCGGCTTCGATATCGCTGCCGCGGGAAACCCTGAGCGTCACGGGAATCCCCTCTTTTAAAAGCTGGCCCTTAAATGCAAGTATCTCTTTTTTATCCGGCGGCATAACCCCGCATTCTTTTACCGGGTTTGCCGCGATCAGGTTGATTTTAACTAACCCAAGCCCTGTCAACATTTTACTTAAATTAAATGCGTTTTGCAAATCAGAATTTAGGCCATTAATCAAAATATACTCAAAGGTAACCTGACGGTTAGTTTCCTTAATATAACCTTTAAGGCAGGCAAATAAATCCTTTAAAGGGTATTTTTTATTTATTGGCACTATCCGGCTGCGTGTTTTATCATCCGCGGCATGCAGGGATACGGACAGTTCTATCTGTAGGTCTTCCTGTGCCAGCTTTTTTATCCCCGGGATAATCCCGCAGGTAGAAACGGTGATCCTGCGCGCGCCGATATTAAATCCCTCCTTTGAATTGATAATCCTGATCGCTTTTAAGACATTGTCATAATTATCCAGGGGCTCGCCGCTTCCCATGAAAACGATATGGGTGAGCTTTCCTGCCGTAGAGTTATTCTTCAGGGTTAAAACCTGAGAGATGATTTCTCCTGTTGTGAGATTCCTCTTGAAACCGCCGAGCGCGCTGGCGCAAAAGCTACAGGAGAATTTGCAGCCGGCCTGGGAAGAAACGCACCCTGTAACCCGGTTCCCGGA
>Ga0136653_10000886_pt1 | contig 16019 bp, 16 predicted proteins | sample LakKivw275mmetaG_FD_94866 | JGI IMG/M metagenome (GOLD analysis project Ga0136653, IMG submission 94866) | Anoxic lake water microbial communities from Lake Kivu, Rwanda to study Microbial Dark Matter (Phase II) - Lake Kivu water 275m metaG... | ecosystem: Environmental > Aquatic > Freshwater >...
AAGGAGAAGGCCGCCCTTGACGATGATTTCTTCCGCCAGCCCTTGGTTTTGGCGGGGATAAATTTTATTGGCGGCCAAACCGGAACCGAGCACGGCCAAAGTTTTTCCTTCGGCCCTTAAGGCGGCTTGATGAGCTAAAGCATCCACGCCCGAAGCCAGACCGCTGATGATTTCCAGGCCGGCCTTGACGACCGGCGGCAATAATTCATCAATGATTTTATCCGCGTAAGCGCTGTGGCGGCGCGAACCGACCACGGCTAGCCGCCAGGTTTTCGTTTTGGGTTCTTTCGGCCAAAGGCCGCGGTAATAAATGAGGGGTGGCGGTGCTGGCAATTCCAAAAGGAGAGGCGGATAGACATTTTCATCCCAAGTAATAAAGTCAATTTTTTCCCGTGCCAGTTCCGCAGTCGCTTTTTGCCAGGCCTCTGTTTTTCGCCAGCGGACAAATTCGTCGACCAAAGGCGCGGCCAGGCCGGCTCTTGCCAAATAATACGTCGGGGCATGAAAAGCCGTTTTCAAATCAGGGAAAAAGCCCTGCAAACGACGCAATTTAACCGGTCCGATTTTTTGAAAATAGTTAAAAGCCAAGTGATAGGGGCGGTTTTCCCTTACCCGCGCGGTGCTTAAAGTTTGTTTGGAATTAAACATAAATAATATGCTTAGGAAATAAAATCCCCCTAAATTTTTTAGGGGGATTTTAAGGTTATTTTAGATTTTTCAGATTGAGACCGGCCAACATAGCTTTTATTTTTTCTTTTTCCTCGCGCCGGAAGGCTTGGAGGACAAATTCATCAGGGGGAATATGAGTTTTAAACAATTCATTGCGAGTGCCGAGCCGCAGGCGGGTGAAATTTTTGGTTTTCAAATGATTAATAATTGATTGCACACCGCGATGGCCGGCGCTGGCAGCGTTAACCGACAGTCGGTAATCGCCGAGATTAAGATCAACGTCGTCGTGGATAACGGTCAAAATGGCGCTTAAGTCAGCGTCTCTTTTTTTGAGAATGCCTAGGGTTTTGGGCAGTAATTTATAGTAATTGAGAATTTTTTGTACGGCCAGACCAGAATTGTTCATAAAAGTCAGGGCTTTGACGAAAAGAAATTCCCCGTCTTTATAAATAGTGGCCGCGAATTTTTTTTCTTTTTGCCACTTGACCGCGCCCAAAAAAACATCCAAGGCTAGCCAACCGGCGTTATGCCTCGTATTTTGGTATTGTTCGCCCGGGTTGCCTAGGCCGACGATAATTTTCATAATTTTTTATTTTTCCAGCCTTAAAACTCTCCTTTATTATAAGTCCTAGGCGATTTTTTGTCTTTAGTCACCCGAATGGTAAGCGGCGTGCCGAGAAAACCATATTTTTCCCGCAAGCGATTTTCCCAAAAGCGCAGGTAAGAAAAGTGGAGATCGTCATGGGGGCCGATACGTAAAATAAAAAGGGGTGGATTGCTTTGTAATTGGCGGAATTCGTAGATGCGCGGCGCTTTTAAGCCTTTGCCTTTGGCCGGTTTATGGATTTTAACGGCATAGCTTAAAAATTTTGCCGTTTGTGAAGCGCTTAAAGTTAAACGTCTTTGTTCGGCGATAGCCAAAACCAGATCTAAAATTTTATTGACTTTTTCACCGGTCCTGGCGGAAATAAATTGCAAGGGCGCCCAGGTCGCGAAAGGCAGTTTGTCATATAAATTATCGGTCCATTTTTTCGTCTGCCGGTCCTTAACTAAATCCCATTTATTGGCAATTAGGATTAGACTTTTGCGCCGGTCGGCCACTTCTTCCACCAGTTTAGCATCCTGATGCGTCAAACCTTCGCTAATGTCCAAAACCAAGAGGGCGATATCAGCTTTGTCCAAAGATTTTAAAGATTTTAAAATACCAGGTTTTTCCAGGCCGCGCGATTTCTTGCCTTGTCTGGAAATGCCGGCCGTATCAATCAAATTCAGCCTTTGTCCTTGATAAACAATGGTCGTGTTTTGCGGTTCGCGCGTCGTGTGCGGCATGGGGCTGACGAGAACGCGTTCATAGCCCAAAATGGCGTTTAAGAGAGAAGACTTGCCGACATTAGGCTTGCCGATAATACAAACGTTGATGCTTTCCCCTTCATCAGCCGGCGTTTGTCCTTCGTCTTTTGTGTCGCGGCCCAATTTTTTTAGACGCTTCATCATCAGGTCTAAAAGGTCGCCGGTACCCAAACCGTTCGCCGCTGAAACTAAGGCCGGTTCGCCTAAACCGAGGCGATTAAATTCCGCCGTTTCTCCGGCTAGCTTCAAACTGTCTGTTTTATTGGCGACCAAGATAATTTTAGCGCGGTAAGAAGCTCGTCTTTTTAAGGCCGTGGCCAAATCCCGATCGGTTTTTATCAAGCCGCTTTTCGTGTCCACCAAAAATAAGATTAAATCGGCTCGCTCCAAGTAAGAGCGAGCCTGTCTTTGCGTTTGGCTATCTAAATCAGCGCCAATGATTTTTGGCTTATTAAGATAGCTTTCCCCCAAAAGCCCGGCCGTGTCCACGAGCGTGAAAGCCTGATTTCGCCAAGAGATCGTGCCCAAATTACTGTCGCGCGTCGTGCCGGCTGTCTCCGAGACTAAAGCCTGATTTTTTTCCAAAAGACAATTAAAAAGCGCAGACTTGCCGACGTTGGTTCGGCCGGCGATAACAACTAATGGTAATTTTTCCATTCTTTCTTTCATAAGGATCAATCGCTACTATTGGCATCGGTGCCCAGAATTAAGAGGAAGTCCGAAATGAATTGATCGTTGTTTTCATTTCCGGTTGCTAAAATATCCGGGCTAGCGGTAGCCAAAGTAGCGGTAGCGCTTGTAGCCGCAGCACTTAAGCGGTGATTATCCAACCAACTTGGCGAGTCAAAAGCTTGTTTCGCGCCGGTCAATTTTTTCAAAAGCGCCAAGGATTCATTTTTATGGCCGTAGCTCAAATCATAGACAGTCGTTTGCGTGTAGTCCCGTAAAGGCGCGTTGCTGATTTTAACGACGTTGAAATCATGTTTTTCTAACTCCACCGCCGTCTTACTGGCCAGGCCGGTGATCCAGGTGCCGTTGGCGATGGCTAGAAGGGGATTGTCGGTCGCCTTTTCCACGATGATGGCCGATTGCGGCGCGGCCGCGGCTTCGGGGCCGAAAATATTTTGCACCAAACTTCTGATTTGGGAAAAATTTCCGGCGCTGGGCGTGAGCACGTAAGCGCCGTCTTCTCCCCGGCCGGCGATGAGCAAACCGCCGGGAGCGTCGCTTAAGACCTTGTTATTGACTTGGCCGGGGCTGACATTTTTGACTAAATTCCAGAGCCTAAGAGCTTCCCAGTCGTTTAAATTAGTGCTTATATTAGCCTTAAATTCGCCAATCAATTTAGCGATCATGACCGGGTTGAGGAGGGTCTGGCGGGACAAGACCTTGTCCTTTATCGCTGCCATCAGGAGCTGCTGGCGCCGAGCGCGGGCGAAATCAGAGCCTTCGCTGCCGGCCGCGTGGCGGCTGCGCACGTATTTTAGAGCCAGGTCGCCGTCCATAGTCACCGCTCCCTTGTCGATATGCAGGTGCTCGAAACGGGCATAGTAATCAGGGTTGTCTTCTTGGCCGCCGATGGGATAGGCATAGTCATCGATGGCATTTTCCACGTTTACCGTCACCCCGCCCAGTTCGTCGATGACTCTGGTGAAGCCGCTGAAATCGACTCGGATGTAATATTGGATTGGGATCTGCAAGAGCTGGCTCAAGGCCGCAGCCGTGACTTGGCCGCCCGAACCCGGCTGCTTCTCTTCGGCATAGGCGTTAATGCTGTTGATTTTCTGCCAGCCGGAAACCGGGGTGATCAAATCGCGGGGGAAAGAAATCATAGCTACTTGGCCGGTGGAGGGCTGGAGGCTGGCGAGCATGATGGTATCGGTCAGATAAGGGCCGTCGTGGTTTTCTCCGCCCATGCCCAAGAGCAGGATGTTGACGCGGTCATCACTCTCGCCGGCCAATTGCTTGTCGGCGCCTGGGATCAGCCGCCGCAAGACGTCGAAGAAGCCGTTGCCAGTCCGGCCGCCAGTGGCGCTTTGGCTGGATATTAAAACGCGTCCGGAAAAAATGACGGCGATAATGGCGATGGCGGCCAGATAGGTGATGACCCGTTTCTTTTTCTTGTGTTTAGCTAGGATCTCCTCTTCTTCCCAATCGCCGGATCCCCGCCGATCATCATTTTCCAGCTCTTCCAATCTTTTCTTGAAGTCTATCATAATTGTCGGGCTGCCCAGAATTGAACTGGGATCACACGCACCCGAAGCGTGTATAATAGCCTTTATACCACAGCCCGTCGGTGGACTTGAGGGGACTCGAACCCCTTACCTCCGCAATGCGAATGCGGCGCTCTACCAGATGAGCTACAAGCCCGATCGTTGTCCGAAGAAAGGAAAGGCCCTCGGGACCGAAATCAGTCGGGCTGCCCGGAATCGAACCGGGGCTACATGCACCCCATGCACGCGTACTACCATTATACTACAGCCCGAGTTAACAAAAAAAGGTTTATTAAACCTGTATCTATATTAACACAGAATCCTAATTTTTCAAGGGTGATTCCCTTCGTTTTTTAGGCGGTTTGGCCGCCACCCCCCAGCCCTCGCGAAGACCAAAAATTGCTTTTTGGCGATATTTTTAGTAAAATGATAGTGTTTCGTTAAAATTAATTTAAACTATTATTATGAACAAGCCTGAAAATGCCTGGGGCGCGCTCGCCTCTTCGGACCGTAAAACCGATCCCGTGCGAAATCATTTTGATAATTTGGTTAAGGAGGAGAATGAAAAAAATCCGGGGAAAGGCGGGGAGAATCGTCCGTTCACGCCGGCGGAGTGGCTGGACAGATTCTATCAAGGGCAGGCCGATGAAGAACTGCCGCCGGAAATCTTTAAGGACGTGTCGGCCGAGGAGCTGGCCAAACTGAAGGAGCAATACGCTTCTCGGCGCAAAAGCCAGGCTCCGGGCGCGGAGCAGCCCGAGATTTTTTAATCATTTATGGCAGGAAAAAAACCAATCCGGATTTTTTCCGGCATTCAGCCCAGCGGCCGCCTGACCATAGGCAACTATATCGGGGCGATTTCGCAGTGGTTGGAAATAAAGACGCAGTATGACTGCGTCTTTTCCGTGGTTGATTACCACGCCATCACCGTCAAACAGGATCCGACCGAATTGAGACGGAAGATCCTGGAAGTCACCAAGATCTATCTGGCCAGCGGCATCGACCCGAAAAAATCGATCATTTTCCAGCAATCGGCCGTGCCGGCGCATACCGAACTGGCCTGGAGATTCAATTGCTATGGCGCCCGCGTCGCCGACCTGAAGAAGATGACCCAGTTCAAGGACAAGGCCGGCCAGAACCAGGAATCGATCAGCGCCGGCTTGTTCGCCTATCCGGTGCTCATGGCCGCCGATATACTATTGTATGACACCGACGTCGTGCCGGTGGGCGAGGACCAGCGCCAGCATGTCGAGCTAGCCCGGGTCATCGCCCGGCGTTTCAATAATGAATTCGGGAATATTTTCCGGGAGCCGCAGGCCCTGGTCAGGAAAGAGGGGGCGCGAGTCATGTCTTTAACCGAACCGGCCAGGAAGATGAGCAAGAGCGACGATAACCCGAATGCCTATGTCGCCCTCTTGGACGATATCGAGGCGGCCAAGAAAAAAATCATGCGAGCCGTCACCGATTCCGGCACGGACGTAGCCTATGACCCGGAGAAACGTCCCGGGATTTCCAACCTGCTGACCATCTACGCCCAGCTGGCCGGCCGGCAGGTCAAGCGCCTGGAGAAAGATTACCAAGGCCAGGGTTACGGCGAGTTCAAGAAAGACCTGGCCGGAGTGGTAGCCAAGTTCTTGGCGGATTTCCAGAAGAAGTATAAGGCGATTTCCGACCGCGAGGCCGCCGCCGTCCTGGAAGCCGGCCGGCAGCAGGCGGAAAAGATGGCCAGCGAAAAGATGGCTAAAGTCCGGCAGGCGATTGGGGTGAGATAAATATTGATTATTTGAACAAAAAACCGCTAATATAAGCGGTTTTTTGTATTATCATAATAATGAATTTCGAGTCTAATCGGCATCGATTCGGTTGCCAGCCCGCCGAAGCGAGCCGGCCACTCCGGCGCTATACCGGAGGCGACTGATTCTTCTTCCACGTGGAAAGAAGAATCGTTCTCCCTAGAAAGGAGGTGATCCATCCACAGCTTCCGCTACGGATGCCTTGTTACGACTTCGTCCCTGTCATCGGTCTTGCCTTCGTCCCGCTAATGCGAGCCTTCGGGCACTACCAACTCCCTTGACGTGACGGGCGGATTACGATAGTTGGGTTACTTCGTGTTCCCACGTAGCGTGCGGCTTTCCCGCACTACGCGAGTCCGAAAGTTCATTTTTGTCTTCACCGTCGGTTATCCCGACGGCGTAATCAGCAGAAACTTTCGGTTTTGTCCTTCGTCTTGGCAAGTTGCCAAGACTACTATGACGCAGCTGACTTCTCATAATATTTTTTATATACCCATTATATTATGAGATCTCCCTGGGTCACCATTAATTCTTTTCCGGGCATCCTAATCGAGATCTTTGTTTGCCGCTTCCCCATGACTCACCGCATAGGTCGCTAGCTCTCTTCCCGCCGGCCGGCGGATGATCAGGCTGTCTTTCGCTACTAGGATCCTTCAGTCTGTCTCTCGCGAGATTAGACCTACCCGTTCGCTACGCTCCATAGATTATTGGAGGAGTTGATTTTAACAACTTAGATTTAATGGCTGCCAGGCGCCTTTATTTTTGAGTACAAGACCCGAGAACGTATTCACCGTGGCATAGCTGATCCACGATTACTAGCGATTCCAGCTTCATGAGGGCGAATTGCAGCCCTCAATCCGAACTGAGAGAGGTTTTTAGGGATTGGCTCCACCTTGCGGTTTGGCTCCCCTCTGTGCCCCCCATTGTAGCACGTGTGTTGCCCAAGGCGTAAGAACCATGCTGATTTGACGTCATCCCACCTTCCTCCCACTTAAAGCGGGCAGTCTCCCATGACATGTAAAACATAGGATCAGGGTTGCGCTCGTTACCCGACTTAACGGTACATTTCACAACACGAGCTGACGACAACCATGCAGCATCTGTCTAGCACCCTCGAAGGACTTCCTGTTTCCAGGATCTGCAGCTAGATGTCAAGCCTTGGTGAGGTTCCTCGCTTATCGTCGAATTAAACCACATGCTCCACCGCTTGTGCGGGTCCCCGTCTATTCCTTTGAGTTTTAAGCTTGCGCTCGTACTCCCCAGGCGGGATACTTAACGGGTTACCTTAATATAACAGCACTGGCAGGGTCGATACTGCCAAAGCTTAGTATCCATCGTTTACGGCGTGGACTACTGGGGTATCTAATCCCATTCGCTCCCCACGCTTTCGTCCCCTGAGTGTCAGGACCGTCCCAGCAAACTGCCTTCGCATTTGGTGTTCTTGCTGATATTAATGGATTTAACCCCTACACCAGCAATTCCGTTTGCCTCTTCCGGCCTCTAGTTTGACCATCTCTCCCGCTGACCCGAAGTTGAGCCTCGGGATTTAACAGGAGATGCGTTAAGCCACCTACGGACGCTTTACGCCCAATAAATCCGGATAACGCTCGGGGCCCTCGTATTACCGCTGCTGCTGGCACGAGGTTAGCAGCCCCTGATTCATCGGGTACCGTCATTGTTTCGTCCCCGATAAAAGCATTTTACACTCCGAAGAGCGTCTTCATGCACGCGGCGTCGCTCCTTCAGGCTTTCGCCCATTGAGGAAGATTCTTGACTGCAGCCTCCCGTAGGAGTCTGGGCAGTGTCTCAGTCCCAGTGAGTGGGGCCATGCTCTCGCACCCCATACCCGTCGTTGCCTTGGTGGGCCGTTACCTCGCCAACTAGCTGATAGGCCATAGGCTCCTCCCTAAGCGCCGGAACTTTAATTAAAGGGCTTAGACCCTTTAATACCATCGAGTATTATCCTCGCTTTCGCAAGGTTATCCTCGTCTTAGGGGCAGATTGCCAATGTGTTACTCTCCCGTTTGCCATGCCGGTATTGCTACCGACATTCGACTTGCATGCCTTAGACACGCCGCCAGCGTTCATCCTGAGCCAGGATCAAACTCTCTGAAAAAGTTTGTTTGGCTCCCGAGAAAAATAATTTCCCGGGATATAAGTTTCCGTTTTTTAAAACGGATAAAAATTTGTTTTTCCGAATTGATGCCGATTAGCATCAAAATTTAACCATCACCATGATTGTTCTTATTTGGTTTTTAAAGGGCTTTCCTTTTTCGCCAAAGACAGAAAAAAACAGAGATAAAGAATTATCTTGTTTTTCCAGCTAATTCTTCGGTTTTAATTTTTATAAGCTCATTTTATAACAGGAGAGAAACGCTTGTCAAGGGGGGCTATTATTTTGAAGGCTTGTTTTTCTTGACTTTTTATAGGTTTTCAGCTATGTTTAACCTATAATTCAATTTACCATTTAAATTTTAAATGTATGAAATTTTCCGAAAAACCTTTGGGCGATCAGGGCAATCCCTATGATTTTGAAAAGCGCGCTCGATCCGGCGGCACCGGCAAATTTGGAGAGGATATCCCCTCCGGCGAGGATGAACAAAGTTTTGTTGACGCTTTAAGCGACAGGCTGGAGGCGGAGGCGGAGGCGGAAAAACTCAAAGGCGCGAGGGACAAGGACCCCTATGATTTTCAGGCTTTGGTGCAAAAATTAGTGGACAGTATCGTGAGAGAAAAAAGCGGTCAAAAAGAAAAAACGGAAGAATTAAAAAACCTTTTTGAGAGGACGGAAAAATTCTGGGAGGATTATGACGACATCCTAAGAGAAAAATTGCCGGCAGGCAAAGAGAAAGAGTTGGCCTATAAGGCTTTTCGCCAAGTGGTCGGCGATGTTATCTATTCGGCTGACGAGAAAGGGATTAAGAGTGAGATCGTACCGAAAACCTTAATAAAACAGGTGCGCCCCGGCGCCACTCGCGGCCAGAAGATTTCCTATGATCGCGGTGGCCAGCCGCACATCAAGATAGAAAGACACCCGGCGGCAGCGAAAGGAGAAACGGCCGGGAAAGCGCCTTTGCCCCTAAAAAAAGTGAAGAGATAAGGCAAGCGCCTCGCCCCCTGAAAGGCTTGAGGGCGCCTTAACCATATTTAAGGCCATGCGCATAAAATTCCATCGCGTTGAACGCAAAGAAACCCAGCTTTTCCGGGCTAATGAGCAAATCCGGGTGCCGGAAGTTTTTTTGATTGACGAAAATAATGAGGCGATCGGCCGCGTGCCGACTGCCGAAGCCCTACGCCGCGCCCGTGAGGCCGATTTGGATTTAGTGGAGGTTAATCCTAAAGCCAATCCGCCAGTGGTGAAAATCGTTAATTTGGGTCAACTGAAATATGAACGGGAAAAACAGGCGCATCGGCAGAAGATGCAGCAGAAAAAAGTGGAAACCAAAAATATTCGCCTGTCTTTTCGTATTAGTGAACATGACCTTAGTTTGCGCTTGGCGCAAGCCCTTAAATTTCTGGCCAAAGATAATAAAATAAAGATTGAACTGATTTTGCGCGGCCGAGAAAGGCAGTATCCGCAGAAAGCGGCGGCCCTCATTAACAATTTCGTGGATAAACTGAAAAGTGAAACTAATTTGAACTTGGAAGAGGAGCAAGTCTTGACAAATCAGGGCGGAAGATTTACTATTATATTGATCAATAAAAAAATAAAGAGTGCTCAATCAGGTACCGGCCTGGTTTTTTAAATTTTCAAAATATGTCCAAGATAAAGACCCACCAAGCCACCGCCAAGCGTTTTCGCAAAACCGCCAAGAAAAAATTAAAACAAAGAAAGGGCGGCCAAGACCATTTTAATGCCCGCGAAGCCGGTAAAACCAAGCGCCAAAAGCGTCGCGATATTAATACCACCAAGACTTTGCAAAAAACCATTAAAATGCTGACGCCTTATAATTAATTTTATTTCCCTTTGCTTTTATGCCCAGAGTGAAACGCGGCCTCGGTCACGCCAAGAAGAGACGAAAATTGTTGAAAGCAGTCAAAGGCTATAAATGGGGTCGGAAGAATTTAATAAGATTGGCGAAAACCGCCCGCACCAAGGCCGGCGCGCACGCCTATAGAGGCCGGCGCCAGAAAAAAAGAACCATGCGCGGGCTTTGGCAGATGCGCCTCAACGCTTTTCTCCGCCGAGAAGGCTGGTCTTATTCGCGTTTTATGGGTGCTTTAAAAGCCAACCAGATCATTATTGACCGAAAGATATTGGCTGATTTGGCGGTCAATGCTCCGGTGGTTCTAAAGGGTATTATCGCTAAAATAAAAAAATAACTTATGTTATTTTGGGTTAAAATTGGACAAATAGTTATCGCCGTTTTATTGATGTTGGCGATTCTTTTACAGAACCGCGGCACCGGTTTAGGGGGTGTTTTCGGCGGCGGCGGCGGCGTTTATCTTACCAAACGCGGTTTGGAAAAAAAACTTTTTATCGCGACTATAGTTTTAGCCGTTATCTTCATACTTTTATCTTTAGGCGTTTTCTTCGCGAAAGCCTAAATTGTTGTGAACTTATCTAAATCTAAAATCTTTTTTTACTTCCGGAACTTAAAACAGGCGATCACGCGACGCGGCCGCGCTTTTCCCGTGCCAGCTCAAGACGATATTGATAAAAAATTGGTTTATTCCTTATCGCCGCGCAAAATTCCCTCCGGTCGCCAATTCCGGCATCTGCCCAAATTTTTAAAACCGAAAGAATATTTGGCCGTTAAGATTTGCTTATTGTTGATTATTGTTAATTTAGTTTATTTGGGCATTATTTTCATTAATCGTCATTTGGAATATTTTCCCAAGGCCGGCGGTACTTATACGGAAGGCCTGGTCGGCTATCCCAAAACCATTAATCCTCTTTATGCCACCAATCGCGACGTGGACGCCGATTTAAGCCGTTTAATCTATTCCAGTCTTTTCGTTTATGACGCTGACGGTCGCTTAGCTAACGACCTGGCCGATAGTTATAGCATCGGCGCCGAAGGCAAAGAATATACCGTGAAACTTAAAGATAACGTTTTTTGGCATAATGGCGATCGTTTGACGGCCGACGACGTTATTTTTACTTTTGAGCTCATCAAAAACCCGGCCTATCGTTCGCCTCTCGTTCCGGAATTAACTAATATCAATGCCGAGAAAATCGATGATGAGACGATAAAATTCAGCCTCGGCCAAGCTTATGGGCCTTTTTTGGAGTTGCTGACTTTTGGTATTTTGCCGAAAAACCTTTGGCAAAATATCAGTCCCGAGGCGGCCGCTTTAAACGCTTTAAATTTAAAACCGGTCGGTTCCGGCCCCTATAAGTTCGTTTCTCTTATTAAGGATTCAGCCGGCGATTTAAAGGAATACCATTTAACCGTTAATCTCACTTATTACGGCGCTAAACCTTACCTCACTAATATTATTTTCAAGTTTTTCCCCAGCTATCCCGAGGCCATAAAAGCCTTTAATGATAATCAGCTGGATGGTTTAGGCTATTTGCCCTTTGAATTGCGTTCCAGTCTCTTGGCGCAAAATTCTCTATTCTTGCATGAATTGGTTCGTCCGCAAATCGTGGCCGTTTTTTTCAACCAAAATAAAAACAAAAGCTTGGCCGACAAGGCGGTCCGGGTCGGCTTGGCCGAAGCTTTAAATAAAGATCAGCTTATTAAGGAGGCTTTCGCCGGCGTTTACGTGTCTGCTGACGGCCCCTTACCCTCGTCTAGTTTCGCCTATAACGACGCTTTGACCAAATATAGTTACGATCCCGGCGCCGCTGTGGATACTTTTAAAAATAAACCCTTAAGTTTAGCTTTAACGGTCATAGATAGCGGCAGTAATGTGGCCGTGGCCCAGGCCATAAAAACTTATTGGGAAGATAGCGGCGTTAAAGTTGATTTAAAAATTATCCCCAGCGATCAGGCGGCCAGTATCATTAAGAATCGGGATTTTGAAGTTTTGTTCTACGGGGAAACTGTCGGCGGCGACCCCGATATTTACGCTTTTTGGCATTCTACGCAAACCGGCGCTAACGGTTTGAATTTGGCCGGCTACGCCAACAGCGAGGCGGACAAACTTTTAACGACCGGCCGTTTAAGCGCGGATTTAGACGAACGCTTGGCGGCTTATAAAAAACTGCAAGAAATTATCACGACCGATTTGCCGGCGATTTTTCTCTATTCCCCCACCTATACTTATGTTCAGACCAAGGAGGTGCAAGGTTTTTCCGGCACGGTAGCCGTTAGCCCGGCCGACCGTTTTGCCGGCGTCTCTTTTTGGTATATAAAAACTTATAAAAAATTAGCCTGGTAAGACGAGCTCTTAAACCACGCTATCAGGCTGATTAACTCATAAAACTTAATAATTAACCGTTAACCTTATGTTTGTTAAACACAGTTTAGCTTCCCCGGCCGCGCCGGCGCGGATGTCTTTTCCTGTTCGCCGCCGCCCCGCCTTCCGGACGCTTAAAAAAGAATTTGGCTCGGCCGCCAAGCCCTTACGGATTATTGTTTTAGGCGGCCTAGAAGAAGTCGGCCGCAATATGACTCTAATTGAATATAATCGGGAGATAATTATCATTGACATGGGCTTGCAGTTCCCCGAGGAAGATATGCCCGGTATTGATTTCATTATTCCCAACATCGCTTATTTGGCCGATAAAAAAGATTGGATAAAGGGCGTTATTATCACCCATGGCCATTACGATCATATCGGCGGCATTCCCTACATCATGGGTAAAATCAGCAACCCGCCCATGTTTATGGGCAAAATGACGGCCGGTTTAGTGAGGAAACGCCAGCAGGAATTCAAAACCGCGCCGCCCTTGAAGATTAAAGAGATAGACGAAAACAGCCAACTAAAATTAGGCGCCTCTTTCCAAGTGGAGTTTTTACGCGTTAATCATTCCATTCCCGATTGCTTTTCCGTCATTATTAAAACCGATTTGGGTACTATCGTTCACACCGGTGATTTTAAGATTGATTTTTCCCCGGTCAACGATAAGCCGGCCGACCTAAATCGTATCGCCCAAATAGGCGGCCAAGGCGTCTTTTTTCTTATGGCCGATTCCACCGACGCCACCCACCCCGGTTACCAACTTTCCGAATCGGCGATTGGCGATGAGATTGATAAATTATTTGACAAGATTGTCGGGCGCATTATTATCGGTACCTTCGCCTCGCAGTTAAGCCGCATCCAGAAGATTTTTGACTTGGCGGAAAAATATAATCGCCGCGTCAATCTTCAAGGCCGGAGTATGAATGATAACGTCGCCGTGGCCCATCAGATCGGTTACTTGAAATTTAATCCCCGTATCTTGGTGACGGATCAGGAAATGAACCATTTGCCGGATAATAAAATCCTTATCATCGGCACGGGCGCGCAAGGCGAGGATCGGGCTTTCTTAAAACGAGTCGTCAACGGCGAACACCGGAGCGTCAGTCTAAAACCCGGTGATACCGTCCTTTTTTCTTCTTCGGTTATTCCTGGTAATGAACGCAGTATCGCCAATTTGACTGATATGATTGTTCGTCAAGGCGCGAAAGTTATCAATTACCGCATGCTGGACATTCACGCCGGCGGCCACGCCAAGCAGGAAGACTTGAAATTAATGATTCGGCTTTTGAAACCGGAATACTTCATGCCCATAGAAGCCAATCATTATATGTTGCAAGCCCACGCCGACTTGGCGCAAGCGGCCGGTGTGGCTAAGGACAAAATTTTTGTGGCTGATAACGGTCAGGTGGTAGAAATAAAAAAAGAGGCCAATGGCCGGACGGTGGCGTCTTTAGGCAAAGAAAAAGTGCCAACGGATTATGTTATGGTTGATGGCCTAGGCGTCGGCGACGTTTCCGAAATCGTCCTAAGGGACAGGCGTATGATGGCCGAAGACGGCATGATCGTCATTATCGCCACCATTGACGCCAAGACGGGAGCGATTATCGGCAATCCCGACATCATTTCCCGAGGCTTCATCTATATGAAGGAAAGCCGCGAGCTCATAGAGAAGACGAGAATGAAGGTGAAAAAAATAGTGAAGGACAAAAATCCGATGACGCCGACTGATGACGATTACATTAAGAATAAGATCAGAAACGACATTGGCCAATTCCTCTTCAATCAGACTAAGCGCCGGCCCATGGTTTTGCCGGTAGTGATAAAAGTTTAATTTTTGTTTAAAATTAAATAAAAAAAGCTCTTATGATAAGAGCTTTTTCGTTTGTGTTTAAGTTGTGGATAAAACTATTGACAACGAGTAAATCTTATGGTAAGATAACAGGTCATTTAAAAATTGACTTTTTCATAAAAAGGCCGGCTTAAACGGGTCAGGCACGACAAGCATGGGGATTTTCTTGCTAGGATTTTTCTGGCCCAGGCTAGAAAGTGCCTAGAAGAAATTTTCTTGCCTACCCGTTTAAGCCGGTCTTTTTGCGTCCGCGATTATTTTAGAACTTTCATTTTATTTCAATTAGTCTATTCAAATAATCTCTCTTTACCGACAATAACATTAAGCTTATCTTTTAAAACAGAAAGCTCTATCGGCGTGTTTAAATTGATCACGCCGTCAACGAGAAGTTGAGCTTGAGGGTTAATGATTTTGAATTTCTTGGCGCTTAAAAAACTTTCTTCATTTCTTTTGGCGCGGATGAAAATATCCAAGCGACCGTCATGAGGATTGGATTTAAAGGCCTCGCGCGGATCGCTTAAGAGATTGACGATCTTTACCTCCCCCCGCGCTTTTATTTCTAAAGAGAAATCGTCAATTTCCAAACTCGTATTTAAGGCGGAAATAGTCGCTTGGTTTAAAAAGTGGTGGTTGCCGGCTAAGCCGATGTCAATTTTTTCTACCCGTCTGGCCAAGAGGATATTGCAAGCCTCTTCGGCTTCTTTAATGCCAAAAGAAGTGGCGATGGAATTGTCTTCACCAATAGGAATAAGGCCTAATATGGTCTTTTTTTGAAAATCTCCGTAAACGTCGGTATCAATTATGGCGCCGATGATTTTATTAACCGTTTGATTATTGCCGACGGCGACAATGGTTTTTGCGCCCAATTTTATTTCTCCTTGAATACTACCCTTGATGTTTTTTATTCCGCTTAAACGGATTATTTTGCCGTTCAAACCCAAATCGGTCAGTCTAATTTCCACCCGATTGACGATTTTATTATATTTACTCTTATTTAAATAGTCGTCGTAAATATAGACGTGCATAAAGTTTCTGACCCTTGGCCATTTTTCTCTTCGCCTTTATTTACTCGTTTCCGTCGCCGTTTCTTCTCCTTTCACTTTTTCGCCGCGCTTATGTTCTTCGGCCAGCATCAATAATTGACCGTTGACGGAAGCGCCTTTGGCGATAGAAATCTCTCCGTATTGGACGTCGCCGAAAATTTTGGCCGTGCCGCCAACCGCCAAATAATTTTTCGCCTTAACATTGCCGCGGACTTCGCCATTAATAACCGCGTCTTTGGATTCAATGTTGGCGACAACTCTGGCGCGATCGCCGATGAGGATATTGGCATCGGTCTTTAGAGAGCCTTCCAGGGCGCCTTGAATAATAATACTTCCCTGTCCCTGGAAATTGCCTTTTACTTTTATGGAAGCGCCGATAACGGTTTCCGCGTCCTTGAATTTTTCCAAATTGTTGCCTTTGCTAAACATATGATTATTTTTAAATAAAATCCAGAAAGGGAGCTGATTATGCTATTATTTTAGGTTAATATCGCCGCTTTGTCAAAGAGGCTTAGAGGTTTTAAAATTGAAAAAAATAGGGAAGTATTATAAACTTAAAAGCAGTTTTGAGAGCTAAAGTTAATTGGCTATAATGGTCCCGTTTTTTTGTCCCCATAGTTCAACGGATAGAACGAGAATCTCCTAAGTTCTAGATCCAGGTTCGATTCCTGGTGGGGACACCTAGTTTTAATAGAAATAAATTTTAGTTATTGTCAAGTATTTGACAGAAATATAAAAATGTTATAAC
>Ga0136653_10000892_pt1 | contig 15957 bp, 16 predicted proteins | sample LakKivw275mmetaG_FD_94866 | JGI IMG/M metagenome (GOLD analysis project Ga0136653, IMG submission 94866) | Anoxic lake water microbial communities from Lake Kivu, Rwanda to study Microbial Dark Matter (Phase II) - Lake Kivu water 275m metaG... | ecosystem: Environmental > Aquatic > Freshwater >...
GTGGTTATAAGACTCGCTGAGCCGGCTTGTCGAATTAGCCGGTCCCGGTTAAACCCGAAATCGAAAGCTAAGACAACTACTTTCAAAGCTTGCCTTACAAGCCGCCCGCGGGCATTGTTTTTTAGCGTAATAAAATAAGTTGAGTAGTGTCGGAGCGGGAAGTGGTTCTATTCTAGCTTTTTCCAGACCAAAACCCCGATAATTTCATGGCCTCCTGACAAAATGGGGAGCGTCTTCAAAGTGAGCATATCGGCGTCGGCAGAAAACTCAAATAATCGCACTTGGTCCTGCCCCACCCAGTTAGGGAATAAAGAAGCTTCCACATGATGAACAACCTTTCCATTCTTGTCGTTCACCTGATACGTGCCAAAATATGCCACATATCCTTCAGCGGCCGTCTTGATCTCCTCCAGTGAGCCTCCTTGCATGTCCCCGGAGGCGAACTTGGGACGGCCCGGACGCATGAGCTGGGCAGCCATTCGTCCACCGCCGTCGTAGATGAGAACGCCTGCCGCTTTTTCCCCTAGTGGGTATGTGACTTCGCCATCGGCCGTGCGGAATTCGGATGTCACAAGTTGCCATGTGCCCACAAACCGAGCATCCTTTAGATTGGGCATCATGGCTTTGCTGGGCACTTTAGCCTCGCCCTGCTTCGAAAAGCCGACTGCGCATAGCATTAAGAAAAGAATTATTCCGATCCAAAAAATACGCTCAAAAGGTCGCATTAAGAGCATCGCATTCTCCTTCCTCATCGCCATATCAATTTGTAGCTCCTTAAGCTGCCCCACCTTCCTTCGAGGCAACAGAACCTAATTGAAAAAGTCTCCGTGCAAAGAGAACTGAAAATACCATCCAAGGCACGAGAGACGTGAACGAAAAGATAACACCTATCTTCCCTGCTGTAGATGGTATAAGCATTAATATACCCGCCAGGATTCCCCAATAAGCGGTTACTTTGCTAAAGATTTTGCTCCGTAGCATCACAACAGCGAAGATCAAAAGGGCAAAGGCATTAAGGACGTAATATACATTGAATGCAGTGCCTTTGAAAACGGCAAGCATCGTCTGTCCTGCTGCAAGGAGCATTGCTCTTTCAGCGCCGATCGTTGTAGCTCTGAATTGATTGCTTAGGGAAAGCATCTCGAATGCCGTATTTGATGGATAATAAGATGCCAACCCTACTAGACCAAACGACAAAGCAATAACAACAGCGTACTTGTTAGTTTGTTTTAATGAAGCATAAAAAGCAAGATAGATAAGGATCATAAAAACATTGTCAATTATATAAAAAAAATCAAGACTGAGGAGTCCAAGGAATGGATTCTTTTGAAATAAGGTGAACCAGTCGTTCACGGCAGTTGGTGGCGGCCATTTGAAATAAACAAAACCCTGGATGGGAATAAATACGAGCATGATCAGGGCAACTACTGCACCAATTCTATAAAGAGGCTTCCATGCTGAATCTATAGTTTTAGTATTTATAGTTTGATCTATCATTTTTATTCTCCCTTCCATTTTTTACATGTTGCAGCCTGTATTTTCGCCCAACGGCCAGTTTCACCAGACGCGAGGCCCGCGACGCGACGGGCCGAGCGTACGGTGTAGGCGGTTGTTGGGAACCTACTTTCGCCGTCGCTCGCTGGCACGGTCAGTCGCACCGTACCCCAGAACCTTGGCGATTGCCGTAATGGTATTCCAGTTGCGAGTCGTGGCCCGCACGCCGAAGAGCCGGTCGATCTCGCCGAGATAGCCGATGGCCTTCATCTGGCGCCGGTATACGCCGAAGACGAACCGGCGCTCTGTCGCGAGGATCCTCAGCAGCCACTCGCCCCTCGCTGGAAAGCTAGCCGGTATCGATGGGTTCGAGCCGGGGCTTCGGGATAGAACGCTCACGAAGCGGACCACGTCGCGTCGCACGGGTTGATGAGCGAAATGACGCTGAGCCATCAGCCGAAGAATGTCCCGTCCGTGACAGATCATAACCTCGGCATCAAAGGGAAGCCTGCGTGTTAGTTCGGCGCGCAGTCTCGCCTGCGTGACCGGTTGCCGGATTACGAAGGTGCCCGCCGCGCCGATGTTGACGACATCGAGGTCTGCGAGCTCCTTGGCGAGCATGGAAGGTCGGAAGGATCTGTGACCGCCGACGTTGACGCCCCTCAGAAAAACCACAAGCGCCATAAGTGTCCTCTCGAAAATTGAAGTCTTATCTTAAAATTGTGCATATTATATTATAAGTCATATATTCAACGGCCGTAATATCTGGCCAAGAGGGATCAACCCTCGCGCCATGCCAAGCGGCTCGAGGAGTGGGCCGAGCGCAAAAAAAATTCCTTCTATGATGACGTGATGCATGGGGTATTTGCTATTTTCTTCTCCTTTCTTCTTTTCTCCTCTCTTTGGGTCTTGTGGACGATCCTTCTATCCGTGCCCTTGGCTCGAAGGCCAGGTCCGCGATCTCCACCTCCACCAGGACCGCCAGATATTTCCCAAACCCGGGAATCTTCCGGATGAGCTGAGTCTCCCGGATCTGCTCGTAGAGTTTGTCGACAAGCGCCGTCGACTCCTCGATCCTCGTCTTGAGATGCCGGTACGTTTTGAGCAGAGCCGCGATAAGGCTTCTCTCCTCCCGAGACAGATCCAGTGCCAGGAGCATCTTCTGGCCTTTGACCGAGAAGATGTTCGTCTCCCTGGCCGCCTCCTGCCGTACCTCTTCCTTTTACTGCGCTAGAAACGCATGGACCCGATTCTTCAGCGCCGTCATCGCGCTCACATAGAAAGCCCTCTGCCGCAAGACCCGCTGGGCCTGCCGGTTCTCCTAAGACCGCCGATAAACCTCGGGCACCATGTTCATCCGCAACAGATGGGCCAGCACCCCAGAGTCCCGCTTGTCCGTCTTGATTTGCGCCCGCCCGATCGCCTTCACCTCATGCGGATGGACGATCTTGACCGCCATCCCCATCTCCTCCAAAACATCCACCATCGTGCAGCTCGAACGCCCCGTCTCGATGACCGCTTCCATCGCTTCCAAACCTTCAAGAAACTTTTCGATCTCGGACTGAAGATTGGCAACCCGGCCGGATCGAAGCACTTCGCCCGCTTTATCCATCACCGTCAGATGCGAATATTGACGATGATGGTCAATCCCGACATAATTCATTTGTGTGCCTGCTCACAAGACAGCTTCCTGCGGGGGAGTCTGTCAAACTCCCCGAGGAGGTGCATCACATCATCATGTTACCTATACAAGGTTGATGCTGATAAAATAGCCTGACTAAGATTAGCGAACCTAAACAGATAACCATCTTAGGTGCAGGACCGGCTGGCCTGGCTGTGGGCTACTATGCCCAGAAGAACGGCATCCCCTATAAAATTTATGAGGCCCTCAGTCAGATAGGAGGGGGTGCAGTGACCATAAAATGGGGAGATTTCCTTTTTGATTCAGGAGCACACCGCTTCCATAATCTCTATCCCGAAGTAACGGAAGAACTCACTGGGCTACTGGGAGATGATTTTAAAAAAATCAACGTACCCAGCCAAATCTATCACCATAAAAAATTGATTGATTTTCCGCTTTCTCCCTTAAATCTGATAAAGAATCTAGGAGCCGCTGAATTTTTCAAGGCAGGATGGGAGCTCTTGAGCGCCGGATTAAAGAAGAAGCCGGTGAACCAGGATTTTGAAAGTTTTGCCTTACGTATCTATGGCAAGACCGTCGCTGAATATTTTTTGCTAAGCTATTCCGAGAAATTGTGGGGCAGGCCCGCGGACGAACTTTCTTTAGATATCTCAGGAAGACGGATGAAGGGGCTGACCTTTAAGACTTTTATCCTGGAAACTATACGAGGGAAAAAAACAAAGACCGAACACTTGGATGGTTCGTTTTTCTATCCTAAAACCGGTATCGGGGCTATCTCAGAAAAGCTAGGGGAATTCTGCGGCAGAGATAATATTCTAAGAAATGCAAAAGTAACGAAAATTTTACATGATGAAAAAAATATTTGCTCAATGGAAATCAATGCAAACAAGAGGATAACAGTCAATCTGCTTGTAAATACCTTACCCGTTAATCTCTTTCTAGGTATGCTTGAGCCAAGGCCTCCAGAGGAAATTATGCTTTTAGCAGAGAGTCTCAGTTTCCGTGATTTAATATTGGTGGCTATTTTCTTAAATCGGGATTCAGTCACTAAGAACGCCACCGTTTACTTTCCCGAAGCAGGTTTTCCCTTTACTAGAATTTACGAACAAAAAAACAGAAGCGCCTTTATGTCTCCGGTGGGCAAAACTTCTCTGGTGGCAGAGATCCCCTGTTCTAAAGGGGATAAGCTTTGGAATAAACAAGATCATGGATTAATCCAGATGGTTTCTCAGTGTCTCATTCAGATCGGTTGGATAAAGGAAGAACATATTCTAGGCGCAGAGACCAGAAGGATGCCTTATGCTTATCCTATTTTGGAGTTGGGTTACCAAGAAAAAATTGAAAAAATTAGCGCTTACCTTAGCCGTTTTAACAACCTTAGACTTTCCGGAAGAAACGCCAGATTTGTCTACGCCCATATCCACGATATTATGAAATCCGGCAAGGAAATTATTGAAAGGGAGGCTAAATGAAGCCATTTGTTTTTTCGAGCCTTCAACGGGTATACCCGCACTTGAGGTCGCTATACCATCGACTATCTTATGCTATGCCCGATGGCTACGCCCTGCCGTTCTATACGATCCGTTTTGAGCTGACTTATCGATGCAATATTAGATGCCGGATGTGTTTTATCAGCGAATATCTGCGCCGCTATAACCTCTTGAGTATTCACTCTTCCGAAGATGAGTTGACGACAGAGGAAATTGCCAGGGTGATTAAGCAGATGCCCTACAGGAAGTCCCTTGCCATCTTAACCGGCGGTGAGATTTTTATCCGTGATGATATCTGGGAGATCCTGGAACACGCCACTCAACGCGTATTTTGCGTATTGGGGACAAACGCCACTATGATCAATAAGGAAATGGCTGAAGATCTGATAAAGCTAGGGGTGATCTCCCTTTGGATCGGTCTGGACGGCGCGGAAGAGAGGCATGATTTTATGAGAGGAGAAAAGGGAGCATTCAAAAAGACAACAGAAGGGATACGCATTATTCAGGATGCTAAGCGCAGGCTGGGTAAAAACTATCCGATCATCAATACTTTTACGGTGATGGCCAAAGAAAACATAGGGGACCTGACAAAAGTTGCCGATCTCACCGAGCAGATGGGGGTAGAGAAGTGCTTTATCGAAATTTATGATACAGCTCTGGATAGGTTTGGAGGGGAATTAAGTCAGCAATTTCCTCAAGGGAGGCAGCGGGAGCGTTATCTGATGGATGAAGAGACATTAAAGGTCCTTCGCCAGCAATTAGAAAGCATAAAAAAACTCCCCTTCCGGGGAACGGAATTCCGGACTCTGCCGCATGAGTTTAATCTCGAAGAGATTATTAACTATTACCGGCCGGGCTTTACCCTGCCTCAGCGTATCTGTACAGTGCCCTGGTGGTTAATGCGTATCTCGCCAAAAGGGGATGTGTATCCTTGCTATAATTATCCCGTGGGAAATGTGCGAAATCTTTCTCTGCGTCGGATTTGGCAGGGCAGGCCTTATCAGGAATTCAGAAAGGTAATGAAAAAGGGTGTTGTGTCAGCCTGCTGCGGCTGTAACTACCTGCAATCTAACCAGCGCAGTGCATAAATCCCGATGTCTATCGACTTTAAAAGCAAAGATTTCTTTTATCCGCTGTCCATTCTGAAGTTCAGGTCATTTTTAGAAAAGAGCCAGTGGTCTAAAAAGGAAAGGTTAGAAGAATATCAATTAAAAAGACTACAAATAATCTTAAAGCAGGCCTACGAAAAAGTCCCCTATTATCAAAAGTTATTTCGCGAATCAGGGATATCTCCCACTGATATAGCAAGCCTGGAGGATCTTAAAAAAATCCCCTTGCTTAGTAAAAATGACCTCAGAAAAAATTTTAAACGACTAACCGCAGATAATGCGCTAAAGTTTAAGCCCTATCTTTGCCGTACTTCAGGAACCTCAGGAGAACCTTTACAGTTTTATCTGGATAAGCCTTCGAATATATTGGAGTTTTGCTACTATTGGAGATACTGGTCTTGGGCCGGTTACAGGCTGGGTTCGCCCTTTGCCGAATTTTCCATACACCACTTTCTCAATCATAATTTAACAGAGATCTACCATTACTCAAGATTGATGAACCGCTTGATTCTTAATTCTACTCAGGTTTCTTATGAAAATATGGACAAGTTTATCGGAGCAATAAAAAAATACCGTCCTTTATTTTTAAAAGGCGCTCCCGCGACCCTCTATGTTTTTTGCCTTTTATTGGAAAAAAGAGGCTATTCGGACCTTTATTTTGAGGCGGTTTTTAGTACTGGAGAGATTCTTTTACCCGTGCAAAGGGAAAAGATTGAAAGGGTATTGCATTGTAAAATCTTGGATTCATACGGGCACATGGAAAGGACGGTAGCGATCTCTCAATGTCCAGAAGGCGCCTACCACATCCATTCTGAATATGGCATTTTAGAGGTAGATAAAAACGAATACTTCTCAAGCGAAGGGAATATTGTCGGTCAGATTATCGGAACCGCCCTGCATAATTTTGCTATGCCTTTAATCAGATATAAAACTACAGATTTAGTAGAAATTGACCCTGCTCAAAAGGAGTGCCGCTGCGGGCGCTCTCTGCCGATGATTAAAAGTATCTGCGGCAGGGGCCAGGATATCATTATTACCAAAGACGGACACTTTATCACCAATCTCTTTGTTTTTTTTGAGTTTTGGAAAGGGATTCTCTGGTTTCAGTTGATTCAGGAGGAGCTTGATAAATTCAGCTTAAATCTGGTTAGGGGGCCCGATCTAGAGGAGAAAAGCCTCAAGATAAAAGTAGCGGAGCTAAAGAATATCCTAGGCAGGCAGGTTTCTTTAGATTTAGAGTTTCTTAAGCTGGAGGAGATAACTCCTGGCAGCCTTAAGTGTCGGCCGATTATTTCCCGCTTGGATCTCAATAAATATATCTAGCGAATCCTATCCGCCCGCCGAGGCCGGGTCTCGAGTTCGTGATTCTTGCCCAGGGCCGGGATATCCTCTTTTTGTGAGGTGGCCTTTCTTTTCTTGACAACTCCCAAACGCTCAACTATCCTCATTGTCGAGAGCAAGACGGGATTTCAAGACAAGACGGGGTATGTGGCTATGACCCGCCGAAAAACGAATTTCCTATCCGTAGAGGAGGTAATAAATGAAAAATGAGGATTACAGACAATCCCTGGAAAAAATTATCTCAGGAAATTCCCAGGTACGCCAGCAGGCAGTAGAGAACTTAATCAATGCCAATGATAAAAAAATTTCAAAACTACTTATACCTGAGTTCAAAAATGAGAATCGAGAAGTGCGGGCTGCTATCCTTAACGTCTTAAGAAAGACTGTCAATGAAGACGTTGTGCAGGTATTAATTAACGCACTTGAGGAAAAAGACAAAGATATCATTATGGGAGCCGCCATTGAATTGGGGAGAATTAAGGATAAGCGAGCTATGCCTTATCTGATGAAAACGCACAAGAAGAGCAAGGATTTTGATGTACAGCTTGCAGCAATATGGGCTTATGATCCAGGTGGTAGGGATTGGGCAGGTGGAGAGTTAATCCCCGAGAGTTTCGCTTACTGTGCCGCTTGTTCAAAAGGCTTGACCCCATTTCCTGTAGCTGGAGGTAGCTGGTCAGGTACCATGGTTGAATACATGAATATGCCTCAAATTGAACCCCATCATGGTCTCGTATGTGAAGGTTGCCAGAAAATATTTTGTCCCGTTTGTTTAGGAAATAAAGCCACTGAATTAGGCGTAAGAGAATTTGTATGTATCGAATGCGGGTACAAACCCATAAAAAAAATCTTTCGCTAAAATGTTTCATAAATCCTTCAAGCCCTTCGGGTCGTAGGGCGTGAATGTACAGCAGTAGAGTCCTTCCGCGGCCAGGGCGAGCATGAACTCCGGTTGACGTTTTCCAGCCTCGAATCCATCTTTCGTTGACGCCCTAATAATCTCAGCGTATATTTTTATCAGCGAGGGAGGCGTCCATTATGACCGACAGAACATCGATAAGGAAGGGAAAGCTTCTCGGTATCCAGTTGCTTTTCGCGGCGATTATGGCGGGGACCCAAGGGACCCCGGCGGCTCAAGAGTCCTTCCCCGACATGCCTACATATAACATCTTCGCCGAAGAAGAACTCCAGCGGGATTTCTTGAGAATAGAGTACAAAGAGCCGCTCGACCGGCCGGAGCTCGGATTTCTGCTTCTCGTCCCCAAGGCTTGGGAGGAAGTCCCGTTGACAATCTCCCGCGAACATCTCGAGCACGATGACGATAATATGATCTCGCTTGCCTTGCTTAGATCTCCGGAGAGGGAAGCGCAGATCGAAATCGCCTATATCCGCGTGCCCCCGACCGTCGCTCTCGAAAAATGGGCCCGTGCCTACCTGGAAGGCAACAATCTTGAAATCCTCCATTTCCAGACGGGCGCTTTTTCCGGACGCCAGGTCTTCGACGCGCTGCTCAATGCCCAGGGCGAGTATACGGTCAGGATGACCATTTCGCGGCATGGGGATAAGATCTACATCGTGAGCGGCTCGGCTCCTGCTTCCCGCTACGAGAAATACATGAAGGTTTTCGGACTCGCCGTCGTATCCTTACGCAAACTCTGATCCCGTCCACAATCGGGAATCTATGAAAAGATCGAGCGGGCTGAGGAATTGGGTGATCGTGGTCGAGCTCGATGACGTCGTGCCTCGCCGCGACCCCGCCAGGCCCAATCTCTACGTGGGCCTCACGATCGAAGAGCCGGCGATCCGGTATGAAAGGCTCAAAAGGGGATATGGCCCGGCCTGGCTGGGAGGGCATTTAATCAGGCTTCGAGACGATCTCCTTTCCGGTCCCTTTCTCCGCCGGGACGAAGCCAGGCTTGAATGCCGGATGGCCATCGGGTGCCTCAAGAGCGAAGGGTACACGGTCAACCGCGACACGCGGGTCTGGACGGTCTATGTGATCGAGATGGATTCGAACTGTTGCGAGGATCCCGGGAAAGGGTTTATGTATGTCGGCGAGACTTCCAAGAGTCCCGCAGAGCGATACAAGGAGCATATCAAAGGCAAGAGGAACAAGCGCGGCCGGCTCTATTCACGAACGGTCCGCAAATACGGCCAGCGCCTGCGCATGGACCTAGCACCTGAAGTCCGGTATTACGACGGAGCCTCCTCGAAAGCTGCCGAGAAAAGGTGGGCCCGGAAGTTGAAGGACGAAGGCTACAAGGTTGTGGGAGGGCACTGAATTTTAAAAACTCCAACTGAACTTCGAACGTCTTGCCCGTGAGTTTGTTAAGTTGATGTCCCCCGGAGTTGCCGTCGCCTTGGTACTCGGCTACAACCCTCCCATCTCTTGGGATAAAAATGCCGGATCGAATTGATATAGACCGGTCCCTTGAAAGGTGGCATTCTCTCCGCGTACGGCTAAGAATTCAAAAGGGGATCCTGATGTTTTATAGAGAACGGCTGAGGCAGTTGCTGCCAACAAGAAGAATCCAATTCAAGTATAAAGCAAGATTTTTTCTTCATTGGGTGAGATTCTACTCCATATAATATCATTGCAACCCAACGCCGTGGCGTTAACCCGCAGCGCGCAAGCGTCGTCGGGTCCAAAGCCTTGTTAGGCCGAACTGGCCCACGTGATTCCTGATGAGCATACTGGTTGCCGCCTCTAACGGTATCTCTACCATAACCGTGGGAAGAACCGACCTGTTCTCCTCTGATACTCGACATAGGGCTGCCCGAAACTGTCAACCATCAGCTTCTCTTCATACCGAATGATGTAATGCCATACCGGATGCAGCAGTATCGCCCAAATAATGAAAACGTAGCTGTTTAAGTACACCGCAAGCCCAAAGTTGAAGATCGAAAGAAACGCGGCGTAGAGGGGATGGCGGACATACTTGAATGTCCCTCGCGTCGAGAGCTTGTTGCCTCTTTCTGAGGCAGGCAATGATCTTACGCTCCATATGATGATAGCAAGCGTCATAAGAACAGCTATGATGAACACGGAGTTCAGAATGAGCTGACTCTCTATCAGTGGAGCCGGGTCTATTTGTTCATTAAGCATGTACGCGATGAAGAACAATACGAGGCTTATCAGCAATCCAGCCGGGCCACTTCCGAATATCTTGCTGAAAGCTGATGGGTGTGTGCTCATAATGAATAAGCGTTCCACCTCTATTATAATGAAATTTACGAATTCTCAAAAACACGACAACAACCGCCGTAAAAAAAACGTCGGAAAGTTCCTGGATCATCCGGCGTCGAATGGCGGCTTTTAATATCCGCTTGGGAAACTTTCGTTTTGCATCGATCCCATGGCCGTAGATTTCAGGCCGAGCGCAAAAAAAATTTCTATACAAAGCCCCCGTCTCGGATTATTATCGTCGGCTGGAGAAGAAAGGACGATCGCATGAAACTGAGGAAAGGTCTTTTACTTTTTGTTCTTGTTCTTGCATTCACGGCTTCGGTTGTGTTCTGCCAGGACGGTCCGGCCGCGAAAAATCCAGGGGCGTTTCAATTCCAGATTTCCTTTTCGCCCGCGGCTCATCCCGGCCCGGTCACCGGCCGTGTCTATGTCATCGTTTCCAAGGACGGCGGCCGGGAACCGCGGCGTCAAACCGGGTTTGATACCGCCACCGGGATCCCGATCTGGGGGAAAAACGTTGAGGCGCTCAAAGCCGGGGAACCCGCCTCCATCGATGAAAATGTCTTCGGGTTTCCTCTGGAGAGCATCAAAGATATAGCGGCGGGGGAATATCATGTCCAGGGTTTTATCAACATCTACACGGAGTTCAAGCGGTCGGATGGACATACCCTTTGGATGCACAACGACCAGTGGGAAGGGCAGAGATGGAACCTCTCGCCCGGCAACCTGTACAGCGCCGTGAGCAAAATCTTTGTCGACCCGGGCGAGGGAAAAACGATTTCACTGGTCTGCGACCAGGTCATCCCGCCCGTCGAAATCCCGCCGGACACCGCCTACGTCAAACGGATCAAGTTCAAGAGTGAAATTCTGACCAAGTTCTGGGGACAGCCTATCTATTTGGGGGCGACGGTCCTCCTCCCGGAAGGGTATGACAGCCATCCTGACGTCTTCTATCCGGTCTGTTATAACCAAGGGCATTTTTCTTTGCGCGCTCCGCATGGATTTGCCGAGGGCAATCCGTTCTATAAACAGTGGACATCGCCGAATTTTCCGAGGATGATCGCCGTCACCTTTCAACACCCCTGCCCCTATTACGATGATTCGTATGTCGTCAACTCGCCCAATGTCGGGCCCTACGATGATGCCATCATGCAGGAGCTCATCTCTTATGTCGAAGAGCATTTCCGCATCATCCGTCAGCCCTACGCCCGGGTGCTCACGGGCGGCTCGACGGGAGGCTGGATCTCCCTGGCCATGCAGATCTTCCATCCAGAGTTCTTTGGAGGGACCTGGTCCCTATGCCCTGATCCGGTGGATTTCCGGTACTATGAATTGATCAACATTTATCAGGACGAAAACGCCTACTATCGGAATCATAATTATATTCAAACCGAGCGCCCCGAGGCCCGCGACCCGGACGGCCAGGTGTGGCACACCGTCCGTGACTCCTACTATTATGAGTGGACTCTTGGGGACAAACACAGAAGCGGGAATCAGTGGGCCATCTGGGAGGCCGCTTACACTCCCATCGGCGAGGACGGGTACCCCAAGCCCCTCTGGGACTGGAAGACGGGAAAAATCGACCATGAAGTCGCGGAACAGTGGAAGAAATACGACCTCCGGTATTATCTCGAAACCAACTGGTCCTGGCTGGGGCCGAAGCTGGCTGGGAAGCTTCATATCTATGTCGGCGATATGGACACGTTCTACTTAAACAACGCGGTCGTTTTGCTCGAAAACTTCCTGGAAAAAACGAAAGAGCCTTACTATGCCGGAGTGGTCAAGTACGGGGACAGGAGGCCGCACTGCTGGGGCCCGAACGCCGCCGAGCTCTACCAGCTTTTCAAAGAGCATATCTTGAAAAACGCGCCGGCCGGCGAAAACACGTCGGCCTGGAACTATTGAGCCGCCGGCTGAGAGGCCCCGCAGGGGCATGATGTCCGGAGCAAAAGCCTCGGGCGTTTTGCCCGGCGGCTTCTGCCCAAGATACGGGCCTTTAAGATCAGAGACATCTTCTGCCCGGGCGTTGATCCCGCAACCCGTCAGGGAATAAGACGACCAGGCCCGGGCCGATCGCCCCGCGCTTGAAAACAGTTGTCATCGCGGAGTACCAAACAGCCATCGCATGCCTCTTGTGAAAGCGGAGGGGAAGATGCTCCGGTGATGCTCGCCTTCGGGGATCTCGGAAGTGAACCGGAACCCGGCGTATTTCCGCCCGGTCAGAGTCCGGATCATCCGCTCGGTCGTTCGGACCATCTGCTCGGATTCATCTCTTCCTGTCGACAGGAAGACGGCCGCGTTGAGAGAGGCGTTTGTCTCGGCGAATTCTTTTTCGTAATCGAAGATGAGGTCGTTGGCGTACCACAGCGAGGGGCTGACGATCAAATACCTGGAAAAAAGGAGGGGATGCTTGAAGAGGGCGTAGGCGCAGAAGAATCCGGTTATCGAGTGGCCGACGATCGTTCGGTCTTCCGGCTGCGTCCGGTAATTCCGGTTAATGAAGGGGATCAATTCGGTCTCAAAGAACTGGATGAACGGCTCGACGCCCCCGCCGTGCCGGTACAGCTTCGTCGTCGGCGTGCTGTCCCGGTCCCGCTTGGTGTAATAATCGTTCTCTTCCGTGTTGTAGGCGATCCCGACGACGAGAACCTTGGGAATATCCCCGTTTTTGATCAGGCGTTTGACGATATAAGACGCGCAGCCGAAGTTGCATTCGGCGTCCAGGACATAAATGACGGGATAGCGGGCGCTTTCCTTTTGATAATCAGGGGGAAACCAAACGTCGATCTCGTATGTCTGATCGACGTGCTTTGAGGCCAGGAACCGTCGTTCCGTATCGCGAATCTCGACCCGCCCGGCAGGCGCGGATTGGGCCACAACGATTATCGGACCGGTAAAAACGGCAGCGATAAGAATAAAAACAGCGATGACCGGCCGCCTCATTTCTTTCTCAGCTCCTCCAGGGTTTTCAGGATAAGAATTTACTTTTCCGTGCCGCGTCCGAATCGGCTCGCTTTGAGCTGGGAATCACGCCTTCCCCTCAAAGAAAGGAGGATATCCCGGCCGCAGGCGTGTGTCAAGAACACGAAACGGAATAGCCCGCCCCCTCAACATAAGTTCTTGACATATAGCCAATGTTGGGAATAGGATGCTTGCGTAAGGGGGGTTAGTTTCAACGTAAAATCTTACGGCTGTGCGCCGAGTTTATTAAATCAATTAAGGGGGAATTTTTTCTAACCAGGAGGAGCGAGGTGATTAAACAAGATTGGATGGGGATGAGGGGGGCTTTAACTCCGCCGAAAAAGCGGCTTAAATTCATCCCGGGGAAAATGATTCTTCGGATTCGGGAAACCGCGGTCAGGCCTTGCCTTGGATCAGCCTCCTTGAAAATACAGGCTTCAGAGGCCAGGCTCTTGCCCGAGACCCTGGCGCGTCCTCTCGAATATCTTCGGAATAACGCTGGCTTGAAGGACGTCGTCCCGATCTTCTCGGCCCGACGAATGAACATTTTGAGATCGGCCGTATCCGGGGTGAATAGGGCCAAAATCTCCATGCTGTCGAGCGTTGCGGACTCGGTGAGCGAGCAGTTAGCTGGCATCAGTGTCGCCTCCCTCGATCCGAAGAAAGTCACGCCGAAACTCATTAATCAGATCGGCGCCTCAAGCGGAGTGGAGTTCGCCGAACCGATGCCGGCCCGCTGGCTGGCCGCCGTGAAGGCCGACCCGAAGCAGAACCTCCAGTGGGGGTTGCGGGCGATTAACTGGTTTGAAGCTGACCTGCCCGATGCCAGCCAGATCCGGGTCGCGGTCCTCGATACGGGAATCGATAAGAATCATCCGGACTTCAAAGGTCTCGGCCTCGTCTATCACCACGACGGCCTCAAGGCCCAGGATATCGTCGGCCACGGAACCCATGTCGCGGGGATCATCGCCGCCCGCGCGAACAACGGAATCGGCATCGCCGGAGTGGCCGATTGCCAGCTGTGCGTCTGGAAAATATTCCCCGACGCTCCTGCCTACGGCGATTTTTACGTTGACGGCGAGCGGTATCTCCAAGCACTCAACGCCGTCGTCGACGAGCAAGTGAAAATCGTCAATCTCAGCCTTGGGGGCACGGCATCCTCGACGACCGAGGAAATTCTTTTTCGCCGACTCGATGAGAAAGGGATCGTCGTCGTCGCCGCGATGGGAAACGAGTACAGGGACGGGAGTCCCACGGAGTATCCGGCCGCATATCCCAACGTCTTCGCCGTGGGCTCTATTGCCGAGAATCGGAAGCGTTCGGATTTTTCCAATACGGGAAAACATATTCAGATGGTCGCCCCGGGATCCAATATTTTATCGACCGTTCCCATGAGGAGTTCGGCGTATCGAGATGAAACAGAGTATGTGTCCTGGAGCGGGACGTCAATGGCTACACCCCATGTTGCCGGCGCGGCGGCGCTCATCGCCGCCAAATATCCGGGAATGTCGGCGCAAGAGATCAAAAAAAGGCTTCGGGAGACGGCCAAAAAGCTGCCGGCCATGAATAAACGCGACCAGACTTCCTCTTACGGCTGCGGTTTATTGGACCTGAAGAAAGCGCTATAATAAGCGGGAGATGAAGCTGCAGTTTAAATTCAAGGAAAGAGTCAGCCCGGAAGCGCGGGAAAAGCTTACCGATAGACTGAGCGCGAAAGGCGCGAAACACATTCGACAGCTTTTCCCGGATGCTGAGGACGAAGAACTCGCATCCATCTACATTCTAAATATCGAAACAGCGAAAAAAAGCGCTCAACTGAAGAAGATATTGGGGACTTCAAAGGACATCGAGTTTGTCGAGGAGGAGGTCCGCCGAAAGCTCGTGTGATAAACGGGCCTTTGTCTTAACAGGCGAACCGAGGCCGGCTTCCAATAGCCCCGAGGAGGCTGGCATGAAAAAGTGAGCCAATCTTCCTCTCCTTAACGATTGATTTTCTTAGGCTTTGGTGTTATTTTTCTCCCAACGGATAGGAGGGAAGAAGGGGCATGAAGTGTCCCGGTTGCAAAACCGATAATCCCGACTCTTCCCAGTTTTGCGGAAGTTGCGGAGCTCCGCTCGGCGAGTCCGCCGGTCCTGTGGGCTCCCTGACGAAAACTCTTGAAATTCCCGCCCAAGTTCTGAAGCCGGGGACCCTCGTCGCCGGCAAGTATCGGATCGTCGAAGAGATCGGCCATGGGGGAATGGGGATCGTTTATAAGGCCGAGGATGTCAAGCTCAAGCGGTGTGTCGCCCTGAAGTTCTTGCCTCCCCATCTCATGGACTCGCCCGAGCTTAAGGAGCGGTTTCTTATTGAGGCCCAGGCTGCCGCGGCCCTATCTCATCCCAATATCTGCGTCATCCACGAGGTCGGGGAGGCCAAAGGCCGCCCTTATATCGCCATGGAGTATGTGGAAGGCGAGACGCTCCGGGACAAGATCAGGAAGGGGCCGCTGAAGACCGAGGACGCCCTTCGTATCGCTGTCCAGATCGCCGCCGGCTTGGGCGAAGCCCATAACAAAGGCATCATCCATCGGGACGTCAAGAGCGCCAACGTCATGGTCACGAACAATGGCCAAGCCAAGGTCATGGACTTCGGGCTGGCCAAGCTTCGGGGTGGGTCATCGCTCACAAGGAGCCAGACGACGTTGGGCACGGTATCCTATATGTCACCTGAGCAGGCGGGGGGTGATGAAC
>Ga0136653_10000895_pt1 | contig 15940 bp, 12 predicted proteins | sample LakKivw275mmetaG_FD_94866 | JGI IMG/M metagenome (GOLD analysis project Ga0136653, IMG submission 94866) | Anoxic lake water microbial communities from Lake Kivu, Rwanda to study Microbial Dark Matter (Phase II) - Lake Kivu water 275m metaG... | ecosystem: Environmental > Aquatic > Freshwater >...
GAGGCTAATCATATTTGCCGCATCACAAAGCGCCTTATCCGGATCAGCATGCACTTCCAGAAAAATCCCGTCGCAACCGAAAGCGGCCGCCGCGCGCGCCAAGGGCGCCACAAACTCTCTCTGCCCGGATGAAGAGTCTCCCTTGCCGCCGGGGAGCTGAACGCTGTGCGTAGCGTCATAAATTACCGGGTATCCGAAAGAACGCATAATCGCCAGCGCCCTGAAATCCGTAACCAGATTATTGTATCCGAAACAAACCCCTCTTTCGGTAAGGATTATCTTTTTATTCCCCGCAGACTCAACTTTCCTGATGATAGGCTGCATATCCCACGGCGCCAGGAACTGACCCTTTTTGATATTCACCGCTTTCCCAGTCCTTGCCGCTGCCACTACAATATCCGTCTGACGGCAAAGAAACGCCGGAATCTGGATAATGTCTAATACTCTCGATGCCTCAACAATCTCTTCTCGGCAGTGTATATCGCTTAACACCGGGATTTTAAATTTATCTTTTACCATACGCAAAACTTCCAGCCCCTTTTTTAGGCCCGGGCCGCGGTAAGATTCGACGGAAAGGCGGTTTGCTTTATCAAAACTGGATTTAAAGATAAAAGGAATCCCTATGCCGGAAGTAATCTCTTTAATCCTGCCGGCAGCTTCCAGGCAGGCACTCTGCGATTCGATTACGCATGGCCCGGCAATTAAAACCGGTTTATTTTTCTCTCCTAAAGTAATATTAGCTACTTTGACCTGCTTCATCAGCTTCCTCTCGTCCTTCACCCGTCCTGCCGCCGCTGTGCAGATATTCTCTAACCTTTTCTAAGTCCTCAGGCGTATCCACCCCGATCGTGTCATACTTAGTCTCTACTGTCTTTATCCGCAAACCCTCTTCAATAACCCGAAGCTGCTCCAGGCGCTCCACCTTCTCCAGGTATGAAACCGGCAGGTTCTTATAGGTAAAAAGGAAATCTTTCGTATAGGCGTATAACCCGATATGCTTGAAATAAACCGGCAATTTTACGTCGGAATTTACCGCCTTATAAGGTATGGGGAGGCGGGAGAAATATATCGCAAAATTATTCTTATCTATCGCTACCTTGACTATATTCGGGTCATTTATCAGGCGGGGGTCGTCTATCGCCTTGATTATCGTTGACATCAAAAGGGTATTGTCCTCCAATAGCGTGCGCGCTACCGCATCTATCATCGTAGGGTGTATCAGCGGCTCATCCCCCTGAATATTGACTACGACCTTCGCCTCAATAGGATTGACTACTTCGCAGATCCTGTCCGTACCGCAAAGATGTCCTTTGGAAGTTAAGACTACTTTTGCGCCGAAACCCCGGGCAGCAACAGCTACCCGCTCATCATCACAGGCAACGATCAGATCATCCAGTTGATGCGCCTGCTTTGCCCGTTCCCAGACATGCTGCAGCATGGGTTTACCCATGATATCAGCCAGGACCTTGCCTTCAAACCTGGTGGAAGAAAATCTGGCGGGGATCACTCCGATAACGTCCATTTTTTTCCTGTTTTATCTCTTTAGGCTGATTTAATTCTTTCTAATAATTCCTTGCGGGTGACAGCCGCAGTGCCCAGCTTACCGACAACTATGCCGGCGGCAAAGTTAGCGATATGCGCGGCCTCAAGTTTAGCTGCCCCTACCGATAGGCCGAGCGTGAAAGTAGCAATTACCGTATCTCCGGCCCCCGAGACATCAAATACCTCCTGGGCTACCGTCGGTATATGTATCGGCCTTTTGCCTTTCTCGAATATACGCATCCCTTCTTCGCCTAAGGTCACAAGCATAGATTCTAAACCCAGGTATCCCATTACTTCGGCTGCGGCAAAATCAATATCCCGGTCTGTGAAAAACCGGTCCGAATTTACCCTGAAAGTACTGGTCGTATCCTTTATCTTTAAATTCCTGACCGCATTCTCTAATTCCCGGCGGTTAGGAGTAATCGAGCTAACGCCCCGGTAATACTGAAAATGTTCCTCCTTGGGATCAACGGTAATAATTTTTTTACGGCTGCGCGCCAGCCCGATGATTTCCTGAAGCAGGTGCATATTGACTACGCCTTTGCCGTAATCTTCGATAATCACGGCGTCAAAAGCGCCGATATTTTTACGCACAGATGCGGATATCTTTTTATTGAGCTTTGCGGAAATGGCGTGCGTATGCTCCCAGTCAATCCTGACTACCTGCTGATGAGCGGCTAAGACACGCGTCTTTAAAGTGGTATGCCTTCTAGGTTCGCTAAAGACCGCTGCGGTAGAAATTTTTGCTTTTTTAAGTTCACTCAGGAGGATCTCGCTGTTTTTGTCGGTCCCCACTACTCCGGCGAGGCAAACCTTTGCCCCCAGAGAACGGATATTACCGGCTACGTTTGCCGCACCTCCGGCGGCGTAGCTACGCTTATCCGCCCAGACTATCGGTACCGGCGCTTCCGGAGATATCCTGTCTACTTTGCCTGCGATATATTCGTCCAGAATAAGGTCTCCGATGACCAAGATATTAGCTCCGGGGAATTTATCGACTATGCTTTTTAAGTTTTTCATCGTATTTTCTCTATTACCGACTGTGCTAAAAGCGGCAGCATGATCTCATGATGCCCGACAAAATAGAATCCTCTGCCTCCGGTTTGAACCGGCCGGGAAGTGATATTTACCGACGGACGGTAGTGATGGATCATATCAAAGTTTGCGGCGGTAAAATCCTTTACTTTATTCCCGAGGTTTCTGGCCAGATTAAGGGCTTTTAAGAAAACTTCCGGCATAATCACCGCCGAGCCGAAATTGAGCAGCACCCCGCCGTTGTTCAACCCTTTTACTTCAGCGACTAATTTACGGAAATCATTGAAGCTCGCCTTTGCAGTAAATGCCGGGTCAAAAGAAGGATGCTGATGAATGATATCCGTTCCCAGCGCCACAAAAACGCAAACCGGGATCCCGCTCTTATAGGCCTGATAAATGATGCTCAAATTTTTATACTTCAGGCGCGAATCCGCGATTTTTTTTGCAACCGCATATCCTAATCCTGCGGCGTAGTTTCCCTTTACCGCGTGATTAAGGAAGTCGGCGGTTTCTTTGCCCATACCGAACCTGCCGCCGGCTAATTCCTTTGCTACGTCTTCAGAAGTCTTACCTTGAAACGCTATCTCAAAATCATGAATGATGCCTGCGCCGTTCAGGCACAAACAGGTAATTACTTTCTTTTTTATCAGTTCGATGATTACCGGATTTAAACCGCATTTTATCACATGCGCCCCGGACATAAAAATAACCGATTTTTTCCTCTTTTTAGCTGAAACAATCGCGTTAACCGTATCGCCTAAGTCTTTGGCTTTTAGTATATTCGGCAAAGAATTAACAAAACGGGCAAAGCCCGCCCCGCGCAAAGGAGGAGCTGCAAAATCAGCAGTTTTCACCTTGCTCGCCCTTGATTTCAACGAGTATCTTCTGACCTTATTTATATCTATCATGGGAAAATATAATTGTAGCACAAATCGCCTCTAAATCAACTGCTTATTTTCTGGGTTTTGCTCCTTTATCTTAACAGGTTATCCGCTGCCTTGACGACATCATCCACGCTGATCGACTTAAGGCAGAGGAATTCGTTTTTACAATTATGCGCCAGGCATTCGATACAGGCGGCCGGTTTATGTAATGCCGTGCTTTTTTCTCCCAGCGGGCCCCAGCGTCTCGGGCTTAGGCCTGCCTGGTTTCTCCCGAATATAGAGATTACCGGTGTGCCGACAGCCGCGGCAATATGCACGGGCCCTGAATCATTGGAGATAAAAAGCGCGCATTTTTTTAAAATACCGGCCAGTTGAGAGACTGAAGTTTTACCGGCTAAATTGATTACCGGATGAACCAGGCGGCGCTCCAGATTATGCGCCAGCGGGATATCTTTCCCTGCTGAAATTATCAGGATCCTAAATCCGTATTTATCGGCTAACTTATCCGCCGCCTCGGCAAATCTCTCCGGCGGCCATATCTTTGACGGACAGCTTGCGGCAGGATGTATTGCCAGAAGCTTATCCTGATTACCCACTCCCTGCCCGGTTAAAACCTCCTGCGCCCACTCCTGTGAAATCTTACTGACCGGCATATGAAGTTTTTTTTCACCGGGCTCGACACCGAGAAACCTGACTAAGTCAAGCGCATAATCAGATTCGTGTTTTTCCCCGAGCTGCTTAGCATGTTTTACCCTGTCAGTCAGGAGAAATCCGAGTTTACGGTCATATCCTAGCCTCCTGGGTATCCCGGCTAAGAATACCGCCAGATGCGCGCGGTTAGCAGGATGCAGCACCAACGCCAAATCAAACTTTTTACCTTTAAGCATCCGCGTAAAACGCAGTGTCCCGGATAATCCTTTTTGTGCTGATGACTTATCGTAAATAATCGTCTCATCCAGATAAGGATTGCCTTCTACGATTTCCCTTGCCTGGGGAGCCACCATCATCGCAATATAAGCGTTGGGGTAGGCATCGCGCAGCGCTTTTATCACCGGCGTTGAAAGCAGCACGTCTCCGATCCTGTCGGTGCGTACAATAAGTATCCTCTTATAGGGTTTTGGGTTAGGGGTTAGAGGTTTTGGGCCTCCAGTTAATATATTTTTTACCTGTTTTAAAACCTCCTCGGATTTTATAAGGCGCAAACACTCTAGGTTGCCGAAACGGCACTGCGCCTTTTGGCAGGGGCGGCAGAAAATTTCCTTTTTTATCACCACGCTGACGGCGCCCCAGGGCCCGTATTGCCTTTCGTTTGTCGGGCCGAATATAGCCGCAACCGGAACATCCAGATAGCTTGCCAGATGCAGTACTGCGCTGTCATTAGTCACTACCAGCGCCGTTTTCTCAAGCAGGGCTGCCAACTGTATCAGCGTGGTTTTGCCGCTTAGGTCTGCCAATGCCGCGCCCGCACCCTGCTTCAGATATCCGGAAACCAGCATATCTGCCTTATCGCCGGCCAATACGATTTTTCCCGGGATATCCTTTGCCAATGATTCGGCTAATTCTCTAAATTTCTCCCTTGGCCACCTCTTGGTATGGCTTCTGGCGCCCGGGGCAATTACAATTATTTTTTCCTCCTGCCTGAATCCGTTTTCTCTTAATAATCTTGCGATGTATTCCTTCTCCTGGCGGCCGATGACTAACGAATGCCTACCGCAAGCCCGCCGATGAGCTGTAAGCTGCCAACTATAAGCCCTGTACAAATGCCTGTCTTTCATATGTTCGATTCCAGCGGGGACCCGCGTCAAAGGCGATGTCTTAAAGCGCGCCGGCAGCAGTAATTGCAACAAACTGTTACGCAAGTCTATGACTAGGTCGAATTTTTCGTTTTTTAGCTTTCTGAAAAAAACTTTTTTTTCGCGGAAGCCCGCCCGCTTATCGTAGACAAAAACTTTATCTATGGCTGGATTGTTCTCGAATAATTCTTTTGAACGCTCCGTAGAGACAACGCTGACCCTGGCCTTGGGAAAATCGCTGATCGTCTGATCCAGGGCCGGTAAAGTCAGAATTACATCGCCGATATTACTTAAGGTGATAAAGAGGATTTTATTGATCTGCATATATTCGCAACTTGGTTAGCGGTGTTCGGTTATCGGTTTACGGTTATCCGCGGAGCGTATCCTTTTGGCTTCTTCCATTACCTCAGACGGCGTAACCGCCTTCATGCAACGGTTATCTTTACAATTAAGCACATAACAGGGGATTTTACAGCCGACGTCTTTGCGCAGGATAACGGTATTGGCAGAAGGATAGGGCCCGGTTATAGCCACAGAGGTAGGGCCAAAGATGGCGATAATCGACCTGGCGCCGACTGCGCTTGCGATGTGTAATGGGCCGGTATCCGCACTAATGAATAGGCCCGCCCTCCGGGCTAAAGCCCCGAGTTGTTTTAAATTAAATATCCCTGCGGCGATAATCGGCTTAGACTTCATCTCTTCTTTTATCTGCTTTGCCAGGGCTATGTCGGCGTGGCTGCCGGTAATCACAACCTTTGCCCCGAGCTCCTCAATCAGCCTGTCCGACAATTCTGCCCAGTAAGCGAACGGCCAGCGTTTCGGCTTCCAGTTCCCGCCGGGGTTAAGCACCGCCAGAAAATCGTTATCGGAAATCGCGTTCTTCTTCAGGAAATCATTAACAAAATCGCCGTCCGATTGGCTGAAGTAAAACTCTAGAAACCTGTCCTCTACTTTCAGCCCGGCTTTCTCGATGATATTCAAGTAATAATCCACGCGGTGCAGGGAATCGCGGGGCGGAGGCATAATCCTCGAACTCATCAGAAAGGAGCGTTTCTTGGTATGGTAACCGATGCGTTCGGAGATATCGGCAAGCCGGCAGATAAGCGTGCGACTGAATGAACGGTGCAGGAGGAAAACCTGATCAAACTTCTTTGACTTAAGATGCTGAATAAATTTCCATTTCTCCAGCATCCCCCGGTGCCTGTCGCGTTCATCGAAGATAATGATTTCGTCTAAATGGGGATTATCCTTAAGGACGGGATAACAGCGGCTGGGAATCACGCAGGCGATAAAGCTATCCGGAAAATTACGCCTGATATTCCTGACGGTAGCCGTGGAAAAAAGGACGTCTCCCAGCCAATTGACGTTAAAGATAAGTATACGTTTTGGTCCCTGTTTCATTGATACCCTTCGTCGCTGCGCTCCTCAGGACGAGGAGGCGATAATATTTTTGCCTGGCTCCTCATTTATGCCGGCGTTCCTTAAAAAAAGTATAGTACCCGCTTGATTCAAACCAGAAGACAAAAAGATTGTCCGAGGAAGAAGATATCCTCAGGCGCTTCAGCGCGAATACGTCGTTATCGGGATAATCTATTCCCGGATTTGTAGCTACCGCAGCTCTATACCCGGAGTCGATTACTATCTGCCTGATCCTGCCGGTAAACCTGCCTTCCGGATAACTAAAAAGCGCGACCTCACTGCCCAGCTTCTCCTGAAGCTTTACCTTTGATTCAACGATTTCCTTTTTTACCTCTGTTTCGGATTTAAGATTTACCAGCGGTTCCGGCCCCAGGCAGTGGCTTCCGAAAGTGATTAACCCCGAACCCTGCATTTCTTTAATCTCCTGCCAGTTCAGCCTGTCTGCCTGCGGCCTGCCTACTTCATTAACGATAATAAACATAACAACAGGGATATTATACTCTCTCAACACCGGATAAGCATAGAGATAGAAATCCCGGTATCCGTCATCAAAAGTTATTGCTACGGTATTGCGCGGGATCTTCTTCTCGCCCCTGATTAAATCCGCCAGTTTTTCTAGAGGCATGACGTTATAATTGTGTTCTTTCAAAAAACGCATCTGCCGCCTGAATGATTCAGCGCTTACCGCAAGCCGGTTCTGCGGGTTAGCCGAAGGCTGTACCGAATGATACATCAGAATCGGCGCTACGTAATGCTGGCGCACGAAAAAAACAAAAGCAATAATTGCCACCGCCAGTACGACTGCGGATATTTTTAGCGCTTTTTTGAAAGGCATTGCAAATACGCTCCTTCGGTTTGAGAGACCATCCTGTCTTGCGCAAAATCCTGCGCTATCAAAGCGCGCGCGTTAAGGCCTAAGCTTTTGCGGCGCTCGGGGTCGCGGAATAACCCTTTTATCTTATCTGCCAGTCCGGCGCTATCCTTCGGCTCTACGAGCAAACCGGTTTTTCCGTCACTGATTAAGTCCTTTATCCCCCCCACTGCAGAGGCAACTACCGGCAGTCCGCTTGCCATCGCCTCCATCAACCCCAGGCCCAGCCCTTCATTTAAGGAAGGCATGACAAAGATATCCATCGCTTGAAGTATTTCCCGCGTATCCGCTACGCAAGGATAAAAAATTACGCTGTCAGAAACGCCCAGCCGCCGGCAACCTTCCAGCAGGCGCTCCTTCTCCCTGCCCTCTCCGACGATTAACAGTTTAGCCGAAGGGAACTCTTCAAGGATATTTTTCATCGCTTCGATCAGGTAAATATGCCCTTTGACATCGGATAACCTGGCGACGATACCCGCTACCGGACCTGCGCCTAAGCCGAGTCCTCTCTTTTTATCTGCTCCCTCCTCCGAACTCCCTGCTTTGAACTTAACAATATCTATCCCGTTATAAATTACGGCTATATCTTCCGGCTTCACCTTAAAATCATTTTGCAGATGTTCCTTCACCGAATCGCTGATCGCGATTACCCTGCTCCCCCAGCAACCGTAAAGCCTGCGCAAGAGGCGCCTTCTGAAAAAACCGTGGCAGGTGGAAAGATATGGAATCTTCAGCCGCCTGCTCAACAAGCAACCCAAGACCTGGGTAGTACGGGTCTGGGCGTGGATAATCTGAAAAAGAGATCTTTTGTTTTCTGCGCTGAGCTTAAACAGGCTTGATAAGATCTTAAGGCTAAGCTCTTTCTTCGTATCTATAGGAATATTTATGCAGATTATGCCTTCCTGCTTAAAGGCGCCTTCAAGCTCCCCGCCGGAGGAAGCTAAAAATACATTATGGCCTGCCTTTTTCATCCCGGGAGATAAAGTCAGAAGGTAACTGGTAATCCCTCCGTGGTTAAGATGATTGGTTAGATAAAGTATGTTCATTTTATAAACTTATTTAAAGCCTCCATCACTTCTTCGGCGGATATCAACTCCATGCATTCTTTACTTCTGCACTTCGGCTTATAACACGGGCCGCAGGTTAAACCCTTATCTATAACCAGGGAATTTTCGGCTTCAGGCATATGCCTGGCAGGGTCAGTCGGCCCGAAGAGCGCGATAACCGGCACCTTCTGGCTTGCGGCAATATGCAGCGATGCCGAATCCGCAGAGATATATGCGCTGCATTTCCTGATCAGGCAAGCCAGTTGGTTAATAGTGGTCTTACCGCAGGCATTGATCGGTTTAAGCCCTTTAATCATAGCGTTAAGCGCGTTTGCCGCCGGGATATCCTTATCAGTGCCGGTAACTACCGCCCTGATATCCCTGCGGCTTAATTCTTCGCAGAGTAAAGCGATCTTCCCGAGCGGCCAGGACTTAGTCTGCCATCTTGAGCTTGCGCCTAAGTTGATGCCGATTAGCTTCTGTTTGGCGCTCAACCACTGCGAACCGAGGAATTCTTCTATATAAAGCTCGTCGGCTTTTGACGGCCATAATTCCAGCGAGGTATCCCGGGCTTCAATCCCCAGCATCTTCAATACCCTGAATTGATGGGATACCGGATCAAGCGCCGGTTTTTCATCTCTGATGGCATGATTGAGCAGGAAACCCCATTTTTTGTTATGATAGCCGTAGCGCTTTAAGGCAAGGGAAAGGAATGATAAAAAATGGCTCTTACGGTTATTCTGCAGGTCGATAACAATATCGAAATTTTTCTTTCTTAATCGATAAGCCAGGCGTAGAAGCGGTTTCAAGCCCTTATCTTTCTCTTTAAAATCACAGACTATCAATTCATCAATATAGGGGCACCTAGCTAACGCATCCTTCGACTCTTCGCCGGCTAAAACACTGATCTTATAATGATTGCCGAATTTTTCTTTTATCGCCCTTAATGCCGCAGTGGACAATATTACATCTCCTAACGAACTGATTTTTATTACGAGGATCCTGAAATTATCCAGCGCCTCTTTATAAACTTCCAGGGTCCTGTCAACCATCAATTGGAGGTTATATTTTTCCTTAAGTTTTTCGTAAGCGGCCTCCGACAGCCTGCGGGCAAGATGCTTCTCTTTAGAGATCTTGATTACCGCTTCAGCCATGCTTCTTGAGTCAGCCGGCGGCACGAGAATCCCGGTCTTATCGTCATCGATGATATCGATTACGCCGCCTACCCTTGTAGCGACTACCGGCACTCCGCTTGCCTGTGCCTCCACGATCACCCTGCCGAACGCTTCGTGGGTAGTCGTGGCAAGCACCAGGACATCCAGGTGCGCCATCACCGCCGGAACATCCCGCTGGTTCCCTAAAAATTCCGTACAATGCCATAAGCCCAGCCTCTTAACCAGAACCTCTACCTGCTCTTTATAATTCTGTTTATGGGGCGGCGCATCCCCGACTATCCAGATTTTAAGATGGGGTAAACTACGGTAGACTAATGCCATGGCTTTGACGAAATGCAAGTGCCCTTTAATCGGAGTAATCCTGCCGATTATACCTACATTAAACTCTTTTCTTCTCTTATCCTGCGGGTCTAAATATTTGAATTTGTCCAGGTCTACGCTGCGCGGAATCAGCCTGATGCGGTCGCGCGGGACTGCGAAATCATCAATCATATGCCTGCCGATTACGTTGCTGATCACGATCACCTGCTTCGCCCAGCCCATCACGAAACTGAAAAAATGCTTGCGGTAATAACCGTGGCAGGTAGTGATAAAGATTTTGCCCGTGCGGCGGCAGGCAAAATAGGCGATCCAAGCAGATACCCGTGAACGGGCGTGCACCACGTCTATTTTTTCGCGTTCGATGATCTCGGCTACGCGCGGAATCATCTTGATAATAGAAAGTATTGACTTCTTCTGCACCGCAAGCTGATAATGCAGGGCGCCGCAGGATTTCAACTCATCGACCAACTGGCCTCCGGCAGAAATTACCACCGCTTTATGGCCGAGCTTAACCAGGCTTGCTGATAGCTCAAGCGTGCCGGTCTCAACCCCGCCTACGTTTAACTCAGGGACGATCTGTAAAATATTCATCTGGATAAATTATAAAATCCTACCTAATGCTTTTTTGATTACCTCAGCGTCATTCAGCGGCAGAAGCCCGCAGGGGCCTTCTTTTCTGCCTGCGATCAGATCCCCGATCTTATCGCTACCGCAAAGATAAATATGTTTATCCCGGGATAAACGCCCGAGAAAGCGCTTATGTTTAACGCCCACCCTATCTTCAAAGACGATTACCTCTCGGCCGCTGGATGCGGCCTCAGAGATCATAGATATGCTTTCCGGAGAGACTATCGCAAACTTACTTAATCCCAGGATGCCTGCCACCGCTCCGGGGATATTTTTCTCATTGGCTATGATCAGCAATTTACAACGCGGATAATTACTGAATTCCCGCTTTAATAATATCTCTGTTTCCTTAAGAGTGCGCCGCGAAGAAGTTACGAGTATCCCGGCATTATTTCTCTCTGCTGCCAGCTTAGCCTGATTTATTACTTGAGAAACTTTTTCCGTATCAAGCCGGAAATCTTTTGCCTCTCCGCCGATTAAGATGCCGATATAAAAATTAAACCTATCCCTCTCGATCCCCTGCCGGATGCTTAATCTCGCAGCCTGGAGATTTAAATAATCTTTATCTATGAGATTCAACGCCCCTTGCGTCGCAACTACATTCTTCCTCCGGGGAGGATTATCATGCATAGGCATCACTAGCAGGTCAAACTTACGCAGGCTTAAGAAAGACGGCTTCATCAGCACAAAAGATTTACTTAAATTTTCCCGGCAGAAAAGGTAATTTACCGCTGCCAGCGAAGAACCGCAGGATATCACTATATCCACCTTAGCAAACGAAAGCAGCCGGTAAGAGTCCTGCCGTAAGGAAACTTTTAAACAGCGCAGGCACCCCTGGCAGCTGTACCTTCCCGTCAAACAGCCGCATAGCGAAAGGCCGGCGCGGAAAAATCTATTTTTAAAATTAACCTCAGCAACCTCGTGCCCGGCTGCTATGCCTTTCTCTCTGAAGTACCGGCTTACGATCTGCGCCAGCGCCTGCGCCTGCCGCAGATGCCCTGCCTTACCATCGCTTAACACAAGTATCTTCCTGCTTTTTGAATATTTCCATATTTTGTAAGTCCAGAGATATTCCTGCGGGTATTCTCTGATCAGCCCCTCAAAAACTAAAACCAGTTTCTGCAGAGCATTCCGGAGGTCTTCCTGTGAATCGCCGGTCTTACTGATTTCAAGCGGCGGCTTGACTATTATTTTTCCTTTCAGGCCTTTGGCGCGCGTATAAAATGCCGGCAGGATTATCGCATCATATTTTAGAGCCAACCTCACCGCTCCGGAAGCCATCGAAGCATCCCGGCCGAAAAATTCAACCGATACCCCGTCTTTGCCGCCCTGGTCAACGGACATGCCTATTGGTTTGCCGGCTTCTAAAAGCTCTATCAGCTGGCGCGTCTGATTCTGTTTTTCGATGATCTGGCAACCCTGATTCTTGCGGAAGCTGTTTAAGAGGCAGTTGAGGCGCGGAAACTTATCCTGCTGCCGCACAAAAAGCGAAAAGCCAAAACCCATCACGCTCTTGCAGATAATATTATATAATTCCCAGCTGCCTTCGTGGACACCGGCAAAAATCACCCCCTTACCGCTTTTAAAAGCCTTCTCTACATATTCATATCCTTCTATCTTGATGTATTTATCAATAAACTTGCGGTCAACGCGCGGGATAATAAATATTTCGATAATGCTCTGCCCGAAACCGCGATAGAATTCTCTGGTTATATTTTTTATCCGGCAGGGGGCAGATCCGTTGCCTAAGGCAAATTTTATATTGGCATGGGCGATCGCCCTGTGCCTGGCATCCAGGCGATAAAGAAGGTCTCCTATCCTCCTTCCCGTGAAAAGGACGGCGGCAGTGGGCAAAGGCCTAAGGATAAAGCTTAGCCCCTTAACCAGAATACAGCTGCAATAGTCTATCGCGGAATTTATCTTCATCTTTTATTGTAAGAGAAATGCTTAAAACATAAATCAGCGGATCTTTTTCGGAGATACTTAACCCCGTTAATCTCGCTGAATCTTTCTCGGTAGTAATCAAGACAGCCGCACCCCTATCGATACAGCTCCTGTAAATATCATCCAGTTCTTTTTGCGTATAATAGTGGTGATCGGGGAATTCAAAAACACCGGCGATATTTATCCCCAACGAGCGAATTGTTTCTTCGAAGGAGGAAGGATTTCCTATCCCCGAGAATAAAATAACTTTTTTCCCTTCCAGCGCGGATAATGCCACAGGCTTGCCGTCCGGGAGCAGGAAACAAAGCGGCTTACGCATAGATTCAAAAATTGCCGCGCGGGGATTAATCTGACGCAAAATACCCTTTAGCCGGGTTAAGGATTCCTCAGCCGAGCGGCCGTTCAGCAAGAAAACATCCGCCCGTTTTAACCCGCTAATAGGCTCGCGGAGGATCCCCCGCGGGATCAGGCAGCGATTGCCGAAAGGATACCCCGCGTCAATAACAACCACCTCTAAATCTTTCTTTATCCCCCATTGTTGCATCGCATCGTCTAATATTACCGTATCAACCGAATAATCCTTAATCCCCCTTCCTATCCCCCTCACCCTGTCAGCATCAACAATCACCGGGATATCCTTAAGTTTACGGGACAGCATATAAGGCTCGTCTGCCCCGCGGTATCCCCTGCTGACTACTGCTATCTTATGCCCCTGCTCTTTCAGATAACGTGCTATATATTCAACAAGGGGAGTTTTACCCGTGCCTCCGAGAGTGATATTACCGACGCTGATTACTTTACAGGACAGGCGGCGCGCCTGAAGACCCGAGAGAAAAATCAAAACCCTGACTATTATTCCGTAGAGAAGAGAAAGCAATAATAAAACGCATTTCGGGATTAAATGAATTGCTCCGTTTATTCTCTCAGTCGCTAAACCAAAAAGATATTCTCGCATAACCTTCCTATGCTAATAGTTTTTTAATCTCGCCGATATTGCGTAAAGTCGCCCCCTGATTGGCAAGGATCAGTTCTTTGCCGCGCTTGGCCAAAGCCGTCATATCCTGCGGATGGCTAAGCAGATCTTTTATCTCTAAAAACAAATCATCGGCATCCCGGGCCACTATTGCTGCTTTGCTTTTTAAAAATAACTGCGCGATATCGCGGAAATTCTGCATATGAGGCCCGAATACTACCGGTTTAGCCAGGTACGCCGGCTCAAGGATATTATGCCCTCCCTTAGGAACCAGGCTGCCGCCGATAAATACCATATCGGCTGCAGCATAATAATTTATCAACTGGCCTATTGTATCCAGTATAAACACCGGAGCGGGTTTTCGGTTTTCGGTTTCCGGTTTCCGGCCGGAGATAAACAATGGCTGAAAACCGTTCCTTACGGCGATATCGCCGACTTCTTTGGCGCGCTGCGGGTGGCGCGGGGCGATTAAAAGTCTGATTGCGGGGAACTCCCGCAGTACCCGCCGGTAAACCCGCAGAATGATTTCTTCTTCTCCGGGATGGGTAGAGCCGCATACCCACAGCTGGTCGTTATCGCTAAGCCCGAGTTTCAGGGAATCGCTGCTGAATACCTGAGGGCTGAGATCAAATTTCATATTGCCGGTCACCTTTACCTTATTGGGTGAAACTCCCAGCCTGACCAGTCTGCCGGCGTCAGTCTCTGTCTGGGCGCAGAAACAACTGACTTTATCTAATATACGTTTCACCAGGAATTTAACCAGCCGATAGCCCTTAAAAGAGGCGTCGGAAATCCTGGCGTTGACGATTATCACCGGGATATGCTTTTTATCCAGGGTGCGGATCAGATTTGGCCATATCTCGGTTTCCGCAATGACGAATAAACACGGGGCTACCCTGCGGATAACGGAATAAGTCAGGAAACTGAAATCAAGCGGCAGGTAGGTTACAAAATCTCCCTGCTGCGCTAACCTTTGCGCTATCCGGTTGCCGGTAGGGGTGACTGTGGAAATAACAAACCTTTTATCAGGATATTCCCTGCGCAGCTTATCAATCAGAGGCCCGCATACTGCCGCCTCGCCCACGCTTACCGCGTGGATCCATATCGGGCGGTCGAAAATGATATCCCTGGGCAAAAATCCCAGCCGGCGCAAAAACCCGCGGTGGAACTTGCCCTTGAATAGATACACCGGCAGGCAAACAGCCGCAAATACCAAAAATATTAAATCATAAACTATAAACATTGTTTTTTCTTACAACTTACGGATGAATTACGCGCGCGGATGCGCCTTATCGTAAACGTTTTTTAATTTATCGGTGGTGAGGTGAGTATAGATCTGCGTAGTAGAAAGATTAGCATGACCAAGCAACTCCTGTACGCTCCTTAAATCCGCGCCGCGGTTTAAAAGGTGTGTCGCGAACGAATGCCTGAGGGTATGCGCTGATACGCCCTGTTTAAGCCCGGCAAGCCTGATATATTTTTGAACGATATTACGCACCCCTCTTGCGCTGATCCGCCTTCCGTTTTTATTGAGGAATACGGCATCCGAATCTTTTTTCCTTTTATCCAGATAATCCCTGATCGCAGAGGTCGCCTTATCTCCGACCGGTACGATCCTCTCCTTCTTCCCCTTGCCCAGTACCTTAATAATACCGCCGATAAAATCTATATCATCCTTCACCAGGCCGGATAATTCCGAGATGCGTATACCGGTAGAATAAAAAGTCTCTAGAATCGCCCTGTCGCGCCTCCCTCTTTCATCACCGGCGAATACGGAATCAAGCAGTTTGCTCACTTCCTCCTCAGTAAGAAAAGCAGGCAAATACTTTTCCTGCTTCGGGCTTGAGAGGCTAAGCATAGGATTGCTCTTCAAGAGGCCTTCCCGGCTTAAAAACCTGAAAAAAGACCTTAAGCAGGAGAGGTGGCGGTTCAGCGTCCGGTTGGTGAGGTTTTTTTCTTTCAGCTGCGCCAGGTATTTCCTTAAGAGCAGGTAGTCGACTTTTTCAATAGGCGTCTCCTGCAGATACTTGCCAAAATCCCCCAGGTCGAGCTTATAGTTTAATACCGTATGCTCGGAATAATTCTTCTCTATCTGCAGATAGCGGACAAATTTTTCGATATAGCGTTCCATAGCCTTAACCTCATAGCAAATGCTTAATGGTTTTGCCTGCGGCCAATTGTTCGCGCACGGAATTTTTTGCCGTGCGCTGCGGTTTACCCCGTTAGAAAGGACAGAATTTACTCATCTACTTTCTAACGGGGTAAACTCGCTGCTTACGCAACGACTAACGGTATAGCTACTGCTTCAGC
>Ga0136653_10000896_pt1 | contig 15937 bp, 14 predicted proteins | sample LakKivw275mmetaG_FD_94866 | JGI IMG/M metagenome (GOLD analysis project Ga0136653, IMG submission 94866) | Anoxic lake water microbial communities from Lake Kivu, Rwanda to study Microbial Dark Matter (Phase II) - Lake Kivu water 275m metaG... | ecosystem: Environmental > Aquatic > Freshwater >...
ATTAACAAATGTATTTTGTTAAACTATTATCTCCTACCAAGAGAAGAAACACAGAACGGGAAATTGTCCAAACAAAACCGTAATTCTTGAAATCGAAACCGGATAAATAACATCGGGGAGGCAATAAAGTGAGAAGAATGCGTAGTATATGTAAGGCACGCGGATTATTGCTCGGTTTAGTTGTGGCGCTATCCCTGGTAGGGGGTGGGCTGTTTCCACTGAATTACACCAATGCCAGCCTGGCGGCTACCTCCTGGCCGATGTTCCGCCATGACCTCCAGCATACGGGCAGAAGTCCCTATAGCGGGCCAGCAGTTCCATGGCCTAAGTGGGGCTACACCACCGGGAACGGTGTTCACTCCTCACCTGCTATGGGCAGCGACGGCACCATATATGTCGGCTCAGATGACCATAATCTCTATGCCATTAGCGATAACGGCACCGCCGGCAACTTAAAGTGGAGCTACACCACCGGGGACACTGTTTATTCCTCACCGGCCATAGGCAGCGACGGCAACATATATTTCGGCTCATATTTACCTGACACTAAGCTCTATGCCCTCAGCGACAATGGAACTGCCGGCAACTTAAAATGGAGCTACACAACCGGGGGCCCTATCGACTCCTCACCCCGCGTAGGCAGCGATGGCACCATATATTTCGGCTCGGGTGACAATAACCTCTATGCCATCGGTCCCGCCAACGGCTGCCTGCTGTGGAGCTACACCACCGGGGGCGATGTCCAATCCTCACCGACCATAGGCGGCGATGGCACCATATATGTCGGCTCGGCTGACCGTAACCTCTATGCCATCGGCCAACAGCTCCCCCCAACATTAACCTCAATAAACCCGGCCTCCGGCAACCTGGGGCAGACGCTAAATAATGTCATTATCACCGGCGCCAACTTTACCGGAGCCAATGCGGTCAGCTTCGGTGCCGGGATAACAGTCAACGGCTTTACGGTGAACAATGACAATCAGATAACCGCCAGCATCACCATCGCCGGCAGTGCTGCGTTGGGAGCCAGGGATGTCTCGGTGACCACGCCGCCTGTGGGCAGCGGTACGCCACTGACCGGTACGTTGACCAATGGATTCATGGTGAACCAGCCCTCGCAGAGCGTCAACACGGCCACCGGCACCGGTATTGCCAGATTCACCACCAGCAGCGGCTCCATCATCAATCTGACAGCAGCGGCTACAACACCATGCGGGACCCTTTCAGGCTTTACCTTTCCCCACGGCTTCTTCTCCTTCAATATCACCAGTATTGCCCCCGGCTCAACGGTGACCATAATCATCGTCCTTCCTTCCAACATGCCTGCCAACACTCAATACTGGAAATGCATCAACGGGCAGTGGGTTCAGATACCCGTTGTTTCAGTGGTTGGCAATATCGTGACCATCCATCTAACTGACGGTGGCACAGGAGACGCAGACGGAGTAGCCAACGGCACCATCATAGATCCGGGTGGACCAGCAGTACCGGTGCCAGTGCCGGCAGTTCCGACAGAACGACATGTATCACCAACAATGCCAAACAACATAAATCCGGCACAGATTTCGTTACAATACCTGAATATCAACCCACAGCAGACTTCCGCGAGTCAGCCGGTAACAATCATAACCAATGTGGTCAATACCGGTGATGAAGCCGGCAGCCTAAATGTGGCCTTAAAGATAAATGGAAAGGTAGAACAAACAAAGCTGGTCAGCATTGGCCCGCAGGCTACACAACCGGTAAAATTTACCATAACCAGGTCTGAGCCCGGGACTTACACAATAGACGTCGGCGGGCAAAGAGGCAGCTTCACCATAAATGACACGGGCAGCCACGCCACGAGCAGGGGTACCAGCGGTACAACTATTGCCATAATCTTCGGTGCTCTGGTTCTAGTCTCTGTGCTCGTAGTTCTGCTAGCTCGCCGCTAGGCTCAATACCAGGCCATAAAGCACCTAAAGGGGGCACCGCTGGAGTCCCCTTTCCTTTTTAAACAATTTCGAAACAATGCAGTCAAGGGAATGTATGTCTGTCAATAAACTCAAATTGAAGCCAAAAGCTCGTTAGTGTAGAATAGGTCGAATTGAACAAAACTCCAAAAATAGTAAGCCAAAAATGCAAGGGCGCCCGTGATTTAATGCCGAAAGACATGAAGTCTTTCCGCTTCATTGAAGACGCCTTCAGAAAGTCGTGCCGGAGCTGGGATTATCAAGAAGTGCGCACCCCAACACTGGAATACCTGCACCTGTTTACGGCCGCGGGCACGCTGACGCCAAATATGTTGAGCAAGGTGTATTCTTTTCTGGATTGGGACGGCTGGAGCGGTGAAAGAGTGGTACTGAGACCCGATGGCACCATCCCCGTTGCCAGGCTGTATATTGAAAACCTGCCGCCGGGCGAGATAGCCAGACTTTTCTACGTCACCAATGTTTTTGCTTTTGAGGAAACAGGCACCGAGAACCGGGAAATATGGCAGTGTGGGGTTGAACTGATTGGCAGCAGCAAGCCTGCCTCTGATGTCGAGCTAATTCTGCTGGCTGTTGATGCCAGCAGACAATTAGGTATTACAGAAGTTCAGATACAGTTATCCCACGCCGGCGTGCTTAATGCGCTGATAAAGCAGCTGAATCTGAGTCCGGATGAAGAGGTCAGATTGCTGGATAGGATTCTGGACGGCGACTGGCAGGCGTTGACAGAAGCTAATCCGAAGAACTCTGAGATGAGCAGGCTGGTATCACTGTTTCTCGACCTCAAGGGTAAGACCAGCGGCTTTCTGGAAAACCTTAAGGCCATGCCCAAGCTGCCTCCGAATTTGAAAGCAGCACTGACCAATTTCGCCGAAATCGCAGAACTGCTGGATGTTCTGGACTGCCGATACCAGATCGACATAACATCAACTAGGGGCTTCGAGTATTACACAGGTCTCTGCTTTCAACTGACGACGCGAGGCCACAAAATCGGCAGTGGCGGCAGGTATGACAACCTTATACCACTGATAGGCGGGCAAAAAACGCCGGCCTGTGGCTTTGCTTTGTATCTTGAACCGCTGACCGACCTCGTACGGCCTAAAGTTGAGCAAATTGAGGGGCCCGAAATTCTGGTTCGCTGCGATTCGGCAAAGACGGACGCTGTTAGCAATACTTTCAAGCTCGCGGCAGAGCTACGGCAGGCCGGCTTCGTAACCGAGCTCGACTTCAATAATCGTAAGCTATCTGCGCGCTGGCAGGTCGTCATACAGGATAAACCTCCAACATTTATTATTACCGACCTTATCCGAAACCAGAAGAAAGATGTGTCTTCGATAGCCGAAGTCATCAAAACGGTCGGAGGCTCGGCATAACTTGTCGACAGCAACCAAAGTCGAGAGCATCAAACTGGCTTTACCTAAGGGTAAGCTACTGCCTACCACAGCCTGCCTACTGAAGGAGGCTGGGCTCGAATTCGCAGACTATACTCCCGGCACGCGGGCTTATCGTCTGAAATCCACCAGGCTGCCTGACCTTTCAGCCAAGATATTTCAGGAGAAGGACATACCGGTCCAGGTGGCTGTAGGCAACTATGATTTGGGCATCTGTAGCCTGGAGTGGATTGAAGAGCTACTGGCCAAATACCCCAGCAGCGCCGTGCTTAAAGTAGCTGACCTGGAATATAGCAAGGGCAATGTCTTCCTGGCTGCCAGCCGCTACGGCAAGATAACCAGCGCGCTGGATTTAGGCAATGGACAAAGTAACTGGCGAATTGTAACGGAGTATCCTAACCTGGCTGAATTTGCGGCGCTGAGCCTAAGGCTGAGGAGGTTCAATATATTTCCGGTGTGGGGGGCAGCTGAAGCCTACCCGCCCGAAAACGCTGACCTGGCACTACTGTGGGCTAAAGACGAGCGGGAACTGGAATTACTAAACTTGAAAGCAATTAAAACGTTAATGCCCTCTCATGTCTTTCTCATCGCCAACAAAGAGAGCTGGCAGGCCAAGAACGTCAGTCGCATAATTAGCTATTTCAGTCGAACACTGGAAATGAAGGATAAACCGTGGCTTAAAATCAGAACTCAGTCTGCTAAAAGTTCCAATGATTTTCGTCCCGTCTCAAGCGGAGAAAAAATCTGGCTGGCATTGCCAGACGGACATCAGCAGCCGCCAACGGCGGAGCTGCTTAACCGCGCCGGACTCAAAGTCGACGGCTATTCTGAAGACAGGTTAAGCCGTCGACCGATATTCAGGGCAGACTGGATACAGGCCAAGGTTATCCGGCCGCAGGATATGCCCCTACAGGTAGCCAACGGTAATTTTGACCTGGCTATTACCGGAAAAGACTGGCTACTCGACCATGTCAGTCGCTTCCCTTCGAGCCCGGTCATAGAGGTAATGGACCTTGGCTTCGGCCAGGTGAGAGTTGTTGCCGTAGTCAGCCAGGAATTTCCGGCCGCTGACATCAGTCAAGTTATGCAGTCACAAGCCGCAAATGTGGCACCGGTAAGAGTGGCCTCCGAATACATCAATATCGCCGATAAATATCTTCGCGATAAACATGCAAGTCGATATCGGCTAATCCCAACCTGGGGGGCTAGTGAGGCTTTCTTGCCGGAGGATGCCGACCTGCTGATAGAAAATACACAGACCGGTAAGACGCTGGCCAAACACAATCTTAAGATAATTGATACCATATTGCAGTCAACAGCCTGTCTCATAGGCAACAAAGGAAGCCTGGGCTCCTCCTTTAAAAGAGAAAAGGTCGGGGCTCTGCTCGAAATGTTGCGTAGGGCAGTCAAAGGTAACTGACATGAAAATTGTAGAAGGTTTATCTAAGGCAAAACCTCTATTAACCAGAGGGGTACTGTTTGAAGCATCGTCTGATGATGTGGTAAAGCAAATACTTGCTGACGTACGCGATAGGGGCGATAAAGCGCTCATGGCCTACGCCAGGAAACTGGATGGCGTAGAGCTGAGGTCATTGGAAGTAACTAAAAAGGAAATTTCGGCTGCCTCTAAGGAAATAGATAGGAAACTTCTGGCAGCTCTGAAGTTGGCTGCTGACAGGATAGAGCGATTCCACAGACTCTGTAAAGAGAGGCTTGAACCGGGATTTCTCATCGACGGCCTCGGTTGTCTGATAAGGCCTCTGCAGCGCGTTGGCATTTACGTGCCTGGTGGCACAGCAGCTTATCCATCCACAGTGCTGATGACTGCTATACCGGCACGGGTAGCCGGAGTAAAAGAAGTTATCATGGCGACACCGGCTAAAAAAGACGGTTCTGTTCCGGCGCCAACACTGGTGGCGGCTGATATAGCCGGAGTCGACCGCATCTTCAAAATCGGTGGCGCTCAAGCCATAGCCGCACTGGCTTACGGCACGGAATCTATACCCAAAGTGGACAAAATCTGCGGGCCGGGTAATGTCTTCGTGATTACGGCCAAGAAAATGGTCTACGGAACGGTGGACATAGAGAGCCTGCCCGGGCCCAGCGAAGTAATAATAGTGGCCGATGACACAGCCGACGCCTCTCTTTGCGCCGCCGACCTTATCGCACAGGCTGAACATGACCAGCTGGCCTCAGCTATATTGATAACTACTTCGCCAAAGTTAGCCCGGTCCGTTGACAATGAGGTGAGCAAACAACTGGCCAAACTGGCACGGCAGGTAATTGCTGCTGATGCCTTAAAATCCAGGGGGCTGATAGTGCTAGTAAAAAGTACTGAGGAGGCCATCGAACTGGTTAACTTATACGCGCCTGAGCACGTATCGTTGATGCTGCGAAATGCCGGGACTTACGCGGCACAAATACGAAACGCGGGTTGCATTTTCGTTGGCGACAGCTCTCCGGTACCACTGGGCGATTATGTCGCCGGGCCTAGCCACGTATTGCCCACCGGAGGCAGTGCCCGGTTCAGTTCACCGCTAGGTATCTCAGACTTTTTGAAGGTAACTAACGTTATCGACATGTCCCAAGTCGCTGCCCAGGAATCGGCTCAGGCAGCTGTAACCATAGCCCAGGCTGAAGGGCTCGAAGGTCACGCTAAAGCAATTGAACTTAGATTAAAAGGCAGCGGGAAAAAGACAAAATGATTTCACCAGAAGACATCGAAAAGCTGATAAGGCCGGATGTAAAAGCTATGCCGGCCTATGTACCCATTGAGCCGACAGATGTACTGAGCCGGCGCATCGACATTCCGGAAGAAAAGGTTATCAAGCTCGATGGGAACGAAAATCCATATGGCTGCTCGCCACGGGTAAAACGGGCGTTGGCCAATTACCCGTACTACAACCTCTATCCCGACCCGGAACAGCGGGAGTTGATAAAAGCACTGGCCCAATATACTGGTATAAGCACCAGAAATATACTGGCCGGAAGCGGCAGCGATGAGCTAATCGACCTAATTTTACGCCTCTTCATCCGGCCCGGAGACAAGGTGGTCAATTGCCCACCGACGTTCGGCATGTACCCATTCAGTACCGATGTGTGCGGCGGCAAGATGGTGAGCATTCCCAGGAAGCCCGACTTCTCCATAGACGGAGCAGCCGCTAGGAAAGCAATCGATAAAGGTGCCAGGATCATTTTCATCGCCTCACCGAACAATCCCACCGGTAATATAACGCCGAAGCCCGTAATTTTGGAGCTGTTGAGTTCTGCCGCTGTGGTGGTAGTTGACGAAGCCTACTACGAGTTCAGCAGTACAACGGTGGCACCCGTGGTCCAAAAATACGCCAACTTAATCGTCCTCCGAACTTTCAGCAAATGGGCAGGGCTGGCCGGCCTTAGGGTTGGCTACGGTATTTTCCCGGCGAACATAGTTAGATACCTGATGAAAATAAAACAACCTTACAATGTGAACACCGCAGCCCAAGTAGCTGCCCTGGAATCGCTCCGTGACCTTAAATACTTGCGGGGTACAATAAAAGCTATTGTTAAAGAGAAAGAAAGGTTGATATCGCAACTAACCAAATTCAGCTGGCTAAAGGTCTATCCTTCTCAGGCCAATTTCGTGCTGTGCCGTGTCATAAAAGGTAATGCCGGAGAGGTACACAAGCGTTTGCAGAAGAAGGGAATTTTTATTCGCTACTTCGATACGTCACAACTGAAGGACTGCCTCCGGATCAGCATCGGCAAACCTGAGCAAACCGATGTCTTGATTGCGTCGTTAAAAGAGATGCGCTAACATGTCAATTATATTAAAAGCGAGGTTAAACAGATGGCCGATAGAAAAAGTACGGTGACCAGGGAAACTAAGGAAACCTCAATAAAGGTTGAACTGAATATAGATGGTAAGGGCCAGTCTGAAATTTCGACGGGAATTCGGTTCCTTGACCACATGCTAGGACAACTAGCTCAACATGGAATATTCGATATAAAACTTTCAGCCACGGGCCCTGACCAGCATCATGTTGTAGAAGATGTTGCAATTTGCCTGGGTAAAGCTTTAAACCAGGCCCTGGGCGAGAAGCGCGGCCTGGTCCGGATGGGAGATGCCGTAGTTCCAATGGACGACGCCCTGGCTATGGTAGCGCTGGACATCGGAGGCAGAGGCTACGCTGAATTCGAAGCCGCTTTTAGCGACAAGAATATCGAAAAAATGTCGGCTGACCTGATTCGCCACTTCTTTGTTTCTTTCGCCTCTGAAGCGAAGATAAACGTACATGCCAAAGTTTTAAGCGGCGTTGATGACCATCACAAAGCCGAAGCCATGTTCAAAGCGCTGGCCCGGGCACTAGATGCTGCCACGCGGCTCGATGAACGAATTGCAGGGATGATACCCAGCACTAAGGACACAATAGAAAGCTAGCTTAGGGCGTATTCCAATACCTGGGCTTTAATCGTATCCTTTAGATACTGAACAGCCCAGTCCACCAGTGCCTCGTCTTTCAGTTCCGAAGTAATATCGGGCGTCAGCCCGACGCCGTCTATCGGCCTTCCGTTCGGAGTCAGCCATTTGTATGCGGTAATGTGCAGTGCTGAACCGTCACTAAGCTCTAGAATGACCTGAACGCTGCCTTTGCCGAACGTCTTGGTACCAACCACTTTGGCCCGCCCGTAGTCCTGAAGAGCTCCGGCCACGATCTCACTGGCGCTGGCGCTGCCATTGTTGACCAGTACCACCATAGGAAGTTTCACGGCTACACCGTCCGGCCTGAGCGGCACCACGCTTTCCGTCCCTGTATTATCCACTACCTTGGCCGCAATTCCCGTCGTCAGGAATTGGCCGAGTACATCCTCAGCCGATGTAAGCAAACCGCCGGTATTGTTCCGGAGGTCCAGGATGATACCCTTGGCACCCTGCTTTACAGCCTCCAGTAAAACTGCCCTCAAATCGTTACCGGTCGTCTGGAGGAATTGGGTAATCTTGATATAAGCGATATCGTCTCGCATTTCCATGGAAACGGTTTTGCCCGTAATCTGCTCGCGAACGATGGAAATCTCAACGGGCTCAGTGTCTCCTTCATGGAGGATCAGCAGCTTAACCGAGGTACCCTTCGGTCCCCGAATTTTAAAGGTGGCTTCCACAAGGCTCAACGCTGACGTACGCTGACCGTCAATCTCAAGAATCCTATCGCCGGACTTGATGCCCGCTTTTTCGGCAGGGGAATCGATGATAGGGGACACTACTGTCAGCACGTTATCTTTCATGGTGATAGTAGCCCCGATGCCTTCAAATTTGCCCGAAAGATTGGTCACCTCCAGCTTATGTGTGTCAGGGTCGGCGTAGGAACTGAACGGGTCGAGCGACTGCATCATCCCTCTGACCGCGCCCTGGCTAAGTTTCTTTGGGTCCAGTTTATCTTTATCAACGTATTTGTCGTTTAGCGCCTGCCAGGCCTCGTTGAGAATATCAAACTCAGCAGGTAGTTGTACGTCCCCTGAGGGAACTAGCGTCAGAGTAGAACTGCTTGTTGTAGGCGCACCGTTTTCAGTGGCGGTTGTGGCGGGGCTGGTTCTCTCAACAATCGCGCCGCAACTGCTACCCAACACGGGCAAAATAAGGAGTAGAATTGCCATCAGAACAGTAAATGGAAAAGCTCTTTTGATACGCATGATTTACCTCCGTCCTTATGGACATAATACAGAAATATGGCGGATATTTTAGCAGTTTGCGGGGGAAATTAAAAATTCAGCTGTTCTGTTGGGCCATGACCCCTCTGACCAGTTCCAGCGTCCTGTCCACGCTGTCCAGGGCTAAGGAAAGCCCCATTTGTTCCAGCTCGTCACGACCCAATCCCTTAAACAGACGCTGCCCAGCTACCAGTGCCATCTCGTCATAAAGAACCGGCCAATCGGAGCCGCGCCTCTCTATGCAGAATAATATGAAATCACGAATTTCAGGGGCCAAAGAATTCATGGTGGATATAAAAAAGAACGCCAAAATCACGTTAAAAGTTTAGCTGTTTTTCCCAGAATTTTTACACAAGATTTTCCGACCGGTTTTAGATTTTTTATAGCATAAAAATAATCAGTCGACAATGACATTTCCTTTATTGAAAAGAGGCTGCTGATAAGTGCGTAAATGAATAAGGGGCTAAGTAATCTATAAGCCGAGTTCAGTACTCCGATATTATCGGAGCGGTGACCATCCATCTAGCCCCGATATTGCTATCGGGGTCAAGCGACCAACCCGGGGTAGGGCCGGGCGTCCCATAAACCCTCTATTTGGTCTTGCTCCGGGTGGGGTTTGCCCAGCCGGCCAGTTACCTGACCGCTGGTGAGCTCTTACCTCACCATTTCACCCTTATCCTTCCGGAGAAGGACGGTATGTTTCTGTGGCACTTTCCGTAGGGTCACCCCTCCTGGGCGTTACCCAGCACCCTGCCCGGTGGAGCTCGGACTTTCCTCCCTGATTTTGCAACCAGAGCGGTCACCCGCTTTACTTAGCCCCGCCATTCACTTTACACCGTAGTATAAAGGTCGTCAAATCTAAAATTTCAGACGGCGAATTTCTGCAGCGCCGCCTTAGCCAATGCATGGGCTTCATGATTGCCGTCATGCCCAACCAGAACAATGGATATACTGGCAAATTTCTGGCACAGCTCCTTGGCCTCCTTATGTAAGGGAAACAGGAAAAGGTTTTTTACTCGGTATCTACCCGTCAGCTGTTTAGCTACCAGTTCCGAATCAACATATAGCGTCGCCCGCTCCGCTTTTAATTTGGCGGCCTCTTTCAATCCGGCGATAACAGCCTGATATTCGGCCTGATTATTAGTCGTCTCGCCGATATACCGCGAAACCTTTACCAATACAGCACCATCCTCATCCTTAATAATAGCACCGATAGCGGCCGGCCCGGGATTGCCCCAGGAAGCGCCGTCAGTATAAATCTTCAAATTCATTGTATGAAGTACCGAATTTCAGTCACGTGACCTTATGAGGTCTTAAAGCTGGACAATGATAATTGTTAGGCCAGACAAAGAATGCGACCGCAACTGCTGCACTGGATTAAATCACCGGCTCTGGCACGCTGCAGTTCGTTTACGGCCAGATTGAGTCGGCAACCCTGGCATCGGCCCTGCTCAATCCTGGCGACAGCCTGTCCTTTCCTGGACCTTATCGTTTCGTAAAGTTCTAGAGCTTGACCGGCGATGTCGGAAGCCATCGCCGTCCGCTGACGATGAAGCTCGGTAAGCCGACTTTTCACTCCGGCCTGTTTCTCCATAAGCTCTTTCTGTTCCTGCCGCCACTGCTCTTCTAATTCTTTCAGTTTCCGTCCGTTTATCTTTATCCTGTCTTCTACCGACTCAATGTCAGCCATCAGGTCAAGTAAATCGTCTTCCCTTTGCCTTAGTTTTGTCTTGAAAATATCGAGCTCTTTCTCCAGGCTGACCAGTTCCTTGGGGTTCTGTCCTTTCCCGCCGTAAAGCTTATCATTAAGCTGCTTGATGCTGCTGCGCAGATCTTCAATTTCGTATTCCAAATCCCGCTGCTGTTTTTCCGTTTCAGACAGGCGCAACTTTTCAGCTTGCACTTCAGCCCTGGCTTGGACTAAGGCTTCGTTTTCGCTGAGCTGGCGCTTAATATCATCTGATATCTCTTGTTCTTTCTGAATGTCAAGGTCGATTTGCTGCAAATCGTAGAGTGTCTTGGCTAACGTCATGACCAGGCTAATTCTACGAAAGAAGCAGGAAGTATGTCAAAGATGAAGTAGCCGAAACAGGGCAAATAAACCTATGCTATCGTGTATAGTCCAGTACTATGACCTGTGTGCTGGCAGGCAGGTTGGTCCGGGTTACAGAAAGCTTGGGCTGAGACGCAATTTCCTTTATTCCCATTTCCTTGAGGAACTTATCTATCGGCTCCAGGTCTTTTTTCAATGTCGATGTCTTGTAGTGCATGGGGATGGCTATTTTAGGGGACAGCCTTCTCACTATTTCAGCAGCGGTGGCACCGCCTATGGTCGTGACGCCGCCCACGGGCAGGAACAATACATCGATATCTCCAACGTCCTCCACAATCTCGGCTGATAATTGATGGCCCAGGTCGCCTAAATGACACAGTGTGACACTATCCATCTCCACAACATAAATTGTGTTTTTGCCCAGTTTTTGTCCCTGCTCGTTATCGTGCCAGCTGGCTATGCCCGTAATATATGTTGTTTTCAATTCGTATTCCCCGGGGCCTTTAATCACTTTGTACTCACCGCTGACTGCCTGTGTGTAAGAGTGCCCGGGATGAAGGTGGCTCACGGTCACGATGTTAGCCTGGGGCCGGCCCAGAGAATAACCCATACCCGGAGGATAAGGGTCCGTGATAACCGTAACTTCCTTACCTTTGATACGAAAACATGAATAACCCAGCCATGTTATGTCCATATAGATGATCTCAAGAACCAGTTCATACGAAGTATTTTAACTGCGAAATCGTCGCAGAAGCCACCAGCCGGCAGGCAAAGTCAGCGCCGACGCAGCAACCTTTATCAGGTCACCGATGATAAATGGATACAGTCCGGCCTGAAGCAAATTATTTGCCGGAACAAAATGCCACAGCCACAGCAACCCAAAAATATACAGTACCGCTTCGCCGGCAAGCATGGCCGGAACCGCCGTCCAAACACGCCTGTCCCAGCCCCTTTCCGACAGCCAGCCGACAATAAATGCCACGGCCACGAAGCCCACCAAATAACCGGCGGTGGGACCAACCAGTCGAGCTATTCCGGGCGGCCCCCCAAGCGCAAACCAGTATGGTATTCCGGTGGCGCCGATGGCCAGATAGCTGAGCTGGCTCAGTGCGCCGCGCCGGCTGCCCAGAAGAGCACCAGCTACCAGTACGGCAAAGGTCTGCCCGGTAATCGGCACCGGGCCAATCCAAAAACTTAGTTGTGCGAAAGCAGCAGTTAAGCAGGCAAAGCCAAGCACCAGCACCGTATCCCACAGGACACCTGTCCTGGCGATAGTCGCGTCCATTAAGGTAAGCTTAGCGGTTGAGGTTCTCATACTTCACGCCCCTCCTCTTTATACACAGACGAAGGTCAAGTATAGCAGCGGTAGGAAATAAGGTCAATACTTGCACCTCGACGATTACTTATTGACGCCGGAGGGAGGCGACGGGTAGAATTTTATTATTATGTATGAAAAAATCACACTCGATAACGGCCTGCGCCTTCTAACCAGCGAGATGCCCCACACCCGTTCCGTATCCGTCGTCTTTTTCCTCGGCATAGGTTCGCGCTACGAAACTGACTCCGTAGCCGGCGTCTCACATTTCATCGAGCACCTTTGTTTCAAGGGCACCGAAAAACGCCGCACCGCTAAAGATATTAGTGAGGCAATCGAAAGCGTCGGCGGCATACTGAACGGCGGCACCGATAAAGAGCTAACCACCTACTGGTGCCGGGTAACCAGCGAGCACTTCCCTATGGCTCTGGATGTGTTAACAGACCTGCTTCGCGGTTCACGTTTCGCGGCCGAGGATATAGACCGCGAACGCCAGGTAATCATCGAAGAAATAAATATGAGCCTTGATTCACCGAGGCAGCGGGTGGCCATGCTGATAGATGAAACCCTGTGGCCCGGGCAGGCGCTGGGGCGGGACATTGCCGGAAGCAGAGAGACGATAACGGCCATGACGCGTCAGCAAATGCTGGACTTTTTCTCAACCGCCTATCTGCCAAACAACACGGTACTCAGCATCGCCGGTGATATCAATCAAAAGAAAATACAGGACACAGTTAGTAAATCTTTGGGCGAATGGAAGCCTGCCATCTCCCCGTCGGGATTCCCGAATAAATTCTCACAGCAAGCTCCCGGTATGAAAATAGAATTCAGGGAAACCGAGCAGGTCCAGCTATGCCTGGCCGTCCCCGGATTTTCTTACTTCGACCCCGACCGGTTTGCCGTCGACTTGCTCAGCACCATACTGGGTGAGGGCATGAGCAGCCGTCTTTTCACCGAGATCCGGGAGCAGCAGGGCCTGGCCTACGATATTCACAGCTACGCCGACCACTTCTCCGATTCCGGGGCGGTAATCGTCTATGCCGGCGTCGATTCCAGCAGGGTAAACAAAGCCATAGAAGCTATTATCGACCAGCTTTCCAAAATTAAAGAGGACATATCAGATGCCGAACTCAAGAAGGCAAAGGAGATTGCCAAAGGGCGGTTGTTGCTGGGCCTGGAGGCCAGCCGGAACGTGGCCGCCTGGCTGGGAACGCAGGAACTCCTAACTAAGCGCATACTAACGCCCGACGAGGTGATAGCAATGGTCGAGGCGGTCACCATCGAAGACCTCAAACGCGTAGCCAGAAAGCTCTTCATCGGTCAAAAGCTGAATCTAGCCATCGTAGGACCGGTTAAAAAAGAGGAGCCTTTGGCTGAGCTGCTCAAACTGTAAAATACACTGGCACCGTGCCATTTCACATAATGAAAAAAGCCGTTCTTCGTCGGAAGAACGGCTCTTCATTATCTGGAATTTTTAAAGTTTAGTATTCGGGCATGGCTGGCATCGGTGGAGTTTTTTCCTTCTCCGGTATGTCGGTCACCAACGATTCCGTCGTCAGAATCATATTGGCGATACTGGACGCATTTTCCAGGCCGGTCCTGGTAACTTTTAACGGGTCGATAATGCCTTTACCTACCATGTCACCATAGTCGCCCTTCAGAGCATCGAATCCGGTGCCCTTCTTGCTCCTTTTGACTTTATCCACTACCACTGAACCTTCCTCGCCGGCGTTAATGGCTATCCAGCGCAGCGGCTCTTCCAGAGCTTGCTTCAGAATGGCTATACCCGTAGCTTCATCGCCCTCTGCCTTAATTTTATCCAGCGCAGCCATTGCATTTATCAGGGCCACACCGCCTCCAGGTAGAATGCCTTCCTCGACAGCAGCTCTGGTAGCCGAAAGGGCATCTTCTACACGGTGCTTTTTCTCTTTGAGCTCGACCTCGGTGGCGGCACCAACCTTTATTACAGCCACCCCGCCGGCCAGCTTGGCCAGCCTTTCTTGCAATTTCTCTTTGTCATAGTCAGAGGTGGTCTCGTCGATCTGCGCCTTTATCTGCTTGATGCGAGCCTGTATATCCGCTTCCGTGCCCTTGCCCTCGACGATAGTAGTATTGTCTTTGTCGGCCACCACCTTGCGGGCCCTGCCCAAGTCGGCAACAGTGGTCGAATCAAGTTTCCGTCCTATTTCCTCGGATATAACCTTGCCGCCGGTGAGAATGGCGATATCCTCAAGCATGGCCTTTCGCCTGTCGCCGAAGCCAGGGGCTTTCACCGCCAGACAGTTGAGGGTGCCCCTTAGCTTATTTACTACCAGTGTGGCCAGGGCTTCGCCTTCTACGTCCTCGGCGATAACCACGAAGTTCTTGGATACCTGAAGTATCTTCTCCAGTATGGGCAGCAGGTCGGCTATGGCCGAGATTTTCTTATCGGTGATAAGTATATACGGGTCTTCCAGTTCGGTCTTCATCAGCTCGGGGTTGGTGATAAAGTAAGGGCTGATGTAGCCGCGGTCGAATTCCATACCCTCGACGTATTCGGTTTCAAAGAGCAAACCCTTGGACTCTTCAACCGTAATGACGCCGTCCTTGCCGACCTTTTCCATAACCTCGGCGATTAGACTGCCGACCTCGGCATCAGCCGCCGAAATGGTGGCTACCTGGGCCACCTGTTCTTTGGTGGTTACCGGCGTCGACATCTTTTTCAGGTCGTCAATTACAGCCGTCACTCCTTTTTCAACACCACGCTTAAGAGACATGGCGTCGGCCCCGGCAGCAATATTTTTGAAGCCACCATTGACGATGGCCTGGGCCAGTACCGTAGCTGTAGTCGTGCCGTCGCCGCACTTATCGTTGGTTTTGACGGCTGCTTCCTTAACCAGCTGGGCTCCCATATTCTCGAAGGGGTCAGGCAGCTCGATGTCCTTGGCGATGGAAACGCCGTCGTTTATTACATTGGGCGCACCAAACTTTCTATCCAGGGCTACGGGACGTCCCCGAGGTCCTAGTGTTACTTTAACCGCATTAGCCAGGGCATCGATGCCCGCCTTTAAAGCTCGCCTCGCCTCTTCACCATAAAGAATTTGTTTTGCCATCTAATATCCTCCTGTTTTTATATTTATAGATTTTTCTATTTTTTCTTCTTGGCTAAAATATCGCTTTCCCTCAGGATAATAAGCTCTTCGTCCCCCTCCTTAATCTCCGTACCGCCGTACTTGGCATATATCACAATGTCGCCGACCTTCACATCCAACGGTATGCGTTTCCCGTCTTCGGTCATTTTGCCCGGCCCCACTGCCAGAACCTCACCCTCCTGTGGCTTCTCTTTAGCCGTATCCGGTATGACGATGCCTCCTTTCGTCACTTCTTCCTTGGTACTGGGCCTTACCACTACCCTGTCGCCCAAGGGATCGAGTTTTACTGCCATAATTACCTCCTCTTTGAAATTTAGCACTCTGAGACTTAGAGTGCTAATAATAATAGCACAGTAGATTTTCTTTGTAAAGAGGTTTAGGTCGCGGGCTAA
>Ga0136653_10000898_pt1 | contig 15929 bp, 9 predicted proteins | sample LakKivw275mmetaG_FD_94866 | JGI IMG/M metagenome (GOLD analysis project Ga0136653, IMG submission 94866) | Anoxic lake water microbial communities from Lake Kivu, Rwanda to study Microbial Dark Matter (Phase II) - Lake Kivu water 275m metaG... | ecosystem: Environmental > Aquatic > Freshwater >...
GGCGTAGAGCTTATAGGTGTCAAAAGCCAGGTTGACGAAGGAGAACAATCCGTCCGGGCCCGAATAGGTCATTGTTACAAAATCGCCGGTGGTCGATTCCAGAACGACAGGGACATACACCGGCGCAGGGCCATGGTATCCGTCCTCGATCATACCGCTTATGGTTCCCGGTCCCTGTGAGGTGCTCGCCGGCACTAAGTGGATGAAGATACCGTCGGTATTCTGTGTGAGGTTGATGACAGTGGCCTCCTCCCAGTGCAGCACGTCGCCGTAATAGGTAGGCAGGTAGAGTCCATAGTATGCCGAGTTGGGGCTGGGCTCCGCCTTGATGATATACTGTGCCGCCGTCAGGCCGCTGAACTGGTAGTTACCTTCGCCTTCCACCATCTCGGCAAACACGTCGACCACGATTCCTTCTGCCATCTTGTAGGCATAGGCGAATCCCGTTTCCAGCCAGTTGTCGCCTGCCCTGACGCGACCGTATATGGAATAATAACCCGACATGGTAACATCCAGAGGCGAGAAGCCTTCCACAGCAACGGTATCTTCCACAATGACAGTATCGTAACCCTCATGCGTGAAATGAACGGTATAGGTGCCTTGTTCCAGAGGAAGCTCATAGTGACCGTTGTCATTGGTGAAGACATCATGCCCCCCGGCGGTGACTTTCGCTTCGTGAATGGGTAATCCCGTAACGGCATCAGTCACATAACCCTCGAATCCTGCCTGAACAGGAGCCTGGACGTTCATGGTATGATGCGTGAAGGATTCGGGATGCTCCGGGTCATTGGAAACACATTTCAGGTCGGCATGATACTCCCCCGGTTCATTGCCTACAGAGCTGTAAGTGATAAGCAGCGTCTCCTGATGACCGGGATTCAGTTGGCCTGCAGCAGGCATCACCGAGGTGATGAAGGTGTCCTCGCCGAAGCTGTCGGGTCCGCCCATGCCGCGGTCGCCATAACCCGGAAAGCTGAACGACAGCGTGTCATCACCCGTGTTGGATATGACAGTTGTGACGGTAACGGTAGAGTGGAGGCCAACTGTTGCCGAGAGGTTCTCAGGATCGAAGTGGATGGTTTGGGCGTGAAGGACGAAGATCGGGAAAAGCAAAATGATGAGAGTAAAGATTTTTTTCATGATTGGGGATTAAGGTTAAAGAAGATTCATTATTCAAAAATAATGAAAAATCAATGCAAAGAATATCAGTCCGGGATTAAATTTTAAAACTCAATTATAAAAAAATTTCAAGTTGCATCCCGACCTTTTGGTATAAAATGGTATATAAGGGTATAGAGATAAAATAATCCGGACTAAGCTATTCATATTGATAATTCAATTAAAAACGACTTCATATTAAATATACGACAATGAATAAACCTTTTACCAAACCATTAAGAAAGAAAGAACTGGCAAGAATATTAGATGTCAGTCCCTCTACTTTACAAAGTTATCTTAATGTTAGATATTATCATCTTTTAAAGGACCTTGGCTATGAAAAGAATTCGCGTATTCTCTGGCCCCGGGTATTAAATGAGCTTGTGCGGATTTTAGGGTTTCAGGATGATCATTGATGGAAGTACATAAACGGTCTTTAAATTTCCTGACAAAACGGTCATATCCGGTCATATCTAATTATATTAAGTTTTATTTAATGATAATTACCGTAACCGGTCATATCCGTTAAGCACCAATTCATTTGGTCGTATATTGCGTAACAATTCGGACATCATACGGGGATAATTTAATGAATATTAGTTTGTTAGATAACGGCACGTACAATCAGTTAAATTTTCTAATATTTTCTTGGTAATCTATTCATTAACCTTTAAATTTACGAGTATGAAAACGAATGCACTTCTTTTCACTTTTATCATGACCTTCACCGCCTTAAATCTCCTGTTTGGGCAAGGGTATGATACGATTTGCAGAACCGTTGAAATTGCACCGAACTGTTATATGCTTGAAACTTATACAAGCGATAGCTGTATGCTGTCTTCTTATTTATATACGGGAGATTCTTTAATAACTGCACCTGTTACAAGTTCATCATTCACCTCATATGAACCCTTTGGTGATGATGTCCTTAATTCAAATATATGGATACCGGATGCAGACAGAGGTTGTTTACCGTACGATGTATGCTATAATCCGACAGACGAAAAGTATTATCTATATGGTGGCAGGAAAATATTGATCGTGGATGCTGAAACGAATACAGTAATTCAAGATCATATTGTTTCGGACGCCGCAGATAACAATCAATTGTTTTTTATAACCATCGAAGGATATGAAAACAGGTTGGTCTATGTAGAATCTTCGGATAGGATTTTTTGTGCGACTGACGATGGTAAACTGGTAGTGATAGACGGGGAAACTGATACAAAACTTCCTGATAACGGATCTGCAGTTCAATATTTTGATATGTTACATGCAAGCTTACATTACAACCCTACTATTGATCGTCTATTCCGTACTCTGTGTTATTATGATAAAGAAAATTTAATGGTAAAAAGTTTTATCGATGTTTATGATGAGGATGGTGTTTTTATATATCAGTTTAATATTGATAATAAATTGATAACGGATATTTCAACGAATTCAGCAGGAACCCGTGTTTATTTAACATTGGCGGTTAGTGCCGCCGGATCAGGATATCTTGATAATGGTCAAGTTAAAACATACGGGTATGCAAATGATGAGATGCAAGAGATTCAATCATCTAATTGTAATTATATTCCCCAAACCATCGTATCAATTCCAGCTAATGAATCACATGGTCAACTTTTTTGTGTTGGATTTTTATTTGACGAAAATCAACATATTTCCATTTTTAATGGTTATAACGGTGAATACATTACCTGGGTAACTGTGCCATATTTTTTAGCTACTTATCAGGGAGGTTACAATGCCGAAAATGATAAAGTTTATTATACCGGGGTAAATGATGTTGAAATCTATGGATTTCCATATTTGGAAGGGGGAATTGTCATTATCGACGATACACCTGAAGTTGTGGAATACTATGCGCTGGAAGATTTATTTGCAACCGGAAGTTATGTAAGCCTATTGGTTAATTCCGATTACATATATGCAGGTACGTTGGATAAACTGACCATTATCGACCCGGGATCTGATGATATTTTAGGACAAAGTAAATTAGCCGGAGCTCAAAGCAGACAACTAACCCTGAATGATACGAAAGGAGTTTTATCGGCAAATACAATTGACGGTAGTTGCACTTTAGTGGATGTGACGGAAGCTGAAACTCCATACCTCGACAAATATTTTCAGGCAGGGAGTGCCAGTTGGTCCGGCTGTTTTAATACAAAAAACGATAAGGTTTATTTTATTCAAAACGGTAATGATGATTTCATTTTCTCAACTTTTAATGACAGCAGTTTCATTGCAATTATCGATGGCGCAACCAATCAAAATATTAAATTTCTGACTGTAGGTGACAACTTGAAATCATGTGCTTATGATCCGGTCTCTAATAAAATATTTGTGACCAGTCAAAATGAAGATAAAATTGTCGTCATAGATGGCGAAACTGATGAGATTGTGGATGAAATCACTCAGGGAATCAGAGATCCCGGAGATATTTATCCTTTGCCCCATAGTAAAATCGCATGTACCGCGGCAAATCCCGTGGCAAGTCATACATGTGTGGATATAATAAATACCAATTCATATTCGGTAAGCAACATAAATATACCGGGACCAGTTACATGTTTTGCATTTGACGGTGATCATATTCTTTATCTGGGGTATGGACAACCAAGCCTGGGAGGAGATATTGTTGCACTTGACCTTAATAATTTAGATTTAAGTGATCCTATCGGTGTTTCTGTTTTCCCGGGAGCTCTTGCTTATGATGCAACGGATAATGTATTATATTGTATTAATTATGAAGAAACGCCAATCTTATGCAGGATAAGAGTGAGTGGGTGGAATAACTATTATGTACAATATATATATTTTCAATATGACAATCTATTACGCTACATGGAGTTCAGACAGGTTGATAATGAGCGCAAGCTTTATATTCTGGGAGGGAGCTATTTTACAATCTATAATATTGATGAAAACGATATTACCCAATATTATATCGATGTACGAAGTATCCTTTATAATCCTTATAATGACCGGCTCTATATGCAGCTTGACTACCTGAATGATGATCCGACATGTAAAATGCTTGTGTTGGATTGCAAAACCGACCAAATCTGTTCTTTGGTGGATCTTGATCAACGCCTTAACCTCGTATACGCTTCTCCTTACCCGGGTCGTGGCATGAGAATGGTCCTCAATTCGACCGATAACAGAGTATATTGCGGCAATATATCTTTGAGTAATGTCAGCGCCATCGACTGTTCGGATGAGGTCCGTACCCTTCAGGAAGGTTGGAACTGGCTCTCCTTCCCGCGTCTCGACCGCGACAACCAAACCAATGACCCGGTCGATGCCATCGATTTCCTCGAAAATGTCGACCCGTTTCCATCTTATTTACTTATTGAACATTGGATTGCATACCCTCCATATATGACTGATTTAGAATATAACACTTTATATGGATGGCAATCAAATTATCTGGATGATATTTATAGCGACCGGGGTTATAAGATGGAGACGGACAATACCGGAGAAAGTATTCTTCCTTGTCCTGGAACCGTACTTCGTCCCGACTGGGAGATAGATTTGTACGGGCCCAATAAAGATAACTGGATTGGATATTTCCTGACTGAACCCTCCTGGGCACAGGATGCGTTTGCTGAAGTCTGGAGTAAAATGACCCTTATCCAAACACAGTACTGGGCGATGGTCAAGATTGGAGGAATATGGTATCAGACTCCAAAAGTAACACCCCTGAAATACGGCGACATGGTGAACGTGAGGTGTACCGAAGATTGCTCCTTTCAATGGAATGGATCCGCTTTTCACATGATGGCTCAGAGCTATGAAAAGACAAGCTATTTTACTTATGAAGAAAAAGCCGATTACATACCTATATTTGTTGAGCTCGATCCGGAGGATATGCCGCTGGAAGTGGGTGTGTTCAGTGATACGGTTTGTTATGGCGCCGAAACGGTCCTTCCCGGCGATACAATGGTTCAGATCAACGCCTACCTTGACACGACAGGACAAGGTGAATACCTTGATTTTGAGTTCTATTACGGAACAAAAAGCGCTCCTGTCGGGAAAAAGGATTACCTTGTCTTAAATCCGGTCACAGGCCGTCAGGAGCCCGGAAAGATCACCACCGGAGATCACCGGGATTGGTATGTTGTATCATTCAAGAAGGAGGATGCCGGTAAGCAGATCTTACTTGAAGAAACAATCATTGACCGGTTATCGGTGCAACCTAATCCGTTCAACAACCGGACTGAGATCGATTATGTGCTGAACAAGGATACCTATCTTGCCATACGCATCCTTGATGCACAGGGTGTGGAGATCAGACACCTTGTTGAAGGCAGTTACCGGTCAGGCAATTACACATTTTACTGGGATGGAAGGGATGATACAGGTAATCTGACAAAGGAGGGATTGTACATGATCGTTGTTGAAACTCCTGAAGACGTTAAAACGTTAAAAGTAATACGCTTATAATATCATGCGATTTACAATTTGTTTATTCTTTGTTTTTTTAACCTTCAATTCGCTCCCGCAGGTGATCCTGGTAGATCAAACCGGCGGGGGCGATTATTTTACGATACAGGAAGGTATAGATGCATCACAAAACGGCGATACGGTATTGGTCTATCCTGGCACATACTATGAAAACCTCAATTTCAACGGAAAGAATATTGTTTTATGCAGCAGGTACCTGTGCGAACAGAATGAATGGTACATAAACCATACAATAATAGATGGTAATCACCAAGGTAGTGTGGTTTTGATCATTTCAGAGGAGGATGAAACAACCACCTTGTGTGGTTTTACAATTCAAAATGGTTCAGGGAATGATTCCATTATTACTTCACCTGGCACTAATGGTGGCGGGTTATATATTAAAGATTCAAATCCTAAAATTATAAATTGTATCATAAAAAATAATTTTGCAACTTTTACTGGAGGTGGAATTGTTTGTTCAAACAGTGTAATATTTTTATCAAATGTTCAAATATATGATAATTATGCTATTATGGCTGGTGGGGGAATTGAATTGGCTAGTGGGGCGTCCATTAATTTTGATAGTATACATCGATGCAATATTTACATGAATTATTCTGCAAGAGGATGTGATCTAAATAAAGCTCACGAGTGTCCTCCATTAGATGTTGTCGTTGATACATTTACCGTTATTGAACCAGATCATTTCTATATAAGTTCTGTTGATTCTTATGGATACCAATTGCATGATATCATGACAGATATTCAACATTATAAAATTGAGTCGGTTGATGCTGATCTTTATGTGAATCCAAATGGTAGTAATTTCAATAGCGGTTTGACTCCTGGTGATCCGTTACAATCACTTACCTATGCTATGAGCAAAATAGAAGTGGACAGTCTTCATCCAAATACGATTTATTTAACCAACGGTATATATTCACCGTTTCTTACCGGTGAAAAATTTCCATTAGGATTCCGGAGTTACATTACAATTCAGGGTGAAAACATGGAAAATACAATACTGGACGGGGAAAATACAATTTATCATTTCAACGGTGGTAAATTGGAACGGAACATTACTTTTCGGAATTTGACTTTCTACCGGGGTTACGGTTTTGTTTACGGAGAACCTGGTACAGGAGCTTCGGAAATAGGTTGTCTTTATTCGATTGAAGATATAAATTTAGTGTTTGAGAATATAATTGTCAAAGAGTGTCAAGGAGGCACGGCAGGTTGTGGATTGTATTGTGGTCATTCGGATAATTTAATAATGAAAAATGTAGAATTTATCAATAATATTGGTTCACCAAATTTAGGTGATTGGGGCCCATCTGCAACAACACAGGAACACATTTTTAAAAATCTTTATTTTCAGGGTTGCACAGGAAGTACAAATATTTATGCCGGTTATGGTGTTGAAATAATTATTGGTGGTAGCCAAGACTATCCCAATGAGCCTAAATGTATTTTTAAGAATCTAGTAATTGTTAATAATCATTGTACCTATCCGGCCCCTGATCCAAGTGCATTTTGTGTAGGATTAACAGATTGTCCATGGGTTACTTTAATTAATGCAACTATTGGTGATAACACATGTTTACAAAACATGGGCAGTTTAGCATTAAGCTATTCAAGTCGGCTGGATATTTATAATTCAATAGTATATAATCCGGCATTGCCTTATGAGTGCATAGTATATAATCCACCACCATACGATCCGTGTTTCATGAATGCTTATAATACATTGTTTCGAGGTAAGGATGATTTATTTTATATTGCCGGCAGTTTTGTAATGTACTGGGGGGATGGGATACTGAATACCGACCCCTTATGGCAGGGAGAGGGGGATTATCCCTATGCTCTTTCAGACAGCTCACCTTGCATCAATACAGGCACACCCATGTATGTGCCGGGTATGGAGCCGCCTTATATAATCCAGGAAGATAGCAGCTATTACCTGGTGACACCGGACCAGGACACCATTATTTTACCTGCAACGGATATGGCCGGGCATGCACGCATCCGGGATGGCAGGATTGATATGGGAGCCTATGAATATCCGGATACAGGTGTGTTTATCCCTGTGATCAAACCAAGGCCGGAGGCATTTTCTTTACAGGTTTATCCTAATCCTTTCTCCGATAAAACCACCGTGTCATTCGCCTCAATCAGGTCATGCCATGCTAAAGTTGATATCTTTTCCATCACAGGAAGTAAAACAGCCACTTTAATAGATTCACACATTCCGCCTGGCAAATTCGACATCAACTGGAACGGGACAGCCGATAATGGCGACAGGGTAAAACAAGGCGCGTATATCTGCCGGCTGATAATAGACGGGAAATTTAGTTCAGAGGTGAAGGTGGTGAAGGAGGAGTAGTCAGTTGGCAGTTGGCAGTCAGGTGAGGGTGGGTAAGAGGAAAAGGCAGCGGAGCCGAACAAAGTGAGGCGACGTCCCGCCGAAGGCGGGATTGGCGGTTGGCAGTCATAAGGTTTACAGGTCTGAGAGTTTGCAGGGATATTTAACCTGCAACTTGCAACAACCCTCAACACTCATTGACGAACACTCAATGAACATTGGAATGTTGAATTACTAATGACCATATAAATTTTCTTTTCATTAATTTATCTCGTATATTCGAGTTTTCTAATTTTAAAGAGGATGTAGTCATTCCAGCCGAATCAACGATATGCTATGTATTCGATTGATGGTAATTTAAGATTATAAATGAAGACTTTCATTATATTTGGGTTACTGTTTATTACAGACCTCCTTCCGGTTTGGGCTGGTCATAAAGATGACAGCATAGCAGCTGAAACCTGCACCATCCATTCCGGTTGGAACTGGCTCTCCTTCCCGCGTCTCGACCGCGACAACCAAACCAACGACCCGGTCGATGCCATCGATTTCCTCGAAAATGTAGATCCATTCCCGTCTAATTTGTATATTGAGCACAAGATTGGTCCATCTCAAGGTATGACTTATTTGGAATATGTTGACAATCAGTGGCAATCACATGATCTTAATGATATTTATAGTGACTATGGTTATAAATTGAATACTGACAACTCAGGAGCAAGCTATCTTCCTTGTCCCGGAACAGTTTTGACTCCCGACTGGGAAATGGATCTTTACGGACCGAACAAAGATAACTGGATCGGGTATTTCCTGACGGAGCCGTCATGGGCTCAGGATGCTTTTGCAGAAATATGGAGTAAAATGACTCTTATACAAACCCAGTATTGGGCTATGGTCAAGATCGGCGGTATTTGGTACGAAACCCCCAAAGTGGCCCCTCTTAAATACGGTGATATGGTGAACGTCAGATGCACGGAGAATTGCTCGTTCCAATGGAATTGTTCTCCGGTCCACATGCGGCAACAAGCTTATGAAAAGACAAGTTATTTTACTTACGAAGAACAGGCCGATTATACGCCTATTTTTGTCGAGCTCGATCCGGAAGATATTCCTTTGGAAGTAGGTGTGTTTAGTGACGATGTATGCTATGGCGCCGAGACGGTTTTACCTGGCGATACCATGGTACAGATCAATGCCTACCTTGACACGACAGGACAAGGTGAGAATCTTGATTTTGAGTTCTATTACGGGACTAAAAGCGCACCTGCCGGAAGAAATGATTATCTTGTCTTAAACCCGGTAACCGGCCGTAAAGAGCCCGGTACAATCAAAACGGGTGACAGACAGGATTGGTATGTGATATCATTTAAGAAAGAGGGTGCCGGTAAACAGGCCATGCCTCAAAAAACGGTGATTGAAGGGCTTTCGGCACGGCCTAATCCATTCAGCAACATGACGGAGATCGATTATATACTGAACAAAGATACTTATCTGGACATACATATCATGGATGCTCATGGTGTAAAAGTCAGGCATCTTGCGAACGGTAATTTCAGATCAGGTAATTATACCATTTACTGGGATGGAATGGACGATCGAGGTATACTGATAAAGGAGGGATTGTACCTTATTGTCATTGAAACTCCTGAAGACGTTAAAACGTTAAAAGTAATACGTTTATAATATCATGCGGTTTACAATTTGTTTATTGTTGATTTTCTCAACTTTTCAATCGCTCCCGCAGGTGATCGTTGTAGATCAGACCGGCGGGGGCGATTATCTGACAATACAGCAGGGAATCGATGCATCCCAAAGCGGTGATACGGTGCTGGTTTATCCCGCTACATACTATGAAAATATCAATTTTAATGGAAAGAATATCATGCTTTGCAGCCGGTATATGTATGAACAGGATGAATGGTACATCAACCATACGATCATTGACGGCAATCACCAGGGAAGCGTGGTACTGATCATATCTGGAGAGGATGAAACAACAACTTTATGTGGCTTCACTGTACAAAATGGATCGGGCTCTAATATTTATGCTTATTTAATGAGTGGAGGCGGCATCGCTCTTAAAAATTCTAAAGCTAATATTAAAAACTGTATAATTAAAAATAATGTCTGTAATGGTTCAGGCGGAGGAATATACGTAAGAAATAGCATATTATATATATCGAATACTACTATATATGATAATTATGCTATTCGAACTGGTGGAGGAATAAGGCTAGTTCAAAATTCGACAATTAGTTTTGATACAATAAACCTAAGTAATATTTATTTAAATTATTCTGCCGATGGATGTGATTTTCATAAAGATATTACCTGTCCTGTTTATAAGATTGTTGTTGATACATTTACCGTAATGAATCCGGATCATTTTTATATCAGTTCTATTGATCCATATGGATACCAATTGGATGATATTACCACTGATATTCAACATTATAAAATTGAAAATGCTGATACAGATTTATTTGTAAACCCTGGTGGAAGCAATTCAAATAGCGGTTTATCGCCTGATGATCCGTTAGAGTCGCTTTCGTATGCAATGAGCAAAATTGTTTCGGATAGTCTTCATCCCAATACAATCCATCTGGCTGTTGGAACGTATTCCTCATCCCTTACCGGAGAAAAGTTTCCGCTGGGATGGCGAAGTTATATAACCATTGAAGGAGAAAGTATGGAAAATACAGTATTAGACGGGGAAAATGAAATTTATCACTTTTATGGAGGGCGACTTGAAAAGGATATTACTTTTAGAAATCTGACGTTAACAAGAGGATTTGGAAATTTGTATGATCATGGAAATCAGCCCGGTTGTATGTATTCTTATGATGACCGGAATATATTATTTGAAAATGTTAAAGTAAAGGAATGCCAAAGCGGAATTACAAGCGGTTTGGAAATAGGAGACGCAGATAAAATCGTAATGAAAAACATAAATTTCATCGATAATTTTGGTACCCAGGTATTAGGTGTGTGGGATTGGCCTTTAATTCCCAAGTTACACACCTTTGAAAATGTGCTGATTCAGGGTACAACAGGTGGTACTACTGTAGAGGAAGGATATGGAGTGGGAATTTTGATTGACGGTGTTACATCCTGTCTCAATAATTTAAAATGTATATTTAAGAATTTGGAGATGGTAGAAAACCATAATACTTATCCTGGCCCGGATCCCGGAGCCTTTGGTTTTGTGACCATAGAGGGTGCCTGGACTGTATTAATCAACTCAACTATAGGCAATAATACCTGTGAAAGCGATAACGAAGCCTGCCTTGGGATAACCTATTCAGCAAGAATGGATCTTTATAACTCTATAGTATATAATCCCGATCTGCCATGGGAGTTTGGCATATATAACCCACCTCCTTATGATCCGTGTTTCATGAACGTATACAATACATTGATTCGTGGTAGAGATGATCTTTTTAATATTTATGGCAATTTTGTACTGTATTGGGGAGATGAGATACTGGATGAAGATCCTTTATGGATGGGAGAAGGGGATTATCCTTATGCGCTATCAGATAACTCACCCTGCATCAATACCGGCACGCCCATGTGTGTGCCGGGCATGGAACCACCTTATATCATTCAGCTAGACAGCAGCTATTATTTGGTGACACCGGACCAGGACACCATTATTTTACCTGCAACGGATATGGCCGGGCATGCACGCATCCGGGATGACAGGATTGATATGGGAGCCTATGAATATCCGGATACGGGTGTTTTTATCCCTGTGATCAAACCAAGGCCGGAGGCATTTTCTTTACAGGTTTATCCAAATCCTTTCTCCGATAAAACCACCGTGTCATTCGCCTCAATCAGGTCATGCCATGCTAAAGTTGATATCTTTTCCATCACAGGAAGTAAAACAGCCACTTTAATAGATTCACACATTCCGCCCGGCAAATTCGACATCAACTGGGACGGGACAGCCGATAATGGCGACAGGGTAAAACAAGGCGCGTATATCTGCCGGCTGATGGTCGACGGGAAATTTAGTTCGGAGGTGAAGGTGGTGAAGGAGGAGTAGTCAGTTGGCAGTTGGCAGTTGGCAGTCAGGTGAGGGGGGGTGAGAGGAAAAGGCAGCGGAGCCGAACAAAGTGAGGCGACGTCCCGCCAAAGGCGGGATTGGCGGTTGGCAGTCATAAGGTTTACAGGTCTGAGAGTAATTAGCCAATTAGCCGATTAGCCAATTAGCTGATGTGCTGATTAAATGGTGATAATTTTCACCCTTCGAACATCGAAAATGTAAAATCGTATCTCGCCCAATCCTCTCCCCCTCACCCTCAAACGGCTCGCAGCTAATAACTCGCAGCTCGAAACTATTCCCCGCCCATCTCCAGCACCCTGAACGTCCCGGGTTTCAGCAGGCGCCGTACATGCACGTTGGCCGGCTCGTTTCCTGTTGCGGGCATGACATCGGCGACAGAGAGGTACACACGGTGCGTTGATGTGTCGACGGCCAGTGTGCGTGCGCCCTCTTTTGTGGGAAAGTTACCCAGGACGGTATAGGTGTCTGGAGTCTTTTGCTGTATGACCGTCAGTGTGCCGGCACCGTTGGAGCAGAAGATACGCTTCGTACCCGGGTCGAATTTGACGCCGTCACACCCTTCGCCGATAGGCAGGGAAGCGACGACATGACCGTCGAAGGCATCCAGCACCACCAGCACGGTATTGGCGCAGGCTGAGAAAAGACGGTGTGTGGCGTTGTCAAGTGCCAGGCCGGTGGGCTCCATGCCCGGCGATAACGGCCAATACACCTCCACATTCATCGTTTTAGCGTTGATACGTGCTACCTGGCTCTTGTCCTCGAGGTTCACATAGATGCTGCCCTTATCATCAGTCACGGCAAACTCGGGCTTACCGTTGAGAGGGATGGTGGCTATGACACTGTCATTGTTGGCGTCGATGACGGTGGCGTCGGCACTGCGGCCGTTGAAGATAAAGACCCGTTTGGTAAAGGGATCATACAGGATGGCATCGGGATTATTGCCGGTGACTCGGATAGTGGCGAGGGGAGCCAGCGTCTTCAGGTTGACGACGGTCACTGATGAGTCGCGGCCGTCGCTGATGAAGCCCTTGTTGAGATCCGGCGCCAGGGCTATGCCGTGCACGCCGAACGTGTTGGGGATCGTCGCGACAAGCTCTCCGCTTTTCAGGTCGACGACCTGAACCATGGTGCCGTGGGAGACGAACAGCCGGCCGGCGGCATCATCAACAGTCAGGTAATCCCAGCCGCCATCGCCGGGAAGAGGGAAGATGCGGGTTACTTTATAGGTCACCTCGTGCGATTGGGCATAAAGTGCGGTACCGGAAAATAGCAAGGCAATCAGTGAAAAGGATAAAAGGATTTTTTTCATGGTACTGGTAATTAAGAATTATATTCAGCAAATTAACAATCTATTTGCTAAAATTCCTATGTGTCCTAATGTGACTAATGTGGTAAATATTTTTTTCAACCACATTAGGCACACTAGAGCACAATAGGTGATATTTTGTAATTGATATGTTTTTTTTATTAACTTGCTGTTGCTAACCAAAACCATTAAACCTATGACAAAATTAACACGACTGATCGTTGCATCCATCGTCGGATGCATCCTGTTCTTCTTTCTGGGCTGGCTAATCTACGGCGTGCTGCTGATGGATTTCTATGCCGCTCATACTACACAATACGAAGGGCTGATGCGTGAGATGCCCAATCTGGCAGCTCTGATCATAGCCGAATTAACATGGAGTTTCCTAATGGCATTTATCTTCCAGCGTTGGGCCGGAGTAAAGAATTTTGGCAACGGATTGCTGATAGGATTACTCCTAAGCTTTCTCGTTATATTAATGGGGGATTTATTCTTTGTCGCTTCCATGAAACTGTATGATGCACCGGTAGTTATTGTCGATATAGTTATCAGCACGGCCTTAGGCGGTTTGATTGGAGGTGTCATAGGATGGATCCTCGGCATGGAAAAGAAGAAAGTGGAAGCCACATAGACAGCCACATTTTCGTCGTTTCATTCCAGGTTAAACCAGTCCATCACCCTTGAGGTTTTATCCTCAGGCTCGTCGGCGTGCCTGAACTCGTTGGTGTGCTTATTATAGATGTAGTCATTCTCCCACTTTGAGTGGTGGAGGGCTGTCTCTTTGACCGCAGCGGTGATAAAGAAGATCTCCTCATCGGTCATGGTTGGATGCAATGAAAGCCTGACCCACCCGGGCTTCTCGGAGAGATCGCCATGGTTGATCTTCCCGGTGATCTCCTTCGAATGATCATAGGTGACGTCGAGAAGGTAATGGCCGTAGGTTCCGGCGCAGGCGCAGCCGCCTCTCACCTGGATGCCGAACAGGTCGTTGAGGAGCTTGACGACGAGGTTATAGTGGATGCCGTCGATATAGAAGGAGATGACCCCGAGGCGTTCCCTGACATTGTTGGCCAGGATATGGATTCCCGGCACCTTGTCGAGTTCCCGGAAGGCAATATCCAGCAATTCTTTTTCTCGCTGAAGGATAGGAGTCACACCCATCTTCTCTTTCAGCTCGATGGCCAGAGCCGTTCTGATGGCCTGCAGGAAGCCGGGCGTGCCGCCGTCCTCGCGGGCTTCGATGTCATCGATGAATTTATATTCGTCCCAGGGGTTGGTCCAGTCGACGGTGCCGCCGCCGGGATCGTCGGGGACAGGATTGTCGTAGAGTGACCTGTCGAAGATGAGGACGCCGGAGCTGCCGGGGCCGCCAAGAAACTTGTGGGGCGAGAAGAAGATGGCGTCGAGTTTCTCCGCCGGATCGGCAGGATGCATGTCAATATCGACATAAGGAGCCGAGGCGGCAAAGTCAACAAAGAGCCGGCCTCCGTATTCATGCATCAGGCGCGCCATGGCATGGTATGGCGTACGGATGCCTGTGACGTTGGAACAGGCCGTCATGGAGGCTATCTTGACTTTACGATCTTTATATAACTCCAGGTTGCGGCGCAGCTCTTCGAGGTTGATGAGAAGCTCTTTGTCGGGTTGCAACTGAATGATATCGGCGTTAGTCTCGAACCACGATGTGTGGTTGGAGTGGTGTTCCATGTGGGTGACAAAGACTACGGGACGATCGTCATTATTGAAAACAGGGTGCCGCGACAGCACATCGGTGCTCCTCAAGCCCAGGATGCGCTGGAACTTGTTGACGACACCCGTCATGCCGAAGCCTGACGTGATAATGATATCGTTTTTAGCATCGGCGTTGACATGCTCTTTGATTTTACGGTGTGCCAGACGGTAAGCCTTGGTCATCAGGGTGCCAGTCTCGCTGGTCTCGGTGTGGGTGTTGCCAACAAAAGGACCGAAAGTGCCGGCGATTTTATCCTCGATGGGTCTGTAAAGCCTGCCACTGGCGATCCAGTCGGCATAGACGATGGTCTTCTCACCGTAAGGGGTGGAGAAGATCTGGTCGATGCCGATGGTGTTCTGCCTGAACTTATTGAAGTAGTGTTCCAACATGGTATTTTCCTTTCAATCGCCTGAAGATATCTGAATAGAAACGATTTCGGTGTCGCCGCCTTCGGAGTATAGCTTCAACCAGTTATTATCGTAACGGTACCAAGGATCCTGTGCGCTCACACGGATGATGTAGTCGCCGGTATCGCCCTGTCGAATGGCTTTAAGAACAACGCCGCCGTTTTTCTGATTGCCTGCGCCATAGCTCACAAAAAGACGCGGTTGCGTGTCACCCGTGCTGTGCGCCTTGATGACGATGTAATTGTTTTTTCGTGACCGCACATCCACAGGCGTGAAATCATATTTCATTTCTGTATTGCTTTTGATGACTACCGTCGTGCCTGCGAAAAATAAGGCCAGGAAGCCGATGCAAAAGAGCAGCATTGCCGAACGGAGTCTATGTTTGGTTTTCATTATAGTACATTTTACAGATGCCCATTAAATACGGTGGTACA
>Ga0136653_10000901_pt1 | contig 15911 bp, 11 predicted proteins | sample LakKivw275mmetaG_FD_94866 | JGI IMG/M metagenome (GOLD analysis project Ga0136653, IMG submission 94866) | Anoxic lake water microbial communities from Lake Kivu, Rwanda to study Microbial Dark Matter (Phase II) - Lake Kivu water 275m metaG... | ecosystem: Environmental > Aquatic > Freshwater >...
CCTTAGCCTCAATAATTTCCCAATCTTTTAGAAGCTGTAATAAATTCTCATTGCTTATTTCGGCTATATCATTTAACTCTGCCGCAAATTCCCTAAACGATTCGAATTTGAATGAATCTTTAACATAGCTTATTAAGTCACTAGCTTTTTCATCATTTAGCTCTTCGCTATTAACTATTGTATTTACCATGTTCCTTGCCAATTTTTGTTCAATTTTTGGTAAGCTTCTTGTCCATTCATCAATATCCGCACCTACAATTTTCTCTATTCTCTTTTTCTTTTTTTCTCCCCTTAGCTCTCTCTGTTTATTATATATGGCGGTAATTACTTCACGTAAGTAAGTTGCTAATTCCATTGTTTCTTCATTTTCCCAGTTGAGAGACCGCCGGTTGGTTGAGATCACATCTTCATCCCATTTGTCAATAAAGCTAACATCAAAATCTCCTGTAAGATATTCATAGCCGTGACTTGTCGCTTTGTTGCCGTAAAAACCGTGGTCATTCACCAATTTCCCGTTTGAAAATAGGGCAACGCCCTTCATATCTGCGGGCACAGTGTGTTCGGATGAAATAATTTTTCCGGTAATTTGTGCCGAATATTTGTATGCTGGTAATTTAGCTACTAATTCCTCATCAGTTATTGGCAATTGCCATTCGAATTCAATCGGAACACCTTCATATTTCATATCATTTGTAAGTTCTATAGATTTATTATTATTGTGTATTATTTTGACATCAAAATTCTCCTCATCAAAAACCCTAAAAGCTCTTGCTAATGACCTCGCAATGTCGTTGGGTGGAAACTTTGACTTCCGCTTCAATTCATGCAACTTTATTGTTGTACCATGCTCTTTTTCGACTTGTTTGTTCTTACATACCATCTTCGGTTTATATACATCTCTTTCCTTTAGTATGTCATCTAGACTCATGGAAAACGTATTAAGCAAATGACTCTTGGCAGTCTCGATTGTTATTAATTTCGCTATGCCAAAGAATGACAGCTTCCCAATCCCTTTCTTCCCAATTACGGGTCTACCTCCTGGGCTTAACATTCCGCCATCTTCTTCTCTTCTATTCCTACCTATTTTTAGGAATTTCGGATTTAATTCAGGGTAGTCCATTCCATGACCGTCATCTTCAATTATAATTTCGAGGTTACCAGTATCATTAAGATATATATTCACTTCTTTAGCGTCTGCGTCATACGAATTAGCTACAATTTCCGCTATCACGGGAGGCAGGTTTGAATACATCTTAATTCCCAGATGCTGAATAGTATTAGTATCAAACTCCATGATTAATTCTTGTTCTTCTATAATCTTAGGACTTTCTTCAAACATGAACGTAATCCCCCTTAACTTTTCTGCTCTCAACCTTATCCGTAACCTGGCTACGAATTGTGACACCGATTCTTCTTGCCAATTCAGGCGGAACTGCGTTACCAATTTGCCTCGCCATTGAGCCAATACCACTACCCTTAAATACGTATGTTTTAGGGAAAGTTTGCAGAGTTGCTCCCTCTCTCAAGGAAATACCCCTATCTTCATCTGGGTGAGCAAACCTACCATTGGAAATACTGTGAAATTTTGTGGTTATTGTGGGAGCCGGTTTATCCCAAAACATCCTACCGTACGTATCTTTATATGTACTATCTTTATCCTTATATGCATGAATCTGTAATTCCAGGTCGTCTTTCCAAGCTAATCGTGTACCACCATCATGAGGGGTGAGTTTTAGCCGCTTTATATTTTTCTCCGATAGCCCGGCAGTCATATGCAAGAAATCGGATTTGTCTACATGTCCTGCGCCGATAGAAGCAAAACCGTTATCAACCCCGATAAAATCTTTTACGGTCAACCCATTTCCCTTATCAGCTTTCGGTAATTTGATTTCCTTATCTACTCTAGACGCCACTAATAGAAAACGTTTTCGTTTTTGAGGAACTCCGTAATGCATTGCATCAATTATGTCATAGTGAACACCATAATTGTTCTTCTGAAGGAAATGTAAAAATTCCGTCAACTTACTTTCATCCTTGTTAATAAGTATCCCTCTGACATTTTCGACTACGATAAATCCAGGCATGAAAAAGCTGACGAATTTTTGAAAATCCTCTAACAGGTGTTTAGTTTCCAGCGACCTCTCTTTTTCTGTATGTATTTGTGTCCAGTATTGGCAGGGGCTGCAGCCCGCAAAAATCATCGAGCCGTCATTCCGTTCTATGTCTAATTTTTTTAGCTGCTTAATTGTAAGTTCTTTGATATCAGAATGGATAAATTTTGATTCCAGATTGTTGGTCTCGTAAGTATCCTTACACTCCTCATCTATGTCAATTCCAGCTACCACTTTGATGCCAGCAAGTGTTAAGCCGAAAGTCATACCTCCGGCACCGCAGAAAAAGTCTATCGCCCGAAATATTTTTGTTTTACCTCCTCCCATGGTCATAAATTCTATCACCTAAGAATACTATCAGCAATTTAGAAATTGCTAAGAGATTTTATATTCCTGCGCTTCACAATTGTTGCGAAGTCCAAATCCAGTGCTTCTTCTCAAATAATAGTTCGGTATCGTTCCAATGTGGGCTACCCGAGCGGCTTGCCAGCTTCCTGGCTGCAGAACCTGATGACCTCGGCGAAGTTGCCGATTCTGACCAGGTTGTTGGTCTCAGAGAAGCCGTCATAGGTGAGGCTTATCCAGGGTTTTTGATAGGCTGCGCTGAGCTTCTCCGCCATGGCAGCCACGATACCGCCGGGCATGCAGCCGTGGGGCATAACGGATATGACGCCGGCAAACTTCGGACTCTCCAGCCAGTGAACGCCGCTGCCTATGCTGAGCACCGCCTCGCTGCCGCATTTCGGCGACAGATACCGGCTGGTCAGCTTCAGTAGCTCGGACGTCGAAGGCTCCTTGCCGTCAACCGAATCGCCGAAATTAGCCGCCACCGCGTGCTCGTCGTGCTCCTGTATGCGCTTCCTGATGTAGCTGGCGGCAATCTTCTTGAACTTTTTATCCTTAACGGCATCTTCGAGGTTGCGGTAAGAGGTGTACTTTATCCACTCCCCCATCGGAGCCACCACCACCTCTAGACCGGCAGCCTCGCAGGCTCGAACCAGGTTGCTGTTGCTGAACTTGTTGGAGCGGAGGTATATCTCGCCGTTTATGCCCACCAGCGGTCTTTTAGGCAAGTGAGAGTCAATTAAAGCCCTGAATCCTGAAGCCGCCTGCTTCAGGACATCATCCAAAGGCTCCTTGCTTCGAACGCAGTCCGCAATCCGTTTCAGATATTCATCGAACAATACATCCGATTCCCAAGCATGTTTTTCGTAGGGGCGGGTGCTCCACAGCAGCTTCTCCAGGCAGTCTACAGCCACCACTCCCCTCCATGCCAAGCGCTCAAAGCCGGGACCCAGACCCAAATCACGATAGGCATTATTAGATACGGTGCTGCGTACCACGAGGTCGAAGCCGATATCCCTGAGCAACCTGTTCTGCTCCACGGCATACTTGCCCAGTCGGCATGGACCGTATGAGCCAGCCATGAAGCCCTCGACATCTTTAGAGTCGGCGCCGTTCTCATAGTAATACCGCATGAAGTCACCCAGCGTAACCCGGTAAGGCAGGCATTCTCCGCCGGTGGTCATCTGGTTGCTGTACAAAATATTGCGCTCATCCGGCTCGGGGAGCACCATGGTCCGGGCACCGTAGGCTTCCATAGCCGCACTTATAGCTTCAACATGCGGCGCCATCCGGGGAATGATAACCATCTTCTGCGTGTTGACGACCGCAGATGTCCCCCGGTAGATATCCTTTCGCTGAACCGTGCGCTGCCTGGCGGAGCGAGAGAAACCGGTAATCGTGTCCACGAAAGCTTCGAGGCGGGTAACGATGCCGGCTTCGGCAGCATGCTCGTCTATTTCCAGCTGCCCCAAAGGCTTACCGCCCATTATATCTTCCACCATCCTGGTTACGAACGAGTTGGGACCGCAGCCAAAATTGGTCAGCACCAGTCCGTAAAGCTGTGAGTCCGATGCCGTGATGGCGGCGCCGGCTATCTGCTTGCTCTCGTAGAGCCAGTATGGACGGTCTGAGTACTGCTTCGGGTCTATAGAGCTAAGGGACAGGAAATCGAGCGGTATCGGCACCACGCCGAGCTGGGAAAGCTTCTCGGCTATGCCCAGATTGGCTCCCGAGTCCTGAGAAACATAGGAGCGGGCGAAGAGCACCACGCCGAGCTTGCCGCTTTTACGCAGTTGCTTCAACAGCTTCTTGCCCACAACCTGCATATCCCTTTCGAACTTCTGCTGCGCCTCGATGCCGGCAAGCGCTGCCTGCCTGCCCTTGTTACGGCTGAACCCCATCTTGGCGGCTATACCAGCAAGATTAGCTATGACATCATCATCGCCGCGGCTGAAATCGAGCACCGGTATCAGGAGGCGCTCTTTCAAGTCTACAGCCTGGCGTATTATGAACGGCGATGCCTGCACCAGCGGACAGGAATACTTCTGATTCTCATCCCCTTCCTTTTCGCCCAGCCGTATAGCGCAGGGATAGAGAATATAGTCGACATCCGAGAGGCTCGCCGCATGTCCGTGCAGAAGCTTAAGTGGAAAGCAGCTATCGGAATAGCTCAGCTCGACGGAGTTCTCGATTGTCTCTTTAGTAGTATTACTGGAAAGAACTACTCTGGCACCGAGAGCATTAAGAAAACCGATGAGCAGCGGCGCGTAGTCATAAACAAGTAGCGCCCGGGGAATTCCCACCGATGGACCGGTGCCGGAGCCTTCCTTGTATTCACGGAAAAGCAGCTTTTCCCGCTCATCGAAGAAGGTCTTCACCTTGCCCCGGCTTATGGTGCTGTCGTAGCGGTCACACCTGCTGCCGTAGAACGTAGGTTTCTCATCAGACATTTGCATCCGGGTTATGTTGCAGTTGTTGTCACAGTGCTTGCAGACAAATGTGGAGAGAGTGGGCTGGCTGTCTATGATATTTTGAAAGCCACGGAACCTGGATTCCTGACCGGATATGTTCTCTTTTGCCAGCAGCGCCGCGCCGATGGCACCGCTGATTTCCTTGTGCTCGGGCACGGTCAGTTTTCTCCCCTTAAGCTGCTCGCGGAAGGCGGAAACGACGGCATGGTTGTAGAACACGGCACCGGTCAGTATGACCTTATCACCCAGTCGCCTGTTCCCCACCACCTTGGAAAGGTAGTTTTTGGCTATCGAGTTCGACAGGCTGGCAGTGATTACCGGCAGCGGCATGCCATCCTGCTGGACTGAGGTCACCGCCTGCCCCATGAAGGCAGCGCACCTCGTCCCCAGGTCGATAGTGTATGGCGCTTCGAACGCCAGACTGGCGAACTCACCGTTGTTGACCGAAATACCGAGCATCTCGGCAAGCTCATCGATGAAGCTACCTGTACCTGCTGCGCACGCCTTATTCATCTGGTAGTCAACCACAACTCCGTTTCTCTTGATGACTAGCTTGGAGTCCTGCCCGCCGATTTCAATTATGTCGGCATCGGCATCGATTTCCGCAGCCGCCCTCGTCTGTGCCGTGATTTCATTCTTGATGAGGTCGGCTCCAATCAGGCTGCCGACCAGATATCTGCCGGAGCCGGTAACGCCGGCGCCAGCTATTTTGACTTGACCCGCACCGTAGCGGAGCAGGTTTCTAAATACCTCCTTTATGGCATCGATAGGTCGTCCTGCGGTCATAAGATAATGCTTTGCCAGCACGTTCTTGCCCGATTCATCCATTATCACCGCCTTGGTGCTGGTGGAGCCGACGTCAACACCGAGATACCCGGTGCACGGCTCGGTTACGCGCAGGTCTGCCCCGTCTGATTTGAGCGATACAACCTCGAGCGGGGGCATCTGATAATAGCGCTGGGCGATATCCACTTCAGGCAGGGTTATAGAGCCAGGCTTTTTGCCTGTGGAAAGCAGCGCCGCGCCGATGGCGGCGAGATGCGTATAGTTTTCAGGTATGATTACACTCGTGGCATGCCCGTTCCTGGCGGAAACCACCTCTTCCAGCGCCTTCACTATGGCACGGTTGGCAGCCACACCGCCAACAAAATATAAAGGCTCCTGAAAAGCCCCCTTTTTGATTGAGGCGACCATTCGAGCGACGCTTTCGCACAGCGCATACAACATGGATTCGACCGGAACCCCCTTCTGCTGCAGGTGAATCAGGTCTGTCTTGGCGAATACGCTGCACCGGGCGGCTATACGGGGCGGGCTGTCCTGGCATTTCAACGCCAGGCTGGATAAGTCGTCCATGCTGATGCCGAGCCGGTACGCCTGCTGCTCCATGAAACGCCCGGTGCCGGCGGCACAGAGTGGATTCGATGACAGCCGCCACGGTTTTTTTAACCCATCTTCAAGCTCGATGACCAGCGAGCTCTGACCGCCTATCTGCACGATTGTCCTGGCGTCAGGATGGTAATGAAGCAGCCCGGCAGCAATGGACAGGGGACTGCCGTACTCCGCCCAGTTCATCTCCTTTGGGATTACGGCTACTCCAGAGCCTGAGACCCCGGCAGAAGCAACATCTTCGAGGTTGAACTCATGAGATAGCCTGGAGATAAGCGAGCGCAGTGCAGCCCTGGGGCTTGATATCACCTTTTCGGTGTCAAGCCGGAGCAGTGTGCCGCGCTCATCGACAAGCGCCAGCTTGGCATTCACAGAGCCGATATCTACACCTAGAAGATAAGACATTCTCATCTGCTACCCGACTGCAGCGCGTTTTTCAGAATGTTTCGACAGGAACTCAAGGAGCATGGCATTAAACTCCTCTGCCTGCTCCCTGGGCGCAGAATGCCGCGCGTTGCTTATCACTACGAGCTGTGCATCGGACATTTTCGACGCATACCCCGCCTTAACGGATACCGGCACAAAGTCCGCATCGCTGGCAATCATCAGTGTGGGGCAGTTTATAGCGCCAAGTCGGTCGGCGACGCTCCATTTTACCAGCGCCCCGAAGGCATTGGCATAAGCCAGCTTATTGTTCACTGCCATACGCTGGATTACAGATTGGGGCGGACCTTTCCGGTCGGGCGCCAGCACCGGTTGTTTAACGCCATTTTGCTCCTTATTACGCATTCCGTTGAAGGGAAGAAAGAACATGTGCTTGAAACATTCTACGCCGTCGTTGAATGTCCGTATCGAGCCTTCGGGAAGGCAATTCACAGCCACCAGGCTGGTGACCATTTCCGGTACGTCAACTGCAAGTTGAAAACCGACCATGCCTCCCATGGAGAATCCGACTACATGTGCCGAGTCGATTCCAAGCGCCCTCATCAGCTCCACGGCATCGGCGGCAAACAGCTTAATGCTGTAAGGTTCACGAAGCGGCCTGTCGGAACGCCCGTGTCCGCGAACATCGAACGTAATCACACGGTAGTGCCGGGCAAAGAAGGGAACCTGTTTTTTCCAGCTCCGGCTGCTTGAAGCCAGTCCGTGAATGAACAGCAGTGGCTCACCCTGCCCGGTCACCTCATAGTAGATACCGGTGTTATTGACACGCAGTTTTGGCATGACAGTTTATCCGTAATATTTTGCTGCAAGCGGCTAAAGGATGCAAGTTTTTGTACTCATCCGGTAGGCTGGTGACACCTTTTTGATTTTGAGGGTGCAGCTATAGCTTCCAGCTATCTTTCATTCCCCCTCACTCTAACTCTCTCCCTCCAGGGGGAGGATTAAGGTGAGGGTGAAAAAGTATAACTATCCTTGAGTTTGAGAAAAGGAGGACATTCTCTGGTAGAGCTGCCCCATGAGTCCACTTGCCTTCCCCACACCGTCGGCTAAACGGGCGAAATTTGCCTCGGTCGGTATTGTTTGCCCACCCGCAGTGACAAAATCCGCTGCTGTCTCACCAACCTTAACACAAACTGCAAGCAATTGTTCAAATGTTTTCTTTGCCTCCTGCAGCTCTTTCTCCCTGGGCTTAGGCAGTTTCTTGGCATGCTGCAGCATGGGGCGCAGCTTCAACCCTTCCATCAAGTCCAATGGAGAAGCCGGCAGACCGTCAGGACTTTTGGTGACAACAGCGCTGATAAAAGGCAGAGCCTGTTCATAAAGCAGCACGAATTCTCGCGAACGCTCGTCTTCGCCTGTTTTTTTCTTTCCCGGTTGCTCCAACTTCGGACCTTGCGGTTTCTTCGCAAGCACAGCAGCCGATATGGGTTTCTCACCACGCTTCTCCCAGCAATTACGGCATATAGGATGAGTACCGGTCACATAATTGCATTGACTGCAAACATACTGTCCACATCGGGAACACGAATTGACTGCATCAGCCTCCGGATGGTAAAAGCACTTCAGCACAGCCCCGGTATCATCCAGCAATATTGGTACATTCGGCATCGGCTGACTGCTTACAGTCTCTGTCACCTGCGCGGCTGCGGTGGCTGCGGCAATTGCGGCAGGGATTTCCTCAGGTGACTCCTCGATGGTTCCCTCAGGAGCTTCCTCTAGAGCTTCAGCAGGTGATTCCTCAATGGCTTCTGCAGGAACTTCCTCCTGGATTGCTGCGGCAGCTGCAATAGCTTCTACAGGAAGCTTATCACTGGGTTCCGCAGGAGCTTCCGAGGTGACTTTTTCTTGAGCGTCTGCGGCAGGGGCTTCTACAGGAACTTCATCCACGGCTTTTTCCTGGACTTCTACGGGTGGAGTTGCAGGGATTTCTCCGCCGGCAGGGTTAACATCACTAGCATCTTCAGCATACCTGTAATCAAGCTCTTTGTACTGTCGGTCGTAAGGCGTGCCTAACTGCCCAGTATCTTGCCATCGGTCAGCCTCTAATTCCCTTACAAAATCAGCATCGTAGCCGACTGATTGATTCTCTAAGAGAAACAAGATTATAATACCAGCAATGAAACCCAATCCTCCCAAGAGCCTGCCGAAATCACTATTAAAAAAGGTCACTATGAAAGTAAAAACAAATGGACCTATTATCAATATTAGAAACCACTTGCTTCTCCCCTTCCTGCCAAGATGCCACCACACCACAAACATAAAAAATATAGCCAGAGCCAAATTAACGACGGCACTGATAAGGGCTAATGGTAATAATACACCCAGCACATTTTCCATAACGAATTCCGGGTTTTCACGCATTATAGGAAAATAGCTACCAAAAAAGGATAACGCTATCAGGGCAATAATAAAATTCAAAGTAAAGGGAAGAGGAATCCAGGCCAGAAAAAGACTCCAGTTAAGATGCCTTTCAAACCAGTTCACCACAAACCTCCTGAGCGTTCTATCGCTGGTGTGTGCTACTGATTATACGATAACCAAAAGCAAAATAGAATACCCCATAATTCATTCAGCAGTGCATCAAATCCATGAATTATTTAGCAGAGCCAGAAGACGGAGTAAGACTATCGGCAAAATCGGCTACAGCCTCATGGGCATCGTGCATAATGGGAGAACCATGACCGAAGCAGATAATATCGAAATCCAGTCCGGCTACCCTCTTAATCGACTGTGTCTCCTGGACTGTATCCACGGTGAATCCCCTGGAGGGCAGCCTTAAACCAAAGCGGTTGGCGAGCAAATCTCCGGCGATGAGCAGCTTCTTGCTCTCCAGATATAAGCATATACTCCCTGGCGTGTGCCCCGGGGTGTGCAATATCTTAATGCCACCCATTATCGGCAGCTTATCCCCATCGTTTACCAGCGTGTCCACCTTAACTGGTTCAGTAGACCACAGCCAGCTCAAAGGAGCCAGAAGTTTACTCCACCATTGCGGTCCTGCCGGCCCGGGCTGCGGTAAACTGCCATCAATGTACGGAGCATCAGCGGGATGAGCGATAACTTCTGCCTGAGTAATCCTCTTAAGCTCAGCCAGACTGCCAGTATGGTCGGCATGGTGGTGTGTAATGATAATTCTCTTCACATCAGCAGGTGAATAGCCAAGCTCTTTTATCTGTTCCAGTATCCGGTCAGCCCTGCCAAAAAATCCGGTATCCACAAGCGTCAGGTCGCCATCATCCACCAGCAGGTATACGTTGGCACCCCAAACCCCAGCACCCAAAAAGCCACTGAGAAGATACACTCCGGCTATTATTTCTATAACTATTGCCGACACCTGCGGACCTGCCTGCGCTCTATTATAGTACCTCTCCGACAAAAGGACTAGGAAAAGTGGCTGGTAACCAGAGCCATTGGTCGTAAGTCATTTCTACGATTGAAAATCATACGTCCGCCCGATTCACCTCGAGCTATATAAAGCGGATAATATATCTAGACTAAACTAATTCACTAATTTAAACGTTCTAACTAATGAAAGAGGCAACAAGGAGGTAAATGAAATGAAAAAAGTTAATAAGTTCACAGCCGTCCTTACTCATGATAAACATCTCCTGAGTCTGTTCAGCGGCATGGTTCTTTCCTGTATCGGCCTGCTGAGCGTGACAATCACAGCTCTTGTCTGGTATCTGTAATAATCAATCCGAATAGCAGCTGGAACCTTCACAATAACCAATCGGGGTCTGCATTAGCAATAATGCAGACCCCGATTTTTTACAGCCCGATGTAACTTATTCCTCTAATGCTGGCCCTAAACCTTGCCGCTCTTCAATGTCTTGGTCGGCTCAAACACCTTTGTGTTGAATTTCTTAGCCAGTTCCTCTAATCTGTTAGCCAACTTATCATATCCAATCCCCTTGGCAAGCTGGAATGGGCCAAATGCCGAGCCACCGCCGTTAGCCATTGCCTTATCGATGTCATCGGCGCTATTAGCCACACCTTCTTCAAGCAACTTGGTAGCTTCATTCACCTGTATGGCAATCATATCTGTCGGGTCGAAATCTTCTTTAGCCCTGGATAGGTCTATCTCCGGCCTACCCTTGGACCAATCGAAAATACCTTTCCCTGATTTCTTTCCCAGAGTATTGGCATCGATTAAATCCTTAAGCCACTTAGGCGGTTTGTAGTCCGGTGACAGCGTCTGCGCAAAATAGTTAGCGCCGTGATAGTAAACATCCAGACCGACGTAGTCCATTAACTCGTATGGCCCCATAGGCATACCTATTTTTCTCATTTTAGCATCGACTTCTTCGGGTTTAGCCATATTCTTATCTATTATGGCATTAAGAAAGATTCCGGTCGGCGCATTTACTCTGTTGTAGATGAAGCCAGGGGAATCCTTCTCAACTCTGACGGGCACCTTGTTCATCTTCAGCGCCAGGTTATAGGCCACTTCCATGGTCTCTTCGCTGGTCTTGTTTCCCTTGATGATTTCAACCAGCTTCATCAGTACGGCTGGATTAAAGAAATGCATGCCGACAACCATCTTCGGCCTCTTGGTATGCTCGGCGATGTCTGAAATACTCATGTTGGAAGTATTCGAAGCCAGGATGGCATGTTTGGGCGCCGCCTCATCTAGCGCCTTAAAAACCTCTTCTTTCAGTTTCAAAATTTCAGGGACCGCTTCGACAACAAAATCGGCGTCTTTTACCGACTCACGGATATCGACAAAGGTCTGGATGTTCCCCAGCATGGCTTTCTCGGCATCAGCTGTGATTTTCCCTTTCTCAGTAAGCTTGTTCAGGCTCTCCTTGATTCTGGCAAGGCCTCTGTCGACAAATCTCTGCTCGATGTCCCGCATGGCAACCTTGTAGCCAGCTAGCAGGGCTACTTCGGCAATTCCATGTCCCATGTCACCCGCACCCATGACTGCAATCTTTTTGACATCTTCTACTTTCATTTCAAAAATCCCCTTTCTTTGTTATTTATTATTTACCGCATTGGAACGGCTATTCACCTATGTAATTTGGCTCGCGCTTCTCAATAAAGGCTAAAATCCCTTCCATGGCATCCTTTGTCTTCGACACCCGCTGTGAGCCAGCCAGTTCAATCTTGATTCCTTCATCAGTAGTTGTCTCCAGCCCACGAGTCACTGCATCCAGAATTACCTCTACGGCAACTGGAGCCTTCTTGGCCAATGTCTTAGCAAGCTCCTTAGCATCTTTCATAAGCTCCTCTGGCTTGGATACCTTAGTTACCAGGCCGATACTTAAAGCCTCGGCAGCCCCGACTCTCGTTGATAGCAGCAGCATTTCCAATGCCTTAGTCTTACCCACCAACCTGGGCAATCTCTGAGTGCCACCCCAACCCGGTATGATACCCCGGTCTATCTCAGGCTGACCCATGAATACCTTTTCGGAATCGGCGATTACCCTGAAGTGGCACGCCATGGACAATTCGCAGCCGCCACCAAGAGCAAAGCCGTTTATAGCCGCAATCACAGGCTTGGAATATCTCTCGATTTGACTAAACACCACCTGACCTTTGTCCATGGCTTTGGCACCATCCGGGGTACCGCCACTCTTTAAATCGAATCCTGCTGAGAAACCCTTGTCGCCGGCGCCAGTTATAATCAAGGCTCTTACTGCCTTGTCCTTTCTAAACTCATTTAGAACCGTTTCAAGTTCATTCAGGACAGTAAGATTTATCGGATTAGCCGGCGGGCGGTTCAGCGTAATTACAGCGACGTTCTCGTCTCGTTCTACAATCAAAGTCTCATAAGTCATGATATCCTCCTTGTTTAATATTATTAAGTTTTTCCATGAGCAATAGCATCAACCAAATACCTATACGGCCTCCTTTCATCCTCAAGCCCCTTCAAAGTGCCCGCTGTTTACAAAACCATCAAAATGGTAGCACCTGCAACGATAGCTGTCAATCTTGAATACTTTATGTCAACTGATAGATATTGATTTATTCCAAACAGAAACATATACTAAAAGGAGGAAGAAAGGAGGTGACCTCATATGGCAGAGGTTGAGATTGGTCGGGTAAGTGACTTCTTTGCCAGGCCCGTGGTAGCTGGTATAACACTGAGCGGCACATTAAAAGTCGGCGACAAGATTCACATCAAGGGGCACACTACAGACCTTGAATTTGTCGTTGAGTCCATGCAAATTGACAACGCTAATGTTACCGAAGGTAAGGCTGGAGATGCTATCGGTATCAAGGTAACCGACCGTGTGAGAGCCGGTGACCACGTATATAAGGTTACGTAAGAGTTCCCTATTTTCCGATGCTCTTAAGCAGGTTTGCCATTTCGATGGCGTTTGAGGCTGCCATAAAGCCACGGTTGCCCACCTTAGCTCCGGCCCTCTCAATAGCCTGCTCCAGAGTATCCGCAGTTATTATGCCCTGAACGACAGGCACCCCGGTATCCAGACTAATGCGTGAGATGCCTCTGTTCACTTCGGAAGCTACATATTCAAAATGAGACGTACCACCACGAATGACGGCTCCGAGACAAACAATAGCATTATACCTGCCACTTTCTGCTAGTCTCTTAGCTACCAGAGGAATCTCCAGAGAGCCCGGTGTCCAGGCGACATCTATATCCTGCTCACCAACACCATGGCGCAGAAAAGCGTCTTTCGCCCCATCAAGCAACCTTGCAGTTATAACCTCATTAAAACGCGAAACAACCACGCCAAATTTTAGTCCTTTACCTAACAACATGCCTTCATAGTTCTTAGCCATGTACCTTACCCTCCTTAATTCTCAAGTTAAGCCTCAGTGGCTTCGTCTACTTTTAATAGATGCCCCAGTTTCTTCTGTTTAGTTTTCAAGTATCCCAAATTGTAAGGGGTGGGAGATGTCCTTAATTCCACAGTCTCTACTATCTGAAGCCCATAACTCTCCAACCCGATTACCTTTTTCGGATTATTGGTCAGCAATCTAATCTTATGTAAACCCAAATCGGCTAAAATCTGAGCTCCGATGCCGTAATCTCTCAAATCGGGCTCGAAACCCAGCGCAATATTAGCCTCCACAGTATCCAAACCTTGATCCTGGAGAGCATAAGCCCGCAGTTTGTTATGAAAGCCTATCCCCCTACCCTCCTGTCTCATATACAGGAAAACCCCACGTCCCTCAGCGGCAATCTTCTCCATTGCCAATGCAATCTGACCTCCGCAATCACATCTCAAACTACCAAAAACATCACCGGTAAGACACTCACTGTGTACTCGCACCAGCACCGGCTCATCACCTGATATGTCGCCCCTAACCAAAGCTACCTGTTCATCCGGGTCAACCTTGCTCTTATAGGCGATAACGACAAATTCACCATACTTTGTAGGCAATTTAGCTTCTGCCGTCCTTTCCACAAACTTCTCATTGCGCCGGCGATAGGCTATCAAATCAGATATACTCACAATCTTAATTCCAAACTTATCTGCCATAACCTCGAGCTGAGGCAAACGAGCCATAGTACCGTCTTCGTTCATAATCTCACAGACAACACCAGCCGGGTAAAGCCCGGCAAGCTTGGCTAAATCAACTACAGCCTCGGTATGACCAGCGCGCACCATCACGCCGCCTTCTCTGGCTCTAATAGGAAACATATGGCCGGGACGAGCCAAATCCTCAGGGTTGGTACTGGAATCAAGCATGACCTTTACAGTTGCAGCACGGTCATAAGCGGAAATACCACTAGAAGTCTTATGTTTAGCCTCAACAGATATCGCAAAAGCTGTCGAGAATTTTGCCGTATTCTCCTGAACCATAAGTGGGACCCTCAACTCGTCCAGGCGGCTACCAATTATAGGCAAGCAGATTAGCCCACGAGCATTTCTGGCCATAAAATTAATTGCCTCTGGAGTAACCAGTTCCGCAGCAATTGCCAGGTCGCCTTCGTTCTCGCGGTTTTCATCATCTACTATGATGAGAAATTTGCCGGCCTTTATATCTTCGATCGCCTCAGGAATGGTAGCAAATGCCATTAAATTTCACCTCGCTTTTAAGAAGCCATGCTCCTCAAGAAAATCCAACGTTACTCCAAGATTATCTCTCTGTTTAAGCCGCTCTACATATTTGGCAATAATATCCACCTCAATGTTAACCATGTCACCGGGCTTCAGGTTATTCAACGTAGTATATTTACGAGTGTAAGTCACCAGAGATACGGAGAAGGAAAAATCATCACATTCGATAACAGTAAGACTAACACCATTAACAGCGATAAAGCCTTTATTTACTACATAAGACATTAAACGAACCGGGGCTGAAATTCTGGCGATAACAGCTTCCCCTTCAGGCCGTAATGACAGAACCTTGCCGACATCATCCACATGCCCTTGCACAAAATGACCTCCGAAGCGTCCTTGAGTCGGTACAGCCCTCTCCAGATTAACCGAGTCACCATAATGAAGCCTGCCAATATTGGTGCGCCTCATTGTTTCGGGCATAACCTCAACGGAAAAGTTATCCTTGCTTACCGATGTTACTGTTAAACAAACGCCATTGATAGCTATGCTATCACCAGGCTTGGTACCTTCAAGCACCTTTTTTGCCTCAACAGTCAAACGCCCAGGATTAATCCCTCTAATAATACCGCTCTCCTCAACTATACCAGTAAACATTGCTATTTACCATCCACATAGCCACTGACCAAAACATCGTCACCGAATTCGATTGTTTTCACCTGATTCAGACGGAGAGCATTGGTGACTTTTTTAACACCGTTACCACCTACAGCACTCTTTGCTTCATCCCCACCAATTATGATTGGTGAAATGAAAGCCAGGACCTTATCTACCAAGCCACGGTCGAATAAAGAACCAAACAGACCACTCCCACCTTCCACTAAAACACTGGTGACCTCACGTTTACCTAACCCCCTCAAGAGTTCTTCCAAATCTATTACATCCTTCTTAGCCGGCAATTCCACAATCTCAGCACCCGCCTTCTTAAAGTCCTCAGCCTTTTTCACATCGAATGGCTTTGCCACAGCAACAAGAGTTTTCCCCGGTTCTTCAAAAACCCGAGCCGATACTGGTATACGACCTCGACCGTCAACAATCACCCTTAAGGGTTGCAGCTTGGTCTTGCCTCCTTTACCACTGCAACCTCTTACTGAAAGCTGAGGGTCATCAGCAAGTAC
>Ga0136653_10000903_pt1 | contig 15854 bp, 16 predicted proteins | sample LakKivw275mmetaG_FD_94866 | JGI IMG/M metagenome (GOLD analysis project Ga0136653, IMG submission 94866) | Anoxic lake water microbial communities from Lake Kivu, Rwanda to study Microbial Dark Matter (Phase II) - Lake Kivu water 275m metaG... | ecosystem: Environmental > Aquatic > Freshwater >...
ATACCCTTCAGTTCGGGTAATGTAATCTGTTGCCTCGGGCTTCCTGTACGTCCGGACTGGCACAGGGGGAACTGCAAGATAAAAATTGACAGCCTGAATCCATTCCGTTTAAAATCAAACTGTGCTGTCTGTGGGCTACCAGAATTTCCGGGGGAGCAAGACACGAAAAAAAACGACTTGAAGATATCAGGGTAGACATACAAAGGAGCATTCATGACACGACGGGAAAGACTGACGCGGACATTTCAGGGGAAATCCGTAGACAGACCGGCGGTATCTTTTTATGAAATCGGCGGATGGGAAATGAAGAAGAACGACGATGAATTTACCGTGTGGAACGATCCTTCCTGGCGCACGCTGGTGGATATGGCCCATGAGAAGACAGATATAATACGTCTTATCGGCCCGTCCTGGAAAGGAGTCAGTGATAACGGTGTGGGAGAACTTACAAAGGTGGAAACATGGCGCGAGGGCGGATCCATGTTCACCCGTACGACGATAAATGCATTTGGAAGGACCTTGACATCCTTGACGCGCAGGGATGCCGATGTGCAGACAACGTGGGAGCTTGAGCATTTGCTGAAAGACACGGAAGATCTTGAAGCCTACCTGCGTCTTCCGGAACCGACCACCGGAGAACTGGATACTGCACCCATGCTTGCTGAAGAGAAGAAGCTGGGTGAATCCGGAATTGTGAGCGTGGAGACGGGAGATCCGATCTGCGCGGCTGCAAGTCTATTCTCCATGGAAAATTATACCGTCATCGCCCTCACGGAGCAGGCTCTTTTCCACCGTCTTCTTGAACGTTTTGAGCGGATGATTCTTCCGGGATGCCGGAAGGTGGCAGAGAAATTTCCAGGACGACTGTGGAGAATATGCGGTTCAGAATATGCAAGCGAACCGTACCTTCCTCCGCGTCTTTACGATGAGTATGTCGTACGTTATACGGGAAAAATGGTTAAGGAAATACAGAGGTACGGTGGATATGCAAGAATCCATTCACACGGAAGGCTGAAAGGCATCATCTCGCTTATCGCAAAGATGGAGCCGGACGGCCTTGAGCCGCTGGAGCCACCGTCCCAGGGAGACATGACACTTGCAGAGATAAAGGCAGCAATCGGAAAAGACACTGTTCTCATGGGCAATATAGAGGCCGCCGACATTGAGAACCTTCCAACTTCGCAATTTGAGAAGAAAGTCGTTACAGCCCTGCAGGAGGGTACAAGGGGCGGCGGAAGAGGATTCATCCTCCAGCCTTCCTCCTGTCCGTACGGAAGGACCATAACTCCGCTGACAATGGCTAACTATGAGGCCATGATACGCCTCACCGAAGATTTTTAAAAGAGTTTGAAGAAGAGGATTCCCTCTGGCCAGTCCTGCCGAAATTGTCGCCTTCAGAGTATTCCACAGTGATTCTGCAGGGGTAATATATGGATGTGCTATAATATGAAAGTATCAGACGGATCTGTCCTTCAGTTGCTGTTTGTTCCGGAGGTATCAGATGATGAGATTGGAGGGAAAGATTGCCGTTGTTACGGGCGGCGGCAGGGGGATCGGGGCTGAAATATGTACAGAGTTCGCGAGAGAGGGTGCGATTGTGGCCGTTACCGACCTGGACGACATGTCTGCGAAAAGAACAGCCCGTGAGATATCCGGTTCAGGCGGTAAAGCCGATTCCTGGTCATTTGACGTAACTGACGGGAAGGTGGTTGATGATACCGCAGGCGAGATAGAAGAAAGGCTCGGATCCATTGACATATGGGTTAATAACGCCGGGATATCAAAGGTTGTCCCGTTTCTTGATTGTTCAGAAGAGTTATGGGACCTCACAATGAGGGTTAACCTGAAGGGCGCTTTTCTGGGATGCCGGGCAGCCATAAAACGTATGCTCCCGAGGAAGCGCGGGGTTATCCTCAACATGTCCTCCCAGTCCGGCAAGACCGGCAGCAGCAATTACCAGGCATATTGCGCAAGCAAGTTTGGGATCATAGGACTGACCCAGTCGCTTGCAGTGGAATTTGCCGGGCACGGAATAAGGGTGAATACATTGTGTCCGGGAGTTGTATTTACACCTCTGTGGGACGAACAGCTTGCTGATTATGCGGAGAAAAGGAACATGAAACCTGAAGAGGTAAAACCTTATCTTGAGAGCAGGATCCCGATGGGAAGACTTTGTACTCCCGGCGATGTGGCAAAGGCCGCTGTTTTTCTTGCAGGCGATGACGCATCGTATATAACGGGTCAATGTTTCAGGCGGCGCAATCATGTATTAGATAACCGTCCGGGAATTAACAGAAAACGAAAGGAATAGTGAAAAATGCCTCTGGTAAACAACTACAAACAAGTGAAGGAGATATACAAGCAGGCTACAGAACTGGGAGTGGGACTTCCAACGTTTTGCGCGGAAGACAGGGAGACGCTGGAAGCCATCCTGGCGGCTGCATATGAATTCGGGCGGGAAACAGGAGTGGATAACCTGCCCATTATAACTTCATGGACGTCAAGATACCCGGGACGCGGGCAGATGAAGCTGGTAACCGCCTGCGGCGAACCGCGCCTGGGCGTGAATCTGATGCTTTCGGACATAAGAGCGTTCATGGGAGACACAAGTCCCTACCGGAAACTTCTGGTTATGCCTCACCTTGACCATGCATTTCCCTGGCTGGACGGCGATATGCTTGAAGATTTCATAGATGATTTTGCATCGGTGATGTACGACGCCAGTGAAAAACCTTTTGAAGAAAACATCAGGATGACCGCAGGATACGTCGAGAAGGTGAAAGGTCGTGTGGTTGTTGAAGGTGCCGTTGACGAGATATTTGAATCCGGTGGAAAAGGAGAGAAAAACGAACCTACGACACCACAACAGGCAAGAAAATTCCTCTCTCAAACGGGTGTTGATATCATAGTGCCCAACGTGGGTACCGAACATCGTTCCACCGTGGACAAGGCCAGGTACCTGTCAGAAAGAGCGAGGGAGATAAGCGCGGAAGTCGGCAAGATTTTGTGTTTGCACGGGACATCCTCGGTGGGGCCGGAGGACCTCCATAAACTGCCGGAAGACGGCTTCCTTAAGATAAACATATATACCACACTGGCGGTCAGCGGCGGCCAGGCTCTGACAAGCCATGTCCTTGACAATCTCGGCAATATATTTGACCGGAAGACTCTGGAGGATATGGTTGAAAAAGGCATACTGGGAAAGGCCGTTCTTTCTCAGGATTACGCGAACACGCAGGAGATCATAAAACCCAAGCTTCAATACGTAGCCAACCCGGAGAGACGCGATGCATGGTTCAATGCCGTGAAGGACAGATGCAAGGGCTTTATGAAGGTGTTTAATTACAGGAACTATGCGAAATAAATCAGCGGAAAAGGAACATCTGCCACCAGGTTTTCTTCCTGTTCTTAATTCTGCTGTTGTTGATTGATTTATCCATGCTTTGCTGATCTTTCTGCCATTGCAGAGTCTTATTCATATATTCCTTCTGTGAGGTTATTTCATCCGCCCCGGATGCCGACGACGGATCACATGTCGGGCAGACCGGGCCGGCGGTCCTGCAACCGGCAAGCAATATTGCATATATCACAAGAGCCGCAAGAATGAGTTTTTTCATGGCAGAATATAGTTTACTACATTGAGAATAAATTACAATACGATTTTGACTTAGTTCCCATAAAAAGTTAGCATTTAATTCTAAGCTACCATGATACCGAAAAGACCTCTGGGCAAGACCGGCGTAAAACTTTCCCTGATAGGTATGGGAGGCATAGTCGTAATGAAAGAGGAGCAGGAGAGGGCTGATGAACTGGTGAAGAAAAGCATTGAAGCCGGGGTGAACTATTTTGACGTGGCGCCGACTTACGGGGATGCGGAATTGAAGCTCGGCAACGCCCTTAAGCCCTGGAGAAACAGAATTTTCCTTGCCTGCAAGACCACGATGCGTGACAGGACAGGAGCGTGGAACGAACTGCAAAATTCCCTGCAGAGGCTTCAAACCGAACGCGTGGATCTGTACCAGCTGCACGGGCTTATCAGCGAGCAGGAAGTGGAAAAGGCGCTGGCAAAGGACGGTGCCATTGAAACTCTTATTCGGGCAAGGAAGGAAGGGCTGACGAGATACATAGGATTCAGCGCTCATTCTCCGAAAGCTGCATTGAAGGCGATGAAAGAATTTGATTTTGACACAATCCTCTATCCTGTAAATTTCGTGACTCATTTCCGCAGCGGTTTTGAAGAGGCGGTGCTGAAGGAAGCAAAGCAAAAGGGGATGGGCATACTTGCCTTGAAATCCATGGCCATGCAGATCTGGCCGAAAGACGCGGACAGAAAACAGCATCCAAAATGCTGGTATCAACCGGTAGACGACCCTGAACTCGCAGGACTTGCGCTTTACTGGACGCTTTCGCAGGGAGTTACTGCGGCCGTACCCCCGGGAGACGTTGGAGTTTACCTGACTGCTTTAAGACTTGCAGGGGATTACCGGAGATTGACTGAAGTGGAGGTCGGAAAGTTGCAGAGCCTGGCCACAGATTTGAGCCCGATTTTTTCTTCGTGAAGCGTGTTTTTTAAAATTTCTGCCAGTTACATCAAGTCTATCTTCAGTTTCATGAATATGAACTTAAGGAATTCAAACCACATCACACTTAATATGCCGGCGGCCAGGCATATAAGCATATCCGGCAGATGCATGGTGCCGAAATGAAACAGTCTTTTCATGGAAGGTACATAGAGAACTATCAACAGGAGCACCGTTGCTCCGCCTATAACGCCTGCCAGCGCCTTGTTGAAGAATGAAAACGAAGATATGATGGTTCTTGACCATGTCCTGTTGGTCAAAATAAGGCAGATGTTTGATACTATCAGGGTAACGAAAGCCAGAGCTCTTGCACCGGCCTCGGTCTGTCCAAGTCTTAGAGCCAGGCCAAAGATAGTCATAACAATGGCAAGTGAAAAGAGGCCCTGAAGAAGACTCAGAATCATCATTTTCTTTCCAAAAAGAGGTTTTTTAGAGCCGCGTGGCTTGCGTTTCATGATATTTCTTTCACCCGGTTCGGTTTCAAATACGACGGAACATGCAGGATCAATTATCAGCTCCAGGAAAACGATGTGAACCGGATAGAGTATGATGGGCCAGCCGAATATGAGCGGAATCAGCGCGCATCCCGCTACCGGTACATGGACACTTATGACGTAGGCCATCGCTTTTTTCAAATTGTCAAAGATCCTCCTGCCGAGCCGGACTGCTTCCACGATAGATGAAAAATCGTCATTGAGAAGTACTATGTCCGCAGATTCTCTTGCCACGTCCGTACCACGTTCGCCCATGGCAATGCCTATATGGGCAGATTTCAACGCAGGTGCGTCGTTTACTCCGTCTCCGGTCATTGCGACTGTTTCGCCGTTTGCTTTCAAAGCATTAACGATCAACAGTTTCTGTTCCGGGACAACCCTGGAGAAGATATTGACTTCCCTGATCCTTTTTTGCATTTCATCGCACTTCATCTTCTCAATTTCAGGTCCGGTGATCACCCTGTCGGGATATTTAAGTTCTATCTCCTTCGCGATACGCTGTGCCGTGACTGAATAATCGCCTGTGATCATGACCACCCTTATCCCTGCATCGTAGCATTCAGTGACGGCTCTGGGAACACTTTCACGTATGGGATCAGCCAGTCCTATCAGGCCGATGAATTTGAAATCAAAATCGTGCTGGGACTGCGGTAAAGCCTGCTTTTCAAAAAAGGAACCGGCAACCCCCAGTACCCGGAGTCCCTCGCTTGCCATCACGTGAGTATTCCTTGATAGAGTCTCTTTGCTCGCCGCGTCAAGATGGCAGAGGTCTGCGATGGCTTCCGGGGCGCCCTTTGTCGCTACCAAATATCCCTTCTCTTCTTTTGCCTTCCAGACGTGTGATAATGCCGACAATTCGCTTGAAAGGGGATATTCTTCTACCAGGTGCCAGTCTGAATGGATGTGTTCCGTATTATAAAGCGTCTTGCGCCCCAATTCTTCCAGCGCTTTTTCCATGGGGTCAAAAGGATCCTTCTTGCTGGCAAGTATTCCGTATTCTATCAGTTTGTGAAAAGCTTCTGACAGAGATGGATTCAAGGCTGTCTCTATGTCAAGGAAATCTCTTCCGTTGAAAATCTTTCTTATGGACATCTTATTCTGGGTCAAAGTACCTGTCTTGTCTACGCATAACACCGTTGAAGCACCCAGGATTTCTACGGCAGAGACCTTTCTTGTGAGCACGTCTTTTTTGGAAAGGCGCCACGCCCCCAGAGCCAAGAAGATTGTCAGCACTACCGGAAATTCTTCCGGCAGTATTGCCATCGCCAGAGTTATTCCTGACAGGACGCCGTGTATCCAGTCGCCTCTTGTAAACCGGTAGATTACCACTATTACGAGACAGAGCATGACAGCTACTGTAAAAACACTTTTGACGAGCCTGCCGATTTCTCTCTGCAGAAAGGTCTGCTCTCTTTCTATCGTGCCTAATACCTTGCCTATCTTGCCCATCTCTGTCTCAATACCTGTAGCGACCACTTCGGCAATGCCCTGGCCCTGCACAACGAGCGTCCCGGAGAAAACATAAGGAGAACCGTCGCCTCCGGGTCTTCGCAGTTCCGGGGTTACATTGCCTGAAGGATTCTTTCTTACGGGAACGGCTTCTCCGGTCAGGAGAGATTCGTCAACCGTCATATTCATCCCCCATTGCAATATGCAATCCGCCGGGACCCTGTCTCCTTCGCGCAATATGATAATATCCTTCGTCACAACTTCCTTGCCTGATATTCTTTTCTGGATTCCTTCGCGAATAACCAGCGCCCTGGGGCTGGACAGGTCACGCAGGGCTTCTATCGCTTTCTCGGCTTTGCCTTCCTGGTAAACCGTTATGCCCATGATAACGAATACAAATCCAAGTAGCATTGACGCTTCTCCCACGTCTCCCAGAATGACATATAATGTGCCGCAGATTACCAGGAGAATGAACATCGGTTCCGTGAATACCCCCAGGATAATCTTTAAGACACCTCTCCTCCGGGAAGACGGAAGTTCATTGTATCCGTCATGCTTGAGTTTGCGGGAAGCCTCTTTTTCAGAGAGCCCTTTTATGGTTTGTATTTCATTTTCTGTCAGGATCATTTTTGGTTGAATCTCCTGATTTAACCATGCGGGAGAGTCATAGTGCCTCTCTTATGAACGGAGGCAGGCGCCGGGGCTTCATCCCTTCACCGACGCAGACAGTAACAATTTTTGCCTCAACAAGCACGGCAGAGTCTCTTTGAATCTTCTGCCTGAAATGGAGGGAGGAAGCGGTAAGTTGCTCAATTTCGGTTGAAACAATCACCTCGTCAAGATAGAACGCCGGTTTCCTGTAATCCACCTCAACATGGGCAACGACGAAAAGAATGCCCTCATTTGTCAACCTGGCCGCATCTATCCCCCCTTGAGGCAAGGAATTCTGTTCGCCCGTCTTCAAGGAACTCCAGATACCTGGCATAATAGACAACCCCGCCGGCGTCCGTGTCGTGGTAGTAGATTTTCCTTTTCAAGCTGAAAGCATTCGTCTCCATGTCGCTCCTCAAGATCTACATACAGTCTTCAGGCGCATTCTGCGACCTGTGATATGCTCTCCATGCGTCTTTCATCAGCGCCTTCATGGTGTCACCGCGGAGCCCGGCTCTTAATGCGCCGGCGGAAAAAATGTCATGCGGCTGTACATTGCCCACATTTGCTCCGGGACCGTACCGCACGTAAATGTCCTGCTGTTGTCCCTTGTTAGGCGCTTCTATCATGACGTTTTTCAGCCCGACTGACTGGATGATCCTGTTAAGTTCCGGGAACATGACTTTTCCGTCCGCAGTCATCACGCCGATGCCCTTGCCTGATTCGCGCGCTTCTATTATGACCATTGCGGAACCACTCTGAAGGTCTTTCTGCATCAGTTCAATACGCTTCTTAATAGTCAGCTTTGCATCCTTGTCAGGATCCTTTTTCCCGACTTCGGAGATTACATTGAATCCTGCATCAATACACATTTTTATGATATCCCTTCGCTTATCTTCCGGAACATAGATTGAACCGTCTGAAAATTCAATGTGCGTGAAGCCCAGAGACCTGGCGTACGCGAGATAACTTTCAAGATGAGACTTCTCGTAACCCCCGGCATTGACTATGGCTGATTCCGTGAGAGATCCGCCTATCATCGTGCTGATTCCGCAGGACTTGTAGGCCTTGATCTTCTCTTCCAGTACATCCCTGTCATACAGCGCTCCTGTTCCGAATGCGCATTTTACAATGCCGGCAATCCGTCTTGCCGCCTTCGCCCAGTCGGCAGCCCCTGCCGGACCGAACTCTTTTTCTATGACCATTATCAGACCCGCGCCTTCAGGCACAGGTATGAAAGCCTCAAATGCCCGTTCCATATTGTTCCTCTCTGTTGTTGGAAAAAAGACCTGCATTTTTTAAACAGTTTAAGTGATTTTGCCGCCGCCGTCAATCCTGTGTCTTGACCTTTCCCGGAATTTGATGTATTGTTTCCATACGGCGATGAGGTTCGTCGCTTTTTACGGAAGTCAAAAATAACCTGTCAGCCAATGCAAGAAAGAGATTGCTTGCAAAAATAAGCGAGATGGAAGGAAAGATATCAACCATCAAGGCAACTCTCTCTCTGCCCACTGCCTCAATGAAAAATACAAGGCTCATACTATCCAGGAACGGAAAAATATGGGAACTGCTTTGCGATTTACAGACCAAAAAGCTGAAAAGCTACGGCGCAACTCCGGAGGGACTTGCAGATTTCCTTGATCCGGTAATTGAAGAGTTAATATCTGCAACGGAAAATATTCCTCAAATTCTTCAAGAGAAAACCAAAAAGTGATTTCTCCGTGACCCTTATTGGAGAGGAACTGACAATGCGTCTGTCCCGGATAAATTCATTCGTCTTATAGCAACGTCATAGACTCGTCGCAGCAGACTATATCGCATACATCGCAACAGCAAGGGTCTTCCACTGTAACCACGAGGCCGCATTCTTCACATTTATACTTGTCGCCCTTCTTGGCCTTGACGCCCTTATCCTTTCCCATCTTCCTCATTTTTTTCTCTTTCATCGTCTCCTCCCCTTACCAGCGGCTTACTTGATGCGCACGCCGGATTTGTCCTTAATCCGTCTGACGTATTATTTACCATATTCAGAAATGATAATACCGGATGGAGAAAATAGTGTAAATTGTACTTTGGTCCAATATGGTAACCGGAATATCCTGAAAAAGGAAGGATTACTTTTCAGCAGGAGTTATTCCGCATTTTTGCGTGATGCGGACGAGGTCTGCTACTGATACAACTTGCATTTTTTGCATTACACTGCCGCGGTGAGCTTTGACTGTTCTTTCAGTAACCTTCAGTTTGAAAGCAATCTGTTTGTTTAACATGCCGGTAATCACCCAGCGTAATATGTCATACTCCCTTGGTGTAAGAGTATCAACCATGGATTGCACTTTTGCCTTTTCGGCCGCATCCTGTCTTATCCGGATGGCTTTATCTATTGCGCGGTCTATCGCAGAGAGAAGTTCCTTGCCATCAAAGGGCTTGGGCAAAAAATCTACTGCTCCATTTTTCATGGCTTTGACACTCATAGGAATGTTACCATGCCCCGTGATGAATATAATTGGCATATAAGTGTTTTCCTGAACAAGTCTTTTCTGGAGATCCATGCCGCTTAATCCCGGCAAACGCACATCAAGAACCAGGCAGGAGGGATCCTCGTGACGTTTACGCCGAAGGAATTCTTCGCCGGATGCGAATGTTTCAGCATTGAATCCTGCTGACCTGATGAGCCTCTCCAATCCTTTTCTGACTGAAGAGGTATCATCTACGATGAATATTGTCGGAACAGGTCTTGTCATTTTGAATGATTTTTCTCCCCGGGCAGGATAAAATGAAAGGTTATCCACCCGGTTAGATTTTTTTCGATTCTACCACACCTCCGAATATGAAGGGAAAATTCTCCGTTGTCCAAGCAGATTCTTTGACCGGCTTTCAAATATATTACCATATTTATCCAAATCTTCTTATCCTTTGCCAAAATCCAGATATTCAGAAGCCGCTATTGCCGCTTTTGCTCCTTCTCCGCAGGCAATTATTATCTGTTTTTTAAACACGTTTGTAACGTCACCCGCTGCAAAAAGTCCGGATAAAGATGTTTCTGTGGCGCAATTCAGCGTGGTGGCTCACCAGGACAGGCATGAGAGTGATACCGTCAGTTTTTTTCACGGCTACGGCTCTGCTGATATTTCTCGGAATTGCCCGCATCATCGCGCAGGCAGGACTTGCATACTACAGGGCACCCGTCATACCGGCAGTTCCGACTCTCGACCTTTTCGGTTCAAAATACCTGGGCAATGCGGGACTTGTCGGTCTGGGTATGACCTTTGCCTGGGCAACCGACATAAGAACGCTGGTAATGACTTCGGTGGCGAACGGACTGAAGATGTCTACGGAATTCAAAATCAACTGCCGGAGACTGCTGTGGGGCATACTGGGCGCAATAGCCGTATCGCTCGTTTCTTCGGCGTGGATTACGCTTCTGCTGGGCTACAGGTATGGCGGCATCAATCTTCAATCCTGGCAGTTTTCCGGACTTGCGAATTTTTCCATGGGATGGGTCACGAATTTCATCAACCATCCTGTCGGATTTGGGAAAGAACAGTTCGGATTCCTTCTCCTCGGAGGTTTCCTTATGATTCTCCTTATCCTTGCCAGGAATTTTCTTCTCTGGTGGCCCATATCGCCCGTAGGACTGGCTGTAGGGTTGTCACATCCCGTCTATTACACATGGTTTTCCGTTTTTGTAGCGTGGCTGATAAAAGTATTCATAATGAAGTACGGCGGCGTAAGAGTATACAACAAGGCGAAAGAATTTTTCCTTGGAATGATACTGGGCAGTTTCGTTACGGCGGGGATATGGATCCTGGTCGGCTTTTTTACAGGCATTCCGGGTTTTAAGTTCACCCTGGGATAAAACAGTTTTTTTACGTAAAAGAAGAAACAATGACGACAGGAAAATCTTGAGCGTAATTATGACCTCTAAAGAAAGAATGCTTTGTGCTGTGAAAAACGGAAAACCCGATATGGTTCCGGTTGCTCCGGATATTTCCAATATGATTCCCTGCAAACTCACGGGCAAACCTTTCTGGGACATTTATCTTTATAACAATCCTCCTTTATGGAAAGCATACATTGATGCGGTGCAATACTTCGGCTTTGACGGCTGGTTAGACAACATACCCGGTGTTTTTGAAGAAAATACTTCTGACGGCATGAAAGAAAGAGCAGTCATTTCTAAATCTTCCGAAAGAATTATTACGAGGGAATTCGCTGAGAAAAACGGAAAAAAAGAATGGTCAGAATTTGTCTCTGTATATTACAGGGACAATCCTCCGTCTTACGTCAAAGCATCACTGATAAATATCCCTTCGAGCAGTGGAACTTATTATCCGCTGGAAGGCATTTCCCCTCAGAAAAAAGATGAGGATATTTTAAGAGAAGTCACTGAATATATGAGAAACAGGGGAATAGCTGGTGTAGGGGTTTATCCTCCGTCTTTAGGGAAACCCTATTCCGAAAAATATTCAGTCTATGATTATTGCGACAGGTATGAAGAAGTCAAACAATGGAGCGTTAACGAAGAATATAAGGTTCTTAACAGGCTACAAAAAATACTTTCTTGTCCCGTAAAGCCCGACTTTATTCTTACCGGCGGGTCGGGACTTCTTATTTTCAACACGCCGGATATTTTAAGAGACATTACTTTTCCATGTCTGCAAAAAATTACCACCATGTGCAAAAAAGCAGGTATTCCAAGTCAGATCCATTGTTGCGGGCCAGAAAAGGAACTTGTAAAAATGTGTGCTGAAAAAACTGAACTGAACAGCATTAACCCCCTTGAGCCGCCACCGATGGGAGATTGCAACCTCAAAGAAATCAAAAGAACTTTTGGCGATAAGTTACCGCTGATGGGTAATCTTCACACTACAGAAATCATGTTGTTCGGTTCCGTCAAAGAAGTTGAAGGAGCCTCAAAAAAGGCTATTGACGATGCGGCAGAAAACGGCGGTTTCATACTTTCCACGGCTGACCAGTGCGGAAGGGATACCCCTGAAGAAAATATTTTCAGAATGATTGAGACTGCCCGCAAATACGGAAAATATTTATAATCCTTCCGTTTTTCAAATTCATCGCAAAGATGGATAGAGATTAGTGGTGAGTGGAGCTCCCACGGGCATAGCCGGTAGCTTTTTTCAAAGGTGGGTAAAAAACATAGAATACAAGAGGCGGGTTCGAACAAGGCTTCCTCCACTTAAACATTGGCGGACAGGTATACTGAGGCACGTTTTTCCCTGGAGAATACGCGGAGAATCGCTGGCGCCGAGACCGTGCGAAGCACAATTCACGCGCCCCAATTTACCCCGAACTTTTCCTTGCATCTCTCGCAGGGCGAGGAGTTATGATCTTCTGGGCACTGATAAGGCACAGACGAAGGACAAGATACTCCGCAGGTTAAGCACTTAACAAAGAGAGGGGCTGGTTCAGAAGATGAGCCGGCCCTTTTTCTTTTGCGTAGGATTTGAGTAACTGACCTGCCTATAGGTTAGAGGAGATTGTATCTAACAATTTATCAACTTCTTTTGAGAATTTGACGGCGTGACGGTAAACCCTGTCTGCCAGTTTTTCATTATAGGTATGTGTAATCAGGTTCCTGTTGTCCAGAAACTTGAACCACGTTTCGGGTCTTGCCAGAATAGACAGTCTTGCTCCCTCTCTGATACAGCCTTTCGGACTCTTGCAGTCCAGTCCCTGGTCCCTGACGTATTCCTGAATGGTTTTCCATGCCAGTTCAAAAGTAAATTCAAATCTCTGGATGGTTGCATCTTTGTTAATCCTGTTAGGAGAAAGGTCCGCCGCCTCTTTCAGCCTGCGGTTTGCTTTCTCAAGTGATTTTATAAGACTTTCCAGTTTTGTCATGGCTTTAGTTCCGTAACGGAAGAAAGGGCTGTTTTTTTGAAGTTGTCGGAAACCAGAGAAAAATCCACAATATCCACCTTGTACGGCAAGTCCGATTCTTCCATCGCCTCCTCAATTAAAATTTTAGTTTCCGAAGGCAGCGATTTCTCTCCGTCAATACCTATGTCATAATCGCTGTACTTTGAATGTTTTTCCGATGCCCTTGAACCGAAAATGAACACCCTGTATTTTTCGGGGTCCAGAAAACGGAACATTATTTCCCTAATTGTGTCTTCGGGTTTAACTGCTTTAGCCATAACTTAAATTATACCTCATTACGGCCATAAAATCCACCTTTTACAACACACAGAAAAGCAATATCGCTCTTTGGATGGTTTGCCAGCAGGGTCAAGCAGGAAAGGCCGGAGGTCTGCTGAATGCGCATTTTTGGGCATAATTGATGCGGGCCGTTTCCTTCCTGTTTCCATCGAAAATTAGCACCTGCAAAAGTGTGCCGGAATTTTCTCAAAAGAAATGCTTTATCGGGTAATCAGGATAAAGCAGCGGATTCTTCATGAAGCAGGATTCAAATATGATTCCATCGGCAGAGTTGCACTTAAAGGGATACCTGAGCCTACTGAGGTCTTTATTCTTAAAACTTGAATAGGCCGCCGGGCTGGACAATATCCGCTTACATGATTGCATACCTGTTAATTTTCAGGGTCCAATGAACGATTTGGACATACCTTCGACAATCGAAAATAGACCGCAATTGAGCTTTTGTTTGAAATTGTTCAATTATCTATTGCTCAATTGCTCTGTCAAATTTCGAGAGTAGTACCGGGGGAGGGATTTGAACCTATCACGGGTCGCTTCGCTCCTCAGGAGGGGGAGTTTCCCCCTTCCTGATATAGTCCTCCCCCCGAAACGACTGCATGGGAAAATTCTTTTCCCATACCCTTTCCCCCGTTCGGCTTCAACTCCTTCTGATTTCTTATGCTTTTCGTTTTTACTATCAACTAAAAACTTTCAACTATTCACTGCATTTATTGCCGAGGGAGGGAGTCGAACCCTCACGGAAATTACTTTCCAACGGATTTTAAGTCCGTTGCGTCTGCCATTCCGCCACCCCGGCTGTTACGCACACGGTGAACATACATGACCGGAGATATTATACCTTAGAACTGACCGATGCAGAAGCGCATGGCTTTCAAGGCATGATTTCAGGATTTGAGTGCAAGAAGAGCGTGCATGAATACGGAAGCGAAGAATATCCACCAGTAGTAACAGTGATATTTATAGAATTTCTTGTACCAGTTATAGTCAAAGAACTTTTTAATAAAAGTTCCCATCATACACCTGCAGGAGAAGAGTACCAGGAGCCCGAAAACAATATTTGTAATGCCCAGAATAAGTACGATTTTGTCCGTATCCATGGGATAATCCTTCTTTTGATTCAAACTTCTTTTCATATGGTAACGTAGAAAAAGAACATGTGGAAGTGGCAGTATTGTCAAATGGATGAAGGTAAAGCTGGCTAAATTCGGAGGCTACCGGCTTCCTCGTAAAAGGCCAGCATGTTTTCAACAGGGACGTCTGCCTGAAAGTTGTGAGTCGGAGCCAGAATGTATCCTCCGTTTTTGCCCAGCACGTCTATCCGGTCGCGCACTTCTTTCTTCACTTCTTCAACCGTGCCGCAGGGCATCGTCTTCTGAACGTCCACCCCGCCGTGGAAACAGATTTTCTCGCCGAATTCCTTCTTGAGTTCCGCGGGTATCATTCCTGCCGCTCTCACCTGTATGGGGTTAAGGATGTCAAAGCCGGTATCTATCAGGTCAGGTATGATTTCTCTTATCGCCCCGCAGGAATGGAACATGGCTTTTACTGCGTAGTCCTTGCACAGTTTGACGTATTCTCTGAGGTAAGGAAGGATGAACTCCCTTATCTGTTTCGGAGAGAGGAGGAGCCCGCTCTGTGTGCCTATATCGTCGCCAATAAGGAGGATGTCTATCTTTCCCTTTGCAGCCTCAAATACTTTTCTGTTCAGTTCCATGTAGAACCTGCTGATTCTCCGGAACAGCGCATGGACAAACTCGGGGTTGAGGGCGATGTCCAGCATTATCTGTTCCATGCCGCGGAGATATATGCCCTGGTGGAGTACCGTTGTCCGGTTGGTCCGCTCATCGCAAAGGACCACGGCATGTTTTTCGTACCTGCTACAAACTGCTTCCATTCCGGAGGTGTCAAATTGTTCAGGATCAGGCCAGTCAAATTTTTCAAGGTCGCCGATTGACCTGGCTTCGGATAGCGGGTAAAAGGTAATCTCGTTATACGTCGCGTTCCCAGCCTTTATGCCCTTGCGCCGCACCTTCCAGATGTCTTCCCTGCTGCCGTCCGGGAAAGACCGCAGAGAAGGACCCGTGTACTCAGGGAAAACCTGCCTGACGTCAATGCCGAGCCTCTCAAGAATGGCCTCTCTATCATTAAGATTGAAGTGTGAGAAGAGCTTTTTCTCCGCGTCTTTCGTTGCCCAGAAATCTACCGGAACTCTGTCAGTAATTTTGTGTTCTACTGCCTTCAGCACTCTTTCTTTCCCGTTCATCTTTTTCTGTTTCAACCCATGACGTCGCGAGAGAAGTAGTTGTCTATCTCCCTGGGCACGCGCGGTATGTCATAGGGAACATTGCCCTGTCTCAAAGACTGTGCCGCATAGCAACCTGCCGCAACGCTGTAGCGGGCTGCAATGGCGGAAGTGGTTATCTTCCGTCCTTCACGGACATAGTCTATGAATTCATTCACGATGCTGGGGTCCGCTCCTCCGTGACTTCCTTCTGCCTGTGGA
>Ga0136653_10000904_pt1 | contig 15834 bp, 16 predicted proteins | sample LakKivw275mmetaG_FD_94866 | JGI IMG/M metagenome (GOLD analysis project Ga0136653, IMG submission 94866) | Anoxic lake water microbial communities from Lake Kivu, Rwanda to study Microbial Dark Matter (Phase II) - Lake Kivu water 275m metaG... | ecosystem: Environmental > Aquatic > Freshwater >...
CCGACCTCCTGAATTACAAGAAAGAGGAGGCGGAAAGGATCCAGTCTTTCGCCGGCCTTTTGGAAGAGGAGTTTATTTCAAGCATCCTTCCCGTGCTGGACAGTTTCGAAAGGGCGGAAAAGGACATCCCCGAAGAGAAAAAAGAAGACCAGTACTGCAAAGGGCTTCTGCAGATAAAGAAGCTTTTTGAAGATTTTTTGCGAACCAGGGGAGTCGAGGAGATGAAAGCGGTCGGAGAAAAATTCAATCCCGGTCTCCATGAAGCAGAATCAGTAGTGGAAGCTGAAGGGTTTTTGAAAGACACGGTCACTGAAGTCGTCAAAAAAGGGTATTTAATCCGAGGTAAGCTGCTGAGGCCGGCTAAAGTCAAGGTAGCCAAGTAAACTTTTTAAGTTTATAGCAAATATTCCAAACTTTTGCCGCTGACGCGGGTTAAGGAGGAATAGCAAAACAAAATATGGCAAAAATTTTAGGGATAGATCTGGGCACGACTTTTTCGGCAATGGCCGCCATCGAGGCGGGAGAGCCGAAAATAATTGAGAACAGCGAAGGGGCGAGAATAACCCCCTCGGTCGTTGCTTTGACCAAGAACGGGGAAAGGCTGGTCGGAGTGATGGCCAGGCGCCAGGAGATCACCAATCCTGAAAACACGATCTTCTCGGCCAAAAGGCTGATAGGAAGGAGATTTTCCGATCCTGAAGTCCAAAAAGACAAGAAGAATCTGCCTTACCAGATAAAGGAGGCGGCTGACGGGGGGGTCGAGATAAAGCTCGGGGAAAAGTGGTACAAGCCGGCCGAAATATCGGCCATGGTTCTGCAGAAACTCAAGGCTGACGCCGAAGAGAAGCTCGGAGAGACCATAAACGAAGCCATTATAACCTGCCCGGCCTATTTCGACGATTCCCAGAGGAAAGCGACCAAGGTGGCAGGCGAGATAGCCGGTTTCACCGTGAAAAGGGTCATCAACGAGCCCACGGCAGCGGCCCTGGCTTACGGGCTTTCAAAGAAAAAGGACCAGCAGATAGTGGTCTACGATTTCGGCGGAGGGACATTCGATATTTCCATCCTGGACGTTTCAGAAGACACCATCGAGGTGAAAGCCACCGGCGGGGACACGCATTTGGGAGGAGATGATTTCGACCAGAAGATAATGGGATGGATAGTCGAAGAGTTCAAAAAAGACCAGGGGATAGATCTTTCCAAAGATCCTTTGGCCCTTCAAAGGATAAAGGAAACCGCTGAAAAGGCGAAGATCGAGCTTTCAACGGCCTTGGAGACGGAGATAAATCTGCCTTTCATAACTTCCGACGCTTCCGGACCAAAACACTTGTATTTGAAGCTCACCAGGTCAAAGCTCGAGGAGCTGGTTTCAGAATACATAGAAAAATCGGTCAAGCTGGTCGAACAGACTTTGGAAGAAGCCAAGATGGCTAAAAAGGACATTGAGGAAATAGTGCTGGTCGGAGGACAGACCAGGATGCCGGCCATACAGCAGGCGATAAAAAACCTTTTCGGCAAGGAGCCCAACAAGTCCATAAACCCGGACGAAGTGGTGGCCATAGGGGCCGCTGTCCAGGCAGGGATAATGCAAGGGGAAGTGAAGGACGTTCTTTTGCTGGACGTCACCCCGCTTTCCTTGGGAATCGAAACTCTGGGAGGAGTGAGCACGGTTCTTATCGCTAAAAACACGACTGTACCCACTTCCAAGTCCCAGACTTTTTCCACTGCTGCGGACAACCAGACGTCGGTTGAAATCCACGTCCTGCAGGGGGAAAGGCCCATGGCCCAGGATAACAAGACTTTGGGAAGGTTCATGCTTGACGGCATACCTCCTGCCCAGAGGGGAATCCCGCAGGTCGATGTCACTTTCGACATAGACGCCAACGGGATATTGAGCGTTTCTGCCAAGGACAAAGCCACCGGAAAAGAACAAAAGATAAGGATTGAAGGATCCTGCGGAATCTCGAAAGAGGAAGTGGAGAAGATGAGAAAAGAAGCGGATCTGCACGCCCAGGAAGACAAGACCAAGAAAGAACTCATCGAATCCAAAAACCTTGCTGAAAACTTGGTATACACGGCGGAAAAAACTTTGAAGGACGCCAAGGAAAAGGTATCAGAGGAGATCAGGAAAGAAGTGGAAGGAAAGACGGAAGAGCTCAAAAAAGCCAAGGATTCCAGCAATGTCGAGGACATAAAGGCCAAGATTGAGCAGCTTTCCCAAGCTCTTCAGAAGATAGGGGCGGAAATGTACAAAAAGCCTGAAGACAAGGGTCCTGAAGAAGGAAACTATAAGGAAAAGAAATAATGAAAGACTATTACCAGATTCTGGGACTGCAGAAAAGCGCTTCCCAGGACGAAATTAAGAAGGCTTACAGAACCCTGGCCCACAAATACCACCCTGACAAAGGAGGAGATGAAAAGAAGTTCAAAGAGATAAACGAGGCTTACCAAACCCTTTCCAACCAGGAGAAGCGCCAGCAGTACGACACCTTCGGAAGAACCTTCGAAGGAGGGGCTGACCCCAGTCAGGGATTCGGTTTTGATTTTTCCGGGTTCAGGGGAGGCGGATTCGATTTCGGATTCGAAGATATAGGAGACATCTTCGGAGAGATGTTCGGGTTCGGATCCCAAAGAAAAAGCAAGGATGCCAAAAGAGGAGAAGATATCGAGATCGACATGGAGCTTCCTCTGGAAGCCGTCTTAAAGAATCAGGAAAAAGAGATAATCCTTTCAAAATACGTTTCTTGCTCAAGATGCAAAGGATCGGGAGCCGAACCCGGGACCAAGACAAAGGAATGCTTCACTTGCAGAGGAGCAGGCCGGGTTCAGAAGATAATCAAGACCCCTTTGGGATCCTTCACCAGCCAGAGCGTCTGCCCTGAATGCGGAGGGGAAGGTTACGTCCCTGAAAAGCCGTGCAACGTATGCAAGGGAGAAGGAAGGATAAAAGGCGAGGAAACAGTGAAAGTAGAAATACCTGCCGGAGTGGATACGAACCAGACTTTGAAGTTTGCTGGAAAAGGGGACGCTGCCAGGAAGCAGGGCAGGCCGGGCAACCTTTATCTGAGGATATTTGTGAAACTCCATCCCGTATTCGAAAGGAAGGGAGACGACCTTTATCTTTCTCAAGAAATCCCTTTTTCCAAAGCCGTCCTCGGAGGGGAAGCTGAAATTGAAACTCTTGAAAAAGGAAGCATCATCCTTGAAATTCCGGCCGGAACAGAATCTGAAAAGGTTTTCAGGATCTCAGGCAAGGGCCTGACGCGCTTCGGTTCATTCAATAAAAGAGGGGATCTCTACGTGAAAATAAAAATCAGAACGCCAAAAAAAGTCAGCAAAAGACAGAAAGACCTTTTAGGGGAGCTGGATAAGGAAGGATTATAGCCGATCATTGCTTTTATCCATAGGACGTTGTAGGATAAAAGCAATTTTGCGCCTCCGTAACTCAATAGGCAGAGTAGGGGCCTTTTAAGCCCAAAGTTACAGGTTCGAGTCCTGTCGGAGGCACTGCAGTTTTGCTGGTCAGCGGGCTGTTTTTTATTCCTTGCTTTTTTCCATGCATATGCAAAACTCGTTTGAGGAGGTGGAATAAAGATGGAAATCAACCCTTTACTGACGGCAATGGTGATACTCATTCCTGTTGTTTTCTTTGTTCTTCTTCTGTCTCCGCTCGGGGAAAGAATCATTGTCTGGAAGATTCTCGCCCTCCTGCTCGCCGCCGGATCGATCTGGTGCTTGTATGCCAGGGAATTTCCCGTTTTCGTTCTTTTGTTCATCTCCATGATCGTGAACGGGCTGATAATCGCATACCAGCGCATGAGATGAAGGCCGTTCCTCAGTCCGCGAGAGATTCTCTCTGCGGACTTTTTTTCGTTTCAATGCTAATCTTTAATCATGGAAAGGATAATACTGCATCTGGATATGGACGCCTTCTTCGCCCAGATAGAGGAAAGGGAAAACCCGAGGTTCAAGGGAAAGCCCTTGGTGGTCGGATCTGACCCGAAAGAAGGGAAAGGAAGAGGAGTGGTTGCAACCGCCAATTACGAAGCCAGGAAATACGGCATACATTCGGCCCTTCCCATTTCCCAGGCTTTCAGGCTCTGCCCTGGAGCCGTGTTCCTGCCTCCGAACCATGAGTTCTATGTAAAAGTCTCGGAAAAGATAATGGGAATAGCGGAAAAATATTCCCCTTTATTCGAAGTAAGATCCCTTGACGAAGCTTTCCTGGATTTGAGCTTTGCTGGGGATTTCTGCAAGGCAGAAGATCTGGCGAAAAAGCTGAAGAAAGAAATCCTTGAAAAAGAAAAGCTGACCTGCACCGCAGGCATAGGCCCCAACAAGCTTATCTCCAAAATGGCGGCTTCATCTGCCAAGCCTGACGGACTTTTAACAATAAGGCCTGAGCAGGTCCAAAGCTTCTTGGACCCTTTGAACGTCTCCAAAATTCCAGGCATCGGGCCTAAAACAGAAGAGAGACTTAAAACCATCAAGGTCAGAACCGTAAAAGACCTCAGAAGCGTGTCCCAAGAAAGCCTTAAAGGGCTTTTAGGCAAAAACGGCCTATATATATATGAATGCGCCAGGGGGATGGATGAAGACCCGGTTTCCCAGGCAGAGGCTGTCAAATCCATTGGCAGGAGTAAGACCTTCGAGGAAGACACCAGGGATGCGGAAATCATATTTTCCAGTTTTGAAGAGATGATGAAAGAAGTTTTTAAGGAAGCTGAAGTTGAGGCATTCAGCTTCAGGACGTTGACTGCGACCTGCCGCTTTTCAGGGTTCGAAACGAAGACGAAATCTTTGACAGTTAAAAGCGGAATCATAGGGCATGATCTTTTCGAAAAGGAGGCGAAGAAGATTCTTTTGAGGCTGATGATGGAAAGTTCAAAGCTGGTAAGGATGATAGGCTTTAAAATACAGTAGACTGTTTGCTTTAATTCTGGTATAAATAAGTAATAGTCTTTTTTTTATTGCAAAGAAATGAAATTATTCAAAGTATTGATGCTTCTGATATTCAGCGCCGTCATCTTCCTTTTGGGATACTGGTCGGGAGAATCCCAATGCGAGATATGCCCTCCTTCAGAAGTTGATTTTTCCTTGTTCTGGGAAGCTTACGAAAACGTGCAGGAGAAATTCGTCGACGAAGGCAAGGAGGACGTGCAGAATATAATCTACGGAGCCATTTCGGGAATGGTCGAATCTTTGGGCGACCCTTACACCGTTTTCATGGATCCGGACGAGACGGAAGTGTTTTTGGAGGACGTCAAAGGGACGTTTGAAGGAGTGGGGATGGAAATAGGGATAAGGGACGGCCAGCTGACTGTGGTCAGCCCCATGGAAGGAACTCCGGCCCAGAAAGCGGGTTTGATTTCCGGAGACAAGATAATTAAGATAGGAGACGTGTTTTCCCAGGAGATAACGGTTGACGAAGCGGTCAAGCTCATAAGGGGGGAGAAAGGAAGCGTGATTTCCCTGACCATTTTCAGGGAAGGCTGGGAGACGACCCGTCTTTTTGAGATAGAAAGGGACATTATCAAGGTTGCGAGCTTGAAAACGGAAACGATTGAAGGTAACATATCTTACATAAAGCTTTACCAGTTCAGCGAGAAGGCGGGAAGCGATTTCAGGGATGCGGTTTCCGAAATCCTGAAAAGCCCGGCCGACAGGATAATCCTCGATTTGAGGGGGAATCCGGGAGGATATCTGCAGGTCGCCCAGGACATTGCCGGCTGGTTCCTGGAAAAAGATCAAGTAGTGACAATCGAAGATTTCGGGGAAGGCAAGGAAAGGAACGAATACCTTTCTGAGGGTCCTTCGAGCCTGGCTTCCTATCCCATGGTGGTGCTGATAGACCAGGGATCGGCTTCAGGAGCGGAAATTCTGGCTGGCGCTCTCAGGGATGATCGTGCTATAACATTAATCGGGGAGACTTCCTTCGGAAAAGGATCGGTCCAGGAAGTGGAATGGCTGAGCGACGGATCCACCTTGAAGATAACGATCGCCCGCTGGCTGACTCCTTCAGGCCTGCTCATTTCCGGCCAGGGGCTCGTCCCTGACGTTAAGGTTGAGATGACCGAGGAGGACTACCTTTCCGGAAACGACCCGCAGCTGAGCAAGGCCATTGAAATAATTAAGGATTTGTGAAAATATATATATTGAAATATGCAAGTCATACTTCTTCAAAACGTGGATAAGATAGGGAAAAAATACGACATCAAGAAAGTGGCTGACGGATACGCCAGGAATTTTCTGCTTCCCAAGGGTCTGGCAAAGCCGGCTACCGAAGCTGCCGTGAAGTGGGCCCAAGTGCAGAGGGAAATCGAAACCAAGAAGTCAGAGGAGGATCTCATGCTCGTTCAGCAGACGGCAACCAAGATAGACGGATTGGAGCTGAACATGCCTGCCAAAGTCGGCGAAGAAGGCCAGCTTTTCGAATCAGTGACCAGTCAGAAGATATCAGAGAAGCTGAAGGAATCAGGATTCGACGTCAAGAAATCCCAGATCAACCTTGAAAATCCGATCAAGGAGGCGGGTGAATTCCCGGTCAAGATAAAATTCGCCCATAACCTCGAGGCTGAAATAAGGGTGATCGTGACCGAAGAAAAGTAATTTAAGAATATTGGTTCTCGGTTTCATTTATGGCGCGCTTCATTTTCGTCGCAGGTGGTGTGATGTCAGGCGTGGGAAAGGGAATCGCCACCGCCAGCATAGGAAAGATACTGCAGAGCAAGGGATACAAGGTGACGGCGGTGAAGATAGACCCTTATATAAACGTGGATGCCGGGACGATGAATCCCGTGGAACACGGCGAGGTTTTCGTCACCAAGGACGGGGAAGAATGCGACCAGGACATAGGAAATTACGAAAGGTTCCTTGGAATAGAGCTCACCGACACAAACTACCTCACCACGGGCAAGGTTTACCAAACGGTCATCAATAAGGAGAGAAACCTTGGATACAACGGCAAATGCGTTGAAGTGGTCCCTCACATCCCAGAAGAGGTCATCTTCAGGATCAAAAAAGCGGCAAAGGAGAACGATGCCGATTTTGTTTTGATAGAAATAGGGGGAACGGTGGGCGAATACCAAAACAGCCTTTTCTTGGAAGCGGCCAGGATGATGAAGCTTAACCATCCAAAAGAAGTCCTTTTCGCCTTGATAAGCTATCTTCCGGTCCCTCAGATAATAGGGGAAATGAAGACCAAGCCCACTCAGCAGGCGGTAAGATGGCTGAATATGGCCGGAATCCAGCCCGATTTGATAGTGGCAAGGTCGGTAAAGCCTCTTGACGAGCCGAGGAAGAAAAAGATTTCCATTTTCTGCAACCTTTCCGCAAAGGACGTCATCTCCGCTCCTGACGCCAAATCCATCTACGACGTGCCGGTCAATTTTGAAAAAGACAACCTGGGAAACAGGATCCTCGGGAAGTTCGGTCTGAGGTCTAAGAGGAACAGCGACTTGAAAGATTGGAGAAGCTTGGCTGAAATCGCCAAGAACACCAAAGAGACGGTGAAGATAGCAATGGTCGGGAAATATTTTGAATCAGGGAAATTCGTGCTCATGGACTCTTACATTTCCGTCATCGAATCCATAAAGCACGCTGCCTGGTTTTTCAGGAAAAAGCCCGAGATACACTGGATATCGTCCCAAAAGTTCGAAAAAGGGGGAGCTTCTTTGAAAGCGCTCAAAAAATACGACGGCGTAATCGTTCCTGGCGGATTCGGCAAAAGGGGCATGGAAGGCAAGATCAAAGCGATCGAATACTGCAGGAGGAACAAGATTCCTTATTTCGGGCTTTGCCTGGGAATGCAGCTTGCGGTCATAGAGTTCGCTAGGAACGTATGCAAGATAAAGAATGCTTCTTCCAGGGAGTTCGGGAACGAAGGGGACGACTTCGTCATCGACGTCATGGAAGAGCAGAAAGCGCTTTTAAAAGAAAAAAAGTACGGCGGAACCATGAGGCTGGGGAACTATTCCTGCCAGGTGAAGCCCAAGACCTTGGCTTTCAAGGCTTATTCTTCCTCTGGTTTTAAAAAAGAAAAAGACGGATCATTAATGATATTAGAAAGGCACAGGCACAGATACGAGCTAAACAACGGATACAAGGAAAAGCTTTTGAAAAAAGGCCTGACTGTCTCAGGAATGAACCGGGAAAAGGATCTGGTTGAGATAGTCGAACTTAAAAAACACCCGTTTTTCCTGGGTGTTCAATTCCATCCCGAGTTCAAATCCAGGCCTTTAAGCCCTCATCCCTTGTTCAAAGAATTCGTCCGTTCATGCATCAAAAGGAAGAACAAAGCTTAAGCCACGTTCACCGTCTTTACCAGCCTTTTGGACCCGTCAAAATTTGTTTTCTTTTTCAATCCGAATTTTATCACTCCTTCCTTCATGGCGTAAAGGGTGTCGTCTCCGCCTTTTTTCACGTTCAGACCGGCGAAGAACTTGCTTCCCCTCTGCCTCACTATTATCATGCCCGGCTTCACTTTCTGGCCTGCGTACAGCTTCACTCCTAAATATTTCGGTTTTGAGTCCCTTCCCAGACGGGTCGTCCCCGTCGCTTTTGTTTTTGCCATAGTTTTGATTATAATAGGTTAAACAAATCATATGTTATCAGCTTTAAAGGCGTTTGTAAAGAGCCATGTCCAAGACATCATCCTTATAGCCGGCGTCTTTCTCGTTTCCCTGTTGTCTTTCGCTTTAGGCTATATATCAGCCAAGGAGGCTGAAAAGCCGCCTTTGGAGTTCGAGCAGACAGAGCAGTTTTAAACATGGCTCAAAAATGCTAAGATTAAGAATATGAAAAAGAAAAAAACAATCTTGTTGGTCTCAGTCTTGATATTGATCCTCCTGCCCGTCATTTCGGTCTTTGCGACAGACTGGATGTGGTTCAAGAATCTCGGCTATGAATCCATTTTCCTCACTTCCTTGAAAGGAAAGATTCTCACATTTTTTGCAGCCGGGCTTTTCTTTTTCCTGTTTTTGTTTTTAAACCTGAAGCTGGCTTTGAAGGCGACCAAAGGAAAGGAAACGGCATTCATCAGGGGAAGGATGCCTAATTTCCCAAAGAATCTCGGAAAGCTGGCTCTCGTATTTTCTTTGGCTGTCGGATTTTTCGCCGGCCTGATTTCGTCTGAAAAATGGCTGGTGTTTTTCAAATATTTGAATTCGGCCCCTTTCAACGAAGCTGATCCGATATTGGGCAAGGATATTTCTTTTTATTTCTTCGACCTCCCTTTTTTCCAGATGGCCTCCGGCATGTTCGTTTTCCTTGTCATTCTTTCTCTACTCAGTATAGGTTTCATCTATCTTATAAAAGAGTCGCTTCCTTTTTTAGGAAGCAAAATCAGGAATATGATCTATTCCCTTGAAGGAGGGAAGGACCCGCAAGGAGCCCAGAAAAAATCCAGAATCCATATCTTCCTGCTCCTTTCTTTGCTTTTTTCAGCTTTGAGCTTTCAGACCTGGTACGTGAAGATATCCCAAGTCCTGTTTTCTGGCACAGGTCCTTTCTTCGGAGCTTCCTTCACCGATGTCAACGCCACTATTCCTGTATTGAAGGTCCTTTCTGTAATATTGCTCCTGGCTGCCGCAATTTCGGTTCTTTGCGCCTTCCAGAAAAGATTGAAGCTTTTGTTTTCCGTTCTTTTATTGTATCTCGCCGTTCTTGTCGTAGGCACGGGCATCTATCCTTTCATCCTGCAGAAATTCGTGGTTGAGCCGAACGAACTTGCCAAGGAGTCTGTTTTCATCAAAAACAACATCGAAGCCACCCAGAAGGCGTTCAATATAGAGGAGATCGAGGAGAAAAACCTTCCTTCAGAAAGCGTCCTGACTTTAAAGGACATACAAGACAATCAGGCCACGATCGAGAACATCCGCCTCTGGGATCGGGAACCTTTGCTTGACACTTTCGGGCAGGTGCAGGAAATCCGCACCTATTACGAATTCGTTTCCATAGACAACGACAGATACCAGGTGAATGGAGAATACAGACAAGTCCTCCTTTCGCCCAGGGAGCTGAGCTCTGAAAGCCTGCCCAACCAGAATTTCATAAACAACCACCTGACCTTCACTCACGGATTCGGTCTTACCGTGACTCCGGTCAACGAAGTCACTGCCGAGGGGCTTCCGGTCCTTTTCGTCAAAGACCTTCCTCCAGCTTCCAATTCCGAATCCCTCAAAATGACCAGGCCCGAAATATATTTCGGGGAGATGACAGACGAATACGTGATAGTGAAGACAGAAGCCAAGGAGTTCGACTATCCTTCCGGCGAAGAGAATGTGTTCACTGAATACGAAGGCGACGGGGGAGTGGTCCTGGATTCCTTCTGGAAAAAGCTAATGTTCGCCTTGAGGTTCGGGGAAATGAAAATATTGTTTTCTGGATACATCACTAACGAAAGCCAGGTGATGTTCGACAGGAACATCAAAGAAAGAGTCGAGAAGATAGCCCCTTTCTTGACCTTCGACGACGACCCGTATCTTGTAATAACGAAACAGGGCAGGCTCGAATGGATACATGACGCCTACACCACCAGCCACCTTTACCCTTATTCTGAGAGAATTGGCCAGTCCTTGACCTCTGAAGGCATAAACTATATGAGGAATTCAGTGAAAGCGGTGACCGACGCCTATACCGGAAAAGTCTCTTTCTACATTTCCGACCCTGAAGACCCCATAATCCAGACCTATGCCTCCATATTCAAGGGAGCCTTCCTTCCTTTGGATTCCCTTCCCCAGGACTTAAAGGACCACTTAAGGTATCCAGAAGACATTTTTGTCTATCAGACAGCAGTTTACAGCGTTTATCACATGCAAGAGCCACAGATTTTCTATAACAAGGAGGACCAGTGGCAGATCCCCAGGATTTCAGAGGAAAGGGACGACCCCATGATGCGCCACATCATAATGAGGCTTCCCGGGGAGGAAAAAGAGGAGTTCATCCTGATGATTCCCTTCACCCCGAAAATGAAGGACAACCTTTCCGCCTGGATGGTGGCCAGATCCGACGGGGACAATTACGGAAAGCTGGCGGTTTACAGCTTCCCAAAGCAGAGGCTGGTTTACGGGCCCGAGCAGATAATAAACAGGATAAACCAGGATCCGGAGATATCGAGGCAGATTTCCCTTTGGGACCAGAAGGGCTCCCAGGTCAACCAGGGGCCATTATTGGTTATTCCGATCAAAGAGTCGCTTTTGTACGTCCGTCCCTTATATTTGAGGGCCCAAGGAGGCAAGATACCTGAGTTAAAAAGAGTCATTGCCGCCTATGAAAACGAGATAGTGATGGAAGAGACTTTGGAAGAAGCCATAAAAGCCATTTTCCAAGAAGGGACGCAAATTGAAGACTCAACTGATGCTATTCCAGAAGAACTGACTTTGCAGGCCAAGACATATTACCAGCAGGCCATGGAGGCTTTAAGCCAAGGGGACTGGACCGCTTTCGGAAAAGCGATCGAAGAACTGGGGAAAATTTTAGAGAAAATGGAATAAAAGCATGTTCGACAAGCTGAAAGAATTTGGAAAACTGAAAGAGCTGCAGGAAAATCTTGAAAAGGAAATCGTTTCCGTGGAAAAGGAAGGCATTTTCGTCAAAGCGAACGGCAAGATGGAGGTGGAAGAGATAAGGCTCAACCGGGATCTTTCGAATGAGAAGCAGGAAGTATTATTGAAAGAATGCATAAACGAGGCTTTCAGGAAGGTGAAGATGAACGCCGTCCAAAAGCTGTTCAGCCAAGAAAAGTGAAAAAGGTTTATTTTCTCAAAAAAGGGAGCGACCTGAAAGAAGCTGCCGACAAAATCTGCAGCCTCTTTTCAGATTTGATATTGCCAGAAGACAAAGTGGCTATAAAGCTTCACTTCGGGGAAAGGAATCTGGACACTTCTTTGAACCCTGTTTTCGTCAGAAGAATCTATGAAAATGTTTTTAAAAAATCCGGCAGCGTCTCTTTGGCGGAAACGACCGTCCTATACAAAGGGGAAAGGTCTTTAGCTTCAACTCACATCAAGCTGGCCCGTGACAAGGGATTCGGATTTGCTCCAATAGACATAGTTGACGGGGAAAAAGGGAATAAGGAATCGATAGTCAGGATGAATGGTTTAAAGGAAATAAAAATAGGAGCCGGAATCCAGAAGTACAATTTCATTCTGGCGGTTTCCCATTTCACCGGGCACTTAATCTCCGGAATGGGAGGGGCGATAAAGAACGTGGGCATGGGCTTGGCTGACAAAGCAGGCAAGCTTGAAATGCACCAGGCCTTCGATTTGGAAATCGACAAAAACATTTGCCAAGGCTGCTCAGTCTGCGGAAAAGACTGTCCGGCTTCTGCCATTTCTATAATAGACGGGAAAGCCAAGATTGATTTTTCAAAATGCATCGGATGCGGAAAATGCGTTTCAGTCTGCCCTTTTTCCGCAATCAAGGTTCCTTTGTTGAATGTCCCTTCAAAAAAACTGCAAGAGAGGATGGCAGAATACGCCTTGGGGATACTTGAAGGGAAGAAATCGTTTTTCATCAACGTCCTGACCGGCATCACCCAGAGGTGCGACTGCGTCAATTTCCATCAAAATCCCATAATGAATGACATAGGCATCTTAGCTTCAGACGACATAGTCGCCATAGACAAAGCCAGTTTGGATCTTGCCGGAGCTTCCCATTTCACCACTCCTGAAATCAATCCTGCCTGGCAGATAGACAGAGCCCATAGCTTGGGCCTCGGAGAAAAGAGATACGAACTGATTGAAATCTGAGCCTGTGGAAATCGTTGTTGACACATATTCTCAAAGGAGGGATAATATAGGTAGCACACCTAGGTGATTTGTGAATAGCTCTTTAACAGCTCGAAGAGCAGATCTCAAAGAGCAAACAAGTGTACTTCTCGTACACTCATATACGATAAGGGATGCTTCCTTCGGGACGCATCCCTCATTCTTTTTATACTTAAGATGAAATTTTTGAAAAGCAACGTTTAAGGGAAAAACCCTTGATAAAACAAGGGTTTTTCCTTTAAAATGCCTTAAAATCTGTCTTTATTGCTCTCCGTTATGCGTGACGTCGTAGGCCAGAGAGCCTGCTATCAAAAGAAACAAGCCTAGGATTACGCCTCCTCTGAAAAACCAAATCACCCAGCTTGGGGAAATGGGCCCTGCCAGGAATTCCATCACCAGATCGGAAACGCCGAATACTATCAGCATGAACCCGCCCAGCCCTTTGATTTGTTTTTTCCCTCCTAAGAATCCGAGGTATTTGAACATGTGCGTTTTGAGATTTTAGGTTATACGACCTTTAAGCTATTATACCACTATTGATATCAAGACAACAAGGAAAAAGATGATCAGAGAATCGTCCGAATTTGAATATCTTTCAAGTTGAAAGCAAAATAGTTTAAAAAACTGACAACTTGTAAAGAATCGCCAAGCCGGCGATTCTTTGTTATACTGGAACCATGTAACTTTTCAAAAAATCATGTACAAGAAACAGATACAACTTTCTCCCAACTCGCTCAATCTTTTCCTGGAATGCCCTTGTTGCTTCTGGCTGGAAAAGGCAAAAGGGATCAAAAGGCCCCCTCCTTACCCTTATGCTTTGAACAGCGCGGTGGATTTCCTTTTGAAAGAGGAATTCGACAAGTACAGGGCCAAAGGGCAGGTCCATCCCTTGATTTTAGAGAACAAGATTCCTGCCAAGCTTTTTTCCAACCAGGAACTGCTCAACCAGTGGAGGAACAACCTGGCAGGCCTGAGATATTACGACGAGGAGCTGGACGCAACCATTTTCGGAGCAGTGGACGACATACTGGAATTCGAAGGGGGAAAGCTGGCTGCTTTGGATTACAAAAGCACTGGAAGCTCCATAGCCAACGTCTATGACCGCTTCCAGATACAGCTGGACGTCTATACCTATCTTTTGGAAAAGAACGGATTTAAAACCCCCAGAAAGGGATATCTTGCGTTTTACATCGTCGAGAAAAACAGCGGCTTTGAAGGGAAACTGCCTTTCAGAAAGGAGATGTGCGAAATAGACACCAATCCTGACGACGTGCCAGAGCTGTTCCGGGACGCGGTCACGCTTTTAAGGCAGACTGATCCTCCTTTGCACAGCCCTGACTGCAAGTTCGGACAATGGCTTAATCAGGTCAAAAACTGATGAAAAAACAGATATCCTCTTCAAGCAGCTTTCTCGTTATTTCCATCCTTCTCATGGCGGCAGTGGGCGTCTGCTATTATGTCTGGCTGGTAAACGGGAGGGAAGAGATAAAGACCGTAAGCGGAGAATCCTTTTACCTTTCCCTGCCCTTAAACAGCAAAGAAGAATGCGGATGGGAAGCCAGATACAACAGAAGCTATCTCCAGTTGACAGATGAAGAGTGTCTGCCAGAAAGCGAAAATTTCACGTTTTTTGCGTTAAGGCCAGGCAAGACAAGCCTTATCTTCTCTCAATCTGACGAGACAAAGAAATACATTGTGAAAATACTGCCCTGACCGTTCTTGGGCAAAAGAGCTTGATTTTTCCAACTGGATATCGTATATTCTTCTTATTCGGTTCGAGTATGGAAGGAGGAAGAATTGTCAGAGGCAAACCAAGCACCCCATGCCCAGCAAATCGGGATTATCAAGCCGGGAAAGAAAATGTGCCTGTTCCCCACATTCCTGACGAGGACGATGGGAGTTTCTCTGTCCGACTCAGAGAAGCCCTTAAAGGAGCTGAAGAAGAAGTTTCCCCAGGTGGAATGCCCTTTCTGCGGAAAGGGGAACTTGCGCCTTACCGGAGTGATTCCCAGGAACAATTGCGGCATCCACAACTCAGATAAGGAGGCTCATACCAGCAACAAGTACGAGTTCAAGTGCACCGGCCGCAACTGCAGGGCAAAATTCACCGGCTTCGTCTGCTTCATCACGATCTCATAGTTTCCAAGAGCGCTCCTCGTAAGAGCGCTCCTTTTTTAGCTCAAAATCGCTTAAAACGCGGTTTTTTGATATACTTGGATAATATTTTATGCCCAAAGCCTTCACTTTGCTTGAACTCCTTGTAGTGATAACCATCATAGGTATTTTAGCCTCTATTGTAGTGGTTTCCATGTCCGGATCCACAGATTCAGACACCATAGCCAAAGGCAAGACTTTTTCCCAGCAGATTCATGCTCTTTTAGGCCATGAAACTGTTTTGGATCTTAATTTCAATGAAAATACCTATGATTCATGTCCTGACGAAAAGGATGTCTGCGACGCTTCAGGATATAATAATAATGGCACAATATATGGAGCTACCTATACATCAAGCCCTGTTGATGGGTATGCTCTTTCTTTCAACGGCACTAGTGATTATATAGATTGCGGGGGAGTAGTACACGATGCGAGCAATGAACAAATTACCGTAGAAACCTGGATTAGCACTAACAATTTAGATGTAATGCAAATAATAGTAGGTGAAAGAGGTAATCCCTCATTCACTACTGGTTATGCTTTTTCTTTTCAAGGTACTGCTGTAGGCGATCCTTTTCGCTTTACTATGTTTGGGGTAGTTGACCAAAATTCAGCCGCTAGCGGAATTAGCGTAGGAATATGGATGCATGTAGCTGTAACATATGATAAACAAGATATTATATTTTATAAGAATGGTAATCGATTAAGTTCGCATAGTCAGACAGGTGAGATTAGCCCAGCTACCCGAAATCTTTTTGTGGGAGCATTAAATAATTATGGAACGCCTTCTGGTTATTTCTCTGGCCTCATCGACGACGTCCGTATTTATTCAGAAGCTCTCCCTTCAACTGAAATCCAAAAGCACTATGTCCAAGGATTGGAAAATCTCTTGGTTAACCAAGCTATCACTCAA
>Ga0136653_10000906_pt1 | contig 15811 bp, 12 predicted proteins | sample LakKivw275mmetaG_FD_94866 | JGI IMG/M metagenome (GOLD analysis project Ga0136653, IMG submission 94866) | Anoxic lake water microbial communities from Lake Kivu, Rwanda to study Microbial Dark Matter (Phase II) - Lake Kivu water 275m metaG... | ecosystem: Environmental > Aquatic > Freshwater >...
ACCTCGTACAATCAGACTGTCGCCTCCACGGGACGGCTTTCATCGAGCGATCCCAATCTCCAGAATATTCCAGCCCGGGGCGAGCTTGGCCAGCGCTTCCGGCAGGCTTTCATCCCGGAAAAGTCGGACGCTTTTCTCGCGGCCGACTATTCTCAGATCGAACTTCGAATCTTGGCCCACCTATCCGGCGACCCCACCCTGGTCGAAACCTTTGTCCAGGACAGGGATATCCACGAGGAAACCGCGATCCGAGTTTTCGGGCAGACCGCAAACCTCTTCAAAGACGAAATGAGGCGGAGAGCCAAGATCATCAATTTCTCGATCATCTACGGAACGTCGGCGTTCTCGCTGGCCAAAGAGTTGGGGACCTCCACCGGGGAAGCGCAAAAGTTCATCGACAAATATTACGAAAAATACCCGAAGGTCAGGGAATTCCTTGAAAAGACGGTCGAAGACACCCGTGACAAGGGCTATTCCGAGACAATCCTGGGGCGCATCCGTCAGGTGCCCGAGCTCAAGCAGGCGGACAAGGTCATTCAGCAGGCGGGGAGGCGCATCGCCCTCAACAATCCCATCCAGGGATCGGCCGCCGACATCATGAAGAGAGCCATGCTTGATGTCTGGGAGGGGATGAAAAAGAGCAAGCTCCGGTCCAAGATGATCCTCCAGGTTCATGATGAGCTTGTCTTCGAAGTGCCGAAGGACGAGCGGGAAACCATGGAGAAGCTCGTCCGCAACAAGCTGGAGAACGTCTGCGCCCTTCGCGTTCCCCTCAAGGTCCACCTGGGCTGGGGCAAAAATTGGGCCGAAGCGAAATAAACGGGGCTTCCTAAATAGACTTTTCATTTTCGCTGTGCTATAAGCGATTTAAACCCGGATCGAGGCGGAAAACGAAAAGATTTCCCTCCGGGTGGAGGCGGCGAAAATGATGCAAGAGCCGGACCTGAAGATGTTTCTTTTCTTCTCGGAGCTCTATGGCCGGCCCGTCGTCGACTCCGAAGGTCGGACCGTCGGAAAGCTGGCCGACTTGAAAGTCCTGCTTGGCGAGCTCTTCCCAAGGGTCACGACCCTCGTCGTCAAGAAGCGCCACGAGAAAAAGCTCGCCGCCCTCAGCTGGAACGACGTCGAGAGCCTAAACGGCAGGCTGGTCAGCCTGAAGCCCGGAGCCGAAAGTCGCTTCACTCCGCTCGATGTGGGAAACGAGGAGATCCTCCTTCGAGAAGACCTCCTGGATAAGCAGGTCGTGGATACGTTGGGTGCCAAAATCGAAAGGGTCAACGACATCCACCTCCTCATCGTCAACCGGGACCTCAGGACTGTCCATGTCGATTTCGGCGTGCGAGGCATCCTCAGGAGACTCGGCTGCCTCAAGACGGTCGACCGCTTCACAAACTGGCTGTTTGCCTACGGCCTCCCGCACAAGTTCATCTCCTGGAAGTACATCCAGCCGCTGGCCAGCGACCCCAAGAAGAATCTGAAGCTCAACGTCACGACCCTGAAACTCCAGGAGCTCCACCCTTCGGATATCGCCGACATCATCGAAGAGCTGGACAAGGCCAACCGGTCGTCCGTGTTTAAAATGCTGGACCTGGAAACGGCCGCCGAGACCCTCCAGGAGATGGATCCCAAGCTCCATCTCTCCCTCATCGAGACCACGCCCGAGGAAAAGATCTCGGACATCCTGGAAGAGATGGAGCCTGACGAGGCTACGGATATCCTGGCCGATCTGCCGGAAGAAAAAAAACAGCGCCTCATCCGGACCATGGAGAAGCCCTACAGGCAGACGGTCGAGGAGCTTCTGAAATTCGAGGAGGGGACGGCCGGCAGCATCATGACCAAGGATTTCATCGCTCTCCATCGCGATACCACGATCGCGGCCGCCATCGAGGAGTTTAGGCAAACGACCCATCCCCTGGAAACCGTTGCTTACCTTTACGTCACCGACGAAGAAAAGCACCTCCTGGGGGTCATCACGATCCGCCACCTCCTTCTCTGCGACAAGCAGGAGGTTTTGGGACGACTCATGAATCCCCATCTCATCAAGGCCGATTGCGACGACGACCTCGCGACCGTGGCCGAACTATTTGCGAAGTACAAATTCATTGAGCTTCCCGTTGTGGACAAAGAGAACACCCTACAAGGGATTATCACTCTTCAGGACATCGTGAAGGCCAAGCCCGAGGAGCTGTGAAGGAAAGAAGAGCGCGATGAAGGGATTCGACCTGAGGCGCCGTTGGAAAGGCTTCGTCCTTTTTATAGCCGTGGCAGGACCGGGGATCATCACCTCCAACGTCGACAATGACGCCGGCGGCATCGCCACCTACTCCATGGCCGGTTCGCACTTCGGCTACCAGCTCCTCTGGTCCCTCATTCCCATCATGGTCGCCCTGGTCATCATCCAGGAGATGAGCGCCCGCATGGGCGTCATCACCGGCAAGGGGCTGTCGGACCTCATCCGGGAACGGTTCGGAGTCAAGGTCACGGTTTATGTCCTGGTGGGAGTCGTCTTGACCAATTTCGGCAACGTCATCGCCGAATTCGCCGGCATCGCTTCCAGCCTGGAGATCTTTCACCTTTCCAAGTATGTATCCGTGCCGATTGGCGCGGTTTTGGTCTGGCTCCTCGTCGTCAAGGGAACATACCGGTCCGTGGAAAAGATCTTTCTCTACGCCTGTCTATTCTATGTCACCTATATCATTTCTGGGTTCCTGTCCCGGCCAGATTGGGGGGAGATCGGCAAGAGCTTGGTCCGGCCGGAGTTCGATCTCTCCTCGGGCCGGCTGGGCATGATCATCGGCCTCGTCGGGACCACGATCGCACCCTGGATGCAGTTCTATCTCCAGGCGTCGGTCGTCGAAAAAAATATCATGACCAAGAACTACAAACTCTCCCGCCTGGACGTCATTGCCGGGAGTATCGTCGTGACCGTTGTCGCCGGGTTCATCGTCCTGACCTGCGGGGCAACGCTATTTAAAGCCGGTATCCTGGTGGAGACGGCCGCGGACGCCGCCCTGGCCCTCAAGCCTCTGGCCGGGAAGTATTGCTCGGCCCTCTTCGCCTTCGGCCTCCTGAACGCATCACTCTTTGCGGCCTCGATTCTTCCCCTGTCCACGGCCTTCCTCGTCTGCGAGGGCATGGGTTGGGAGACGGGGGTTAACAAGAAATTCTCGGAGGCGCCGCAATTCTACGGACTCTACTCCTTCCTCATATTCCTCGGCGCCGGGATTATCCTCCTCCCCAATATCCCTCTGTTTTCGGTCATGTACATCTCCCAAATCATCAATGGAATCGTCCTGCCGGCGATCCTTGTTTTTATGCTTCTCCTCATCAATAACAAGAAGCTTATGGGCGAATACGCCAACAAGCGGGCCTACAATGCGATTTCCTGGGCGACTGTAGCCATCCTCTGCATCCTGACGATCGCATACGTCGTCAGCCTGATCACATAACCTGGTCAGCCTCCTGGGCTTCTTCGGTGTCCTCATTCTGATCGGGAGCTTCTCTTTTCGTGTGATATAGACAATGGCGCAGGGGCGATGCCCGGAGGAGGCAGTTGAAGGTCGGAGCGGGCACGGGTCCTCGACCGAAGGGAGAGGAGAGCGGAGACCGGAGCCGAAGCGGCCTGGCTCGCCGGGACAGGCCGCGGCCGACGGAGGGCGCGCCCCGAGCCTGAACTCCTTCTCTCACGAAAAGAGAAGTTTACAAATCTCGGACGAATCCGTGTCAAATCATTTAAGTAGGTAACCGTACGGCATTAAACGGCCCGAGAAATTATGCTATAATGATCGTTCATATTTATGGCGAGGTTAACCATGCCTATTCACGAGTATAAATGCAAGAAATGCGGGACCCGCATCGAAGTCCTACAGAAGCTCAGGGACAAGCCTCTCCAGACATGCCGAAAGTGCGGCGGCGCCCTAATAAAGCTGGTCTCGTCTCCCGCCATCCAATTCAAAGGCTCGGGTTTCTATATCACAGACTATGCCCATAAAAACGTGCCGGCCAAGGAAGAAAAGCCCAAGGAAAAGCCGGAAAAAACCAAGGCAACTCCAGCCAAGGATACTCCCCCCACCACGAGCACTTAGACAGGCGGGCTCGTCTTAAAGTCCTGTCTAGCCTGTCCAGCTATCCTATGTTAGAATACCGGTGATGAAGATTGTCGTCCGAATGCCCAACTGGATCGGGGACGCAGTCATGGCCTTGCCGGTCCTGGAGGCGCTCCAGGTCCATTTTCCCCAGGCCGAACTTTGGGTCACCTCCAGGGAATGGGTTAGAGGGCTCTTCTCCCCCGGGCATGGGATCAAAGGTCTCGTCCCGCTTCCCGAGGTCCGCGATCTGAAGAGCCTGCGTGAGGCGAGCTCCCGGCTCAGGCCACATGGATTCGAAGCCGGGCTGCTCCTGACCAACTCCTTTTCATCGGCCCTCGTCTTCCGCCTGGCCGGGATCCGGGAGCGATGGGGATACGCGCGGGACGGACGCGGCCTTTTTTTGTCAAAGGCCGTTCCCTGGAAGAACGGAGGAGCGTCCCGTCATCAAACGGACTACTACAGAGACCTCCTCACGGGCCTGGGGATCGAGGCCTCATCCTGGACGGTCAATCTGCATCTCTCCGAAGAAGAGAAGGCCGAGGCCGGAAAAGCGATGACCGAAACCGGACGCGATCCGGCCCGCCCCCTCGTCGTTCTTAACCCCGGGGCCGCTTATGGCCCGGCCAAAAGATGGCCGGCCCAAAGGTTCGGGGGTCTGGCTCGCCTTTTTCAAGCCAGAAAGAATGCCGACATTCTCCTCGTCGGCGCGGCCGGAGAAACCGATATCGCCGCGTCAATCGCTTCCGGCCTGGAAAGGAAGCCGCTCGACTTTACGGGGAAGACAAACCTGCGCCAACTCATGGGCCTCATCAGCTTGGGCCGAGTTTTCGTGACCAACGATACCGGCCCCATGCATATCGCCAGCGCTCTCGGCATTCCCGTTGTCGCCATCTTCGGCCCGACCGACCCGAAGGCAACCGGCCCCTTCCGGCGGCCTTCCGTAGTTCTGAAAAAGGACGCCCCCTGCTGGCCCTGTGCCTACCGGTCTTGCCCTTACGACCATCGGTGCATGACAGGGATAGGACCAGAGGAGGTCTTCTCGGCGGCCGAAGGATTCCTATGATAAGGCGCCGGGCAGTATTTATGGACCGGGACGGTACGATCAACGAGGACGTCGGCTATCCCGGGCGCTACGATCAAGTTCGCATCTACGTCAAAAGCTACGAAGCGGTCCGAAAGATCAACGAGGCAGGCCTCGCGGCGGTCGTCGTTACCAACCAGTCCGGGGTTGGCCGAGGCTACTTCACGGAGAAGGACCTCCTCATCATCCACGAGAAGATGATCAAGGCCTTTCAGGCCGAAAACGCGCGCCTGGACGGCATCTTTTACTGCCCCCATTTCATCTCTTCAGCTTCGCCGGAGTACGATGTCGATTGCGCCTGCCGCAAGCCGTTTCCGGCCCTGGCCCTTAAAGCCCGGGAGGTCCTCGACCTCGACCTCGAAGGCTCCTACATGGTTGGCGACAAAGTCGAGGACATCCGGTTCGGACTGAATATTGGGGCGACGTCCGTTCTGGTCCTTACGGGGTATGGCCCCGGCTCCCTCGTCAAGCTCAAGGAGGAAGGTATCGAGCCGGCCTACACCGCCCCCGACCTCCTGGATGCCGTCGCCTGGATCCTCCGCCGCGAGAAAGCGCGTCAAAAGGGAAAAACCGTCCGTGATCCGCTTTGAGGACATCCTGGAGAAGGTCTCGTCCCGCCTCGGCGAAAAGGATACCGTCATCCTTCAGAAGGCCTACGTCTTCGCGGCCCGGGCCCATAAGGGGCAGATCCGGCGCTCCGGAGAGCCTTATTTAGGCCACCCTCTCGAGGTCACCGGCATGCTGGCCGATATGAACCTCGACAGGACGACCCTCGTCGCCGGTCTCCTCCACGACGCCCTTGAGGATACGGACGTGACCGCCGCCGAGATCAAAGAGGCCTTCGGCAAGGAAGTGGCCTCCTTGGTCGAAGGCGTGACGAAGATCAGCCGTTTTCAGGAAGCCTCGCCCGAGGCCCGCAGGGCCGAGACGATTCGCAAAATCATCCTGGCTATGACCGATGACTTGCGGGTCATTTTCATCAAGCTGGCGGACCGGATCCACAACCTTAAAACCCTTAAGTTCCTTAACGCAGAGAAGCAGAAGCAGATCGCCCGGGAGACCTTGGAGATCTACGCCCCGATCGCCAACCGGCTGGGCATGGGAAGGATCCGGGCCGAGCTGGAGGACCTGTCCTTCTCCTATGTCGCCCCGGAGGAATATCTCAAAATCGTCTCGCTGGTCGAACCCCATCTGAAAACGGCCGAGAAGGAGATCCGGCATTTCCGAAAGACGCTCGAAAGACTGATGAAAGAGAACGGCATCCCGGTGGAAATTCACGGCCGGATCAAACGGCTCTACAGCATCTGGAGCAAGATGAAGCGTCGGGATATCGGATTCGACCAGGTCTACGACTTCATGGCCCTGCGCCTCATCACAGACTCGGTCAAGAACTGCTACGCCGCCCTGGGCATCATCCACCAGCACTGGCCCCATCTCCCCCAGCGGTTTCGCGACTTCATCGCCATGCCCAAGCCCAACCTTTACCAGGCTCTCCATACGACCGTGATCACAGAGGATAAGAAGACGTTCGAGGTCCAGGTCCGGACCAACGAGATGCACGACCTGGCCGAGGAAGGGATCTCCGCCCACTGGAAATATAAGGAAGGCGCAACCCAGGACCTGATGAAGGACGACAAACGCCTGCATTGGCTGAGGGAGATGGCCGCCCTCTACGAGGAGCAGAAGAACCCCCGCGAGTTTTTGAAGAATTTAAAGACGAACCTCATCCCCGACGAAGTCTACGTCTTCACGCCGAAGGGGAAGGTCGTGAGTCTGCCCCCGGGGGCGACCGTCCTCGATTTCGCCTTTAAGATCCACACAGAGATCGGTCTTCACGCTTCGGCGGCGAGGATCAACGGAGCTCTCGCCGCCATCAAGGCGCCCCTCAAGACCGGGGACATCGTGGAGATCATCACCTCGCCGGAGAAAACTCCAAACCGGAGCTGGCTCAGAGCGGCCGCGACATCCGACGCCCGCCATCAGATCAAACGCTGGCTCAACGCCAGGAGCCGGACCAAGAGCCTCATCCTCGGTAAGAAGCTCTGGGATAAGGCGTTGGCGAAAAGCGAGCTCCCCCCGGAGCTGAAAAAAGAAGAGGACTTGCTTCGTCGCCTGTCCGAGGTTCTCAATAACAAGATCGGAAGCATGAACGATTTCTACCGTCAGGCTGGGATGGGCAAGGTCGTCATAGACAAATCTTTTATGGAGAGGCTGGCCCCCGCTTCCGGCATACCGCCCAGGAAGACGACGTTTCTCGAACGGGTGGTCTCCAAGGTTACCAGAAAGCCCTCTCCCGGCATCCTGGTCAAAAATCTGGACGACGCGATGATCAGTCTGGCCAAGTGCTGCTCCCCAATAAAGGGAGAACCCGTGACTGGCTATATTACGGTTGGAAAAGGGATCACGGTTCACTCGCTGCGCTGCCCCCTGGTCAGTAAAGAGGTTCTGGACGGCCAGAGGATGGTGGATGTCGCCTGGGACGATTCCTTCAAAGGATCTTTCAAGGCAAAACTTCTCGTCAAGGCTATGGACTCTCCCGGCGTGCTGGCTAAAGTCGCGAGCCTCATCGCCGAGCTCAACGGCAACATCACCAAGGCCGAGGTCGCAATCTCCGGAGACGGCCAGGCTAACCTCAACCTGGAGTTAAGCATCCAGGACGTCCACCACCTGGACGGGATCTTGGAGGGATTGAGGCAAATAAAGGAGATCTCTTCAGCGGAAAGGATCTGAAGAGGGGTTCCTTAGGCGACTTTGACGACCTTCCCCGAGCGAAGACAGCGTGTGCAAACCCAAATCTGCTTGACACCGTCAGGCGTCCGGGCCTTGACGTGCTGGAGGTTGGGCTTCCACTTCTTTGGCGAAGACTTGTGCGAGTGGCTGACGCTATGCCCGAAGACGGGTCCTTTCTTGCAGATGTCGCATACTCTAGGCATATTGTTCTCTCTTAGAAAGCTCTTTTATACCATAATATGGACCGCCCGACAACTCCCTGACCCATTTTATTCAAATCCAAGAAGAAACTCCTCCTTGGACAGGCATCGGATGTAAAGCGCTTTTACAGCGGCCGCCTTTGCGGCGATCAGCCAGCCGGCCCGTTCTCTCGACATTCCTCAAGGACGAAGAGAAACCCACCGCCTGGAATGAATTGGTATGAATTTTGCTCCTGATGAAAGGATTGAGAAGTATCTCCTTTCGTGTGAGAAAGAATTCAGGCTCGGGGCGTGCCCTCCGTCGGCCGCGGCCTGTCCCGGCGAGCCAGGCCGCTTCGGCTCCGGTCTCCGCTCTCCTCTCCCTTCGGTCGAGGACCCGTGCCCGCTCCGACCTTCAACTGCCTCCTCCGCGCATCGCCCCTGCGCCATTGTCTAAACCATACGAAAGGAGATTCTTCCAAAGGATCGCGGAGGCCTTGACCAATAAATGAAAATGACGTACGTTAATTGAGAAGGCCTTGATGAAGCCCAAGATCCCGGTCGTCCTCTTGGCCGCGGTGATCATCTCCGTTCTGTCCGGTTGCGGCCGGTCCCTTTATTTGAACCAGCTCCGGTTCGGAGTCTGGGCTTCCGAGAAGGACCTTTGGGACGAGGCTGTCTTCCGCTGGAAGAAGGCTGTCGCCGCCGATCCCCTTTCGGTCGCTGCCCACAACAACCTGGCCGTCGCCTATGAAAAGAAGGGGCTGTGGGAGGAGGCCAGGAAGGAGTATGCCATCGCCCTCAAGCTGGCGCCGAAGAACACATACGTCAAGTATAACCTGGACATGTTTCAGGAAAACCTGGATTCCCTGAAGAAGGAAGAGGCTCGGAAGGAAGCCAATGCGGCCGATGATAAAAAGTAAGGCATTGCTCGCGGCCGTCTGCATCCTCCAGTTGGCCTGCGGCTCAGAAAACGCACGCAAGGTCAAACTCCAGATCCCCGGCCCTTCCCCCATCAACCTGGCCGATTATACCGAAGTCGCGATCATAAACTTCCGGGTGGAAAAAGAAACCCCCGATATAGATATCAATAAGGAAGTCATCGATGCTTTCGCGTTCGAGTTAGGCCGGGGATATAAAGGAAGCGTTACGCTCAGGACCATCGCTTGGGACAGGGAAGGCCTCATCGAGGACCGGGCGTTCTGGAAAGGCCTGGGTGCCGGATCGGAGAAAACCTTGTTCCTGACAGGCGGCGTTCGCTATACCCAGGAGGTCCGCAAGGCCCTTATCGGCGACGACATGAAAGAAATCGACGGCCCTTTCAAGTCCGTTAATAGGGGCCTCGCCGAGAGGAGGATTTTCAACTTGGTCGCCGACCTCTGCCTCATCCGGGCCGATAGCGGGGAGGTCGTGTTCCGGAAGGAGTATAAAGAGACCCGCATGTTTCTCAACCCCAACCAGCCCTTTTCGTATGCCTTCTATGAGCTCCTGCCGAGAGTCAAAAAGAAATTCTTCCGGACGATCCTGGGGGAAGAGCGCGGCCAGGAACGGTACCTGATTTTAAGATGACGAGGAGACTTTTATGAGGCCGTGGATCCTTCGGACCATCATCCTGCCCGTGCTCCTGCTCGCCGCGGCTCCGGCTTTCGGCCAGTTCTATTACATTCCTTATTATGGGAAGAACAAGATCGTCTATGAGAAGTTCAACTGGAAGAGCTATTCCACCGAGCATTTCAAAATCTACTCCTACTCCGGCGGCGAGGGAACGCTGAAGGACCTAGCCGAGATCGCAGAAAGCGCCTACCAGAAGATCAGCCGACTCCTCAAGCACCAGCTCGCCGAGCCCGTCCCCTTGATATACTACCGGACATACACGGATTTCGAGCAGACCAACCTCTTCGAGGTGTCCGAGGGCGTCCTGGGGGTCTCCGAACCCGTCCTCCATAGGATAGGAGTCCACGGCGACATGCCCCTGGACGAACTCCAGTCCCTGGTCGAACACGAGCTCACCCACGTCTTCGAGTTCGACATCCTTTGGGGGGACCAAGCGGGTTCCATATATACGATCAGCCAGCCTCCCCTCTGGGTCTTCGAAGGCCTGAGCGAATTCGCCACCCGGAGCTGGTCGTCGTGGTCCTCGCTCATCGTCCGCGACGCCGCCCTCAATGACCGCATCCCTGAGTTCTCGGAGTCGGGGGAAATCTATTCCCGCTACCCCCTGCCCCGTGAGCCAGCCTACGATTTCGGCCACTCCGTTTACGAGTACATCGAGTCCAAGTTCGGCCTGAGCGCCATCCGGGAGTTCTGGCTATCCTTGAAAACTGCCCCCTCCGTGGGCAAGAGAGACCCCTTCCAGCGGGCGTTCAACATGAAAAGCCGGGAGTTCCAATTCGAGTTCAAAAGATACCTTCGCGAACAGAACAAGGACTTCCTCTCCCGGGAGAATCCGGAGAACTACAGCGTCACTCTGGGGCCCGAATTCCCGGTCAACTCCTACTACTTTGCTTTCTCCCACGCCCTCTCTCCGTCCGGGGACATCGTAGCCACCCTGACTTTCAACGTCAAAGACCTGGATATGGACCTCGTCCTCATTTCCGCCAAGGATGGGTCGATCATTCGGAACATTACCCGCGGCTACACCCTCCGGTACGAGAACATCAAATATGACATCGACCCTTCGATGGGCCCTGACCTGGCCTGGTCCCATGGGGGCGACAAGATTGCCTTCTTCGCCCGCGACGGGAGGAAGCACGCCCTCGTCGTCGTCGACCCCCTGACCGGAAAGACTTTGAAAAAGATGAAGCTTCCCATCGACCAGCCGTCCTCGCCGAGCTTTCTTCTCTCAGACGACGGCATCCTCTGCGCCGGTTTCGACCAGGGCCGCCATGACATCTTCTCGGTCAGCCTGGCCGACGGCGCTATCGCCAATCTCACGAACGATGACGCCTTCGAGAAGGCGCCGGCGATCTCTCCGGACGGGCAGTCCGTGGCCTATACGATCCGGATTGACGGCTATGACAAGCTCTTTCTCTCGCCCCTTTCGGACCTCAAAAAAAGAACCCAGCTGACCTTTGGCAAGGGGAATACGATCGCCCCCTGCTTTACGCCCGACTCAAAAACGGTCTTCTTCTCCGGCGACATCCGGGGGGCCTTCAATATCTATGCGATCGGTCTCGAGACGCGTCAGCTTGTCCGCTACACGGACGTCCGGACGGGCAACTTCTTCCCCTCCCCTCTCCCCGGAAACGCGAAAGCCGTGGTCTTCTCCTCCTTCAACAAGGGCGCCTTCCAGATCTTCCGGTCCGAGTTGGAAGGAACGCTGGAGGGAACGGTTGCCTTCGAGGATGTCCCTCGGGACCGGGAGATCCCCAGGTTCGAACCGGTCGTTACCCTGGACATCAGCAAGGATAAAATTGAGGCCCACAAGGGGATCGGCAAGCTATACCTTATGTCGCGGCCCCCGATAGACGCCGTCATCTCGACGGATGGATCGATATACGGCGGCTCGTCGGTCGCCTTCAGCGACATCCTGGGAGACCACGCGCTCGTCATCTCCGCCTACCAGGTTCGAGCCTTCCGTTCTTACAATTTCGCCTACCTCAATCAAAAGCGCCGTTTTCAATACATGGCCAACGCTTTCCAGTATTCGCTCTTTTATTATCCCGACTACTACTACTTCGACTCCGACTTCTATGGCCGGTATTTCACCTACGAGGACGCCATCGCGGCCCGGAAGATCACGGGCGTCAGTCTGGGAGCATATTATCCGCTGAATAAATTTTATCGGGCCGAGGCCGGCCTCGGCTTCTATAGGTACGAAGAAGATTTCCTGGACAGCTATGCCTTCAATCCCGGCGGCCAAGCGGCCTACAATTATTTCTGGAACGGCAATATCCTCCAAGCGTCGCTGTCCCTGACCGGAGAAACGACCGTTTTCAAGCGCTACGGCCCGGCGGCGGGGAATACTTTTCGTCTAGGCCTCTCCCAGGGCATCCCGATTTCAAGCAACTTCTTCAGCAACACGAACCTGGACGCCGACGCCCGGCATTATCTCTCCCTCGGTGGGGACTTCCTTTTCGCCTTCAGGTTCCAAGGCTTCGCGAGCATCGGAAAGAATCCCTACTTCAACTACTTCGGTGGCAACAACCAAGTTCGATCCTCGTACTACAACGGACTCGTCGCAACCCAAGGCTGGTGGGCGAACCTCGAGTTCCGTTTTCCGCTCGTCGAAATGGCCTACACCGTCCTCGGGCAAATCGGCCCGTTGCGCGGGGTCTTCTTTGCCGACCTGGCCCGGGCTAGGATCAAGGGCCGTCCGGCCGAGATTTGGCGTATCCACAGGCAGGGCGATCAGAACGTTCTCAAACCGTATGCGGCCATCGGCTCCTACGGGTACGGATTCGAATTTTTCCTTTTCGGCTTCCCGATTCACGTTGAATTCGTCAAAGGTCTTCACATCCCGAGCATGTCCAAGCCTTTCAAGTTCGACCGCGACAAGAATTTCGAAACGAACTTCTGGATCGGCTTCGATTTTTAAAATAATCCTTGAAATCGGTTCCTGAGAATGCTATGATTTTCTAGCTTTCCCCGACCCTTTAGCGCCAAGGGGCGGGTTTTTCCACAGATGTGGATAAATCTGTGGAAAACTTAGGGTCACTAATGGAACCTGAAGATAAAATTAATTCTTGGTTTCGAATCATCCAAGCCATTCAAAAAAAGGTCGACGCGAACAGCTTCGAGACATGGTTCGAGCCGACGACCTTCATCGGTGAAGAGAACGAAACTCTTTATATCAAGGTCCCCAACTCATACTTCAGGGACTGGCTGTCGTTCCATTACTCGGGCTTGATCAACGAATGCGCCAAGGAACTCTTGGGCAAGACGTTTGATATCAAATACATCTTCGACGAAACGCCGCCGTCGTTCATCCGGAAGTCGCCGGAAGAGAGAAAAACGAAGCAGGGGCTGATCCTGAATCCGAACCTCAATCCGAACTACACGTTCGACAACTTCGTCGTCGGTTCCTGCAATCAGTTCGCCCAAGCTGCGGCGACGGCCGTCGCTAAGAACCCGGGCACGTCTTACAATCCCTTGTATATCTACGGCGGGGCCGGCCTGGGCAAAACCCACCTCATGAACGCCATCGGGCATTATACCCTGATGAATAACCACCGGATGAAGATCCTCTACATCACGACGGAAAAGTTCATGAATGAGCTGATCAATCACCTCCAATACGGGAAAATCCTGGACTTCCGCGAAAAGTACAGGAGCGTCGACCTCCTGCTCATCGATGACATCCACTACCTCGGCGGACGGGAGCGGACAAAAGAAGAGTTCTTTCACACCTTCAATCACCTCTACGACAGTCAGAAACAGATCGTCATATCAAGCGATTGCCCCCCCAGGGAGATCCCCCACCTTGAAGAGAGGTTCCGGTCCCGGTTCGAATGGGGCCTGATCGCCGATATCAAGCAGCCGGACATCGAAACCCGGATCGCCATCCTCAAAAAAAAGGCCGAAATGGAGGACGTCAGCCTGAGCGAAAGCGTCGCCCTCTATATCGCCGACAAGGTCCATTCCAACATTCGAGAGCTCGAGGGCTACCTGAGGCGCGTCATCGCTTACTCCTCCCTCAAAGGGGAGAAGATCGACCTCGATCTCACGAAGGAAGCTCTCAAGGGGCTTTTAGACGCATCCTCGACCCTTATCACCGTGGAAAGGATCCAAAAACTCATCTGCCATAAGTTCAAGATCAAGCCTTCTCAGCTCAAGTCCAAGAATAATTCACCGAAGATCGCCTTCCCAAGGCAGGTTGCTATGTATCTGTCCAAGGAACTCACAAAATCCTCCCTGCCTGAGATCGGAAAAAAATTTGGAGGAAAACACCACACGACGGTCATTCATAGCATCCGCAAGATTGAGAAAATGCGCGATGAAGATTCCGAATTCAACAAAGAAATCAACAACCTTATCGGTTGCATGTCATGAGGGAATCAGGGACTTGTATGATTTTTTCACATTTCCACGCCTTTTCTTATTCTATTTTTCCTATTGATATTTATCTATCCAATAAATATATTAAAGGTCGTTGAAAGGTGGAAAAATGAGATTCACCGCCCCTAAGGAAAACATCCTAGATGAACTCCAACTCCTTCAAGGGATCGTCGAGAAACGGAACACGATGCCTATCCTTGCTAATATCCTCATGAACGTCACCGAGAAAGACGTTGAGCTCACAGGCACGGACCTTGAAGTGGGTTTAAAGACGCACTTCACGGCCCTTATCGAAAAGCCGGGCGCGACGACGATCAACGGAAAGAAGCTTTTTGAAATCGTTAAATCCCTCCCGGAGAGCCAAGACGTTACCTTCGAAGAAAAAAACGATCAAATGGAAATTGTGTCAGGGGAGAGCGTATTTAAGCTCCTTTGTCTGGGGAAGGAAGATTACCCGCAAGTCCCGGAGCCCAAGTTTGAGAGGAATATTCAGTTGCCCCTGGCCGGTTTTAAGGACATGATCGACCGTGTTTATTACGCGATCACGCAAGAGCAGAGGTACTATCTTAACGGGGCTCTCATGTCTCTTAAGGATAAAAGCGTCGAGCTCGTGAGCACGGACGGCCACCGGCTGTCTTATACAATCTTAAAGGTCGAAGGGCTCAAAGTGGATAAGGCCATCAGTGTCATCGTGGCCAAGAAGACACTGTCCGAGATCAGGAAGCAAGAGGATGAAACCGTCGAGTTTGATATGGACGACAACAACCTCTTCTTCAAGGTTGGCAGCCGGACTCTCATCTCAAGGATTATCGAGAGCAAGTTCCCGAACTACCAGGCTGTCATCCCCAAAGAGAATCCAAACATCCTTTTGATATCCCGGGAAGAACTATCCAACGCAACAAGGAGGGTCTCCCTCCTGTCCTCGGAGAGGTCAAAAGGCATCAAATTCTATATCGAAAAGAATAGGATGCGTCTTTTTTCCTCGAATCCCGAGATCGGAGAGGCCAAGGATAAGTTGGACATCGAATATAAAGGTGACAATATCGAGATTGGATTCAACTCTCAATACCTCCTGGATTTCCTTATGACGGTGAATTCAGAGCGTGTTATTTTTGAGATCCGGGACGAGAACAGCGCCGTCCTTTTGAAGCCGGAGATCGAGGAAAACATCAAGAATATCTATGTCCTGATGCCGATGAAAATCTAGGGGCCCCGCCTTGAATTCTAGGAAGGCCCTTCTCCCGCCCTTCCATTACGTTCGTTAAGCGCCCAGGAGATGTCAGCGGCAGATCTTGCTCTTTAACGATAGGGTTAAAAAGTCCGCGATGGTTTTGACGGCCGTCTTGACGACGGGGGTGATAGGCACGCCGAAAGACAGGTCCTTGGCCTGAATCCCAAGGACGGTCACCTTACAGCCGGTGTTCTGTTCCAGGTATGAGATCAAGAGCATGAGCGGGATCTTGTGGCTGGAGATCTCTTCGATCGCGATCTTCTCCTTTTCCAGGATGAAGACATCCCCGGGCTTGAGGCCGGCCAGAGCGGCGTCGATGATGAGGATCCGAGCCGGCTTGAACTTCCGGATCTTGCCCGTATAATTTTCCGGAACGTCGTAGGTCCGGAAAATCCTAGTCCCCGGCCGGGCTCTGGCCGGAACGTTTCTCATGACCTGCTCGACGACAAGCAGACCCGCCGCGTCATCCCCCTTCAACGGGTTGCCGACACCGAGGATCACCAAC
>Ga0136653_10000907_pt1 | contig 15797 bp, 16 predicted proteins | sample LakKivw275mmetaG_FD_94866 | JGI IMG/M metagenome (GOLD analysis project Ga0136653, IMG submission 94866) | Anoxic lake water microbial communities from Lake Kivu, Rwanda to study Microbial Dark Matter (Phase II) - Lake Kivu water 275m metaG... | ecosystem: Environmental > Aquatic > Freshwater >...
CGCGACAAAATCATCGTCCAGACCAAAGTCTGCCCGACCGCCGACCCGAAGGAATTCCTCAACACATTCAACCAATCCATGGCCAACCTCCGGCTCGATTACGTTGACCTCTTCGGTATCCACGGCATCAACAACGACGAACTTCTCCGGTTCACACTCCGCAAAGGCGGCTGCCTCGAAGCCGCCCGACGGCTTCAGCGCGACGGACGCTGCCGGTTCATCGGGTTCTCCACGCACGGCACCGAGCGGATCATCACCACCGCCGTCCGCACCGGTGAATTCGACTACGTCAACCTTCATTGGTATTTCGCCAACCCGCTGAACTGGCCGAGCATCGAGGCCGCAACCAAATTCGACATGGGCGTGTTCATCATCAGCCCCAACGACAAAGGCGGCATGCTCCAGAACCGTCCCGGCAAAATGCCCGCGCTCTGCGCGCCGCTCACGCCGATGCAGTTCAACGACCTCTACTGCCTTGCCCGGCCGCAAGCTCACACCCTCAGTTGCGGGGTCGCCAAGCCATCCGACTTCGACGAACACGTCGCCGCACTCGCCTACCAAGACTCCATCGCCCCAATCGAAGCCCGTCTCCGCGCCGAAATGGAGTGCGTCCTTGGCGCCGACTGGTGCGCACACTGGAGCGACGGCCTCGCCGAATTCCACGAGATGCCGGATCAAGTCAACGTCGTCGAGATTCTCCGTCTCTGGACGTTTGCGAAACCGCTCGGCCTTGATGAATGGGCGAAGATGCGTTACAACCTTCTCAGTGGCGGCGCCGCTCACTGGTTCCCCGGCGAGAAGGCCGACCGGATGAAAGACGACCACAAGATGCGTACCGCGTGCGCGAGGAATCCGTTCGCCGACCGCATCCCCGGCATCCTCCGCGAAGCTCACGCGCTCTACGACGCCGAACCGCAGAAGCGTCTCAGCCAATCCGATTGAACTGGTTCACTCGAACCGAACAATACCAACGGTGTTGATGTGGTTGGTGGGGAACTTCCTGTTCCAATCCACGTGACCATCCGACCAGAGGACGTTGGCGCCATCTCCTTTGTGAGGTGATTTGACTGGCCAAGGGCCACTCGGTTCGCAGACGCCTCGGTCCCATGCCACAGGTGTTGGCCAATTTGTCTCCGGAATTTTCGACGGGAGATACCAATAGCTACAGTAGAGTCCAAGATTGCTCACAAATTGGGTCATGTTCGTCGTCCACGGCTTGGATGAATCACTGGGACAGCGAAGGGGTTTCGACGTGCTGCCAATGTAAGGCCAGAAGTTTGTGGAAGCGAAGGAAGGCGGTGCAGCGGAGTTGTCTTCATAGTACATCTGCAAACCCTCGCCGATTTGCTTCAGGTTGTTGAGGCACTGGATGCGACGAGCAGATTCACGAATCTCCCATGGGCGAGGCCAGTCAATCAACCCGGCGAGAACTCCGATAGCGACAATCACAACCAGCAGTTCCGTGCGTGTAAACCCACGGCAAGCTTGTCGCGATGGCTGCTTCATCCGGCTGCATTTCACTCCTGCGTTCTTGGCCTGTCAACAACGGAAAGCGTTGCGCGTCCCGGCTTGCAACCGCTGGCGGTTTCTGACATCATCCGCGGGCATGAAACGGATCATTTGCCTTGCCGTTGCTGTTCTTACTGCGGAGAAACTCATGGCCATTCAATTCCAAGACGACGTTGATTTCCTGAAGAAGCACACCGACGTGATCGTGCTCGCCAAGGGCGACGCCCAAGCGGCCATCGTTCCCGCCTACCAAGGCCGCATCATGACCAGCACCGCCGCGGGTCCCAATGGTTTCAGTTTCGGCTGGATCAACCGTGAACTCGTCGCCTCCGGGAAATTCGTGCAGCACATCAACGTCTTCGGCGGCGAAGACCGTTTCTGGATCGGGCCGGAAGGCGGACAGTTCTCTGTTTTCTTCGCCAAAGGCATGCCGTTCGATCTCGAACACTGGTTCACGCCCGCGCCGATTGACACGGAGCCGTTCGAGACCGTCAGCAAGAGCGCCGACAAGGCCGTCTTCCGCCGAGCCTTCCAGTTGACCAACTACTCCGGGACGAAGTTCGACGTCGAAGTCACGCGCGAAGTCCGGCTTGTGGATGCCACGAAGCATCTTGGCGTCCGCTTGAAACCGTCGGTCAAGGCCGTTGCCGTCGAGTCGGTCAATACGCTCAAGAACACCGGCAAGACCGCGTGGACGAAGGAGACCGGGCTGCTCTCCATTTGGATGCTCGGCATGCTCAACGCCTCGCCGGCTACGACGGTTGTCGTGCCGTTCGTGAAAGGCCCGGAAGCGAAGCTTGGCCCAATCGTCAATGATGCCTACTTCGGCAAAGTGCCGGCGGAACGCCTTGTGGTGAAGGATGGCGTGTTGTTCTTTGCCGCCGACGCGAAGTGCCGGAGCAAAATCGGCCTGACGCCGAAACGCGCCAAATCGGTTCTTGGTAGCTACGACGCGGTCAACAGGGTGCTGACAATCGCTCAGTTTACGTTGCCGAAAGGCGCGGCCGATTATGTCGATTCGATGTGGAAACTTCAGGATGACCCGTTCAGCGGCGACGCGGTCAACAGCTACAACGACAATGGCAAGATGGGGGCGTTTTACGAGTTGGAAAGCTCGTCACCCGCGCTGGCACTGGTGCCGGGCAAATCGGCGACGCACGTTCATCGCACAACCCACCTGCAAGGGGAGGAAAACGACCTTGAGGCGGTGGCGTTGAAGGTTTTGGGCGTCGGCGTCGCTGCGATACGCGATGGATTGAAGTAGGATGGCGCGAAGACTGCTAAAGATGACCAGCAGACATTTACGTTACAACTGAGAAAGGCGTAAGGAACCATATGAATACTTTGTTGCGGCCGTTGGGGCGTCACGGCCTGAAGAAAGCCGTGGCTGCGTTCATCGTGCTTGGGGGATTCTTCGTGGCGCTGTTTTATGGTTTGGAGCATTCCATAAGCGTGTTATCCAAAGCCGGCGTGCCGGAAGCGTACCGCCGGGCGTTCGAGAACGAGGTTCTTCTCCTGCGGCTGACAACCACTGGTGTGGTGCTGTGCGGTGTGGCAGTGGGAATGTGTATTGCCACTATCTACTTCTTGTGGCGAACAGGTTTGCACGCGGAAACCCCGACAGTTTCGCACCCGTGAAACAAAGCTGACCGGAGGCAAACCAAGCGGGTTATCTTGCCAGTTTGTCATCCTAATGGCAAAGTACTGACAAGTTGTCGGCGCATCGCGATACGACCCTAGGGAAGCGGCACTGGACGATTATCTTTATCAGTTTTGCTTCCAGTGGTTTACGTTATGTCCGCCAACAGCATATTGGGTGTGGCAAGGCTGTTGCTAAACAGTAGCGCGGGCGATGCTCATTCAACACACAATGCGCTTAAATACTGCACAGGATTCCTGTGGCTTTGCAGGTTCGGTTCTGCGTCAAGCGTTGCCCAGCGGAAAGTGGATTTGACACCGGCGGAGCTTCTCATGGAAAACCCGACCGCCATCAACCAAATCCTGAGTGCCACCGACAGGCGCAAGGTGACGCTGGCGCAATTGCTCATCTATGAGTTGCGTGTGCGCGACGCCATGCACAAAGACCCGATCACGGCGCGTCCTTCCGACTCGCTCCGCGCCATCCAGCACCTGATGAAAACACATCGGATCTCCGGTGTGCCCATCACACAAGACGACAAATTGCTCGGCGTCGTCAGCATCGAGGACATCATCAATGCCCTCGACAAAGGTCACATCAACGACGCCTCCGACAAATGGATGACGCAAAACCCCGTCACGTTGCGCGACCACTATACGCTCGTGCGCGCCGTCGCTGAGTTCGACCGCCACGGTTTCGGGCGGTTCCCGGTCTTGGACGTCTGCGACCAGTTGGTCGGCATCATCACCCGCGGCGACATCTCCAACGCCCTTGTTCATCACCTCGAAGAACGCGCCGAACAAGCCGTCGCCCACGAAGCCGTGCTGGTCGCTGAACGTCAGGCCGACGAAAAAGCCCACCGCATCGTCCTTCGCGCCCCGATCAAATCCGGCGACTTCGACAGCGCCGGCAAAGTCTCGCAACGAATGCGCGAAACCCTGCGCCAGCGCGGCATTGATCCCGAAGCCCGCCGCCGCGCCGCCATTGTCGCGTACGAGGCCGAGACCAACATCATCATCCACTCCATTGGCGGCGAGCTGCGTGCGGTCATCGAGCCCGATCGCGTCACGATTGACGCCGTGGATCGCGGTCCCGGCATCGAAGACGTCAATCTCGCCATGCAGGAAGGCTGGTCCACGGCCGGGCCGCTCGCGCGCCAGCTCGGCTTTGGCGCCGGCATGGGATTGACCAACATAAAAAAATGCGCCGACCGGTTCGATCTGCACACCGAACTTGGCATCGGCACTCATTTGCACGCTGAAATCAAGTTGAAGAAGGCGGAACACAAAACATGAAAGACGGCACTATGACCATCAAAGAACTGCTGGGACTGTTGCAGGCCGAACTGCTGACTGGCAACGCCGACGCCCAAGTATGCGGCTGTTACGCCGGCGATTTATTGAGCGACGTGCTTGCCAGCGCCAAACCCGACGTGTTATGGATCACGATCCAAGTCCACCGTAATGTCGTCTCCGTCGCCAGCATGAAAGATATTTCCGCCGTATTGATTACCCGAGGACGCAAACTTGACCCGCAAACCCTTGCCGAGGCCGAAGAATCTGGCGTGACCGTTTTGAGCACGCAGTTGAGCAGCTACGAGGCCGCCGGCAAACTCTGGGAGGCAGGACTACGATGAGCGACCAATCACAAATCAGCCAGACCGCGCGCCTTGCCGCGATGGACACCACACATCCCAGCGGCGACCCGCGTTTTGCCGCGCTCGACAAGACGATGGAGAACTACAACCACGAGCCGACTGCGCTCATTCAAATCCTCCACGCCGCGCAACAGATGTTCGGCTACCTCAGCGCCGACGTCCTCCGCTACATCGCCAGCGCGTTGAAACTGCCGATCTCCCACGTGTACGGCGTCGTGACGTTTTATCATCTGTTCACTCTCACGCCGCGCGGCAAACACACCATCATGGTCTGCCGCGGCACCGGCTGCCATGTCCGCGGCTCCGACGCCATCATGGCCGCCATGGAGAAGGAACTCGGCATCAAGGAAGGCGAGACCACCAAGGACGGCCGGTTCAGCCTGACAACCGCCCGTTGCATCGGCGCCTGCGCGCTCGCTCCGGCCATCGCCGTCGGCGACGACGTGTACGGCAAGCTTCAAGCCGACAAGATCCCGGCGTTGGTGAAGACCGAGTTAAAAAAATATGTTTGAGGAACTGTCACTGCACATTCTCGACATCGCGATGAACTCACTCGCCGCCAATGCCAGCAAGGTTGAGATCAGCGTCCTGGAAAGCCAGAAACGCGACTGGCTCATCCTGCGCATCCGCGACAACGGCCACGGCATGGACAGCGCGACGTTGCAGCGCGTCTTGCGCGGCGGCACAACGAAACGCGCGCGTAAGAAAAACATCGGCCTCGGTCTCGCGTTGCTCCGTCAAACCACCGAGATGTGTGGCGGCAGTTTCTACGTCAAAAGCGCGCCCGGCAAAGGCACCAGCGTCACCGCCTCGATGCGCCTCAATCACGTTGACCGTCCCGCGCTCGGTGACTTGAACTCGACCATCCTCACACTTTGCGCCGCCAACCCGAAAGTTGACATTCGCCTCCACTACCAGATCGACACGGAAAAATTTCAGTTTAGCTCACAGGAGAAAACATCATGAACCTCGAACAACTCAAACAACTTAAAGAAAAAGCCCAGAAGCAAGTCGCCCTGCGCGAGAGCGGGAAGAAGTACCGCGTCGTCGTCAGCATGGGCACCAGCGGCATTGCGGCCGGCGCGCGCGAAGTCATGAAGACCATGCTCGACGAGATCGAGAAGCGCGGTCTCGACGACGTGGAAGTCCGCGTCACCGGCGAGCACGGCCTCGAAAACATCGAGCCGGTCATCCAGATCGAGGAAGCCAGCGGCGAGAAGACGACCTACGCCCAGCTCGACGCCGAGAAGGCGAAGCAGATTGTCGCCGAGCACCTCCAGAAGGGCAAGAAGGTCGAGAAACTCGCTGTCGGCAAACAGAAGTAACTGGAGTCACCCCGCATGATTCGATCACACGTATTGGTTTGCGGCGGCGCCGGGTGTCTCAGCTCGGGCTGTCACGCCGTCCAAGAGACGCTCGTCGCCGAACTCAAGAAACGCAGCTTGGCCGACGAAATCCAAATGACGGTCACCGGCTGCATGGGACCGTGCGACCTCGGCCCGGTCATCCTCGTGTTGCCCGACGGCACGTTTTACCAGCGTGTCAGCGCGGACGATGTGCCGGAACTGGTCGAGGAACATTTCGTCAAAGGCCGGCCTTGCGAGCGACTGCTGCCGAAGGCCGAGATCGGCGACAACGTCGTCACCACCGCGCGCGACTTCGCATTCCTCGCGAAGCAGACGAAAATCATTCTCGAAAATTGCGGACTCATAGACGCCGAAAAAATTGAGGAGTACATCGGTCGCGACGGTTACGCCGCGCTCGGCAAAGTCCTCACCTCGATGACGCCCGAGCAGGTCATCGCCGAAGTCAAAGCCAGCGGCCTGCGCGGTCGTGGCGGCGCCGGGTTCCCGACCGGCGTGAAATGGGAACTCATGTCCCGCGCGCACCTTACGCCGAAATACATCATCTGCAACGCCGACGAAGGTGACCCCGGCGCGTTCATGAACCGGGCCGTCCTCGAAGGCGACCCGCATCGCGTCATCGAAGGCATGGCCATCGGCGGCTACGCGATGGGCGCGAACCGCGGATTCATTTACATCCGCGCCGAGTATCCGCTCGCCATCAAACGCCTCCAGATCGCGATTGACCAAGCGTACAAACTCGGTTTGCTCGGCAAGAATTTGTTCGAGAAAGGTTTCAACTTCGACCTCGAGCTTCGCATCGGTGCCGGCGCGTTCGTTTGCGGCGAGGAAACCGCGCTCATGCGTTCCATCGAAGGACGCCGCGGCCAACCGATGCCGCGGCCGCCGTTCCCGGCGCAGCGCGGTCTCTGGGGCAAGCCGACCAACATCAATAATGTCGAGACTTGGGCCGCCATCCCGCTTGTCATCCGCAAAGGCGCCGCGTGGTATTCCGCCATCGGCACCGAGCGTACGAAAGGCACAAAAGTTTTTGCGCTCGCCGGCAAGATCAAGAACACCGGCCTCGCCGAGGTTCCGTTCGGCACGCCGTTGCGCGACATCATTTACGAAATCGGCGGCGGCATCCCCAACGGGAAACAACTCAAAGCCGTCCAGACCGGCGGCCCGTCCGGCGGCGTCATTCCCGCCGCGCATCTCGACACGCCCGTCGAGTACGAAACGCTTCAAAAGCTCGGCTCGATCATGGGTTCCGGCGGCATGGTCGTCGTGGACGAAGACGGCTGCATGGTGGATTTTGCGCGGTTCTTCCTCGAATTCTGCTGCGATGAATCCTGCGGCAAATGCCCGCCGTGCCGCGTCGGCACGAAACAGATGCTCGGCATCCTCGAAAAGATTTGCCGGGGCGAAGGACATCTCAGCGACCTCGCGTTGCTCGAAGACCTGTGCGAAACGGTCCGCTCCGCCAGCCTCTGCGGCCTCGGACAGACCGCGCCGAACCCGGTCCTCACGACGCTCCGCTATTTCCGTCACGAGTACGAGCAACACATCCGCGAACATCGTTGTGTGGCCGGCGCCTGCAGCGCGCTTGCGATTTCGCCGTGCGAGAACACCTGCCCGCTGAACATGAACATCCCGGCCTTCCTCCAGTTGCTCAAGGAAGACCGCGTCGAGGACGCCTTCGAGCAGGTCGTGATGGACAACCCGTTGCCCGCCTCGACCGGCCGCGTCTGCCAGCATCCGTGCGAACTCCGTTGCCGGCGCGCCGGCGCGGACGCCCCGATCAACATGCGCGAGACGCACCGTTACATCGGCGACGTCGCCTACGAAGGTCCGGTCGCGAAGAAAGTTTTGAAGCGCATCCTGAAACGCAAACAGAAACCGACCGGCAAGACGATCGCCGTCATCGGCGCTGGTCCGTCGGGATTGAGCGCGGCGTTTTATCTCGCATTGCTCGGACACAAAGTCACCGTGTTCGAGAAAGCCGCCGACGCCGGCGGCATGTTGCGATACGCGCTCCCCGAATACCGCCTGCCGAAGCGGATTGTGGACAAGGAAATCGCGCTGATCAAAGCCGCGGGAGTCAAATTCCAGTTCAACACCAAGCTGACGAAGCTCGATAAGTTCGTGAAAGAGAACGACGCCGTGTTCATTGGCGTCGGCACGTGGGAGGAACAGGCGCTCGGTGTTCCGGGCGACGATGCGAAAGGTCTTTACTCCTCGCTCTCGTATCTCACCAAGCCGAAGAAGATCGGCGAGAAAGTGCTCGTCATCGGCGGCGGCAACTCCGCGATTGACGCCGCGCGCACCGCGATGCGCCAAGGCGCGGTTGTGACGATTGTGTATCGTCGCACCCGCGAGGACATGCCGGCCATCGGCGAGGAAGTTGAGCAGGCGCTCGAAGAAGGCGCGAAGCTCATCACGATGGCCGCGCCGTTGCGGCTCGTGACCGACAAGTCCGGTAAACTCACCGGCCTCGAAGTCGCCAAGACCGTCCCCGGCAAGCACGACTCGAAAGGCCGGCGCGCGCCGGTGATGACGAAGGACACCTACATCATTCCGTGCGACGCCATCATCAAAGCCATCGGCGAGAAAGCCGACAGCGCGTTGACGAAAGGTCTCGGTCTCGAAACGACCTCGTGGGGCACGGTGAAGGTTGACCCGTGGACGCTCCAGACCAGCAACCCGAAAGTCTATGCCGGCGGCGATTACGTCAGCGGCGCGGCCAACGTTGCCACGGCGATGGGTTACGGCAAGAAAGCCGCGAAGCAGATTGACCGCGCGTTGACGGGGCTCGACCGGTTCGAGGAGTTGTGGCCGAAGTTCGAGTATGACCAGACGATTCCGCCCCCGTCGCAAGGCGGAGCGCGCAATCCCGCGCGCGCGATTCCGCCCGAACAACGCGTCGGCAACACCGAAGTTTCGCCGACATTCACCGAGTGGCAGGCGAAGGCCGAGTGCCTACGCTGCCTGCGTTGCGACATCAAAGTGGAGGCGAAGTAAGACCATGATTGCCCCCAAGAAAATCTCCGTCACCATCAACGGCCAAGTCTGCGACGGCGAACAAGGTCAGACCATCCTCGACATCGCCCGCGCCCACAACATCTACATCCCGACGCTCTGCTACCTCAAGGGCCTGACGCCGTGGGGCGGCTGTCGTCTTTGCGTCGTCGAGATCGAAGGCAGCCCGAAGGTCGCCCCAGCTTGCGCGACGCCGGCGGTGGACGGCACGAAGATCACCACGCACAGCGAACGTCTCGTCAGCTTGCGGAAGGCGACGCTCGAATTGCTGTTCAGCGAACGCAACCACATCTGCCCGATGTGCGAGTACAACAAGGGCGACTGCGGCCTCCAGCATCAAGGCTACATCCACGGCATCACCGGCATCCGCTATCCGTACCTGTATCCTGCGATGCCGATTGACCTGACGGCGCCGTACTTCGGCATTGACCAGAACCGTTGCATCCTCTGCGCGCGTTGTGTCCGCACGTGCGACGAGATCGAAGGCGTCCACACGCTCGATATCGCCAACCGCGGCAGCAAGAACCAAATCGTCGTGGACATGAACACGACGTTTGGCGCGTCCGAGACCTGCACGAACTGCGGTGCCTGCGTCGTGAGTTGCCCGACCGGCTCGCTCTTCGACAAGGCCAGTGCGTTCCGCGGCCAATGGACCAGTTGCAAGCAGGTCCTGACGACGTGCACCGAATGCCCCGTCGGCTGCGGCCTGATGGTGCACACGAAAGAAAACCGCATCGTCAACGTCTGGGGCGATCCCGACAGCCCGGTCAACAAAGGCCATCTCTGCGTCAGAGGCCGGTATCAGACTTGGGCCGAGCCGCGCGAACGCATCACCACGCCGCTCATCAAAGGCAAGCCCGCGACGTGGGACGAAGCTCTTGCCGCCGTCAAGAAAGCCGCGAAGGTCAAGAAAGCGGAGAAAGCATTGCTCCTTGCTCCGCGCGTCACAAACGAGACGGCGGCTGTCGCCGCCAAAATCAGCGGCGCCGCAATGTACGTCGGTGCCAACGAAGCCGCGCTCTGCGCCGAACCGAAGTTCAGCGAGGACGCGCTCCGCAAGCTGCAGGACGCCGACGCCATCATCGTTCTCGGCGCGCAGCCGAGCCGCGACAACGGCGTCGTGGCCGCGCGCATCCGCATCGCCGTCCGCAAAGCCGGCGCAAAGCTGCTCGTGTTCCACGCCCGCAAGAGCGATTTGGATCAGTACGCCGATGTTGCCGCGAACGTCGTCAGCCTCGAAAGCAAACTTTGGGACAAGGTCAAAGCCACGCTCGCCAACGCGCAGCGCCCGGCGATTGTCTATGGCCCCAATGCGATGACGCCGATCGGCATCACCGTGATGGAGCGCCTCATCGCAATCCTCGAAACCAACGCCGGCAGCGGCGGACCGTTGCTGCTCGGCCTGCCTGTCAGCGCCAACGCGATGGCGATGTCGCAAACCGGCATCGCGGCGATCGAGGAAATCGGGCCGTGGCTTGATGCCAAGCCTCTGAAGTTCCTGCACATCGTCGCCAGCGATGCGCCCGACGGTGGCGCGAGCCTGCTTGAAGAGAAACACGTCCCGGCGTTGCTCGAACAAATCGAGTGCGTCGTCGTGCAAGCGAGCTACAAGTCGGCGTTGACGGAGAAGGCGAGCGTCGTGTTGCCCGCGACCATCTGGTGCGAGAAGTCAGGCACCGTGACGAATCTTGAGGGCCGGAAGCTGACGCTGCGGCCGGTGTTGCCCGCCGCCGGCGAGGCGCGCGATGACAAAGCGATTTTGGAGGCTGTGTTCGCATGAAGAATTGTAGCCGCGAGCCTGCTCGCAGACCGACAAAGCCGCGAACAGGTTCGCGGCTACAGAGACTGGAGAACGTTTACGCATGAGCACAAACGGTAAAGTAAAAGTGGCAACGATGTGGTTGAGCGGCTGTTCGGGCTGCCACATGTCGTTTCTCGACATTGACGAGCGGATCCTCGAACTCGTGAAGCACGTTGATATTTTGTTCAGCCCGATCGTGGACATCAAGGTCAAGGACATGCCGCGCGTGGACGTCGGCATCGTCGAGGGCTGCGTCAACAACACCGATCAGGAACACGAACTGAAGATGCTGCGCGAGCGTTGCAAGGTGCTCATCGCGCTCGGCGATTGCGCCGTCAACGGAAACATCCCGTCGTTGCGAAACCAGTTTGCGCTGCGCGACTGCCTTAGCCGCGCCTACGAGCAGACCGAGAGCACCAAGGTCGCCTGCATCCCGAACGATCCGATCGTGCCGAAGCTGTTGCCGAAAGCGCATCCGCTCCAGGAGATTGTCAAGGTGGACCTCCACATTCCCGGCTGTCCGCCCGACGCCGACTGCATCTGGTTTGCGCTCACCGAGCTGCTCGCCGGGCGCATCCCGCAATTTAACGAGAAGAACATGAGGTACGACTAGAATGACCAGCAAGACCATCCTCATCAATCCCGTGACCCGCATCGAGGGGCACGCGAAGATCACGATTCACGTGGACGCCAAAGGCAATGTGGATGACGCCCGTTTCCACGTCGTCGAATTCCGCGGGTTCGAGAAATTCTGCGAAGGCCGGCACTACACCGAGATGCCGCAAATCACGCCGCGCACCTGCGGCATTTGCCCGGTCAGCCACCTGCTCGCCAGCGCCAAGGCGTGCGATGCCATCGTCGGCCGCACGATTCCGCGCACGGCGAAGATGCTGCGCGAGTTGATGCACATGGGGCAAATCATCCAGTCCCACGCGCTCAGTTTCTTCCACCTCAGCGCGCCGGATATGTTGCTCGGCTTCGATAGCGATCCGCTGAAACGCAACGTCATCGGCCTCGTCGCCGCCGCGCCCGACATCGCCGTCAAGGGTGTGCTCCTGCGCAAGTTCGGCCAGGAAATGATCAAACTCGTCGCTGGACGCAAGATTCACGCGGACTTCCCGGTGCCCGGCGGCGTCAACAAGGCGCTCACCGCGGAGCAACACGACACGATGTTGAAGGGAATGCCGGCGGCGTTCGAGCAGGCGAAGTTCGCGCTCGATTTGCTCAAAGGCTACCACGCGAAGAACCTCGCGGAAGTCGAGGACTTCGGGAATTTCGATTCCAACTACATGGGACTCGTCCAGCCCGATGGCGCGTTGGAATTGTACGACGGCAATCTCCGGTTCTGCAACGCGAAGGGCGACGTGATTCACGATCAGATTCCGAACGCGAAGTATCTCGATTATGTAGCTGAGGCGGTTGAGCCGTGGAGCTACATGAAGTTCCCGTTCATCGCCAAGCTCGGCTACCCGCACGGCATGTACCGCGTCGGTCCGCTGGCGCGGCTGAACATTTGCAGCCATATCTCGACGCCGCAGGCGAACGCCGAGTTGAAAGTCTGGCGCGAGAAACGCCGGGTGCAGACCAGCTCCTTCTATTTCCACTGGGCGCGGCTCATCGAGATCGTGTACGCGCTCGAACGCGCGCAGCAGTTGCTCGAAGACAAGGAAATCACCAGCACCGACATCCTCGTTCCGAACCAGCCGCGGAATCCGGTTGGCGTCGGCATCGTCGAGGCGCCGCGCGGCACGCTCATCCACAATTACTGGGTCAACAAGGATGGCAAGGTCGAGCGGGTGAACCTGATCGTTTCCACCGGCCACAATAACCTCGCCATGAACAAGGGCGTCCAACACGTCGCCCGCAAATACGTCAAGGCGAAGAAGCTCAAGGAAGGGATGCTCAACCGCGTCGAAGCGGTCATTCGCTGCTACGACCCGTGCCTGAGTTGCGCGACGCACGCCATCGGCAAGATGCCGATGGTGGTGGAGTTGGTGGATGCCGACGGAACCGTGATAGATACAATGCAGAAATGAAGAAGACGTTGATCATCGGCTACGGCAACGACAGTCGCAACGACGACGGCGCCGGCTGGTTCGTCGTCAAGGAGTTGTCGAAGCTTGGTCTGCCCGGCGTGACGCTGGAGACGGCGCATCAGCTTGAGGTGGATCACGCCGATGTGATTCGCGATTACGACGAGGTTCTCTTCGTGGATGCCGCGATTCCGGAAAGCCCGGAGCCGTGGTGGACGGAGGAAGTCGATCCCGGCTTCCGCAGCCACGCCGTCGCGCATTTCATGACGCCGGGCGATGTGCTGGGGTTGTGTCGGGCGTTATACGGCAAGGCGCCGCGCGGCCGGTTGTTCAGCATCCGCGGACACGATTTCAATTTTGGGACGAAGTTGTCGCCGGAGACGCGCGAGGCGGCGATGGAGGTCGTGCGGGAGATTGTCCATGCATGAGATGAGTATCATTGAATCGCTGCTGGACGCGGTGCGCGCGGAATTGGTAAAGTATCCGGGCACACAGGTGACCGTTGTGCGCGTTCGCGTCGGCGCGTTGCGGTTGGTGGTGCCGGAAGTAATGCAGTCCTGCTACACAGCGGCAACGCTGGGCACGTCGCTCGAAGGTTCGCGGTTGGAACTGGAGGCGGTGGCTGCAACGGCGCGTTGTCCGAAGTGCCAGCACGAGTTTGCTGTGCACGAGCAGTGGTTTGAGTGTCCGAAGTGCCGGTCAGTCGGCGGCGAGTTGCTGACGGGGCAGGAGTTGGATTTGGTGAACATCGAGTTGGAGGAAACCGGGGCCGTGGCCACGGCCTGAGAGAGGAGCACACATGCCAGTCATCGCAGAAGATGCAAATGAGATTACACTGGAGAACCTGTGGAATACCCCGGAAGGCCAACGCGTGCTCAGTTGCATGCAGTGCGGCATGTGCGCCGGGACGTGTCCCTACGGCGAGGTGATGGAATATCCGCCGCGCCGGATCATCGGGATGCTCAAGGCGGGCGAACTCGACACGGTGTTGCGCAGCCAGAGTCTGCTCACGTGTGTGACCTGTTATGCCTGCATGAACAAATGTCCGCGCGGCATCCGTCTCACCGAGGTCCTGCTGCCGCTCGTGAAGGAACAGACGTTCATCCAGTTGACTGACATGCCGGCGGAACTCCAGAAGGCGCTCGAAAACACCGACCGCTACGGCAACCCGCTCGGCGAGTCGCCCCGCAAACGCGCCGACTGGGTCAAGACCTCGAAAGTTCCCGTCCGCATCCTCCCCGCTGACCGCAAGCCGACGGACGTGCTCTGGTTTGTCGAATGTTACACTGCCTATCATCCGCGCGGTCAGGACAACTGCCGGGCCACTGCGAAGCTGTTCCACGCGCTCGGTGTTGATTTTGCCATCCTCGGCCACGAGGAGAAATGCGCCGGCGAATGCGCCCGACTCACCGGCGAAACCGGCCTCTTCGACAAGTTGACCGATTACACGATGAAGTTGTTCGGCAAATACAAGTTCAACCGGCTCGTCACCTCCGGCGCGCACGCTTACGACACGTTTGTCCACCAATACAAACCGCGCGGCCTGCAACAGGACGTTGACCACACCGTCACGTTCCTCGCCAGCCGGTTGGACCAGCTCAAACCGAAGCTCAAGAAGAAACTCAACTACACCGTCACCTATCACGACCCCTGCGCGCTCAGCCGGCACAACGGCCTTTACGACCAGCCGCGCAAACTGTTGCAGGCGATTCCTGGCGTCAAGCTCGTCGAGATGGAACACAACCGCGCCAACGGCATCTGTTGCGGCGGCGGCGGCGGCGGCATGTGGCTCGACACTTATTACAAGGCCAAAGGCTACGAACGCCTCAGCGAACGCCGCGTCAAGGAAGCCATCGCCACCGGCGCCGACGTGCTCGCCGTCGCGTGTCCCTACGAAGTCTCGCGCTTCGAGGACGCGCTGAAGACGGTGGGCGGCAACAGCAAAATGATTGTCCGCGACGTGGTCGAACTGCTCGCGGAAGCACTGGAGGACTGACCATGAACATACTCGTCCTGCTCAAAATGGTTCCCGACGTCGTCGAGGAACTGGAGGTCGCCGGCGACGGCAAGTCGCTCGACACCTCGTTCCTCCGCACGATCATCAACGAACGCGACGACCACGCGCTCGAACAGGCGATCCTCCTGAAGGAACGCCACGGCGGCAAAGTCACCGTCGTCGCGCTCGATGCACCGGACATTGACGACACGTTGTTCGCCGCGATGGCGAAAGGCGCCGACCGCGCCGTCAAGATCACCGACGCGCCGGAGGGCATGACCACGCAAATGGCCGCCAAGCTTTGCGGTCAGGTCATCGCCGGGCTGTTGCCCGCCGATCTCATCCTGACCGGCGTGCAGGCGCTCGACGACCTCGACGGGCTTAGCGCCGCGCTGGTCGCCCAGCAACTCAACTTCCCCTACATCGGCGTTGTGACCGCTGTCACGGCCAACGGCCCGACGGCCACCGTCATCAAGGAATTCGCCGGCGGCGTGCGCGGCGAGTTTGCGGTGACGTTGCCTGCCGTGCTTGGCGTGCAGGCGGCGGAGAAACCGCCCCGTTACGTGCCCGTCGCGAAGGTGCGCGCCGTGATGAAAACGAACAAGATCGAGACCGTTGCTGCGCCCGGCGAGGCCGGCGCGGCGCAGATTGAAGTCCGGCAACTGGCCAAACCCGTGGTGAGCAGCCATGCCGAGATGTTGGAAGGCTCGCCCGAAGAAGCCGCCGGCAAACTCGTCGAACTGCTGGCCCAACGCGGTCTGCTCTAAAGGAGAACGACAC